>Ga0073934_10011282_pt1 | contig 10849 bp, 9 predicted proteins | sample LarsenN4metaG_FD_76834 | JGI IMG/M metagenome (GOLD analysis project Ga0073934, IMG submission 76834) | Hot spring sediment bacterial and archeal communities from British Columbia, Canada, to study Microbial Dark Matter (Phase II) - Larsen... ...
TCCTGCCCGTTGGCTTTGAGCAGTTCCACGATGCGCGGGGCGAGCGCCATGTGCGCGCCGGAAAGAATGGATAAACCCACCACATCCACATCCTCCTGCAGGGCGGCTTCGGCGATCATCTCCGGGGTCTGGCGCAAGCCGGTGTAGATCACCTCCATGCCCGCGTCGCGCAAGGCGCGCGCGACCACTTTTGCGCCGCGGTCGTGTCCATCAAGCCCGGGTTTGGCAACAAGTACACGGATCTTTTTATCGGTCATACTTCCTCCGCGATTGAATTCTGATGTGATTATACTATGAGGGTTGCTGTGAAAAATACGCGAAAAAAACCACTTGATTCGCAATGCCTTTGAAATTTATACACCTCATTCGACGAATGGATGAGGAATGAAATATGCTATACTTTGTTCATGCAATCGAACTCGGCTTGGTCACAGTGGGCAGAATCACTCAGGCGACTCAAACTGGATGGGCTGGCGCTCTGGTTGCTCGAAGCAGGCGCGCCGCTCACCGTGCTTGGGGCGCAGATGATATACGTTACTCAGCCTTTCATCGGCGGGAAAGAATCGAATTTGATCGCACACATGCTCGAAAGCGATGAAGAAACCCAGGAATTTGCACGTCTGTTACGAGGCGAGGCATCTGCATGATCACCTATGAAGTTGTAGGTTTGCTCGTGTTGATCGTTGCCGGGCTTCTGTTGCTCGCATTCACGGCTTGGCGAAGACGGACTCCCGCAAGCTTGCGCCGTATCGATGCGTACGATCGCCTCAACCGGGAAGTAGGGCTTGCCGTTGAAAACGGAACGCGCCTGCATATTTCACTTGGACGCGGCAACCTCTTCACTGCGCGCGGCGGTTCGGCATTGGCTGGGCTTGCCATGTTGCGCCGAATCGCAGAACGCACTTCGGTCAGCGACCGACCGCCCATCGTCACTTCGGGTGACGCGTCGTTGACCATTCTCTCACAGGACACATCACAATCCGGTTATCGCGCGGCTGGAGCGGAGGAAGGATTCCGCGTCACTGCCGGACGTTTGACCGGACTCTCACCCTTTGCCTATGCCGCAGGGACGCTGCCCATCGCGCGTGACGATAACGTCTCCGCGCACATGTTGATTGGCGACCTCGGCGCAGAGTCCGCGTTGATCACCGAAGCGGCAGACCGGCAGAATGCGAGTCTCGTTGCCGCAAGCGATAATTTATCTGCACAGGCTGTACTCTATGCCGCCGCGCAAGATCCGTTGATCGGCGAAGAGTTGTTTGCCGCGGGCGCGTACACCGGCGCGGGGGCGGCTCATGAAGCCAGCCTGAACGTGCAAGATGTGTTGCGCTGGCTGGTGATCATTATCATCGTGGTCGGCGCGGTGCTCACTGTCCTTGGGTTTGGTTTTTAATGCGAATTATCACAGCGGCGTTTGCCATCGCCATTTCGTTCATCGTGTTGTTGGGGTTTTTCCTGCCCATTCCGGTTTTGATGAGTTTAAGGGCAGTCCTCACCGATTGGGCAGTGGTTATCGGCGGCATTGCCGTACTCGTGGGCATCTTCAATCTTGTTGCGGTCCAAATGGAAAAAGTTCGCATGCGTCAAAAAGGGAGTGTGTTAGGCGCAATTCTTGTGCTGTCACTGCTGGGCACCTTTGGATTCGGAGTCATGTTCGGAGTGGATGACCCGCTGATGCAATTTGCCGTCGATGCCGTGATCGTGCCGGTGGAAGGCGCGCTGATGGCGATCCTCGCGATAACACTGGTGTATGCCAGCATCCGCCTCTTGCGACAACGGAGAGATCTAACGACCATACTCTTCCTGCTGGTTGCCATCCTTTTTTTAGTAGCGATCATGCCAAAGCCATTCGATAATTCGGCGATCGATCAGTTCATCCTCTATCTTGCCGGAGTTTTTTCGCGCGGGGGCGCACGCGGCTTATTGATCGGTATCGCGCTCGGAACGTTGTTGACGGGTCTGCGAGTGTTGTTTGGCGTTGACCGTCCGTATGGGGGAAATTGAACATGGCTGATATTCGATGCCCAAGTTGCGGAAAGAACAACCCGGACTTTTTGGATAACTGCCAGTTCTGTCAGACGCCGCTCAAGTCGGAGGCGATGGTGCATCCCGGCGAAAGCCCGGTGAAAAAGAATACCGGAGAGTTGGAGCCCATCCTGCCGCAATGGTTGAAGGATGTCCGCCAGCAGGGGAGGGAATCAGCGGCAAAAGATGCAGAGGAAGAGGCGGCTAAGCCCAAGGTCCAGAAGAACGAACCGCCCGATCTGTTGGCGGGGCTCGCGTCGCAAACGAAAGGTGATGAGGAGGAAATCCCCGATTGGCTTGCGAGCATGAATCCGGTGACAAAACCCTCGACTGCCGCCGCGTCAACCCCGCCTCCGGAAGCAGATTTCTTTGCGCAGTTTGAAAAAAGTGAACCTGCTATTGCTGAGTCTCAAACCGGTGAACCTGCCCAGGAGAGTGTGCCTTCGTGGATGGCAGGTTCAAATGATGCTCCGCCTGAACAAGCCGCGGAAGAAAAAGATGAACTCTCAGCGTGGTTCGCGCAAGCATCTGCAGAACCAGCTCCACCCGTCGAAGTGGAATCGGACGTTCCTGAATGGACAAGCCCTGCTGAGTTACCATCATACGCATTCAAAGAGCCGCCTCCCCAACCTAAAGCGGAGGAGGACCTCAGTTGGCTGCGTTCGCTCGAGGATTCATCGAAGCAGGAATCTGAAATTCCAAGTCAGGATGAAACATCCCAGTCGCAATCGGAGTTGGGCTGGCTTGATAGTCTTGGCACCGGCACGGATGTACCTCCGGGACGTCCGGCAACGGATGAACCTCCGAGTTGGGTGAGGAAGTTGGGCGGTGTGGAGACACCAGCCCAAGCGGAAGAGCCTCAACAAGAATTAAGTTGGATGAATCAACTCTCCAGCCCGGAAAGCAAGCCTGTCGAGGAAAAACCGGCTGAGTCCAATCCGGTCTGGTTACAAGACATCGAGGGGCAACAAGGCGCAGAAACACCTGCGGAAAAGGTATCGCCCTTTACGAGGCGGACGGGTCCGCTAAGTGATGTGCCGGATGATCTCATGCCGGACTGGTTGAAGAGCGCAACGGAGGAGCCTTCGATGCCGGCGCCCGGCGCGCTTTCAGATTGGTTCCGCAAAACGGACCTCTCGCCTCAAGCCGCGCCTGCGGCTGATTCAGATTCCTTGAGTGCTTCCCCCCCTTCAAGTTCAGATGTCGATTCGTTGTTATCCGTAGATATGCCGGACTGGCTTTCGCGTTCTGAGCCGGTATCTGAAGAAGTGTCATCCAACATACCGGGGATTCCCGCAGATGATTCTCTTGCTCCGGGCGAACTGCCAAGTTGGATAAAGGAGATGCGGCCGGCAGAATCAGCCATCCCCGGTACATCAAGTCGTAAAGACCAATATACCGAGAGCGAAGGTCCACTTGCCGGGCTGGAGGGGGTGATTCCGGTTGCGCCGATCGGGTCTTCACGCAGGCCGAAGACCGTCTCAATCAAATTGCAACCCACAGATGAACAATTCGCTGGTGCCACCCTGCTGGAGCAGATACTTGCAAGCGAAACAACAGCGCGACCGATCACAGCACAGGCGAACATCGCGTCGCAACGCACCTTAAGGTGGATATTATCCGGTCTCTTTCTGATTGTCCTCAGTGTGATGGCTTTCTTGCAGACAACCTCCATGCCGGTCTCAGCTTCACTTCCTCCTGAAGTCCGGTCTGCATCGAGTGCAATTGCGCGCCTGCCGCAAAATTCGCTGGTCTTGGTGGTGATGGATTACGAGCCTGCTCTCGCAGGTGAAATGGAAGCAGTGAGCGGACCCATGCTCGATCAACTCGTGCTGTCAACTCACGCGCGACTGGCATTCGTGTCCACGTCACCGAACAACACGGCGCTCGTTCGCAGATTGTTGACGAATACCGGGGTGAGCCTGCCTGCGCCGAACGGGCTTGATTACAAAGCCGGGGAAAATTATGTCAACCTCGGTTATTTGCCCGGCGGGTTAACCGGCATACGTGAGTTTTTAGACTCTCCGGCGGTCGCGCTGCCACAGGCTGGGTTGGTGCCGAATTTTTCTGTCACTAAATTCACCGAGTACGCCGCCGTCATCGTGTTGACCGACCACGCCGAATCAGGTCGCGTGTGGGTCGAGCAGTTATATACCCGCAATCGCACCGATACAACATTCTTTTCAAATCAGCCGGTTCTATTCGCCACCAGCGCGCAAGCCGGACCTATGATGCAACCGTATTATTCTTCCCAACAGATCACGGGCATGGTGAACGGATTATCGGATGCGGCGCGTTACGAATTTGTAAACAATTCCCGGCCCGGCATTGCGCGGCGATATTGGGATTCGTTCGGCGTCGGTTTGTTGATGGCTGTGGTTGCCATCGCTCTCGGCAGTTTGTGGAGTTTGGTTGCCGGTATCCGTGCGAGTCGGATCAGCGGAGAGGCGGGATAGCGCGATGCCGTTGGAATTATTATCCGGTCTCGTTGGCTTGTTTCTCACCTTGCTGGTCTTCAGTTATCTGATCAACGATAACCCGTTGTTCCGCATGGCCATCTATTTGTTTATCGGGGTCGCATCGGGATACGCTGCGGCTGTTGTCTGGCAATATGTTCTCGCGCCCAGGGTGGTTATCCTCCTTCAAACTGGTGACGCAAATATCTTCCTGTTGACAGCCATACCACTGCTTCTCGGCTTTTCATTGCTGGCAAAACTCTTCCCGAAACTTTCCTGGCTTGGGAATTTTGCCATGGCAATTCTCGTGGGTGTAGGTGCAACAACAGCCCTCGGAGGCGCGGTGCTTGGCACGTTAATTCCGCAGGTCGGAGCGGCGATCGACGCCGTGGATTTCCGCACCGCAACGGAAGGCGGATTCGTCAAATTGGTCGAAGGGACCATCATGCTGACCGGCACCGTGCTTACCCTCGGGTATTTTCAATTCACCGCGGGACGCGCCCCGGATGGGACGCCGAAACGAAATATCGTTTTCGAGGGGATCGCATGGCTCGGCCAACTTTTTATTGCTGTCACCCTGGGTGTTCTATTTGCAGGTGTGTATATGGCGGCTCTGACCGCCATGATCGAGCGTCTGACTTCGATGATCAACTTCATTCGTCAAATGATTGGTTTCTAACGCATGCCTACTTCGCTTGTCCAAAACGAATCCATCCTTGCCATTGACGTGGGCGCCGCGGTCACGCGCGCCGCGTTCTTCGATGTAGTTGAAGGGCAGTATCGTTTTGTCGCGGCGGGGCAGGCTCCCACCACGGCGGAAGCGCCGTACAAGAACATCGGCATCGGTGTACGTGAAGCGATCAAGAACCTTCAAACCGTGTTAGGCGCCACATTGCTTGGAACGCCGGATGAAAATCTCATTGCCCCATCCCAGCCGGATGGTTCTGGTGTAGATGCTGTCGTCGCGACGATATCCGCGGGACCCTCGGTGCGAACGGTTGTGGCGGGTTTGCTCCCGGATGTTTCGTTGCATAGCGCGCGCCGCCTCGCAGAGTCTACATACAGCCGTATTGTTGAAACGCTCGATCTTTCAGATCGCCGAAAACCGGATCAACAGCTGGACAGCATTGTGAGGACGCGTCCTGATCTCGTTATCCTTGCCGGTGGTACGGATGGCGGTGCGTCACGATCCATTTTGAAGATGCTCGAGGCGGTGGGGCTGGCTTGTTATTTGATGCCGGAAGAAAAACGACCGATGGTTTTGTATGCGGGGAACCGAAAACTGGCAAACGATGTACAGGAACTGCTCGGCGGGCATGCGGGCAAACTGGAGATCAGCCACAATGTTCGACCATCGCTTGAGACTGAGGATCTTGAACCCGCGAGCCATCAACTCGCCGGGTTGGTGACGAAGCTCCGCCAAAGGCAGATCAAAGGTGTGGATGAACTCAACCTGTGGGCTGCGGGCGGGTTGCTTCCGACGGCGTACGCGCAGGGGAGAATGATTCGTTTCTTGAGCAAGTTGTACGAATCGCAGCGCGGGTTGTTGAGCGTGAACCTCGGCGCATCTGCTGCAACGATCGCCGCTGGCTTCAATGGCGATCTCACACTCGGCGTGTATCCCCAATTTGGTATGGGGGAAAATCTCGGTGCGATCCTTCAACACACCGAGATCGAACAAATCATGCGTTGGATGCAACTCGATATATCCTCCAACACCTTGCGGGAATATCTCGTCCAGAAATCATTGCATCCTGCCTCCATCCCTGCCACGTCGGAGGAACATGCCATCCTGCAAGCTGTTGCGCGGCAGGCGTTGTATCTTGCCGTACGCACCGCGCAGAAAAATTTTCCTTCCAGCGCTCGAGCCGTGCAGCCGGACTTGATGCCGAAATTGGATCTGATCCTTGCCGGTGGCGGCGCGATTGCGGAAGGCGCATCACTGGGTCAAAGTTTGTTGATGCTGCTCGATGCAATCCAGCCGGTGGGAATCATGCCGATCCTTCTCGACCAAAATAACCTGCTCGCGCTGTTGGGCGCGGCGGCTTCACGAAATAATTTCCTGCCGGTGCAGGTGATCGAATCGGGTGCATTCATTGGAATGGGGACGGTCATTTCGGTGATTGCCTCCGCGAACTTTGGCGACCAGGTGGTGCGCGCAAAATTGACGTACGAAGATGGAACCGAAGCACGTGCGGATGTGAAGTTCGGCGGGTTGGAGATCATCCCGCTTCCCAGCGGGCAGACGGCGCGTCTGACGCTGGCTCCGCTTCGCCGCGCGGATGCAGGCTTGGGTCCGGGAAGAAGCGGAACGCTCACCGTCACCGGCGGCGCGATGGGAGTCGTCATCGATGTCCGCGGTCGCCCGTTGGATCTTCCATCTGACCCGGTGAGAAGGCGTGAATTGATGAAACGCTGGTCCTACGCGGTGGGAGGTTAGGATGCTTGCGCCTGTTTATCATGTCTTGCCGCTCACCACGATCGTTCGTGAACGGACCTTGCCGGTTGCGGGAAAAGTTCTCGCCCATGTGGATCAACGCGTGAATTCAACGGATGTGGTCGCCGAGGCGAATTTTGCCCGCGAGCATGTATTGATCGATGTAGCCCGAACTTTCAATGTTCCGCCTCGCGCGGCAGACCGCATGATCAAGGTCAACCAGAATGACCGGGTAACTCAGGGCGCACTGATCGCGGATGCCGGCGGGCTGATTCCTCGCTCGATCCGCGCGCCGCGCGCCGGTCGTGTGATGGTGGTCGGCGGCGGGCAGGTCTTGATGGAAGTAGGCGATACGCGCATCGAGTTGCGCGCCGGTTTGCCGGGTGTGGTCACCAAAGTGATTCCCGAACGTGGTGTTGTGATTCGTACGGCAGGCGCGTTGGTGCAAGGGGTGTGGGGGAATGGCCGCATTGACAGCGGCTTGATGACCAGCCTGATCGAAAAACAGGATGATGTGCTCAGTGCGGATCGACTCGACGTGAGTCTGCGCGGATCCGTGATCCTTGGCGGACATGTGCGCGATGCGGATACCTTGCGCGCCGCGGCGGAATTGCCGGTGCGAGGCTTGATCCTTTCCAGTTTGTATTCGCCGCTTCTTCAGACCGCGTATCAAATGCGATATCCGATCCTCGTGTTGGACGGCTTCGGCGCGATGCCGATGAATTCAGCCGCGTTCAAACTTCTAACAACGAACAACAAACGCGAAGCGACGGTGAACGCCGAACACTTCGATCGGTACAGCGGAAATCGCCCAGAAGTGATCATCCCATTACCGGTTTCGACGGAACCCGCCGAGCCGGAGGACTTCTACAACTTTGCCACAGGTCAGACCGTGCGCATGCGCCGTCCGCCACACGCAGGGATGATCGGCACAATCTCTTCCCTGCGCCCGGGGTTGAGTCCACTGCCGAGCGGTTTGCGTGCACCGGCTGCCGATGTGAAACTTGAAAACGGCGAGACGGTTATCGCGCCTTTGGTAAATCTTGAAGTTGTGGGATAATTACGAAGCAAGGCGGCCGAGGGTGAATGGCTTGCCCGGATAAAGGAGAATGAGCGATGTCAAATTTCAACGATGATGTTTCATATGATGACTCGAATCCCCCTGAAGAATCGAGCAATCGTACGTTCCTTTTTGCAGCGGGAGGCTTGGGTCTGCTTGTTTTGCTTGCCCTGCTTTGCCTCGGCGCGTACGTGATTTTCTCGATGAATACCAACCAGACTGCCGAGCAGACCGCCATCGCGCAAGCCACACAACAACAGGCGACGATTCAAGCCGGGCTGACTCAAACCGCAATAGCACAAGCACTCACTGCCACCTCCGGCGTGACCGCCACGCTTCCTCCCACGAATACACCTGTGGTCGCCCAAGTCAGCGTGACCGTCTCCCCAACTGCAAACCCTGCCACTGCCACTGTTGGAGCCGCGTTCACGCAGATCGCCGTCTCCACTCAAACGTTCATCCCAACCTCCACCGCGTTGCCCAACACCGGCTTCGCCGATGAAGTGGGAATCCCCGGCATGTTCCTTGCCTCGCTCGCGCTGGTGGTTGTGATCTTCCTTGTGAGAAGGTTAAGAGCTGCGCCGACACGATAATTCTTTATTTAATGAAAAGACTCTCCAAGTCTCTGAGACCTGGAGAGTCTTTTGTTTTTATTGATATAAACTACACCACACTTTTTGCCACCTGTTCGCCGTAACCGAGCAAGGACTTTACCATCGCCTGCGTTCTCCCTTCGGCGTACACTCGTAAAACGGGTTCTGTGCCTGATGGACGGATCAATAACCACGAATCGTCCGCCATGATGTATTTGACACCATCGCGTTGACTCACTTCGGAAACCTTTTCGTCTCCAATCTCTGCAGGCGCTTGATTCGTAAGGAATTCGGTCATCTCTTTTTTAGCAACAGGTCGGCTGAGGCGCAAGTCTGTGCGTTCGTAAAAGGCGGGACCGACATCTTCGAGCAAGTCATTGACCATGCCCTGAAGTGTCTTGCCTGATTGCGCGATCATTTCCACGAGCAACAATCCCATGATCGGACCGTCGCCTTCGGGGATGTGTCCCTTGAACGAGATGCCGCCAGATTCCTCCCCGCCGATCAGCACATCCTCTTGCATCATGTAATCCGCGATGTGATTGAAACCCACAGGTGTTTCGTACAATTTCAAGCCGTACCGTTTTGCGAGGCGGTCGATCATGCGTGTGGTGGATACAGTGCGAACAACTGCACCGCTCCAGCCGCGTTGTTCCACAAGATACTTCAATGAAAGCGCCATGATCTTGTGCGGGTCAACGAATGTGCCGCGTTCATCCATTGCACCGATTCGATCCGCGTCTCCGTCCGTCACTACGCCAAACGTACCCATTCCCGCGCTAATGGCTGAGGCGAGCGCGCCGAGGTTTTTCGAGATCGGCTCCGGGTGGATTCCCCCGAAGCCGGGGTTCATCTCGCCGCGAATTTCTGAAATTTCGCATCCCGTCCCCTGCAAAAACGACTTGATGACGCCTCGTCCTGAGCCGAACATCGCATCGACCACGAATCGTTGTGGATGGTCTGCGATGGCGTCTGTGTCGATGAGCGTTCTCACGTGATCGAAGTACGCGGGCAATGGATTGAACTTTTGGATCAAGCCCGCTTCCCGCGCTTTTCTGAAATCCATCAGGTTGGGTCCGCGCGCCTGTTGTTCGTTATCGTTGATGTACACTTCCACGCGGCGGCATTGTTCGGGCAATGCCGAACCTCCGAACGCGCCTTTGAGTTTGACCCCGTTGTAACGCGGCGCGTTGTGCGAGGCGGTGATCATCACGCCGGCGATAGCGCGTTGATGTTTGACCGCGTAGGAGATCGCTGGCGTTGGCGAATCGGATTGGGCGAGCAGGACGGTGAATCCGTTGGCGGCGAGGACGCGCGCCACCTCCCCGGCGAAACGATCCGAGAGGAAGCGTGTGTCGAATCCAACTACGATCTTTTTCGGGTCAGGCGCGTTGTCGCCGTTGCCGGTCTTATCCCAGTGTTCAGAGTTCACCGCATCTGCAATTGCCTGTGCAACGATGCGGAGGTTGTCGAACGTGAACGAGTCGGAGATCACGGCTCTCCAGCCGTCGGTTCCAAAGTGAATGGGCATAAGGGTTCCTTGAAAAAATTTTCACCACGAAGGGCACAAAGGAACACAAAGGATACTTTGTGAAGGGGGTTTAAACCTTCGTGTACTTTGTGTCCTTTGTGTTTAAAGATTTTATGGCGTTGAGGTGACTTCCGGCGTGGACGAGGGTTGCCAATCAGGGAGGGGTGTGGCAGTAACGAGCACACCTTGGATCATCCAGCCTTCCACGCGCACATCGTTTACGATTGCGAAGACATGCACCCAGATCACGCCATTGACATCCTGAAAATCATTCGGGATGATGGTGACGGTCGCGCCGTTGCCGAGAGTGGCTAACACTTTTCCTCCGGGTTTTTCACGGATGAAGGCTCCGCCTCCTTCCGCTGCGCGGATTTGAGCAATGATGGGAGTGGGTTCGGCTGTGATGGTTGATGTGGGCGTTTGCGTCGGTGGGACTGCCGAGGGCTGTGTAGGGCGCGCTGTGCGCGAGGGAGTCTGTGTCGGCACGCCGATGAACACGGTCGCCGGAGGAGTGAGTGATGGTGAGGCAGTGGGAGCCAGCGCAAGTGTGGAAGTCGCCGCCACGGTTGGGGCAGGTGGAGGCGTGGCAAGACCCGCTTGAATCCTGATCCACTGACCGAAGCCGGTCAGAATCGTTATCGCTGTGATGACCAGAATCAAGGAGATGCTGGTCAAGGTGATGCCGTTGAAATTCACAGGGTAGAAACGTAAAAAGAATAATGAAAGAATGGCGAAGAACGTTCCCCA
>Ga0073934_10011284_pt1 | contig 10847 bp, 6 predicted proteins | sample LarsenN4metaG_FD_76834 | JGI IMG/M metagenome (GOLD analysis project Ga0073934, IMG submission 76834) | Hot spring sediment bacterial and archeal communities from British Columbia, Canada, to study Microbial Dark Matter (Phase II) - Larsen... ...
CAACCTCAATGGCACGCTCGTCGGGCCGGCGCGCACGACGGCGGGCCGGTTCGGCGGCGCCCTTTCGTTCGACGGCTCGAACGACCGCGTCGATATCGCCGACCACAACCTGCTCGACCTGACAACGGGCATGACGATCTCGGCGTGGGTGCGGCCTTCCAGCGTGAGCGGGTGGAACACAATCGTGCTGAAGGAGCGGCCGGGGCACCTGACCTACGCGCTCTACGCCAACACGGGGAGCGGCCTCGCAGCAACGGAGGTCTGCACGCTGGCCGGGTGCTTCGACCAGCAGGTGAACGGAGCGCTTCCGCTGAACGTTTGGACGCACCTCGCGGCGACGTACGACGGCACCACGCTGCGGATCTTCGTGAACGGCACAGAGGTTGGATCGCGGACGGTCGGCGGGGCGATGCTGACATCCACGGGCGCCCTTCGCATCGGCGGAAACCTCGTCTGGGGCGAGTACTTCCACGGCATCATCGACGAAGTGCGCATCTACAATCGCGCACTGACGGCGGCCGAGATCCTATCGGACATGAACACGCCGGTTCCATAATCCACGCGGCACGAAGCGACCGTCGGTTCAGAGCAACGCGCGGAGGACGGGCGGTTGATCGGATTGCCCGGGTTTACAGACACATTCGGCGCTCATCTCAACCGGGACTCAACCGAGACTCGACGGACGCGCGCCTAGAATCAGCGTCGCATCAGCTTGCGCACGGGTACCAGTCAGTGTGACGGAGTCCGCGGTTGTCCGGCCCCATGACTTCTCTCCTCAAGCGAGCCACGATCGTCGTCGCGCTGCTCGGGTGCGCCTTCATGGTACGGGGCTGGACGCTCGCCTCGGCGGCTGACCCGTGCGCTGCGCCCGTCCACGCCATCGCCTGCGAGAACACGAAGCCGGGCAGCCCGGAGGCGGAGTGGGACGTACCGGGCTCCGGCGACGACAGCATCAAGGGCTTCACGACTGACATCAGCGTGGACCAGGGCGAGCAGCTCCGCTTCAAGGTGAAGACGGACGCCCGCGACTACCGCATCGACATCTATCGAGTGGGGTACTACAACGGCGACGGCGCCCGCAAAGTGGCGACAGTGCAGCCTTCGGCGCCGCTGCCGCAATCGCAGCCCAGCTGTCTCCTCGAGCCAACTACGCTGCTGATCGACTGTGGCAACTGGGCCGTCTCAGCGAGCTGGAACGTGCCGGCTGATGCCGTATCGGGCGTGTACCTGGCGAACCTCGTGCGCGAGGACCCGGACGACGGACGCAAGAGCCAGGTGATTTTCGTCGTGCGCGACGACGATGGGGGGTCGGACGTCCTCTTCCAGACGTCCGATACGACGTGGCACGCGTATAACGACTTCGGCGGCATCAGCCTGTACACGACGCCGCAGGGTGGCAGGGCGTACAAGGTGAGCTACAATCGTCCGCTCGACACGCGCGGAGGGTTCGGCGGTGCGCACGAAAGCAACTTCTTCAACGCCGAATACCCGATGATCCGCTGGCTCGAGCGGAACGGGTACGACGTCAGCTACTTCACGGGCGTCGACTCGGACCGGCGAGGCGCAGAGATCCTCGAGCATGAGGTGTTCCTCAGCGTCGGCCACGACGAGTACTGGTCGGCGGGCCAGCGGGCCAACGTGGAGGCCGCGCGGAACGCCGGCGTGAGCCTGGCGTTCCTGAGCGGCAACGAAGTCTTCTGGAAGACGCGCTGGGAGTCGAGCATCGACGGATCCGGGGCACCGTACCGCACGCTCGTCAGCTACAAGGAGACGCACGCGAACGCCAAGATCGACCCCGATCCAGCGTGGACGGGGACCTGGCGCGATCCGCGTTTCAGCCCGCCATCCGACGGCGGGAAGCCGGAGAACGCGTTGACCGGGACGATGTTCATGGTCAACTGCTGCGACACGACCTCGCTCGTCGTCGGTTCGGAGTACTCGGCGCTACGCTTCTGGCGCAATACGAGCGTCGCCGCGCTCGCGCCGGGACAGAGCGAGACGTTCCCGCACGGGACGCTCGGATACGAATGGGACGAGGACGTCGACAACGGCTTCCGCCCGGCGGGCCTGCTGCAGCTGTCGTCGACGACCGTCAATGTGAGCAACCGGTTGCTCGACTACGGCAGCACGTACGGACCGGGCACGGCGACGCACAGCCTGACCCTGTACCGGCACGCGAGCGGCGCGCTCGTGTTCGGCGCGGGGACGGTGCAGTGGTCATGGGGGCTTGACGACAACCACGACCGCTGCTGCATGACCACCGTGCCGGCGATGCAGCAGGCGACGGTGAACCTGCTGGCGGACATGGGTGCACAGCCCGCAACGTTGCAACCGGGGCTGGTCGCTGCGACTGCGTCGGTCGACGTCAATCCTCCGGTCTCAGCGATCACGTCACCGGCCAACGGGAGCGCCGTGAACGCCGGCGCCGCCGTCACGATATCTGGGACGGCGAGCGACACAGGCGGAGTCGTCGGCGCGGTCGAGGTGTCGACGGACGGCGGCGCGACCTGGCACCCGGCGAGCGGGCGCACGTCGTGGAGCTACACATGGATTCCTGGAATGCAGGGGCAGGCGACGATCCTGTCGAGGGCGGTCGATGACAGTGGCAATATGCAGCCGCAGCCGGCGGGCATCACCGTCACGGTCAATCCGCGAGTTTGCCCCTGCTCGATCTGGAGCGACTCGACGGTGCCTGGGCTGGCTGCGCAGAGCGACGGATCGGGCGTGGAGCTGGGGCTGAAGTTCCGTGCGAGCACGGACGGCTACGTCACCGGCGTGCGGTTCTACAAGGGGCCTGGGAACAACGGCACGCACACAGGGCGGTTGTGGAAGCCCGACGGGACGCTTTTGGGAACGGTCACGTTCACAAACGAGACGTCCGGCGGGTGGCAGCAGGCGATGTTCTCGTCGCCGATCGCGATCACGGCGAACACGACGTACATCGTCTCGTACCACGCGCCGTTCGGGCACTTCGCGCATGACCAGCAGTACTTCGCGACCGCGGGCGTCGACAATCATCCGCTGAACGCGCTGGCGAACGGCGCCGACGGCCCCAATGGCGTCTTCCGGTACGGCGCTGCAGGCTCATTCCCGAACCAGAGCGTGAACGCGAGCAACTACTACGTCGACGTGGTGTTCGACAATACGGGGCCGGACATCTGGGCTCCGGCAATAGCAGCACGCACCCCGGCGAACGGCGCATCGAAGGTGCCGGTAGATACGAACGTGACGGCGACGTTCACGGAGCCGATCGACGCCGGAGCGGTCTCGTTCTCGCTGAGGGACGGGCAGAACAACGACGTACCAGCCGCGGTGAGCTACGACGCCGCGACGCGCACGGCAACGCTGAACCCGAACGCCGACCTCGCAGAGGCGACGACATACACGGCGACGATCACGGGGGCGCGCGACGCAGCGGGGAACGTGATGCCAGCGACGAGCTGGAGCTTCACGACCATCGGCCCGGCGACGAGTATCTGGGACAACACGGCCATGCCCGGCTTCATCTGGGGCGCCGACGGCAACCCTGTTGAGCTCGGCGTACGGTTCCGGTCCGACGTCGCGGGCTGGATCACGGGTGTCCGGTTCTACAAGGGCACAAGCAACACGGGGACGCACCACGGGCGACTCTGGACCTCGGATGGGACGCTGCTGGCAAGCGCAACGTTCACGAACGAGACGGGCAGCGGCTGGCAGGAGGTGACGTTCCCAGCGCCGGTCGCGATCGCGGCGAACACGACCTACGTAGCGTCGTACTTCACGCCGGTCGGCGGCTTCGCGCATGACATGGGGTTCTTCGCCAACAGCGGCGTCGACAATGCGCCGCTACACGCGCTCCAGGACGGCATCGACGGACGAAACGGCGTCTACGTCTACGCGTCGAACGGCGGCTTCCCCACCAATAGCAACGCGAGCAATTACTGGGTCGATGTCCGCTTCAGCCCGACCTTCGTCGATCCGATCGCGCCTGCGTTGGTGAATGAGTCGCCGACCTCCGGCTCAACCGACGTCGCGGCGACATCGAACGTGACGGCGACGTTCAGCGAGCAGGTGGACGCGGCCACCATCTCGTTCGTGCTGCGCGATGGAGCGAATAACGCCATTCCGGCGGCGGTCTCCTACGACCCGGCTACGCGAACGGCGACGCTCGACCCGAACGCCCCGCTCGCGCTGGGTGTTACGTACACGGCGACGGTCAGCGGGACGCGAGATCTGGCAGGCAACGTGATGGCGCCCACAAGCTGGTCGTTCAGCACGCGGGCGTGTCCCTGCACGATCTTCGCTCCGAGCGCGGTACCGGGGTTCACGTGGACGGCCGACGGGAACCCGGTCGAGCTGGGCGTGAAATTCAAGAGCGAGGTGGCCGGCTACGCGACCGGCGTGCGCTTCTACAAGGGGACGACGAACACCGGCACGCACGTCGGGAACCTCTGGGCGGCCGACGGGACGCTGCTCTCGAGCGTGGCATTCACGAACGAGACGGCCAGCGGATGGCAAGAAGCATCGTTCCCGACGCCGGTGCCGATCGCGGCCGATACGGTGTACGTCGCGTCGTACTTTACGCCGGTGGGTGGGTTCAGCCACGACCAATTCTTCTTCTCGAACAACGGCGTCACCAACAGCCCGTTGACGGCGCCGCGCAGCAGCGACGTGGGGGGCAACGGCGTCTTCCGGTATGGGGCGGGCGGCGGCTTCCCGGATCAGAGCGTCAACCACAGCAACTACTGGGTGGACGTGGTCTTCGACACGACGGCGACGGACACGTCCCCTCCGTCGGTCATGAACACGACGCCGGCGGACGGGGCGAATACTGTCTCGGTGCACACGAACGTCACCGCGCGCTTCAACGAGAGCATTCAGCCGTCAACGATCTCGTTCGAGGTGCGAGAGGCGGGCAACGCGGTCGCAGGCGGCGTGAGCTATGACGGCGCCACACGAACGGCAACGTTCGACCCAACGTCGCCGCTGGCGCTCGGGCGCACCTACACGGCGACGATCTCGGCGCGCGACCTGGCGAATAACTTGATGCCCGCGTTCAGCTGGTCGTTCAGCACGCCGGCGTGCCCGTGCTCAATCTGGAGCGCGTCGGCGGCGCCGGGCTTCATCTGGGCGGCGGACAACAATCCCGTGGAGCTTGGCGTGAAGTTCCGCGCCGAGGTCGACGGGTACATCACGGGTATCCGCTTCTACAAGGGTTCGACGAACATGGGGACGCACGTCGGGAACCTGTGGACGGCGGGCGGTTCGCTGCTCGCCTCGGCGACGTTCACCAACGAGACGGCGAGCGGCTGGCAACAGGCCGACTTCACCGCGCCCGTGCCGATTACGGCGGGGACGACATACGTCGCGTCGTACTACGCGCCGGTCGGCGGGTTCGCGCACGACCAGCAGTACTTCGCGGTCTCGGGGGTCACGAACGGGCCGCTCACAGCGCTACAAAGCGGGGTCGATGGGGGCAACGGCGTGTTTCGCTATGGCGCAGGCGGCGGCTTCCCGGACCAGAGCGTGAACCACAGCAATTATTGGGTGGACGTCGTGTTCAGCGGCTCTGCCGCGGGCGGAGGCGGCGGACTGCCCGGCGTCGTTTCTTCCACTGCAACACCGACACCAGAGCCGACGCCCGCAACCGACACGAGTGCGCCATCTATCCTGGCGCGCTCGCCTGCACCAAGAGCGACTGGAGTCCCGGCGTCGGCGAACGTCAGCGCGGTCTTCAGCGAAGACATCCAGCGCGAGAGCCTGTCGATTGCTCTGTTCGACAGCCACGGGCGGCTCGTTAAGGCGACGGTGACGTACGACTCCGCGACGCGCACGGCCACGCTCGACCCGGTGTTCAACCTTCGCCGTTCGACGCTCTATGCCGTTCGCGTGGCGGGCGCGCGGGATACGGCGGGCAACCAGATGCAGCCCGTACAGTGGTGGTTCCGCACGCGATAGCCACGCGCACGTGATGGACGAATCTCGACAAGCAGGGCGGCCATCGCCACCGCTTCGGCACGGCTGCTCAACCATCGCGTAACGAGCGGCCGCCAGAATCGGCTTACGTAGAGTTGGCCACCGCCGCGAAAGGGCCCGCCGTGCAGCCGCTGCTCTTCTTGCTCGCCTTTAGCTTCATGCTCGGGCTTGGGTTTCGCCGAGCGAGCTTGTGGCAGTTCGCACTGCTGGCGCTGGCAGCCATCGGCACGGCGGCGGCCTTGTACGCCAGGACGGGGTACATGTGATGGCGCAGTCGGCTGTCCTCACACGCACCGACGCGACGCGTGAGTGGATGCTCGCGGCTTTCGCTGCTGCGCTCGTCTCGGCGAGCGTCGCCGTCCTGTACGCGTTCGGGTCGGCTGGCTTGCTGGCGCTGGCGGGCATCGTCAGTTGTGTCGCTGCCATCATCGAGCCGCGCGTCGGCGTTTACGGGGCGACGATCATGGTGCTCGGGGTCGCGCCGCTGGCCGGCAATCCGTCGTGGGGCGAGACCGCTGCGTACGTCAACAAACCGATCGCCGGCATTTCGCTTCTGCCTGTTGAACTGGTCATGCTGTGCGCCAGCGCGGGCGTACTGCGGAAGCGCGCGTTCACCAGCGGCGGCGTGATCCGCTCCGGAGAGCTCTGGCTGCCGCTCCTTGCGCTGGCGTCGATCACGGCCGGCGCGTTCGTCTACGGGATCTCGCAGGGCGGCAAGACGAACATCGCCGTGTGGGAAACGCGCGGGATTTTCGTCCTCGTACCCATCTACTACGTCGTCACGAACTCGCTCACCGAGCGACGGCACTTCCAGACGCTCGCAATCGTCGGAGTTGGCGCGTTGCTGTTCGCATCGTGCGAGGCGCTGTACCGGCACTTCACGTACATTCGCGGCTCGTACGATCTCGAGCGTCCGCTCGACCTCGCGTTTGCGCACGAATCGGCGATCTTCGCCGGGCTGCTCACGATGTACTTCGTCGCCCGGGCGCTCTGGGGCTCATCGACGTGGACTGCCGCGTTCTACGCAGCGCTGGCGTTGATCCCGCTCGCTGCGCTCGTGGTGATGCGGAGACGGGCGGGCATGATCGCGCTCGATGTGGGTCTCATGCTCTTCGCGCTGGTGCTCTTCCGGGAGAACCTGCTGCGATTCTTCGTGTTCGTGCCGCTCGCGCTGACCGTGGCGGCGCTGACGCTCGCGGTGACATGGAACGAGCCCGGCGGCCTGGGGCAACCGGCGCGGAGCGTGCAGGAAATCTTCGGTCAGGATGCCAAGGCCGGCGACGACCGGGCGTCGAACGAGTACCGCGAGCGGGAGACGAACAACGTCCGCGCGAACATCACGGCGCGCCCGATCCAGGGTTTGGGGTTCGGGCGGGAGTATTCTTTCCCCAACAATCTGCCCGACCTGAGCGGCTTCTGGCCGCTGTTCCGCTATGTCCCGCACAACACGGTGCTCTGGGTCTGGATCAAGGGCGGCATGGTCGCATTCATCGCGCTGTTGACGCTGTTCGCGGTGGCGATGGCTCGCTCGGCGCAGCTGTTCATGGCCTTCAAGGCTGACCGGTTTCGCATCGTGCCACTGATCGGCGGGACGGGCGTGCTCATGTTCGCGGTGTTCGCGTACACGGATCTCGGGCTCGTCACGTCGACGGCGGTGTTCTTCTTCGGGCTGTGCCTGGGGCTGATCGGCGCGGCCGGTGAGGTCGAGAAGCGGGGGTTCGTTGACGAGGGAGGAGTGCCGACGTGATGCGCGTCTCCTGCGTCATGTGCACGCGAAACCGACCAGACCTCATCGAGGCGGCGGTGGGTAGCGTGCTCGCCAACGACCACGAGGCGTTTGAGTTGACCGTCATCGATCAGAGCGACGATGACAGCACGGAGCGGGCTCTGGCCGGCGTCAGGGGCGACAGCCGGCTCCGCTACGTCCACACCGAACGCCCCGGATTATCGGCGGCGTACAACACCGGGATCCGCCTGAGCCGCGCCGACATCGTCGCCTGCACGGACGACGACTGCATCGCGCCGGCCGACTGGGTGTCGTCGGTGGAGTCGGTCTTCGCGCGTTATCCGGAGGTCGAGCTGGTCTACGGCCAGACGCTGCCTGCGGATGATGTAGCCGGCGAGGAGGGTCACATTCCCGGACTGGAAATGCGGGGGGACGTACTGCTTGGTGGCGGGCGGCGGTTCTATGTCTACGGCATGGGCGCGAATTTCGCGACCAAGCGGTCCTTATTCGAGCGCATCGGCGGGTTTGACGAAATGCTCGGGGGCGGCGCGCCGCTGCGGTCGTCGCAGGACTTCGACTATCAGTATCGGGCATACCGTGCGGGCGCGGTGTGCCTGCTGACATCCTCGGTGTCCGTCAGACATTACGGCGCACGGAGACCAGCCGCGTGGCAGCAGACGCTGAAGGCGTACGGGATCGGCGACGGCGCGTTCTACTTCAAGCACGTGCGCTGCGGCGACGCTGGCGCCGCGAGGATGATGCTCGCGCGGTTCGCACGGCGCCTCGGGCGGTCGGCGCTGAGCCCGATCCGGGGCACGGACGCCGACTGGACGTACCTGCGGTCGTTCCTGATGGGGATCCGCGAGAGCATGCGCTTCCCGATCGATCGCGACGCTCGGCTCTATATGCCGGTGGCGCAGTCATGAGAGTGGTCATCATCGGCGCGGGGCCGACAGGACTCGGGGCCGCGTACCGGCTGCAGGAGCTGGGCCACACCGACTGGCAGATGTACGAGGCGTCGGATCACGTCGGAGGGCTGGCGGCAAGCGTGACGTCGAACGGGTTCGTATACGACACCGGCGGTCACGTCATGTTCTCTCACTACGAGTACTTCGACCGTCTCGTGGAGCGGCTCCTCGGCGACGAGTACACGGAGATCGCGCGCGATAGCTCAATCAGGCTGCGCGGCCGCTACGTGCCGTATCCGTTCCAGAACAACGTGCGTCACCTCGACCCCGAAGCGTTGCTGGAATGCGTGCTGGGGCTGGCGAAGCGACGCATGCGCCCGGAGGACGCGGCAAACTTCCAGGAGTGGATTCATGCCGTGTTCGGCGATGGCATCGCCCGCCTGTTCATGGAGCCATACAACTGGAAGGTATGGGCGCATCCGCTGCACCTGATGGACAAGCAGTGGATTGCCGAGCGCGTCGCTGTGGTCGACCTGGAAACGACGCTGCGCAGCGTGATCTTCGACGAGCCCGAGATGCCGTGGGGGCCGAACAGCACGTTCAAGTTCCCGCTCCGCGGCGGCACCGGCGGACTCTACGAGCGCTTTCTGCCGTATGTGGAACGCCGGTTGTCGCTCGAGAGCGCGGTCGCGGAGATCGACCCCGTGCGCAAGAACATCAGGCTGGAAAACGGCCTAGAGGATCGGTACGACGTGTTGCTGAGCACGATGCCCGTAAACGAGCTCGTCACACGGATGCAGTCGGTCCCGGCTCGCGTCCGGACAGCGGCGCGGCAGCTCTCGTGGAGCAGCGCACTGTTCGTGGGCATCGGGGTCGCGCGGCGGCTGGAGACGGACAGATGCTGGATCTATTACCCGGAGGACAACTGCCCCTTCTACCGGATCACGTACCTCTCGCGGTACTCGCCGTACATGGCGCCTGATGGGGAGCACTTCAGCATCATCACGGAGACGTCCGCGTCGCAGTGGAAGGTGGAGGACCGCCACACGATCGTCGAGCGCACGATCGAGGGGCTGATCGCGACGGGCGCCCTGGAAGAAACGGACCGGGCTCGCATCGTCGACCGCACGCTGATCGAGGCTGAGTATGCGTATCCGACGCCGACGATCGAGCGCGATTTCGCGCTTGCGATCATCCAGCCATACCTGATGGAGCAGGGGATCTTCTCACGAGGCCGGTTCGGGGCATGGCTCTACGAGATCGGCAACATGGACCACTCGGTGATGCAGGGCGTCGAGTTCGTGAACCACGTCCTGGCAGGTGACCCGGAGACGACGTGGATTGCGCCGCGCCGCCGAATCGTGGCGGAGAGTCTCACATGACGGGCGCGGCGGTCGAGGAGCGAGTCGCGCGTGGCGAGACGGAAGGGGGGCGCGAGCCCCGCTTCCGACGAGCGCTCCGCGCGGTGACGTCGCCGAGCCTGCTGCTATGGACGATGAACGCACGGCTACAGCTTTACCGCTGCACGTCGCTGCCGATGACGGTACGGCTGCGCGGGAACGCGCGCATCGAAAACTACGGCGGGCGGATCGAGATCGGCGACCGTGTGCTGATCGATGGGCGCACGGTGCTCGTCGAGATGGTGGCGCACCGTGGCGCCCGCATCGAGATCGGCGAGCGGACGTACCTCAACTACGGCGTGTCGATCTCGGCTCATGAGAGCGTGAGCATCGGCCGCCGGTGCCAGATCGGTAACTACACGATCATCATGGACAACGACTATCACGATGTTGCGGATCACCTTTCGCTGGGAGAGTCGGCGCCGATCGTGATCGAAGACAACGTCTGGATTGGCGCCCGAGCCACGATCCTGAAGGGGGTGCGCATCGGTGCGAACAGTGTCATCGGCGCGGGAGCGGTGGTGACGCGAAGCATTCCTCCGAATTCGGTCGCGGCCGGCGTGCCGGCACGCGTCATCCGGGAGCTGTAGCGTGCACGTGCAGGCAAGCGTCATCATCCCAACGTATAACCGGCGTGAGCCGCTGCGACGCCTGCTGAAGGCGCTGGCGCTCGAATACGCGTCACTCCCGGCCTTCGAGGTGGTCGTCACCGACGACGGTTCGACGGACGGCACGAGCGAGGCGCTGGTGGCGATGTCGCCGCCGTATGAGCTCAAGGTGACCCGCCAGGCGAATGCAGGGCCCGGGTCGGCACGGAACGCCGCTCTGCAGCGCGCTTGCGGCGACATCATCGTGTTC
>Ga0073934_10011285_pt1 | contig 10846 bp, 12 predicted proteins | sample LarsenN4metaG_FD_76834 | JGI IMG/M metagenome (GOLD analysis project Ga0073934, IMG submission 76834) | Hot spring sediment bacterial and archeal communities from British Columbia, Canada, to study Microbial Dark Matter (Phase II) - Larsen... ...
ATTTCACGCTGCATGTGTTCCTGAGCAAGGTTGACGGACGGCACCACCTCGCCCTGACCAAGGGCCGGCTGAACGGCGAGCCGACGCTCGTGCGCGTGCACACCGAGAACCTGCTCAGCGACGTCTTCCACGCCAAGGAGATGGGCGGGCACCGGTCGTTGCTCGAGGCCATGCATCGGGTGAGCGAGGCCGGCCATGGCGTGGTGCTCTACATGGAGCAGACGGGCCGGATGCAGAGCGCCGTGCAGGGCGCGCCGAAGGCGGGCGACGGGACCATGCCGGTCAACCTGCGCGATTATGGCATCGGCGCGCAGATCCTGGTGGCGCTCGGCCTGCGGAAGATCCGCCTGATGATGCACTCGCCCCGCCGCGTCGTCGGCCTCGAAGGCTACGGGCTGGAGATCGTGGAGCAGATCCACGTCTGAGCGCGCCGATTTCGGATTGCCGGACGCGGATTGAGCGTCTGGCTTCCTAACGATTCATGAGCCTACATCCGCCCACCGCCCGGAAAGTCGACGCCCGCAGGCTGCGGTTCGGCATCGTGGCGGCGCGTTTCAACGAGCCGCTGGTGGACGGGTTGCTCCGGCGCTGCGGCGCGGTGCTTGCGGCCGCGGGCGCGAAGGCGCCCGAGATCCTGCGCGTGCCGGGCTCGCATGAGGTGCCGGTGGCCGCGCAGTGGCTGGCGGCGAGCGGGCGCCACGACTGCGTGGTCGCGCTCGGGGTCCTGATCGGGGGCGACACCAACCACCACGAGATGGTCGGGCAGAGCGTGTCGCAGGCCTTGCAGCAGGTGGCGCTGGCCACCGGGGTGCCGGTGATCAACGGCGTGATCGTGACCGAGAACCTCGCGCAGGCGAAGGCGCGCTGCACGGGACGGTTGGACCGCGGGTCGGAATTCGGCCGCGCCGCGCTCGAGATGGCCGCGCTGGCGCGCGCCACGAAAGGCCGCCGATGAGCAACCCGCTTTTCGTCCAGCGCCGGGAATGCCGCGCGGCCGCGCTGCAGTTCCTCTATGCCTGGAGCATGAACACGCCGGCGAACCTGGTGGAGGACCTGCGGATCTTCTTCGAGCACCTGGAGAAACCCCGCGACTACTACGCCTTCGCCGACGAGCTGATCCACGGCACGCTGGAGCACCGCGAGGAGATCGACGGCCACATCCGCTCGCTGGCGCACAACTGGGAGTTCGACCGCATCGCCAAGATCGACCTCGCCATCCTGCGGCTGGCCATCTTCGAGATGCTTTACCGCAAGGACATCCCGCCCGTGGTCTCGATCAACGAGGCCATCGACCTGAGCAAGCAGTTCTCCACCGCGGACTCGAAGCGTTTCATCAACGGCATCCTCGACCGCCTGAAGGACAAGCTCGGCCGCGACGCGCGGAAACCGATCGTGGAATGAGACGCCTGGATTTCCCGCGGATGACGCCGATGGGCGCGGATAAGGCGGTCAGCCATCCGCGCGTATCCGCGTGATCCGCGGATAATTTCCTCCCATGTTTTCCCTGTTCAAGAAATTCAAGGAAGGCCTCGCCAAGACGGTCGGGGCCATCGCCGAGAAGACGCACGGGCTCTTCGGCGGGAAGAAAATCGACGCGACCTCGCTGGAAGAACTGGAGGAGGCGCTCTACACCGCCGACTTCGGGGTGGAGACGACGACGGAGATCCTCGAGGAGATCAAGCGGGCCTACCGCAAGGACGCGGCCCTGCAGGGCCGGCAGGCGGCGGAGATCGGCGCGGCGGTGCTGCAGAAGGCCTTGGCCGGCGCGGCGGGGGATTTTGACGGCGCGCCCAGCGGGCGCACCCAACCTGCACCGCAGGTCATCGTGATGATCGGCGTCAACGGCTCGGGCAAGACGACGACCACGGCCAAGCTGGCGTGGAAACTGAAGCAGGAAGGCCGGAAGGTGCTCGTCGCGGCCTGCGATACCTTCCGGGCCGCGGCCGTCGAGCAGCTGAAGACCTGGGTCGCGCGGCTGGAGATCGACATCATCGCGAGCCACACGGGGGCGGATGCGGCGGCGGTGGCCTTCGACGCCCTGCAGGCCGCGCGAAGCCGGGGTTGCGATTACCTGATCATCGACACCGCCGGCCGGCTGCACACCAAGAGCAACCTCATGGAGGAGCTGGCCAAGATCAAACGCGTGCTGCAAAAGCTGGACCCGACGGCACCGCACCACTCGTGGCTGGTGGTGGACGGTTCCCTCGGCAGCAACTCGATCGAGCAGGCGCGGATCTTCCACAAGAGCTTCGGCCTGACCGGCCTGGTGGTGACCAAGCTCGACGGCACGAGCCGCGGCGGGGCGGTGGTGGGCATCTGGCGCGAACTGAAGCTGCCCATCCACTTCGTCGGGCTCGGCGAGCAGCCGGAGGACCTGCAGCCTTTCAACGCCGCCGATTACAGCCGCGCCGTGTTCGGCCTGGGCGCCGAGTGACCCCGCCGGGGGTGGAAAGAAACACGTTGCCGGTTCCGGGGTCGCAGGAGAAAGTCCATCATCCATGAAAACCCTACTCTTTCTCGTCATGATCCTCGGCGCCGGGACGGTTTCCGCCGTCGCCCAGGAGCGGTTCACCGAGCGGTTGACCCCGGAGCAGCGCAAGGCCGCCGGCCTGGATCAGCTGACGCCCGAGCAGCTGGCGGCCCTGGACGCGCTGGTGAAGATGGACCGCGATCTGGGCGAGCGGCGCGTCGTGGAGAAGGCGCGGCAGGAGTTGCGCGAGGAAGTGAAGGCGGCCGTGAAGGAGGAATTGAAGGCCGAGGTGGCCGCGCAGGTGAAGGAACAGGCCCGCGACGAGGTGAAGCGCGAGGAGGAGCAGCGCCGCGTGGCCGAGACCCGCGTGTTGGGCAAGATCAAGGGCAGGTTCTCCGGCTGGTCCGGCAACACCGTGTTCGAACTGGAGAACGGGCAGAAGTGGCGGCAGATCGGCTCCGAGGTGTATTATGTGAGTCCGGTGGATTCGCCGGCGGTGCTGATCGAAAAAGTCTTCGGCGGCTGGCGGCTCTACGACCAGCAGGGCGGCTGGGTGAAGGTGCAGCGCATCAAGTAGGACGAAAAAGAAAGGGCCGGCGCACGGCCGGCCCGATTGCCGTCGGCGTCAGTGCACGCCGCCCATGAGTTTCTTCACCCACGGCACGAGGAGGAACAGCACGAGGGTGGCGCCGCCGACCAGCAGGGCCTGGTTGAGGAAGAAATCGGCCAGGGCGGCGGGGCTGTCGGATTGGAATTCCCCGGCGAGGAGGCCGGCGAGTTTGTTGCCGAGCGCGGCGGCAAGGAACCAGATGCCCATGACCATGCCGAGGAGGCGCTGGGGCGCGAGCTTGGTCATCGTGCTGAGGCCGACAGGACTGAGGCACATCTCGCCGGTGGTCTGCAGGAAGTAGAGGCCGAGCAGCCAGATGGGGCTGACCTTGCCTTCGGCGGTCAGTTTGGCGGCGGGGATCATCCAGACAAACGAAAGCGCGACGAAGAGCAGGCCGAGCGCGAACTTCGTGGGGCTGGAAGGCTGGAGCCGTCCGAGCTTGATCCAAAGCCAGGCGAACACGGGCGCCAGGGCGATGACCCAGGCGGAGTTCACGGATTGCCACCAGGAGGACGGGAATTCCATGCCGAGCACCTCGTTGCGCGTGAGGCGGTCGGCGAACAGCGTCATGGATGAGCCGGCCTGCTCGAAGATCGCCCAGAAGACCTGCGCGGCGAAGAAGAAGATCAGGATCGCCGCCATGCGTTTTTTCTCCGGGTCGGATTGGAAGGCGAAGAACAGGATCGCCCCGATCTGCAGGGCAAACAGCGCATAGACGATGGCCCGGTAGTGGTCGCTGGCGATCATCAGGCCGATGAGCGCGAGCGAACCCAGCGCCACGAGGCCGAGCTTGTCCCACGGGCGGCCGGCGGCGGCCTCGGGCGCGTGGCCGACATGGGCGAGCGTGCCGGCCCGGCGGATGTAGGTGATGAGACCGAAGGTCATGCCGACACCGGCGGCGCCGAAGGCCCAGTGCCAGCTGTTGCGGGGATCCAGGCCCATCTCCGCGAGGAAAGCGCTGAAGCGGGGGTCCTGGGCGAGGAAGCCGCAGACGATGGCGGCGAGCAGGGCGCCGATGTTGATGCCCATGTAGAAAATCGAGAAGCCGGCGTCGCGCCGCTGATCCTCCGGCGGGTAGAGGCTGCCGACCATGGTGGAGATGTTGGGCTTGAGCAGGCCGGTGCCGGCGGCGACGAGACAGAGCCCCAGGAAGAAGGTGAATTCGCTGTGGATCGCCATGGAGTAGTGCCCCGCGGCGATGATGATGCCGCCCCAGAGCACGGCCTTGCGCGCGCCGATGAAATTGTCGGCCAGGAACCCGCCCACGATGCCGAGCAGGTAGACGCTCATCGTGTAGGTGCCGTAGACGGCGGCGGCCTTCTTGTCGTCGAAACCGAGGCCGCCGTTGGCAACCGACAGGGTCATGAACAGCACGAGCAGGGCGCGCATGCCGTAGTAGGAGAAGCGCTCCCACATCTCGGTGAAAAAGAGGGTGGTGAGGCCGCGGGGGTGTCCGAGGATGCCGCCTTCATCAGCGGCGGCAGGGGTGGGGGAACTCATGTTGGGCGGCGATTGGGGCAGCGAGGCGCGGGGAGGGCAAGCGCGGAGGTTTGGGCCGGAAGGCCGTGGCCCGCGCTTGCTCCGGGGCACCGCATCCGACAACCAAGGCCCGTGCCCGTTCCCGTCACCCTCCTCTACGCCACCGTTTCCGGCAACGCCGAGCAGCTGGCGACTGTCGCCGCCGAGCGGCTGCGGGCGGCGGGCCATGCGGTGCAGGTGGACGACGTGGCCGCTTTTCCCGCCGCGCGCCTGCGCGAAACGGACACGGTGCTCATCATCGCGAGCACCTGGGGCGAGGGCGAGCCGCCGCCCGACGCGGCGGATTTCTGTGCGGCCCTGCGGGCGCACGACCGGCTGCGGCTCGGGCACCTGCGCTATGCCGTGCTGGCGCTCGGCTCCTCGACCTACCGCGATTTCTGCGGCTGCGGCCGGCGCATCGACGAGGATCTGGCGGCCTGCGGGGCCACGCGGCTGCTCGCGCGCGTGGAATGCGACACGAAGTATCGCGCGAAATTCGAGGCTTGGCTGACGGACGTGCTCGAGGCTTTGAAGCACATCGCATGAATCGAACCATGAAATTCGGCGCGGCCCTCGGGCGCCTGTTTGTCACGCTGGGACTGGCGACGGCGGTCGCGCGCGAGGAGGTGCTTGGCACCTTCGGCACGGGCGAATTGCTGCCGCGCGAAGTGCGGGTGCACCTGCCGCCCGGCAGCATCAGCGCGGACACCCCGGTGCTGGTGGCGCTCGACGGACAGATGATGGGCGCCTGGCGGTTGTCCGAGGCCCTCACTGAAATGGGTCGCACCGGCGGGCCGGTTCCGCTGGTGGTGGCCATCCCGGCGACCGCGGAGCGCATCGAGGAATACGGGCTGGCCGGTGCGCCTGACTATCTTGGCCGAGGCCGGAAGGCGGCGGCTTTCCAACGCATGGTGCTGGAGGAGGTGCTCCCCGCACTCCGCCGTCGCCACGGTGTCGCGTTGGCGCGAGAGCGGACGGGCGTGTTCGGTGCGTCCATGGGCGGGCTTTGTGCATTCGACCTCGCGTGGCGTCATCCGGAGGTCTTCGGGTTTGCGGGCGTGTTTTCCGGCTCCCTGTGGTGGCGCGGGGACAACCGCGATGTCGCGGCCAGGCAGTCCTCGCGGCTCGCCCACCGGCAGGTTCGCGGGACGGAGCGACCGCCGTCCGTCAGGTTCTGGTTCGAAGCCGGCACGGCGGACGAAACCGATGACCGCGACGGCAACGGGGTCATCGACGCCATCCAGGACACGACGGAGTTGCTGGATGAGCTGCGAGCCCGCGGTTGGCGCGACGGGCCCGATCTCGCCTACGTGCAGGTCGAAGGCGGGCAGCACAACGAGGCGACCTGGGCGCGGGCTCTGCCGTTGTTCCTGAATTGGGCGTTGCCGGAGCGGGAAAAGGACTGAAGGGCTGAAGCGGGCGCGACGCGAGCATCGGCCTTCCCTCAAGGGGCATCCAACAATCCTCTACTTGGTATTGTTTTGGTGGGTCAGCGACCTTGGGCGCGCCTCGGGGAGCAACGAGCGCGTGCAAGCGCGCTGCCCCACGATGAGAAAACTGCGCTCGCGCGTTAATCGACCAGGAACGCGGCGCTGGGCACGGATGCGGCGGCGAGTGCAGGCGAGACGGATTTGCCCGGCCGGAACGCGGCGACCACGACACCGAGCAACTTGTCGGCGACGAGGGGTTCCATGTCATGCCACCGGTTGTTGAGGCCGGCGGCGCGCCAGCCGTCGCGCGCCTTCGCGATGAGCACGTGCGCGACCAGCCGGTCGCGGCTGTTGCGATACACGGCGGTCTGGCCGCGGCGGAGGGAGGTGTAATCGGCGGGGGCCAGCACGAGGATCGTGCCGGGCTGGTAGAGGGGGAGCATCGAGCGGCCGGTGCCGACGACCGCGAAGGCGCCGTGGTGTTCGGCCGCGAGCGCGGTGGCCTTCTGCCAGGCTTCGTCGACGGGCAACTCGACGGTGCGCGGGCTCAGGCCGGTGTAGACGCCGCGGATCCACGCTTCCCCGGCAAGCCGGACCGGGGCGGCGATGGAGACGGCTCCGCTGCACAAGATCAGCAGCCAAAACCGAAGGGGTGCAACCGGCACGCGCACAGTTGATGACAGCCCCGCGGACGGAAGCGAGCAAACGATGCTGAGGTCTATGCCTCACGCGGCGCTGGGGCGAACGCTCCGGTGGAAACGCCCCAGAAGCGGGCGCCGGGTCGGATTTCACATGCGCACGAGGGGAAGCATCACCGAGAAGTTGGCCGCGTCCTGCTCGATGGCGATGGGGCCGGAGCTGCAGAGCTGAAAGCGTTCGCGGAGGCTGCGCAGGCCGTAGCCGGTGGAGGCGGCCCCGTTGGGCGCGGTGGCGCGGGCATGGACGGTGTTGGCAAAGACGATGCGGTCGCCGGCCAGCTCCACGGTGATCCGCAGCGGGCGGGCGGCGGAGAAGGAGTTGTGCTTGAGGGCGTTTTCGAGGAGCAGTTGCAGCGACGCCGGCGGGATCATCAGCGCGCTGACGGAATCGAAACCCCGCAAATCGACGTGCAGGCTGTCGGGAAAGCGCAGGCGCGCCAAACCGAGGCAGGAATGGAAAAAGTCCAGCTCCTGGTAGAGCGGCACGAGGTCGCGGCTGACCTGGGCGAGCAGGTAGCGGCAGACGGCGGCGAGGTCCTTGTTGAAGGCGCGGGCCTGGCGGGGGTTCTCCTCGATGAGGACGCCCAGGGTGTTGAGGGAATTGAAGAGAAAATGCGGCGTCAGCTGGTTGCGGAGGACGTTGAGCTCGGCCTGGAGCCGGGCGCGTTCGGTGCGCTCGAGGTCGAGGCGGTCCTCGAGGCGGTCGTTGATGAGCAACAGCGTCTCGTAGACATGCGTCACGATCCACACGACGGGAATAATGACGGCGAGGTTGAGGCCGAGGCCGCGCCAATCGAGACCCGGCCGGCCGTCGACCGCATACCAGGCCATCAGGGCGGCGGAGGCCACGACCACCGAGTAAAGGGCGGTGGCGCCGAGCAGCAGGGCGAGTTTGAGGACCGGACGGTCGACCCATTCGAAACGGGTGCGCAGGCGGTAGAGCAGGGCGCGGTTTCCCATCCAGAGCACGAAGGAAAGCCCGATGAAGGAGGCGGTGCCGGCCCAATACATGAGGTCCGCCGGAGTGAGCCGGCCGAGGGTGCCGGTGAGGCGCGGGACCACGAGCCCCAGCAGCGGGATGCCGACAACGCGCAGGGCGGTGTCGCGCAGGCGGCGTGACTTGGCGCGCGGATTGGCGGGCGTGGCCTCGGACGGCATGGGTGGTGAGGGGAAAGCCGCCAACGCCGCCGTGGCGAGGACGCTGCGGTCAATCATTCGGAGGCTGCGGCAACGTGCCGGAAATCTGCGAGAAGCCGGTCCCCGGAGGTGCCGTCATCGGCCGGAAGCCGTCGCAACCCGCAGGCACACCTGAACCAGGGAATACCGTCAGAAAGCGGATCGAGGGCGGGTTGGCAGCGCACTTCCCGAGATCGGGATCATCGCGCTCCACCGATGACCGCCGAGACCGCAGTCGGAATTGATCACGGATGGGCGGGCGCCGCGGTCTTGCGGACGATCTGACGCCGGATCCACTCGCCGAGAAAATCCAGCGTGGTGACGAGCCCGAGGATGAGGATGAGGACGGCGGCAAACCGGTCCCACTGGTAGTATTCCTGGTAGGCGTGGAGCTGCAGACCGATGCCGCCGGCGCCGACGTAGCCGATGATGGCGGCGGAGCGGATGTTGTATTCGAGCATCCAGAGCGAATGGCTCCAGACCAGCGGGCGGGCTTGGGGCCAGAGTCCGTATTGGAAGGCCTGCACCGTCCCCGCGCCCAGGGCGCGCAGGGCGCGGGCGACCTCGGGATCGACGGATTCGAAGGCGTCGCTGTAGAACTTCCCGAGATAGCCGAGGCTGTAGAAGGTCAGCGCGATGACGCCCGCGAGCGGATTGGCGCCCACCACCGCGACGGCGAGCAGGGCCCAGATGAGGCTGGGGATGGTCCGCACGGCGTTGAGCAGCATGCGGGTGCTGAGCACCACCCAGCGCGGCGCGAGGGTCTGCGCCCCGGCCACGGCGAGCGGCAGCGACAGCACGATGGCGAACAGCGTGGCGAGGGTCGCGATCTGGATGGTTTCCCCCAAGGCCGCGAGCGCTTCGCCGGTGATGGAGAAATCCGGCGGGAAGAACCGGCCGAGGAAGCGCCGGAAGTTGGCCCAGGTGTCGAGCGCGCGGCCGGAGCCGCCCAGCACCCGCACGGAAAGGACGGCGAGCAGCAGAAAGGCTGCAAGCGAGACGGTCGAGACGGTGATCCGGGCGTGCCAGGGCAGCTCGCGGAAGGGGGGTGGCGCGGGCGGAGCCGCGATCGTCACCGCGGACGGAGCGGAGGCGGCGGGCCGGTCAGTCATGGTGGAGATGGCGGACCTTCCAGCCCCCGGGATTCTGCGGATCAAGGCTCAGGACATGATCGGCGAAACGCTCCACCAGTTTGGGGTCGTGCAGCACGCAGAACACGGTGCGTTGTTTCTCGCGGGCTTCCTGGCGGAGCAGGCCGAGCACGCGGCCGGTGAGATAGGTGTCGAGCTGGGAGACCGGTTCGTCAGCCAGGATGAATTCCGGCTCCTGGAAGAGGGCGCGGAGAAGGGCGGTGCGCTGCTGTTCGCCGCCGGAGACCTCGCCGGCGCGGCGATGGGCGAGCGGGCCAAGGCCCAGGTCGCAAAGGAGCGCCCAAGCCCGGAGCTTGTCGGCGCGGGGGAAGCCGGCGAGCGTGCGCCACCACGGGTGGCGGCCAAGGCTGCCGCAGAGGACATTGGTCAGCAGCGTGCAGTTTGGGCTGAGGGCGAAGTGCTGGAAGACGACGCCAAAGCGCGCCCGGCCGGCGGCAGGGGGCACGGCACCGCCGACCAGAGGGCAGCGCACGGCGCCCTCGGTCGGGGCGAGTTGGCCGGAGAGGCAGGCCAGCAGGCTGGACTTGCCGGCGCCGGAGGGTCCGACGACGGCGATCACCCGCCCGCGCGGTGCCTCCCAGGTAAGGCCCCGGAATAGCCAGCGGCCGTTGCGCTGGAGGCCGAGAGAATCGAGGGAGAGATGGACGGATGAGGCGGAGGCAACCACCGGCAGGTCAGGACTTGGGTGCGGATTCGAGGAATTCGATCGCGGACCGCAAGCTGGCGAGGTGGCGGACGGAATCAACCGTGATCAGCTTGGAGGTGAAAAGGCGGTCGCGCAGCGCGGTGTGCGGAGGCTCGTTGAGGGCCTCGAGCGCGCTGCGAAGGGCGGCGCGGTCGGCCGCGCTCAGGGAAGCGCGGGCGGCGATCACATGGGTGGGCACGGGGCCCTGTTCGGCGACCTTCTTGAGGCGGGCGCGCTGCTCGGCGGTCAGGTGCTTGTCTTCGTCGAGCACGTAGTAACTGACCGCGGCGGCCTCCGCCTGGCCGGCGAGCACGCGCTCGATGGCGGAGACATAGCCGGTGCCGTAGAGAACGTTGCCCGCGCCGAAAAATTCCTCGGGGCGGGCGGTGCGGATGAGGCCGCGCTGCTTCAGATCCCAGAGCGGGATGACAAATCCGGAGGTGCTGGTGCGGCTGGCGAAGACGATGGGCCGGCCGCGGAGATCCTCGACCGAGGCGTAGGGCTTCTCCTTGAGCGCGACCCAGTAGCTGCGGTAGTCCGTGCGGCCGCCGATCTCGCCGGCAAGGAGCAGGGTGGCGGCGTTGATCCGCTCGGCGTTGATCATGTCGGTGGCGCTGAGGTAGCCCAGATCGATGGAGCCGTTGGCGAAGCCCTCCAGGATGACGGCGGAGGAAAGCGGGATGATGACCTCGACGGGCCGGCCCAACCGCGCGCCGAGGAAATCCGCGAGGCGGCGGCGCTCCTGCGTCATGAGTTCGGGGTTTTTGTCGGGTTTGAGCGCGATGACGACCCGTTCAAGGGAGACCTTGGCCGGGGCGGGTGTGTCCTTGGCCCCATCAGCCTGGGCGGCGGCGAATGTCAGGAGCAGGAGAAGGCAGCAGCGGATGAGGCGGAGGGAGCGGCTTTTCATCGGTGGGCGGTGGCTCCGGGTTTTCCGGCGGCTCAGAAGGTGTAGCGCGCGCCGGCCTGGACGAGGCGGGGCTGGCCGGTCAGGATGCCGCGGGTCCGGTCGGTGATATAGGTCTTGTCGGCGAGGTTCTTCACGGTGAGGAAGAGTCCGAGGTTGGCCGTGGCACGGTAGTTGAGGGTCGTGTTCCAGACGGTGGCA
>Ga0073934_10011287_pt1 | contig 10845 bp, 10 predicted proteins | sample LarsenN4metaG_FD_76834 | JGI IMG/M metagenome (GOLD analysis project Ga0073934, IMG submission 76834) | Hot spring sediment bacterial and archeal communities from British Columbia, Canada, to study Microbial Dark Matter (Phase II) - Larsen... ...
AGCCGCTTCCACTGGCGCCATACCGATCGCATGGACGTGCTGTCCGGCTACCAGCCGCGCGCCAGCGCGCCGCTCGATGATGTCGCCCAGATGCTCGGCCTGCCTGGCAAACTCGGCATGGACGGCTCCAAGGTCTGGACCGCCTACCAGGCCGGCAGGCTCGGCGAGATCCGCGATTACTGCGAAACCGACGTGCTCAATACTTATTTGGTGTATCTGCGTTTCGAATTGCTGCGCGGCAACCTCGACCCGCCCGGTTATGATCAGGAAATCCGGCGAGTTCGGGACTTTCTCAAGGCCGAGGATAAACCGTACCGGCGGGCGTTTCTCGACGCCTGGAAATAACTGCTGAACAATACAAATATGCGCCGGTATCGCACTGCGCCTGGATGAATCGATCTGGATCCATCTGCGTTAATCTGTGGCTCCCGCCTTTCCATGAAACCCAGCGATACCCCCATCGCGCACATCGAGTCACTCAATCACGAGGGACTGGGTGTGGCGCGCGTCGAAGGTAAGGTTGTATTCATCAACGATGCACTGCCGGGCGAACAGGTACGTTTCCAGGTCATGAAGCGGCGTAAGAGCCACGACCTCGGCAAGACCCTGGAAATCCTCGAGCCCTCGCCGGACCGAGTGACACCGCGCTGCCGGTATTTCGGCGTGTGTGGGGGCTGCAGCCTGCAGCATCTCCGAACCGGGGCACAGCTGCCGGCCAAGGAAAAGGTGCTGCGCGACAACCTCCTGCGCCTCGGCCGGGTCGAACCGCAGTCCTGGCTGCCGCCGCTCACCGGACCGTCCTGGGGCTATCGGCGCAAGGCGCGGCTCGGCGTGCGGTGGGTCGAAAAAAGGGGCGGGGTGATTCTCGGTTTCCGGGAAAAGGCACGCTCGTTCATCACGCCGCTCGCCTCCTGCGAGGTTCTGGATGCCCGGGTGAGCGCGCTCCTGCCGGTGCTGCGTGACCTGATCGCCAGCCTTTCCCGACCGGATCGCATCCCCCAGATCGAGGTGGCGGTCGGCGACGAGGCGGTGGCGCTGGTGTTTCGCCATGTGGTGCCGCTCACCGGCGATGACGACCGGCGGCTCGCTGCCTTTGGCGAATCGCAAGGCGTGCAGGTATTCCGCCAACCGGGTCCACCGGACCAACTGGTGCCGGTGTGGCCGGAAAACCCGCCGGTGCTCGTCTACCGGTTGCCGGAATTCGCCGTCGAGATTGAGTTTGCGCCGACCGATTTCATCCAGGTGAACGCCGCGCTTAACCGGCTGATGGTGACCCAGGCCATGCGGTTGCTCGACCCGCAACCGGGCGAGCGCCTGCTCGATCTCTTCTGCGGGCCGGGCAATTTCACCCTGCCCATCGCCCGGCGCGCAGGATGGGTGCTGGGTATCGAGGCCGAGGAAGCGCTGATCGCCAAGGCCCGGCGTAACGCCGGCCGCATTGCCCTTGCGAACGCCGAATTCCGGCGGGGCGACTTGTATCACACCGGCGCTCCTGATCCGTGGGGGACCGAGCCGTTCGACAAATGGCTGCTTGATCCGCCGCGTACCGGCGCCATCGAAGTGGTTAAACGTCTGCCGGAACGGGATGGTCCCAAGCGCATCGTGTATGTCTCCTGCAATCCCGGTACCCTGGCGCGCGACAGCGGGATGCTGGTGCACGTCAAAGGCTATCGGTTGATGGCGGCCGGTGTCATGGACATGTTCCCGCAGACCAACCACGTCGAGGCCATGGCCCTGTTCGAGCGCGCCGATTGACCGCATAATTTCGTCGATGCTAATTGAAGTCCATGTCCCGACCCAGACCCTGCGGCTGATCGACGACCGGGGACAGGTGCTCATGGAAACCCGGATTTCCACCGGCCGCAAAGGGGTGGGCGAGGCGAACGGCAGCGAGCAGACGCCGCGTGGCTGGCACCAGGTGCGCGCCAAGATCGGCGCCGGCCAGCCGGAGAATGCGGTGTTCGTGGCGCGTCGCCCGACCGGCGAGATCTACTCTCCCGAGCTGCGCCGGGAATACCCGGGACGGGACTGGATCCTCACCCGCATCCTGTGGCTGTCCGGCCTCGAGCCTGGTCGGAACCGGTTGGGCCGGGTCGACACCATGCGCCGCTACATCTATATCCACGGCTGCCCGGACGAAGACCCCATGGGCGTCCCCGGCTCGCGTGGTTGCATCAAGATGCGCAACCACGAGCTGATCGAACTCTTCGGCCGGGTGCCGGCCGGCACGCGCGTGCACATCATGGCGGAGGAGGGATGAGCCTCGGACCGGTGATGCTGGACGTGGCGGGCCTCGCCCTCACCGTCGAGGAGCGCGAGCGCCTGCGCCATCCGCTGACCGGCGGCGTGATCCTGTTTTCCCGCAACTACGAATCGCCGGAGCAGATCGAAGCTCTGGTGCGGGATATCCATGGCCTGCGCGCGCCACCGCTCCTGGTGGCCGTGGACCACGAGGGCGGACGGGTGCAGCGCTTCCGCGAGGGGTTCACGGCCCTCCCGGCGGTGGCCCGGTTCGGCGAAGTCTGGGACGAGAATCCGGCCCGCGGCCGGCGGCTCGCCGAAACCGCCGGCTGGCTCATGGCCACCGAGCTGCGCGCAATCGGTGTGGATTTCAGCTTTGCGCCGGTGCTGGACGTGGACCGCGGCATCAGCAAGGTGATCGGTGACCGGTCGTTCCATGCCAGCCCGGACGCGGTGTCCGAGCTGGCCCATGCCTGGATGACCGGCATGCACCGTGCCGGCATGGCCGCGACCGGCAAGCATTTCCCCGGGCACGGCGGGGTGGAGGCCGATTCTCATGTGGCGGTGCCGGTGGACGAACGCCGTTACCAGGATATTTATATGGAGGATATCGTGCCGTTTGAGCGCATGATCCACTATGGGCTCGAGGGCATCATGCCGGCGCATGTCATCTACTCGAAGGTCGACCCGAATCCGGCCGGGTTCTCACATTTCTGGCTGCAACAAGTGCTGCGCGGCGAGCTCGGTTTCGAGGGCGTGATCTTCAGCGACGACCTGAGCATGGAAGGCGCCAAGATCGCCGGTGGGGTGGTGGCACGCGCCCGGGCGGCGCTGGCCGCCGGCTGCGACATGGTTCTGGTCTGTAACGACCCGGTAGCAGCCGGCGAGTTGCTCGACGGCCTCGGCCACTACGACAACCCGGCCTCGCACCTGCGTCTGGCGCGCATGCACGGGCGTCATCCGGTGATCCGCGAGACGTTGCTCGCCGATGCCGGCTATCGCGAAGCGGTCCGGGCAGTGGGCAACCTGGGTTGATGGAGGTACAATGCGCGCCAACCCGCAGGGTGGGCTACACTGTTTTCATTCATGCACCGATTTGATTGGGGATACCGGCATTGCCTGATCTGATCCAACCGCTCAAGAAGCTCAGACTCGAGAGTTTCAACAACCTCACCAAGACGCTGAGCTTCAATATCTACGATATCTGCTATGCACAGAGCGAGAAGGCACAGAAGGAATATATTACCTACATCGATGAGGCCTACAATGCCGAGCGCCTGACCAAGATCCTGACCGAGGTCGCCCAGATCATCGGCGCCAATATCCTCAATATCGCCCACCAGGATTACGATCCGCAGGGGGCGAGCGTCACCATGCTCATCTCCGAGCTGCCGGTCACCGAGGAGCCGCAGAACCCGGAGGCACCGGGACCGCTGTCCGTGATCGGCGCTCCGAGCCCGCAGGCCTCACTGGGCCTCGACCCCCCGGCCAAGGAATCGGTGGTGGCACATCTCGACAAGAGCCACATCACCGTGCACACCTATCCGGAATCGCATCCGGACAACGGCATCTCCACCTTCCGTGCCGATATCGACGTCTCGACCTGCGGCAAGATCTCGCCGTTGCGGGCACTGAACTATCTGATCCACAACCTGGAATCGGACATCGTGATCACCGACTATCGGGTGCGCGGCTTCACGCGCGACGTCAAGGGCATCAAGCATTACATCGACCACAAAATCAATTCGATTCAGAATTTCGTCGACAAACAGACGCTGGCGCGCTACCAGGCGGTGGACGTCAACATCTACCAGGAAAATATTTTTCACACGAAGATGATGCTCAAGGACTTCAACCTGAACAGTTATCTGTTCGGCATTACCGAAAATGATCTGCAACCGCAGGACAAGAAAGCGGTGGTACAGCGTCTGCAGCGCGAAATCACCGAGATCTACAACGGCACCAACATCCCGAAGTAGCTTTCGTTCCACCCCCGGCAAGCGGGCCATGCGTCCGCTTTTTTTGTTTGTCTTTTATATGAATATTATTATTATCAATCAATATCTTATAACACTTTTCTGCAACGACTTCGTGATTGGTTTTTGATACAGTGGCAGTTCCTGTATGAACGCCACTCCCTAGACAGGCTGGTCCCCGTGTCTGAGTTCAATATCCATTGCGTCGACTGCCCGCGCCTCGCCAGCCACCTGGCCCATGTTCGCGAACGCTATGCCGGCTACTACGCGCGTCCGGTGCCGCCCTTCGGCGACGCGGCGGCCCGGCTGCTGGTCGTCGGACTGGCCCCGGGCATGCACGGCGCCAATCGCAGCGGCCGGCCGTTCACCGGCGACTACGCGGGCATTCTGCTTTACCGCACGCTCCACAAACACGGTTTTGCCAGCCAGGCGGAAGCGGTGAGCCGCCAGGACGGGCTCGAACTGAAAAACTGCCGCATCACCAACGCCGTGAAATGCCTGCCGCCGGAAAACAAGCCTACCACCGAAGAGATCCGTATCTGCAACCGGTTTCTGCGCACCGAGCTCGAGAACCTGCCGGAACGTGCCGTCATCCTGGCGCTCGGATTGATCGCCCATAAGGCGGTGCTGCAGGCGCTCGGGCTCCGGCAAACGAAATATCCGTTCGGTCATGCCACCGAATACCTGCTTCCTGATGGACGACAGCTTGTCGATTCCTACCATTGCAGCCGCTACAACACTCAGACCGGTCGCCTGACTGATGCCATGTTCGACAGGATCATGGCGCGTGCCCGGAGACTCATGGATCGCACATGAGCGACTTTGACCCGAAGGCCTTTGTCCAGAACCTCACCGGGGCGCCTGGCGTTTACCGGATGCTCGATCGGCATGGCGAAGTGCTGTATGTCGGTAAGGCGCGTAACCTGCGCAAGCGCGTCGGCAGCTATTTCGCGCGCCGCGGCCAGTCGCTGCGTACCCAGGTGATGCTCGAACAGGTAACCTCGATCGAGGTCACGGTTACGCACACCGAGATTGAGGCATTGCTGCTCGAGAATAACCTGATAAAAAACCTCAAACCGCGTTACAACATCCAGCTGCGCGATGACAAGAGTTATCCGTACATCTATCTTTCGGACCAGCCGTTTCCGCGCCTCGGTTTCTACCGCGGCTCGCGCAAGGAAAAGGGGCGGTACTTCGGCCCTTATCCTTCGGCATCCAGTGTGCGTGAAAGCCTCGGGCTTTTGCAGAAGGTGTTTCCAGTACGGCAATGCGAGGACAGCGTGTTCCGCAACCGTTCCCGACCCTGTCTTCAGTACCAGATCAAACGTTGCACCGCGCCCTGTGTGGGCTATGTCACGGAACAGGAGTATGCCGAGGACGTGCGGCACGCCGTGCTGTTTCTGGAAGGGCAGAGCGAGGCGGTGCTCAAGGAAATGATCAAACGCATGGATGCCGCGTCCGCAGCGCTCGACTTCGAGACCGCGGCCCGATACCGCGACCGGATCGCAGCGTTGCGCCTCATCCAGGAACGACAGGCAGTGAGCGGCGACGCCGGCGACGCGGACGTGATTGCCGCCGTGGTGGAGCGGGACGAAGCCTGCGTAGGCGTGACCTTCATTCGCAATGGCCGCAATATCGGTACTAAGCATTTCCTTCCGAAGCTTGGTGATGCCACCGAACCTGGCGGGCTGCTCGCGGGTTTTCTTACTCAGTATTATCTCGGCAAGCCGATCCCACCGAACATTTACCTGAGCCATGCCATTCCGGACAAGGACTGGCTGGAATCGGCCTTCGCCGATCAGGCCAACCATCGGGTCGTGCTCGTCAACCGGCCGCGCGGCCTGCGTCGCCGTTGGGTACGGCTCGCCATGCTCAATGCTCAGGAGGCACTGCGGCGCCACCGGCAGGACCGCGCCAGCCTGCGCGCCCGTTTCGAGGCCTTGCAGGAGGCGTTGGGTTTCGATGCCCTGCCGGAACGCATCGAATGTTTTGACATCAGTCATACCGGTGGCGAGGCGACTGTCGCCTCGTGCGCGGTCTTCACGCCGGACGGGCCGGCCAAATCCGACTACCGGCGCTTCAACATCGAGGACGTGGCCCCAGGCGACGACTATGCCGCTATGTACCAGGTGCTCGGCCGTCGCTACCGGCGGCTCGCGGAGGCGACGGCCGACAACGACAGGAAGCTGCCGGACCTCATTCTTATCGACGGCGGCAAGGGCCAGCTGGCCGCAGCCGAGTCGGCGCTGGCGGATCTGGGCATCGAGGGCCTGCGGCTGATCGGCGTGGCGAAGGGCGAGGACCGCAAACCGGGGAAGGAACGGCTTTTCTTGTCGGGCCGGAATGAGGCCACTATACTGCCCGCAGACTCGTTAGCGCTTCATCTGATCCAGCAAGTTCGCGATGAGGCACACCGGTTCGCCATCACCGGACACCGGCAACGCCGCGGCAGATCACGCACCGTTTCGGTACTCGAGGAGATCCCCGGCATCGGAGACCGCCGCCGCCAGGCACTGCTCCGGCACTTGGGCGGATTGCGAGAAGTGGCGCGCGCCGGAATCGATGACCTGGCGCGGGTACCGGGTATCAGCCCGGCGCTGGCGCGGCGCATCTATTCCAGCTTTCGCGAGGGAGAGAGTTGATCGTGCTGTGGAATGCGCCCAATGTCCTGACGCTACTGCGAATCGTGCTGATTCCGGTGTTCGTCGTAGCCTATTACCTGCCCCAGCGGTGGGCGTCGATGTTGGCCGTCGGACTGTTCGTGGCTGCGGCGCTCACCGATTGGCTGGACGGCTACCTGGCCCGGCGCCTAAACCAGATGTCGCCGTTCGGTGCCTTCCTGGACCCAGTAGCCGACAAGCTCATGGTGGTGGCCGCGCTGGTGCTGCTTACCACCGATTCAAGTATTCAACGACAGGTGATCGACAATCGGTTGTTCGCGATCGTTGTGCTGATCATCATCGGGCGGGAGATCACTGTCTCGGCCCTGCGCGAGTGGATGGCCGAACTCGGTGCGCGGGCGAGGGTGGCGGTGTCAATCCTGGGAAAGCTCAAGACTTCGGGTCAGATGATCGCCATCCCCTTCCTCCTTTACCGAGAACCGATCTGGGGCGTGCCAGTGCTGAAAATCGGCGAAGTGTTGCTGTACTTGGCAGCAGCGTTGACCTTGTGGTCGATGGTAGTTTATATCCGGATCGCCTGGCCAAGCCTGACACGCAAATAACCGCGGCTTGACACTCCTCGGACAGGGCTTAAAATGATGGTCTTCGCGGGCATAGCTCAGTTGGTAGAGCGCGACCTTGCCAAGGTCGAGGCCGAGGGTTCGAGCCCCTTTGCCCGCTCCAGACACACGGGGAGGCTCCAGTCCTCCCTTTTTTTATCCTTCGCGACAGCGCGAATGGCATACGCTCGAACAAGGCTGGGTGGCAGAGTGGTCATGCAGCGGACTGCAAATCCGTGTACGCCGGTTCAATTCCGACCCCAGCCTCCATTCTTGCATTCGGCACTTTCCCACCACCCATTCCCTGACTCGCCCGAGTGGCGGAATTGGTAGACGCAAGGGACTTAAAATCCCTCGGCCGCAAGGTCATGCCGGTTCAAATCCGGCCTCGGGCACCAGAATAAATACACTAGAAAACAACGCTCTCAAGCCACCACAGAAGGGGAGACGGCTGAGCGCACTCCGGTTGTCGATCCAACCGGCTTGCCGGACGCGCGGAGCTCAGCATTCTTGAGCAACAGGGCGGTTTGACTGAATCCGGCGCGGCTCGCGGCCTCCATGGCAGTAAGACCAGAACCGTCTTTACCGAACACATCGGCGCCGTTGTCGAGCAGCAATTTGACGACCAGTGCCTGCCCCTGGGATGCGGCCATCACCAGCGGCAATTGTCCTTTTTCATCCTTGTAGTTCGGATTGATGCCGGCGCTAATCAGGGAGTACACCATCGAAGCATGCCCTTTCGCCGCGGCGTGACATAAGGTGCGTGCACCATGTGTACTGTTAATCTGGGCGATGGGTTTTACACCCTTCGGGAGCTTGATGATGAAATTCATGAATGACGTCGCCACCATGGCCAGCAGAGCGAACAGCATGATCTGCGGATCAACACCGATTTCGCGGGCCAGATCGGCTGGAAGATTCGCGCCGACGGCCATGATGGCAATCACCAGCACCAGCGTAAACTTAAGATAACGGACCAGAGAGACGGCAACGACAGCAACCAAACCGATCAGCAGATAAGTCTGGTTGATTCCGGCCTGGGCCATGAAGGACTCGGGCAGGTTGGCGCCGATGCTCATGAGCGTCACCAGCCCGATCAGTATTATGTCCTTGGTTACTTTAGAAATAATTGGCTTTTTCGTTTGGCCCACTCCAAATCTCCTTTCGCAATCTTTGCACGTTAATTCTATATGCAGCCAGGACTCTCCGGCGAGCGTTGACAGCAATTCTTGTCAGCCTTTCGCAAAAATTATGCTCAGACTAACGCGGGTCGGAAAGAACAATCTGGAGAACAAACGTTATTTTACATAATATACATTATATGTATCTAATGTTATAGAGAAGTGACAACAATTCGTCACCTGCAACAGACAGATCACGGTGACTGATGAATCGGCGATTCTAAATGACGATTCAATCAGGAATCGGACTCGCCGTCTTGAAAAGTGCAAAAAAGTTTCGAGTGGTCACTGCTCCCAGATCAGCCAGGCTTGTCTCGCGAAGATCGGCCAGTGCCTGGGCCGTGTGAACGACCAGCGCCGGCTCATTGGTCTTGCCGCGGTACGGGACAGGAGCAAGATAAGGTGCATCGGTCTCAATCAGAAGCCGGTCTGAGGGTACCCGGCGCGCGACATCGCGCAGGGCATCGGCACTCCGAAAGGTCACGATACCTGAAAACGAGATATAGAACCCGAGATCGAGCGCCTGCCGGGCGGTTTCCCAGTCTTCGGTGAAACAGTGCATAACGCCACAGATCCGGTCGGCCTGTTCCTCGCGGAGAATGCGCACCGTATCGGCGGCGGCACTGCGGGTATGCACGATCAGCGGTTTTCCGCAGGCGCGGGCGGCGCGAATGTGACGACGGAAACGCTCCTGCTGCCAGGTCATGTCGCCATGGATCCGATAATAATCGAGTCCCGTTTCGCCGATCGCCACCACCTTCTTCTCGGCGGCGAGCTGGACAATCTCATCTACCGAAGGATCGCGCCCGTGCTGTTCATCGGGGTGCACGCCCACGGAAGCGAAGACGCGCGGGTTGTCACGGGCGATGGAGAGAACTTCAGACAACTTCTCCATGTTAACGGCCACACACAACATGTGGCCTACCCCGTTGTTGAAGGCGTTTTGCAGAACCTGGGGCAGTTGCTCGCGGAGGGGTTCGAAATTGAGGTGGCAGTGGGAATCCACCAGGGTCGTGGTCCTCACATCGTGTGGGTCGCTTTGTCGGATGTGAGCTGACCGGCGAGCAGTGCCTCAATCTTGTTGCGTGCCGTGCCAGAGTCCTTCTCGCTAAACTGAATGCCGATGCCGGCGGCGCGATTTCCCTGGGCGCCCGGCGGGGTCACCCAGATGACGTGACCGGCCACCGGGATCTTCTCCTTGTTGTCCATCAGGGTCAGCAGCATAAAAACCTCGTCACCCAGCTTGTAGGGTCTGGTGCTGGGGACAAAGATTCCCCCGCCCTTTACGTACGGCATGTACGACGCATACAGGGCATTCTTGTCCTTAATGGTCAGAGACAGAACGCCGGGACGGGCGACAGGCTTGATCTTGTCGGTCATGAGGTTGTGATCGTTTGAAGTTCGGTCCAGCGAATGAGCAATTCTTCGAGCAGCAGCTGTTCATCGAGCGTCCCACCCAGACGACGGCGGCGCTGGCCGACCAGCTCCGCCAGCACGAACAGCTGATTCAAGTGTAATCGCTTTTGCAAGGCCTGCAAACGCAGAACCATGCCGGGATTATGCAGGCCCTTGGGGCCGGGGTGCACGAGATCGGCCAGCCAGCCTTGCAGCCAGCGCAGACAACGGTCAGTACCCCGCTCCTTCCAAAGACTCGCGCAGGCGACGGCATCGGCCTTGCCCGCAAGGAGGTTTTCCAGCTCGGTAATCAGCTGTTCGCGCTCCTCGAGAAATCCGCTCTTGGCCAGGTCTGCCGCTTCCAGTGGCGCACCGCCCGTCAATGCCAGGAGCTCGGTCGCCACAGCTGCCGCCATCCCTTGCCCCGTGAGCCAGGCGACCGCCTGCTCCGCGTCGGGCGGGCGGAAATCGATGGGCACGCAGCGGCTGCGGATCGTGGCCGGCAGGCGCATCGGGCGATCGGCGACCAGAATAAAATAGCTGTCGGGCGGCGGTTCCTCGAGCAGCTTCAGTAAGGCATTGGCGGCATTCACATTCATGTCGTCCGCTGGACTCAGGACCAGAACCCGGCAGCGGGCGAGATGCGGACGGCCCTGGCTGGCTTCAATGAGGGAGCGGATTTGATCGATGCGGATCGCCCGGCTCTCCTTGCCCTCCTTGCTCTTGTCCTCCGGGGGGTAACGTAACGCGTATCGTGCCAATAGCGAGTCGCTGTTCTTGTAGACCGCTTCCGGCTGCACCACGTGCAGGTCGGCGTGAGAACCGGCATGGA
>Ga0073934_10011288_pt1 | contig 10844 bp, 10 predicted proteins | sample LarsenN4metaG_FD_76834 | JGI IMG/M metagenome (GOLD analysis project Ga0073934, IMG submission 76834) | Hot spring sediment bacterial and archeal communities from British Columbia, Canada, to study Microbial Dark Matter (Phase II) - Larsen... ...
GAATCCGTGCCCTGCACCACCATCTCCTGGAGGGCGTCGGCATCGCCCACCACGCGGGACGACAGATCGCCCACCCGCTGGCGGTCCACGCGGCTCACCGGCTGGCTCACCAGCTTCTCGTAAAGGGCGCAGCGCAGCCGGCACACCACCTGCCATCCCAGTCGCTCCAGCAGCGCGCCGCGCAGCGCTGTCAGGAGCGCGTGAGTGAGCTGGGCACCGCACACCGCCACGACCACCCAGCCCAGGCGGTCCAGCCGGCGGTTCACAATCACCTCCTCCACCGTGTATCCCCACGCGAAGGCGTGGAAGGTGGCGGCCGGGACGGAGACCAGGGTGAGGATGCTGCCCAGGACGATGCGGCCCCAGTGGGGCCGAAGCCACGGGAGCATCCGGCGGTAGATGCCGGTCCGGTTGTGGAGCGCGAGGATCACGGGCGTGCAGGCCGGCCGCGCCAGCCTGCCCACATTATCGGCGCGCGCTCCCGCCCAGCACGCGCCGGTCCCCCGCGCAGCCCCATGCCGCCCGGCCGAAGTCGATGGCCATGCCGGTCCCATCCCCCGCGACACCGGGAGGCGTTTCACCGGCCCGCACCCTTGACCTTGCCAGACGGAAGCAGCAGCTCCCCCTGCCCCAAATGCCTGGTTGACGAAGACGGGCGGCCTGTGGTAGAATGGCGCATCCCGAGGATGGGACGTGCGGACTCGCGTGGCGGACGGAGTCGTCCCGCCGCATCGCCAGGGGGCTTGCCGGCCACGCCATCCGCTTTCTGTCGGGGAACGCAGCACAGGCGTGGAGCCCGGGACGAGCCGCCGCTGGATGGCCAGCGCGCCGCGCGTCCCGTTTTGGCGTTACTGGTATACTGGCCCTATGCGAAGCGCAAGATTGGTGATTGCCGACGACGACCCGGTCATCCGGATGGACCTGCGGACGATGCTGGAGGACCTGGGGCACGAAGTGGCGGGCGAGGCCGACAATGGAGAGGCGGCCTGCCTGCTCGCCCGGAAGCTCAAGCCCGACTTGGTGATCCTGGATGTGATGATGCCACGCATGAACGGCCTGGAGGCAGCTGCCCGCATCAGCGGCGAGCGCGTCGCACCGGTCATCATGCTCACGGCCTATTCCGAGGCGCCCATGATCGAGGAGGCCACCCGCGCCGGCGTGCTCGGGTACCTGGTGAAGCCCTTCCGCAAACAGGAGCTTCAGCCGGCCATCGAGATCGCCCTGGCACGCTATCGCGAGCTGGCGGCGCTGGAGGGGGAGGTGGACACCCTCCACGAGCAGATGGAAACCCGAAGAGTCGTCGGCCGAGCCAAGGCCATCCTGATCGAGCGGCACGGCCTCTCCGAGCGGGAGGCCTTTCGCCGGCTGCAGGCCCAGAGCCTCAGCACCGGCCGGTCCCTCAAGGAGATCGCCGAGGCGATCCTCCTCACCGAGGACATCGACCTGGCCCGCAGGTAGCCGGCGTCCCCGGCCGGGGGCGCATGCGCCCCGCCCCCAGCGGCGGCGCCAGCACAGCCAGACAACCGCCGGGAGGGCACCGAAGCCGTCCCGGGACCCATGCGCCGGAACCCTGTTCCGGCACCCCGCTCGGCTCTGCGCAGAGCCCCTGGCGGAGAACCCTCCGCTTCCCGTCCGAAGTCCACTGCCTCCATCGATGCCGGCAGCTTGCCCTGGATTCCAGGAAACCCCGTCTGGAGCCCCACGTCGCGCCGCCCCGCAGCCCGACCCGAAGTCGCCGGGCGCGCGCGCATTCCATCAACCGAGGAGGCAACGATCTTGGCAACGGGATTCACAGCACTCACTCCGCGCCGCGTCCGACGGCCCGCCATGGCCCTGGCCGGCATCATCGCCCTGGGGGCGGCCTCCGCCCCCGCTGCACGCGCCGGCGAGGAAGAAGGCGGAAAGGTCACCATCTCCGGCTCCCTGGACTGGTACTACCAGTACAGCTTCAACCATCCGCCCCGGAATCCGGGGGGCGCCGAAGTGGGCGGCCGGGCATTCGACATCAAGAACGACCAGTTCGCCCTGAGCCTGGTGGAGATCAACGTGAACCGAACGCCCAGCAAGGCCTTCCCCGTCGGCCTCACCCTCACGGGAACCGTGGGCAAGACGGCGGACCTGGTGCACGCCACCGAGCCGGGCACCAAGACCGTGCGGTTCCTCCAGCAGCTCTACGGCACCTACACAACCACGGGCGGAACACCGGTCACAATCGACGTGGGCAAGTTCGTCACGCACCACGGATTCGAGGTGATCGAGAGCGCCACGAACTGGAACTACTCCGGCTCGCTGCTCTTCACCTGGGCCATTCCGTTCTATCACATGGGCATTCGGCTGTCGGCCCCGCTGAGCAGCCAGCTCACCGCCGGCGTCCATTTTGTGAATGGCTGGAACAACGTGGAGGACGACAACAGCGGCAAGTCCATCGGCGCACAGCTCAACTGGAAGCCGACCTCCGCTCTGAACCTGATCCTCAACTACATGGGAGGCGACGAGTTCACCGGAGCCGCCCTGCCGGCCAACCTGAACACGCACCTCTTCGATCTGGCCGCAGTCTGGAGCCTGAACGACCGGCTGAAGCTCGGGTTCAACGCGGACTACGCCACGGCCGCCAAGACTGGAGTCGGCGGCGGCAACTGGAGCGGGCAGGCATTCTACGCCCGCTATCAGCTCTCTGCCTCCCAGGCGCTGGCGCTGCGCCTGGAGCACTTCGAGGACAGCGACGGACTCCGCACCGGCGTGGCCCAGAACCTCAACGAGATCACGGCGACCTGGGAGCACGTCTGGCGGCAGAATCTCATCACCAGGCTGGAGTTCCGTCACGACCACGCGGGCACCGCCTGGTTCCCCAGCGGGTCCGGCGGCAAGCGAAGCCAGGAGACGCTCACCCTGTCCCAGGTCGTGAAGTTCTAGGGTCGGCTCCCCGCGAGCGCGGGAGACAGCGGGCAGCGTCCCTGCAATGGGCACGGCCCCGGGCGACCAGGCACACAAGGAGGATTCAATGATCAAGGTGGAGGCGCTGATCCGTCCCCAGAAGCTGGACGACGTGAAGGCTGCCCTGGGAGAGATCGGCATCAAGGGAATGACGGTTACCGAAGTGCGCGGGTCGGGCAAGCAGAAGGGCTTCACCCAGCACTACCGCGGGGCCGAGTACACGGTGAACCTCATCCAGAAGATCAAGCTGGAGATCGTGGTGCCGGAGGAGGAGGGCCGGAAGGTCGCGGCGGTCATCGCCGACGCCGCCCGCACCGGCGAGATCGGAGACGGCAAGATCTTCCTGATCCCCGTGGTGGAGGCGATCCGCATCCGCACCCGGGAGGAGGGCGAGGTGGCGCTCACCTAGCGCCCTCGCAACCGCAGAGACGCGGCGAACCAGGCAACCCAGAACTCCGGGCGCCAATGGCGGCAGCCGGGCAGACGACCGCACACAACGCAGCTTGCGTCCGAGCTGCGCACAGGAGGCTGCCAAGAATGGGAATCCGAGAACTTGTCATGCCGCGGCTTCGCGCGGGACGGGTGGCCGCGATGGCCGCCCTGCTGCTGGCCAACGGGGGCGCCGCCCTGGCACAGGAGGGAGCGGCGGCCAAGATCGACACGGGAGACACGGCGTGGCTGCTCGTCTCCACTGCCTTCGTCATGCTCATGACTCCGGGGCTGGCGCTCTTCTACGGCGGCATGGTCCGCGCCAAGAACGTGCTGAACATGCTCATGCAGTCGTTCATAGCGCTCTCCGTGGTGACCGTGCTCTGGGTGGTGGTGGGCTACAGCCTGGCGTTCGGCAAGGGCAGCCCCTTCGTCGGCGGCCTGGAGTTCCTGGGCCTCAGGGGCGTCGGCCAGGCGCCGGATGACTTCTACGCGGTCACCGCGCCCCACCAGGTGTTCATGCTATTCCAGCTCATGTTCGCCATCATCACCCCGGCGCTCATCAGCGGCGCCGTGGCCGAGCGGATGAAGTTCGGCAGCTACGTGGCGTTCGTGGCGCTCTGGAGCCTCGTGGTCTACGCGCCACTGGCCCACATGGTGTGGGGCGAGGGCGGCTTCCTCCTGAAGCTGGGCGCGCTGGACTTCGCCGGCGGCACCGTGGTGCACATCTCCTCCGGCGTGTCGGCCCTGGTCCTTTGCATCCTGCTGGGGAAGCGCAGGACCTCTCCAGGCGAGGACCTGCGCCCACACAACCTCCCCATGACGCTCATCGGCACGGGCCTGCTCTGGTTCGGGTGGTTCGGCTTCAACGCCGGCTCCGCGGTGGCCTCCAACGGCCTGGCAGGCTCTGCCTTCATGGTGACGCACACGGCTGCAGCCGTGGCGGGCCTCATGTGGGTCCTCATCGAATGGGTGAAGTTCAGGCAGCCCACCGCACTGGGATTCGCCACAGGCGCCGTGGCCGGCCTGGTGGCCATCACACCCGCATCCGGCTTCGTGGGTCCCATGGCCGCCATCGTCATCGGAGCCGGCGTGTCGCTCATCTCGTTCTTTGCCATCCGGCTGAAGTCCAGGCTGGGCTATGACGACTCCCTGGACGTGTTCGGGGTGCATGGAATGGGCGGGATGTGGGGCGCACTGGCCACGGGCCTCTTCGCCTCCAAGGCGGTGAACGGGGCCGGAGCCGACGGGCTCTTCGCCGGCGGCGGCACCGAACTCGTCATTAAGCAGCTCATCGGAATCGGGGTCGCAATCGCCCTGGCGGTGGTGGGCACCCTGATAATCGCCTCCATCCTCAAGGCGGTGATGGGCCTGCGCGTGGAGGACGACGCGGAGGTCGCCGGGCTGGACCTGGCCGAGCACGGCGAATCGGGCTACGCAGGCCCGGCCACCGGCTCGGAGCAGGAGGCCCGCTCCAGCGGCGGCGCGGTGGCCTACACCTCCGCCCCCGCAGCCGGCGGCGCCTGACCCTCCCCGCAGGGATTCGCGCCAGGGCGCTCCGCGACGGGACGGCGTCCCGGAGCGCCCTGGCGCGGCAGCGCGCTGCCCTGCGTGCAGGGCCCATTCGCCGCGGCTGAGCTGCCGAAGCCGGTGGCTTGCATCCGGCCCTCGGCGGTTGCGCTCGATCCGGGCCAGTTGGTAGAATAGGCAACCCGTGGCGGCCGGCCGCCGCGGGAATCTGCCTGCGGGAGAACGACCATACGCAGCCAAGCACGCGCGGGAATTCCACCCGCGGCGCTCGCTGTCGTCCTGGGCGGAGCCCTGATGCTCCCGGGCCGATCGGACGCAGCAGGCCGGGCTCGCGCCGCCAGCGACCCCGGAGTGCGCGCCTCCGCCGCCATCCTGGTGGACGCCGCAAGCGGGCAGGTGCTCTGGGCCAGGAATCCCGACACCCCCCGACCGCCAGCCAGCACCACCAAGATCATGACGGCCATCCTGCTCCTGGAGCACACCCAGCCCGACGAGCTGATCACCGCCAGCCCCCGGGCAGCGGCAACGGAGGGCAGCTCGCTCAACCTGAAGCCCGGGGAGCAGATCACGGCCCGGGACCTCCTCTACGCCCTCATGCTCCGGTCCGCCAACGACGCCTGCGTGGCTCTCGCCGAGCACGTGGCAGGCTCGGAGGCAGAGTTCGCCCGCATGATGACCGACAAGGCCCGGGAAATCGGAGCCACCAGCACCGTGTTTCAGAACGCCAACGGCCTGAACGAGCCGCCAAACGTGACGACGGCCCGGGACCTGGCCACCATGGCCCGTTACGCGATCCGGTTCCCGGAGTTCAACGCCGCCACCCGCAGCAAGTACGCCGCCATCCACCGCTCCTCCGGCTCCCGCGACGTGGTGCTGAAGAACCATGCTAGACTGCTCTGGAAGTTCGCCGGAGCGGATGGCATCAAGACCGGCTACACGAACCCCGCCGGCCGCTGCTTCGTGGGCAGCGCCACATGGAACGGGTGGCGGCTCATCTCCGTGGTGCTGAACAGCCCCGACGTGGTGGGGGAGACGTCGCGGCTGCTCAAGCACGGGTTCACCCGATTCGCGCCGCACCGCGCCGGCGAACGGGGGAAGGTCTACGGGACCGCCCCCGTGGCGGACGGCGTCCGGCCCAGCGTGGAGGCCGCGGCAGAGAGGCCCATTCCCTTCGTCGCGCCGCGCGGCATCCGGCCGGAAGTGGCGCTGCGCCCGCGCCTGGACCCGGTCAAGGCTCCGCTGCCCGTCGGAGCGCCCGTAGGTGCCCTGGAGGCCTGGGTGAACGGCCGCAAAGTGGGGGAGGCCCCCCTCGTGGCCACGGCCGCCGTGGAGCGGGCCCCCGGGGCGTCGGCCTCCAGCGCGGGCCGCACCTTCGCGCTCGCCGCGCTCATGGGTTCGGTGGTCATCGGCTATGGAACAGCGTTTGCAAAAGGTGCTCGCCGCCGCCGGAATCGGATCGCGGAGATACTGCGAAGAGCTCATCGCCGCGGGCAGGGTGGCGGTCAATGGCCGCCCGGTCACTGAGCCCGGCACCCGGGCCGATCCCGAAGTCGACGACATCCGCGTGGACGGCCGGCCCCTGGCACCGTCCGCCAAGCACCTCTACGTCCTCCTGAACAAGCCCACAGGCGTCGTGACCACGGTGCGGGACCCCCACGCCCCGCGCACCGTCATGAGCCTCGTCAAGGGCGTCCCCGCCCGCGTCTATCCGGTGGGCCGGCTGGACGCCGATTCCGCAGGCCTCCTCCTGCTCACCAACGACGGCGACTTCGCCCAGCTACTCACCCACCCCAGCCACGAGATGCCCAAGACCTACCGCGTTGTGGTGCGCGGCCGGATCGGCGAACAGGACCTGGACCGCCTGCGCCGGGGCGTGGAGCTGGAGGACGGGCGCACCGCGCCCGGCGAGGCGCGGTGGGTGCAGTACGACCGCACCAACAACGCCTCGGTCATCGACCTGACCATCCACGAAGGGCGCAACCGCCAGGTCCGGCGCATGCTTCGCGCCCTGGGCTTCCCGGTGCTGGCTCTCACGCGCACCCAGATCGGCCCGCTGCAGTTGAAGGGGCTGGCTCCGGGAGTGTGGCGCTGCCTGCGGCCCGCCGAGGTGGAGGCCCTGCGCAGTCTGGCCGCCAGCCCCAAGCCGCCCCGGGCACCGGCTCCTCCACCTCCGGCCCCCGCTCCCAAGCCGCCGCCTCCACGCCCGCCCGCCCGCCCGGTCCCGCGGCGCGAGCCGGCGGCCCTCGACAGGGCGAAAGAGGAGGCGCGGGAGCTGGACCGCCGGCTCCGGGAGGTGGGTAGGCGCGGCAGGGAAGGCGCACCGCGCCAGGGCCAGGCCCCGCCCAGGCGCCCGCGGGGGAAGGGACGCGCCGGTGCGTAGGACCCTCGCGACGGCGGGCCTCCTCCTTCTGATCGGGTCCGCGCAAGGGCAGCCGGTCTCTGCGGTGGATGGGCGCGGTCGGCGCATCGCCCTGCCGGCGCCTCCAAGACGCATCGTGTCCCTCGGGCCCAGCCTCACGGAGATCCTCTTCGCCCTGGGCCTGGGGCGGCGCCTCGTGGGTGTCACCTCCCAGTGCACCTACCCGCCGGAAGCCCGCCGGCTTCCCACCGTGGGCGACCACCGCACCTCCATCGAGCGCGTGGTGGCGCTTAGGCCCGACCTGGTCGTCGCCGGGACCACCCTGAACAGCCTGGCCATCCGGCAGCTGGAGCGGTTGAGAATCCCGGTGTTCGCTGTCGACCCGGCGAGCCTGGAGGAAACCCACCAGGCTATCCTGGCCATCGGCGCAGTCACCGGCGCCCGGACCCGGGCCCGGGCCGTTGTGGCCGAAATGCGCGCCCAGGAGCAGCGCGTGGCGGCACGCGTGGCGCGTGCCCGCGGGCGCCCACGGGTCCTGGTGGTATTGCAGGCCGAACCCCTCTGGGTGGCAGGTGCCGGAAACTTCATGGACGAGCTTGTGGTGCTGGCGGGCGGCGAGAACGTGGGGCGGGCCGCGGGGAGGCGCTACCAGGCGCTCAGCCCCGAGCGCGTCGTGGCCCTCCGGCCGGAGGTGATCCTGGCCCCTCCCTCAGACGTGGACGCCCTGCGCCGGCGGCCGGGGTGGACCGGGGTGCCGGCGGTCCGCCAGGGCCGCGTCCTGGCCTTCCCGGCTGACACCTTCGCGCGGCCGGGACCGCGCCTGCCCCACGCGCTGGAGCAGGTCGCCCGCCTCCTCCATCCTGCCGTGTTCGGAGAAGCGCGGTGAGCAGCGAAATCGCCCATGCCGCGGACCGCCGCGCCTTCACCGCCGCCCGGAATCGCCTGCTGACTGGGCTCCTGGCGGCCGGACTCCTCCTGCTCCTGGCCGGCGCCGGAGCCCTGCTTCTGGGACCGTCCGACGTGCGCGTCACACCCGGCGAGGCGCTGGCCGTCCTGGCCTCGCACCTCCCAGGGCTGGCAGGGCTCCAGGCTTCGCCCGAGGCCCACGCCATCGTGTGGGAGCTGCGCGCCCCCCGCCTGGTGGCCGCGGCGCTGATCGGCATGCTGCTGGCGTGCGCCGGGGTGGCCTTCCAGGGCCTGCTCATGAACCCTCTCGCGGACCCCTACACCGTGGGGGTCTCGGCGGGCGCGGCGGTGGGCGCTGCGGCGGCCGAGGCTGCGGGAATCGCCGCCCTGGCCGGCGGAATGGCCGGCACGGGCGCTGCTTTCGCGGCCGCGCTCCTGGCGGTGGCGCTCGTCTACCTGCTCGCAAGCGTGGGAGGGCGCGTATCGCCCCACACCTTCCTCCTGGCAGGCGTGGTGGTGGGCACCTTCCTCTGGGCGCTCATCCCCCTCTTCCTCACCCTGGCCGGCAGGTCCGACGAGCTCACCCGCCTCCTGCACTACCTGATCGGGAGCGTCCAGTCCGCCGACTGGTCCAGAGCGGGACTCCTGGCCCCCTTTGCTGCAGTCGCCGTGGCTGCGCTGAGCGTCTTCGCCCGCGACCTCAATCTCGTCTCCCTGGGGGAGGAGACCGCCGCCCACCTGGGAGTGGAGATGGAGGCGTTCAAGCGGCGGACGCTGCTCGTGGGGTCCCTGGCCACTGCCGCCGCAGTGAGTGTGGGCGGAATCATCGGCTTCGTGGGCCTGGTCGTGCCCCATGTGGCGCGGCGTATCGTGGGACCGGACCATCGCGCCGTCGTGCCGGTGGCCCTGCTCCTGGGCGCCGCGCTCATGCTCGCCTCAGACACCCTGGTGCGCGTCTGGCTGGACGAGATGCCGGTGGGGGTCGTGACCAGCATCGTGGGCGCGCCCGTCTTCTGCGCGCTCATCCGCCGTGGGGCGGCCTCCTGGTGACGCGAATCGGGGCCGGACCCACGGCCCGGCCCCGACCCTCCCTTGCGGCGGCGCGCTACTCCTCCAGCAGATTGGCCTTGCGCAGGGCATCCAGGATCTGCTCCCGCGTGGCCGTCGGCTTGATGCGCAGGGCGGTGAAGTCAGTCACCGCTGGGGCGACCCGGGAGGCGTGAGGGGTCTTGGCCCCCTCCACCGCCGCGACGACCTTGCTCACCGGCGTCTTCGGCGCCAGCTCCACCACGGCCACGGTCGTTCCCTGGTCGTCGGTGCCCGCCTGCGGCGCGGTGACCACCGTGCATCCCTCCACGGACTTCAGGGCGCTGGCCAACTGGCCAGCACAGCCCCCTCACAACGCGCCCGACATGACGAGGGTGTAGCGCCGCGGCTTGGCGTCCTGCTTGGACGCGGTGGCGGCGCCGGCGGCCAGGGCCAGGCTCAGGCCCAGGCAGATGGCAAACCGTCTCATGCTCCTCTCTCCTTTCCGCGCGCCTGGCGGGGCTCCCTGGGCATCCCGGGTGGCCTATCGCCCGTGCGCGCGCCTCTCGACTCTCGGATTCGCCAGAAAACGGGCCTCTCCTCCCTTGGCGACTCTTTGGGATTCCCCGCCAACGGCTCGGCACTGCAGCCTGCCGTCCGGCGTGCGGAGTTCAGCCTTCGGCCGCCGCGTCGAACCCGACGCCCGCGTCCAGGCCGGCCGCATCAGCGCGGAGCCTGGGCGGTGTCCGCCGGGCACACCGGGCAGTCGTCCGCATAGTGCCGGAAGTTCTCCACCTCCTCCCCTGGCGGCAAGCAGCGCACCACAAACTGGGGGACCGTCCTCCAGTCCATGCCTTCCTGGCGCTCCCGCGCCATATGCTCGGCCATGCTCCCGGAATCCCAGAGCACCTCGCCGTCGCGCAGGGCCAATAGGCGGCCGCGGAGCCGGCCGGCCAGTTGCTCCTGCTGCGCCCGATACGCCCGCACGCAGCCCAGGCCCCGCGCCAGCTCCCCGGGCCGGTCTCCTCCGCGGGAGTACGCCTCCACGCAGAAGCGCCGGGACTGCTCCTCCAGCGAACCTCCCCGCACCTCGATCCGGTCCGGGTCGTTCGGCCCCGCGCCCAGGGCGGCGGCCAGCGCGATGTGATTCCGGCGGTAAAGGAAGGGGTGCGCCGCGTAGTCGGCCTGGGGGTCGAAACCCATGAGCCGCGCCCCCACGTGATCCGTCGCCACGGCATTCGTGCCCGCGATGAGCAGGCCGGGCATCAGGGGGGTTCCGTGCCACTCTCCATGGTTGGCCGCCACGATGGCATCGATCACGCAGAGGCTGGGACGCACGAGCCACGCCAGGTCGGCCAGAGCGCGGGGCAGCCGGATGAGCCGGTCATGAAGGTACTGGCGGGGCGCGCCATAGACCGAGGGCGGAATCCAGCCGAACAGGTTCTTAATGGAGAGCGTGCAGCCCGTGGACCGGTGGGCTTTCATCTTGGCCACCGAGACGACGGCGTCTGCGCGGACCACCGCCTCAGGCAGGGCGTATCGGCGGAAGAGCGCCTCCGGATGCCCCGTGTCCACCTCCAGAACCGGACTCTGGCCAAAGTCCACCAGGCGCACACCCGGATAGGCCGCCAGGCGCTCGGGCAGCCCGAGCTGGCCGTAA
>Ga0073934_10011289_pt1 | contig 10843 bp, 9 predicted proteins | sample LarsenN4metaG_FD_76834 | JGI IMG/M metagenome (GOLD analysis project Ga0073934, IMG submission 76834) | Hot spring sediment bacterial and archeal communities from British Columbia, Canada, to study Microbial Dark Matter (Phase II) - Larsen... ...
CTGGTTCAAGAAGTGGGACAGGGTGCTCGAGTGGAACTCGCCCTTTGCCCAGTGGTTCGTCGGAGGCCAGACCAACCTCTCCTACAACTGTCTCGACCGCCACGTCGAGGCAGGGCACGGGGACCGCGTCGCGCTGCTCTGGGAGGGCGAGCCCGGAGACGCGCGCCGCTACACGTATGCCGAGCTGCTCGACGAAGTCTGCAGGTTCGCGAACGTCCTGAAGGGGCTCGGCGTGGAGAAGGGCGACCGGGTGACCATCTACCTGCCGATGATTCCGGAAGTGGTCGTCGCGATGCTGGCGTGCACGCGCATCGGCGCGATTCACTCCGTCGTGTTCGGTGGGTTCAGCCCCGAATCCCTGTGGGACAGGAACAACGATGCCGCGGCCAAGGTGCTGATCACGGCGGACGGCGGATGGCGCCGCGGCGCCATCGTGCCGCTGAAGGCCAACGCGGACGAAGCGCTGGCCAAGTCGCCCACGATCGAAAAGGTCGTCGTGGTCTCACGCGGCGGCGCGCTCTCCGAGCAGGTGACGGCGACGATGGTTCCGGGACGGGACCACTGGTATCACGAGCTCGTCAGATCGGCGTCGCCGAAGTGCGAGCCGACACACCAGGACGCCGAGGACACGCTCTTCATCCTCTATACGTCGGGCACGACCGGGAAGCCGAAAGGCGTGGTGCACACGACCGGCGGCTACCTGACGCAGGTCAGCGCCACCACGCGCGCGGTATTCGATCTCCACGACGAGGACGTGTACTGGTGCACGGCCGACGTCGGCTGGATCACCGGGCACAGCTACGTCGTCTACGGTCCGCTGTCGAACCGAGCACGGGTGGTGATCTACGAGGGAGCTCCGGACTGGCCGGGCCGCGGCCGCCTCTGGGAGATCTGCGAGCGGTACGGCGTCACGATCTTCTACACGGCGCCCACCGCGATCCGCTCCTTCATGCGGTGGGGAGAGGAATGGCCGGCCAAGCATGACCTCTCGAGGCTCCGGCTCCTCGGCACGGTGGGGGAGCCCATCAACCCCGAAGCCTGGATCTGGTATCACGAGACCATCGGCGGCTCGCGCTGCCCGATCGTCGACACGTGGTGGCAGACCGAGACGGGGGCCATCATGATCACCCCCCTGCCGGGCATCACGGTCACCAAGCCGGGTACGGCGACGCGGCCGTTTCCGGGAATCGACGTCGCGATCCGGAACGAGGCGGGAGACGACACCTCGGCCGGCTATCTGGCGATCACGTCGCCCTGGCCCTCGATGCTCCGGACGATCTGGGGGGACGACGAGCGTTACCGGAAGACCTACTGGTCCAAGTGGAAGGACGTGTACTTCGCCGGTGACGGCGCCAAGCGCGACGAGGACGGCTACTACTGGATTCTCGGGCGCGTGGACGACGTGCTCAACGTCGCGGGCCACCGCATCGGCACCATGGAGGTCGAGAGCGCGTTGGTCGATCACCATGCCGTGGCGGAGGCCGCCGTCGTGGGCAAGAAGCACGACATCAAGGGCGAGGCGTTGGCCGCGTTCGTCACGCTCAAGGAGAAACACGGCGGATCGGATGCGCTGATGCGCGAGCTGCGCGAGCACGTCGGGAAGAAGATCGGCGCGATCGCGAAGCCCGACATGATCGTGTTCACGGCAGACCTTCCCAAGACGCGCTCGGGCAAGATCATGCGGCGCCTGCTCCGGGACATCGCGGAGGGCCGGGCCGTCGGCGACACCACGACGCTCGCGGATCCAGCAGTGGTGCGTAAGCTGCAGACGCTCTACTCCGAGGAGGAGTAGGGCGCCGCAGGCCTCGGAGGCTACTCCGCGAACGGATCCGTGGTCGGGGGCCGCTTCGTGGCGCGCTCCTCGGCCGACTTTTCCTTCGCCTTTCGGGCCGGCACGCCCACGTAGACCCAGTGCGGCTCGGTGCTCTTGGTGACGATCGAGCCCGTGCCGATCATCGAGTCGTCGGCGATGTGCGTGCCGGCGAGGATCGTCGCGTGGTACGTGATGCGCACGCCCTTGCCGATCACGGTCTTGGGCGTGTAGACGATCCGTCCGTCCACGATGTTGTGGGAGTGCGAGTACACGTTGGCGAAGTCGGACACGGATGATCCGTCCCCGATCTCGATGCCGCCCCGGTCGTCGAGCAGAACGTGCCGGTGCACGACCACGCCGTCGCCTACGTGCATGTTGTAGCCGAACGAGAACCGCACGAACGTGAAAGCCTTGAAGTTCTTCCCGCAGCTCGCGAAGACGTGCTTGGCGAGGATCCTGCGGAAGCGTATGCCGAGATCGACGTTCTCGCCGAGGGGGCTCCGGTCGTACATCTCCCAGAGCCAGAGCAGCGGCTTGCGGGGCGCGTACAGCGCGCGGTCGATCTCGTAGTAGTACTCGGGCTCGAGCGTCACATTGCGGGGGTCCATCTGCAGCAGCGCGAGCTGCGTGCTCGGAGACAGATCCGCCGGGTCGACGTCCTTCAATCCTGGGTAGTAGAGGTCCGTGAGGATGGTGCGGCACAGCTCGTTCCGGTCGCACCCGGAATCGTCGAGCGAGGCGGCCACCCACTCGAGCCACTCGCCGTACTTGGACGCTGCGGCCGGGGAGACCGGGGCAGGCTTGAGCGGATAGAAAGACATGGCCAACAGGTTATCGGGAATGCGCTGGCCGGCCAAGGTGCGCTACCTTTAGCCATGCACGACGTGCTGCGCCAGCGGCTCCTGCGCAAGATCGAGAGCCTTCCCGACGAGCAGATCTACCAGGTCCTCGACTACATCGAGTTCCTGGAATCCAAGTACGCTTCCGCGGCGTCGGTGGAGGCGTCGGGGCTGCAGAAGTTCGCCGAAGGGCTGGAGGACAAGCTGCGGCGGCGAGCGGTGAGCCCGAGCACGATCCGCGAGGCCTTCCAGCTCATCTCGGCTGCGGACCGGGTGCTCTCGGGGGTGTCCTCGGCGGGGAGGCAGATCCTCGCCGACCTCGGGCAGGCTCTCGAGCCGACCGAGGAGGGAATGCCGAGCAAGGAGCACATCGAGGCAGATCCCGCGAGCGCTCGTCGCAACGCGCGCGCCGAAGGCGGAGAATAGGGCGAGCAGTAGGAAAAAGGGTGAGACCGCAGAGCGGTATTACCTGGCGTTGACGCTTCTGGGTGGCCGCCCTATCCTCCCCCATGCCACCCTCATCCGCCGCCCGCATCGTCAAGGAAGCGCTCACCTTCGACGATGTTCTGCTCGTTCCCGGCCACTCGCTCGTCCACCCAAAGGACACGGACGTCTCGTCGCGTCTGACACGGGGCATCGAGCTCCGCATTCCCCTGCTGTCCGCCGCCATGGACACGGTCACCGAGTCCGCCATGGCGATTCAGATGGCTCGCGAAGGCGGAATCGGGATCATCCACAAGAACCTCTCACCGGAGGAGCAGGCCGGCGAGGTCGATCGCGTGAAGCGATCGGAGAGCGGAATGATCCTGAACCCGATCACGCTGACGCCGGATGCTTCGCTCCGGGACGCGCGCGATCTCATGGCGCGCTTCTCGATCAGCGGCGTGCCGATCGTGGAGGACGGTGATCGGCTCGTGGGCATCGTCACCAACCGCGACCTGCAGTTCGAGACGGACCACTCGCGGCGGATCCGCGAGGTGATGACGTCCGACGACCTGGTGACGGCACCGGTGGGGACGACGCTCGAGGAGGCCCAGGCGATTCTGCACCGCCACCGCATCGAGAAGCTCCCCGTGGTCGACCGGCATGGTCGGCTGAAGGGCCTCATCACGGTGAAGGACATCTTCAAGCGGCGTAACTACCCGAACGCGTGCAAGGACGAGCACGGCCGCCTCCGCGTGGGCGCCGCGGTGGGCGCGTCCAAGTCCGATGTCGAGCGGGCGGCGATGCTGGTCGACGCGGGCGTGGACGTGCTGGTGGTCGACACCGCGCACGGTCACTCCGAGGGGGTGCTCGAGGCCGTGAGCCGCGTGCGGGAGCGCTTCCCCGACGTCCAGCTCATCGGGGGCAACGTCGGCACACGCGAGGGCGCGGCCGCGCTGGTCGAGCGCGGTGTGGATGCGGTGAAGGTGGGTGTGGGACCCGGCTCGATCTGCACGACCCGCATCGTGACGGGCGTGGGGCTTCCTCAGCTCACCGCGGTCATGGACGCCACCGACGGGGTGGATGGCCGCGTGCCGGTGATCGCCGACGGCGGCATTCGCTACTCCGGCGACATCGTGAAGGCGCTCGCCGCCGGGGCGCACAGCGTCATGATGGGATCGATGCTGGCCGGCACCGACGAGTCGCCCGGGGAGAGCTTTCTCCTGGAGGGACGCCGGTTCAAGACCGTGCGTGGGATGGGCTCGCTGTCGGCGATGGAGGAGGGCTCCGCCGACCGGTATTTCCAGGAGAGCGAGATGGAGAAGAACAAACTCGTTCCCGAAGGCATAGAAGCGCGTGTACCGTACAAGGGGCCCGTGTCGGACACGGTCTTCCAGCTCGTCGGAGGGCTGCGCAGCGGCATGGGCTACTGCGGGTGCGCCGACGTGGAGGCGCTCAGGACCGCGACGAAGTTCATCCGGGTGACCACCGGCGGACTTCGCGAGTCTCATCCTCATGACGTGACGATCACGCGCGAAGCCCCCAACTACCGGATGTGATGGAATCCATCGAGAGGGTATATCGTCAGCCGCGGCGGCGGATCCTCATCGCCGCGGGCGTGCTGACGGCGGCGGGCTGCGCGGCCGGGGCGAGCCTGGCGCCGTCCGCCGCCCGGCCCGAGCTCGTGCCCAGCGATGTGGCGCTCCCTCCGCCGCGCATGAGGCCGCTGGACACGCGCATCGAGATCGTGCTCCGCGAGCACCCGGAGGTCGAGGTCACGATCGACGAGATCCTCGCGACTCCCATGGTGCGCGACCCCGAGTTCCAGGAGGCCGTGAGAGCCTGGGTCGAATACTGGCGGGAGACCGCTGACGAAGCCGTCCCCGACTTCCTCGGTCGCATGGAGAGCTACGGCGCCTTCGTGGACTCCTCTCTGCTCGCCGCCGGCCTTCCGGCATCCCTCCGCTACCTCCCGTTCATCGAGAGCGGATACAACCCGCGGGCGGCCAGCCGGGCGAGCGCCGTGGGGATGTGGCAGTTCATGTCGGCGACGGCGGGCGGGCTCGGAATGCAGGTCACCGCCCTGGTGGACGAGCGCCGGGATCCGGAGAAGTCCACGGCGGCGGCCGTCGAGTTCCTCGGCGACCTTCGCGACGAGTTCGGCTCGTGGTTCCTGGCGCTCGCGGCCTACAACGGAGGCCCGAACCGGGTGCGCCGCGTGATGCAGCGCTACGCCCCCGACGCCCCCGGATCCGATAGCCTGTTCTGGGCGCTGAGACGGCACTTCCCCCGCGAGACGCGCGAGTTCGTGCCCAAGCTCTTCGGCGCGATCCTGGTCGCGCGGAACCCGGACGCGCACGGGTTCGAGGCCGCCGAGCATCCGCCGTTCAGGTTCGACGCGGTCACGGTTCCCGACGCCACGTCGCTCGACGTGATCGCCCGGGCGGCTTCCGTCCCACAGGAGGACATCGAGCGGCTGAACCCCCAGTTCGTTCGCGGCATGACGCCGCCGGGCAAAGTCAGCTTGGTGCGTGTTCCCGAGGGCAGGGGCTCGGCTTTCGTGGCGGCTTACGCGCTGATACCACCGGACGAGCGCGTGTCGTTCGTCGAGCATCGCGTGGCGAGCGGCGAGACGCTGTCCCACATCGCGCTCAGGTACGGCGTGCGGGTCGCGGACATCCAGGCGGCCAACCCGAGGGTGCGCCCCCGCGCCCTTCGCGTGGGAACCCTGCTCACGGTGCCGGTCGCGCCCAGCGCCCGCTCGACCGTGCGGGGCAGCTAGGGCGGAGAACCCCTGCGGGCCGAGGGCTACTCCTCGGCTCTCCAGCTTCCCGAGCGGCCCCCGTCCTTCTCGAGCAGGCGCACACCCTCGATGCGCATGCCTCGGTCCACCGCCTTCGCCATGTCGTAGACCGTCAGGAGCGCGACCGACACCGCCGTCAGCGCTTCCATCTCCACTCCGGTCCGCTCCACGACGCGGGCCTCGGCGCGCGCATGTAGCCCCGGGAGCTTCTCGTCGGGGACGAGGGACACCTTCACGCTCGCGCTCGGCAGGGCGTGACAGAGGGGGATGAGGTCCGCGGTCTTCTTGCCGGCCATGACGCCCGCGAGCTCCGCCACCTGGATGACGTTTCCCTTCGGCGTCTCGCCGGCGACGATCATTCGGAGCGTCTCGGCGCTCATGAGGATGCGGCCCTCGGCGACGGCCCGCCGCGCCGTCATCTCCTTTTCCGTGACGTCGACCATGCGGGGCCGTCCTTCGCTGTCCACATGGGTGAGCTCGGCGGGCTTCTGCTTGCGGGCGGTCACGCGCGCGCCCCTCCCGCCGACGCTCCCGCGAGAGACCGCCGCAGCTCGGCGATCAAGCTTCCGACCACGAGCTGCGGGTTCACGTTCGCGACGGCGCGCTCGCGCGCCTTTTCCACGCGCGCGAACGCGCCCGCCACCTGGTACGACGACACGCCGCTCTGTGCCGCGAGCCGGTCGAGTCTGCCGAGCGAGTCCTGATGCCAGGCGGCGTGCTTCACCCCTGCTGTCACCGCCGCCAGATCGCGGAGCCACTCCTCGACGAACGTGAACAGCTCCGACAGCGCCCGGGCGCCGGCCGGCGGGAAGCGGAGCGCCACGGCGTGGCCGTCGGATGCACGCGGGCTCGCCGCGGCCGCGACGATCTCGAGCGCCTGGCGGCGAAGCTCCTCGAGCGGTCCTTCCTGCTCTCCGTCGGGCACGAAGCCGAGCGCGCGGCCGATCGAGCCCTGCGCGAGCCCTGCGGCTCGCGTGGCCGTCTTCGCCTCGAGCCCGGCGTGGGTGCGAAGGAAGCCGGCCACCTCCTCCGTGGACAACGGCGCCAGATGCAGCGGCACGGTGCGAGACGGAATCGTTGCGGGCAGCCGGCCCGATTCGCTCGTGGTCAGGATGAAGCGGGCTCCCCCGGGCGGCTCCTCGAGCAGCTTGAGCATCGCGTTCGCGGCGTCGGGGCTCGCCTCCTGGGGAACGAGCGATTCCGCCTCGCCGATGATGAACACGGGGCCCTTCGCCATGACCGGCCGCATGTAGGCTTTCGCCCGGATGTTCTTCACGGTCCCGACGTAGAGCCCACGCACCTCCTCCGTGTGGCTCACGCGGAGCGGCTGCTCCTTGATGGCCGCGAGCTCCTCCAGGCGCGCTTCCTCGAGCGCATCCGTCAGACGGTCACCGGCGGCGTTCTTGGGCCGCGGGAGCGGGAAGTACCAATGCACGTCGGGGTGCTCGAGAGCCAAGGCCATCCGGCAAGGCGCGCATGCGCCGCAGGGCTCTGCGGACGGACGCCCGCAAACGGTGAGCTGGGCGAGCCAGAGAGCGAGCCGCTGCTTGCCGATGCCGCGGGGGCCGTGGAAGAGCAGGGCCGCCGGCAACACGCCTCGCGCGTGTGCATTCGCGAGCGAGCTGCGCGCGGGCGCGTGTCCTTCGAGCGGGTGCAGGGCCATCTAGCTCTGCGGCCTCAGCCACTGCAGCGGGTCCTGGGCCTGCGGCGAGCCGCTGCCCTGGAGCGGCGCCCGGATCTGGAACTCGAGGTGAGCTCCTTCCGGCGTGTCCGCACCCCCGACGGTGCCGACCACCTGGCCGGCGGCCACGTCGCGCCCTTCCACCACGCCGATCTCCTCCAGATACAGGTAGAGCGTGTAGAAGCCGTCGCCGTGACTGAGCACGACCGTCGGTCCGTACCCCTCGAACGGGCCGGCCAGCGCGACGCGTCCGGCCTTCACCGCACGGACGGGAGTCCCGGTGGGGGCGGCCAGCCCGATTCCGTTCCACCGCAGCACCATACCGTTCGGGCGCTGCTCACGCCCGAAGCGATAGATCAGCCGGCCTTCGAGCGGCCAGTCCAGCGAGCCCGCATCCGCGGCGCTGATGGCGGGCCCGCCCGTGCGTGCGCGTGCAGCCTCGAGGGCGCGCCTCCGTTCCTCGAGCTCGTCGATCAGCGTCGTCATCCGGCCTTCGTCGGCCTCGAGCTGGTCGAGCCGGGTCGTGGCCTGCGCCTCTCGGGACCGAAACTCCCGCAGGGCCTGCTCGCGCTCGTCCTCCACCGCCCGCAGCTCCGCGACCTCCGAGACCCGGTCCTGACGGAGGAGGCCGAGCTCCGACATCCGCGCTTTCAGATCCTCGTTCTGCTTGGCGAGGCGGCTCTCGAGCGCGCGCACGCGCTCCACGAGCTGCCGGTCGGAGTCGGCGATCTGCTGGAGATACCGGTAGCGGTTGAGGAGATCCGCGAACGATCGCGCGCCGAGGAGCACCTGCACGGTCTGCAGCGGGCCCATCTTGTAGATGTCACGCAGCCGGCGGCTGAGCACCGCCTGGCTCTCCGCGAGCCGGTCCTGCGAGTACAGGAGATCCCGCGTCGTCGCCGCGATCTCCGCGGACGTGGCATCGGATTGGAACTGCACCTCCGCGAGCACGGCCATGCTGGCCGAAAGCCGCCGCTCCGCGTTGGCGAGCTCCTGCGTCGCGTCGCGCACGCGGTTGCGCACGTCGCCGATCTCCTGCTCGAGGAGCGCGCGCTCCGCGCGGATCTGCTCCAGGCGTCGCTGGCTCTCCAGGATCTCCGCCCGCAGGTCGGGTTGCTGCGACGAGAGCGCCGCAGGTGCGGCGACCGCGAGCCCGCAGGCCAAGGCACCGAGCACCGCCGCGCGGGCCGGGAGGCGCACGCTCAGACCTCTCTCAGGTGGCGATGGATCGCCAGACCGCTCGAGGCTGCGCCGAATAGGCACCCGGCCAGCAGCCCGAGCGCGATCCAACCGGACGGCATCCACGCCACCTCGAACAGGTAGGCGTAGACGCCGCGATACGTGGCATAGGTCAACCCCCACGCGAGCAGCCCACCCAGCAGCCCGGCCATGGCGCCCTCGAGCAGGAAGGGCCGCCGGATGAACGAGCTCTTCGCGCCGACGAGCCGCATCACGTAGATCTCGTCCCTGCGTGCGAACACCGCGATGCGCAGCGCGGTGCCGATGATGAGGGCGGCGACGATCGCGAACGCCGACCCGAGGACCGCTGTGGTGGCCGCGCCGATCCGGCGAAGGGTGAACAGCTTGTCGACCCACTCGCGGCCGTAGCGCACGTCCTCGACGAAGGGGTACGCCGACGCGATGCTCGACACGCGCTCGACCACGTCGGGGCTCCGCTCGCCGGGCCGCAGCTCGACCTCGAGCGACTGGGGCAGCGGGTTGACCTCGAGGTCGGAGAACAGCTGCCCGAACTCCGGGAGGTCCGTGCGCGCGCGCTCGAGCGCGTCGCGCTTCGACACGAAGCTCACCGATCGCACTTCGGGGATCGTGGCCAGCTCCGAGAGTGCGAGGTCGATCTCGGCCTGGCGCGCGTCGTCGCGCAGGTACACCGCGACCTCCACGCGTTCTTCCACCGACGTGAGCGCGAGCTGGAGGTTGTATGTCGCGAGGCCGAAGAGCCCGACGACGTAGAGGGCCAGCCCCACCATCGCGGACGAGAGGCCGGTGAGCACGGGGGCGCGCTTGAACGCAGCCAGCGCTTCGCGAAGTGAGTACACGGGCGGCTCAGTCGGGAGCGGAGTCGTACACGAGGCGGCCCTGATCGAGCTCCAGGACGCGCGCCTGCGAATAGCGTCGTACGAGCTCCAGGTCGTGGGTCGCCATCAGTACCGCCATCCCCTTCGCGTTGATGTCCCAGAACAGGTCCACGATGCCGCGCGTCGCGCGCTCGTCGAGATTCCCCGTCGGCTCGTCGGCCAGCAGGACGAACGGGTCGTTGGCCAGCGCGCGCGCGATCGCCACCCTCTGCTGCTCACCGCCGGAGAGCTCGTGCACGTAGGCGCCCGCCTTGGGGGCGAGGCCGACCTGCGCGAGCAGCCTCTGTGCGACCGGCACGATGGCGCCCCGCGCCGTGCCCGTGACCTCGAGCACGAAGGCGACGTTCTCGAGCGCCGTGCGGCCGGGGAGCAGCCGGAAGTCCTGGAAGACGTAACCGACGCGGCGGCGCACCTTCCAGAGATTCCGCTCGGTGAGCGCGTCCGACGAGTAACCCGTCACGCGCACCTCGCCCTTCGTGGGCCGCTCCGACATGTGGACGAGCCGCATGGTCGTGGTCTTGCCCGACCCCGAATGACCCGTGAGGAAGGCGAACTGACCCTTCTTGATGTGGAAGGAGACGTCCTGCAGCGCGAGCCCGCGCCGCGGGTACTCCTTCGACACATTGGTCAGCTTGATCACCGGATTAGGCTGCTCGAGGACACGGCCATATTCCGGAAAGGAAGGTTAGACACCGCCCCCACCCATGTCAAAGCGCGCGTTTGCGAGCCGTGCCGCGAGATCGATCGCCTCGATCATGGACGATTCGTCCGCCCGGCTCGTGCCTGCGATGTCGAACGCCGTCCCGTGGTCGGGGGAGGTGCGCACGAACGGAAGGCCGAGCGTGACGTTGACCCCCGACCCGAACGAGACGGTCTTGAACGCCGCCATCCCGACGTCGTGATACGGAGCGACGACCGCGTCGAGCTCGCCTCCGAGGGCCCGCGCGAACACGGTGTCCGCCGGCAGCGGTCCGCTGACGTCGACTCCCTGAGAGCGCAGCGTCGAAGCGGCCGGCTCGAAGACGAGCGCCTCCTCGTCGCCGAAGAGCCCGCCGTCGGACGCGTGCGGATTGAGCGCGCAGAGACCGAGGCGCGGAGCCGCGATGCGCCAGTCGCTCCTCAGCGCGCGGTCCAGGAGCGCCGTCTGCTCGACGAGCAGCCGCGAGGTGAGGGCCGTGGGAACGTCGC
>Ga0073934_10011290_pt1 | contig 10842 bp, 5 predicted proteins | sample LarsenN4metaG_FD_76834 | JGI IMG/M metagenome (GOLD analysis project Ga0073934, IMG submission 76834) | Hot spring sediment bacterial and archeal communities from British Columbia, Canada, to study Microbial Dark Matter (Phase II) - Larsen... ...
CTTACGAGCGGGAACACATCCATCTCACGGAAGCCGGGCTGAAGGCCGCCTTCGACGCCATTTTCGAGCGCGCGGTGACGCGGGACGACATTGTGGCAGCCGCTGTGCCGCGCGAGCGCGAGACGGCCGATGGGACGAGATACATCGATTACTTCTGGACCGTCTATTGGCGCGACAAGCAGACAGGACTGCCCATACCGGGCACGAAGAATCCCATCAGGGCGCAGAATTCAAGCATCGTGGTTGTCAAGTCATCGCCGTCCGGCTGGAGGGTGATGGCGGGCCAGTTTCTCTTCACCACTTCCGATTGCCGCTGGGGATATCGCGGTCCGTTTATGAGGATCGCCCGTGAGGCTGGCATGACGCACTTGATGTTTGAGGACGGGAAGATTCTCGGCTTTTCGGAGCTGCACCCGCGGACCATGGTTCCGCCTGATCAGCGTTAGGCGGCTTGCGCGCGAGCCCTATTCGGGCCCACGGTGGCCCGCAAGGAGCGGCTCATCGGTCCGGAGGGAATCCACGGCGGGTGTGGAATCTGCAGCCTCGCCGATCGACTCCCAGCAATGGTCAACAGCTCAAGGAACAGCCGATGGGACCCGGGCCGCTGTCTCATTGGAGCCGTCGGGCGGCAGCCGCAGACGCTCTTGGCGCTGGAGCATCCGATGCCATTGCGGGCATTGCTCCCCTGCCGCAATTGGCACGTCGGGGGGCGCCTCCGCCTGATCGCGGCCGAAGAACGCTTGGCCAACGCCCGCCCAGCCGGGACCTTCATCGCATCCGCTGGAACGAGTCGCACAGTCACAGCGACCCCGCCGCAACGGATCCGGACTGCAGAACTGACTGGCCGCCCGCCCCGAAACGACACCACCTTGAATCCACTGCGGCGCACGAGCTCGGTCCCGTCTTCGGCCTCGCACATAACGAGGTCGACTGGAAGTCCCTGCTGCGCTCAGGCATCCGGCGGTGGTTCCGGTGCGCGGCCAATGCGCCGACCACCGACGAAACGAATCCCATGACACAACGCCCGGGATACACGCAGTGTCCGTAGAGAGGAAGCAACCGCGATGAGCATGAGTTGGTCGAGAACACTCTTGTGCCGGTGCACATGCGTCGCCGCCGCGCACGGCTTGCGTTGTTTGCGTGCCTCGGGACAGACAGGCGCCCACAAGACGAGGGATTCCAGGGCGGTGCTGCCGCAACCGCAGACGTCGAAACTGGCTATCGTGTTCCGGGTGGCCGCGGGAAACCGAGTCTAGGTGGGAACGGCTGTGGATCCGAAGCTTCTGAAGCGCCTTGACACGATGCACGCATCTAAGCATCCCCGGTCCGTGTGCCCGCGCGCCTGATCGTCGATCGGCTAGCCCGACGCGCGGGTCGATTCATGTCGCTCCCAGATGCGCGCCCGGTTGCGGCCGGAGGTCTCTTGATATTGCGGGCCGTGAATCAGCGGAGCCGGAACCGAAAACGCCGAAAGCCCCTCCACGTGTCGGGAGGGGCTTCGCGGTGCCAGGGTTGTCGATTCAGCAGGGCGCCAACGCAGCGGAGCAGCTCGTTGGCGCAGACCGCGCATTAGCCCTGCTCCCGCACCAGCCGGTCCACCACCTCGTTGATCTTCTGCAGTTGCTCAGTGCCCGGCCCCTCCGTCGAGTCCAGATCGCGCTCACGGGAACCCAACGAGAGGCCTAACGGCACGCAGGCGCTCGTTGCCGGGAGCATGCCCGTAGACCATGGCACTGCCAACATCGCGGTGTCCCGGCAAAGAAGCAGACGGTCGACCTATCCTGCGGCCGGTCGTTGCGGGCAATCTCTGAGCAGCGCTTGCAGCCGACCGGGCGTTTCCGGCCCCGGTCGGTGAGACCGGGTCGTTAGGTTGCGCGCACGTGACCTGAAGGAAGACATGCGACCGAACGATCCTTAGGGCCCGACGATGATCTTTCCTTGCGTGATCGCCCAACCGTCGTCCTTGGGATCCCCTGGCCACACCTCCCACACGCTCATGTCAATGGTGCTGTGAGGAAAGGCAATACACGGATTCTAACGGAGGCGGTCGATCCATCAGGCGATGCCGAACTGCGCAAAGTATGGGGGGAGGTACATAGAGGGTATGGTGGCTCTTGTAGATAGGAAGGATCACGTTGTGGCCGCCGCCCTTCCTGGCCTTCTTCTGAACCAGAGCAAGGAAGAGATCGAGCATACGATGGGCGTCCCATTCTTCGGTCACGCACTCGTATCCGCCGCCGAGATCCTCCAGAGGGGCGAATTCACACAATTCCAGCCAGCGCTCTCCAAGCCCAGTACTGACCTTGAAGTCCAGCCCGCTTTCCGGCTGTTGGCGCAGGTTAGTGAAGCATGAGTACCGCATCATATGCGGCTGATAACTGACGGCGCCAGGATGGCAGAAGCCCTTGGCAATTACGAGCTCGATCTCGCCCTTCACCGTAGGGAATACGACTTGCTGTCGAACAGCCCCCTCAGGACGAAATGCAATGGGGCCCGTAGTGCCAACTGGCTTGCGGTGCTTCCTTGTTTCGGACATCTGGTCGGCCGTATCGAGGTCGCCAGTCACTCGGCTAGGCTGTCAGGGCCGCCATCGTGATTGTCCCGACGTCCAGCGTAATCGCAAGCGCTCCCGCAACTTCGATTACCGGCGGCTTTACGAGGATCGACAAAGTCCCGCAGATTCCACGTGGAATCTGCGGGACTTCAGTCGAACATCCCGAACCAGGCTCAGCGGTTCAGCAGGGTGCCGACGTAGCGGAGAAGCTCGTTGGCGCAGACCGCGCAGTAGCCCTGCTCCCGCACCAGCCGGTCCACAACCTCGTTGATCTTCTGCAGCTGGTCGGCGTCCGGCGTCTTGGTGGAGGTCGTGATCTTCACCACGTCCTTCAGGTCGGCGAAGAGCTTCTTCTCGATGGCCTCCTTGAGCCGCTCGTCGGAGCCCACGATGAAGGGCTGGCCGCGCCGGGCGAGGGACGCGACGGAGCGCATGATTCCCTCGCGGAACTCCCGCTTGGCGTTCTCCGTCACTCCGATCTGCTCCTCGATGGAGCGCATGAGCCGCTCGTCGGGCTCCACTTCGTCGCCCGTAATCGGGTCCTTGACGCGTGTGCGGTTGCAGAAGGCGTCCACATTGTCCAGGTAGTTGTCCAGGAGCGTTTTGGCCGATTCCTCGTAGGAGTAGACGAAGGCCCGCTGGACCTCCTTTTTGGCCGTCTCGTCGAACTCCTTGCGCACCTCGTCGATGAAGTTGAGCAGCCTGCGCTTCTCCTCCTCGTTGGAGGTGTACTCGGCGAGGCCGTCCCGCAGGGAGCGCAGCACGTCAATGGGATTCACGCAGTTCTTGCCTCCGCGCACGAGCGCCGAGGAGATGCGGTTGATGATGAAGCGCGGCGAGATCCCCGCCATGCCCTCGTCGCCATACTCGTCGCGCAGCTCCCGCACGTGCTTCTGGTCCCAGTCGCCCACCTGCTTCTCGCCGTCGTAGAGCTTCAGCTTTGTGATCAGCGAGAGGCCGGACTTCTTGGAGGGCTTCAGCCGGGTGAGCACGGCGAACATGGAGGCGACCCGCAGCGTGTTGGGGGCGATGTGCATCGTGGTGAGGTCCACGCCCTCGTCCTGCACCTCGCTCTGGGCGATCAGCTTCTCGTAGATCTTCACCTCCTCGCTCACCTGCAGGTTGTAGGGCACCTTCACCACGAAGATGCGGTCGATCATCGCCTCGTTTTCTTTGTTGCCGAAGTACGAGTTGTATTCGTACTCGTTCGTGTGGGCGACGACCGCCACGTCGCAGTAGATGAGCGCGAATCGGGAGGCCTTGATGGTCTGCTCGCCGGCCACGGTGTTCAGCTCGTAGAGGAACCGCTTCTCGGCCTTGAGCATCTCGATGAACTCCATCATCCCCCGGTTGGCGATGTTGAGTTCGCCGTCGAAGTTGTAGGCGCGCGGGTCGGACTCGACACCGAACTCCGTGAGCGCCTGGATGTTCACGCTCCCGGTAAGCTCGGCCACGTCCTGGCTTTTCGGGTCGGCGGGCTTGAAGGTGCCTATGCCGATCCGGTTCTTCTCGGAGAGCGTGATTCGCTCCACCGGCACGTTGTCGATCTTGCCGTCGAACTCGTGCCGCAGGCGCCACCGGCAGACCGGACAGAGGTCGCCCTCGATATAGACTCCGAACTGCCTGCGGAAGCCTGGCCGCAGGTCTTCGGGGATGAGGTGGAGGGGCTCCTCGTGCATGGGGCAGCCCTTGATGGCGTAGATCGCCCCGGCGTCGGTCTTGCTGTAGCGCTCCAGGCCCCGCTTGAGCAGGGTGACCAGGGTGGACTTGCCGCCGCCCACGGGCCCCACGAGCATGAGGATGCGCTTGCGGATGTCCAGCCGCCGCGCCGCGGGGCTGAAGTACTCCTCCACGAGCTGCTGGAGGGTGCGGTCCAGCCCGTAGATCTCCTCCCGGAAGAACTTGTACTCCCGGGGCCTCCCCTCTCCCTGGTCCTCCACTCCCGCGGCCAGGATCATGTCGTAGATCCGGGCGTGGGCGAGGGAGGCGATCCTGGGGTTCCTGGCCACCAGGTCCAGATACTCTGTGAACGTGCCTTCCCATGCAAGCTTCTTCTCAAGAGCCCTCTGCTCTTCTGCCTGCTTCAGGAAGTCACTGGGTTTCATCGATGCCATTGCAAGTACTCCCCTCCCTGTGGGGAAGGATGGCGGCCCGCGCCGCTGCCTGCGAATCAAAAACGGCCCCGGCGGAACGCAGCCGAGACCTGGAGATCCCCCATTCCGCGCCGGGGATCATGCGGGCTGCGGCCTCTCACGAGAGCATCCGCTCTCCTCGAGTGCAGCGCCCGCGGGCGGTTCTCCGCCTGGCGCACGGTCGCCGAATTACTCCGCGCTTCCCGCGCGGCGCTCCTTCAGCCGGCCTGCCTTTCCACCCGGCACGGCCCGGGCTCCGCACTCCTGCCAGATTGTTCCATTCTCTCTGTCGGCATATTCACAGCTGGGCGCTCCCGTCCCAGGTGTCCTCGCCGCCCCGACAAACCGGACGGCCTCGTAATTATACGGGGAATTATAGCATCGGCCCCGGAGGGGCGCAAGACGCACTATCCCATTATCGGCAGGCCCGCGAGCGTCCGTAGTGCCCGCCCGTCCCGGGGACGACGCCGCGCCCGGGCTCTGTTTCCCCACCACAACCAGCTTGTTCACTTATGCATACGCATGGGAGACGCCGAACGTCCGTTGCCGTGACCGCCTGCCGCCCTGAAACGGCCAGCGTGTGGCGGCCACCCCTCCCCCGCCAGCCGCCGCTACAAGTACCCGCCCGCCGCGCCCAGGCAGCACCGAATCACGGAGCCGCGGCAGTCGTCCTGACGCAGATTGGCCTCCACGTTGCGGTTGAGGATGCAGTCCTCCACCACCGTCTCGTCGGCGTTCACCAGCTCGATCCCCACCCGGTTGTCCTGGATGTCGCAGCCGCGTATGGCGTGCCTGCGGGGCCGGGTCTCGGACCGGCCGGACTCCGCCTCCGGAAGGGGCCGGATGCCGTGGTCCTGGTCGGCGGCGATCCGGATGCCCTTTCCGTTGCGGGTGAAGACGCACTGCTCAATGGTCCAGTCGTGGCTGGCGAGGCTCTCCGGGAACAGCCTGGCGAACTGCTCGACGTGGCGGGACCAGAGGAGGATGCCGTGCCCGTTGCCCTGGAACTGGCACCCCCGCACGGTGATTCCGTGGCCGTTCTCCACGGCGATTCCGGCCTGGCGGTTCATCACCATGCGGCCGCCCTCGATGAGCGTGTCCCAGGAGAATCCCAGCCAGTAGCCGTAGTTGCTGCGGTCGGCGTAGTTGCCCCGGAAGACGTTGCCGCGGCAGAAGGTGGCCTCAAAGGCGATGTTGGGGCTCAGCGAGCCGTCGTTCTCTTCGAAGAGGTTGTCGTCGCAGCCGCACTTGGTGCCATCGGGCGCGAGGCCCGCGAGGAAGAATCCGTCCCCTCCCATGCGGGCTTTGCAGCGGCGGAACACGTTGCGGCTGGAGCCGCGGACGGCCAGGAACCCGGCCGCGTCGGCCCCCATGTGCCCATGGTGCCGTCCGCCCTCCCGGGGCTCGAACCGGCAGCAGTAGTCCGCCGAGCACTCCTCGAACCGGGAGTCGCAGGTGCCGTCCAGGTGGAAGCCCCATCCGCTGCAGTAGTCGGCGCGGGTCCTGGTGACGGCCACCCGGCTGCAACGATAGGTGAGGAGGCCGTTCTGCTGGTGCATCAGCACGCATTCGGAGACGGCCGAATCCGCCACGCGGTCGAGCAGGATGGCGCCGCCGTAGGCGTCGGCCGCCCCCCTCCATATGTCCAGGAAGATGGTGTCTGGCGGCGTCTCGGCGGTGCAGCTGATGTCCAGGCGCTCCAGCGCGAGGGACTGGCACTCCCCGGCGCGGATGCCGTGATGGTACTCCCGCAGAGCCAGGTCTCTCACGGTGACGCCGCGCCGGCCGTGGATCTGGACGCCTGTTCCCTGCCGCCCGGCACCCACCAGCAACGCTCCGGGTCCGCTCAAGGTGACCCCATCGGCCATCACGCGCAGGCCCCGGGGAAGCAGGTGGACGCCGGGCGCGAGCACGGTGTCCGCTCGAATCTCCATGCCGTCCGCTGGCGTGATCGCCGGGCTCATGCTCCCTCCCCTGCTGCCTTGTGGCCGCGCGGGTGAGGCCGCGCCGACCGGACGGGTGTTCGGCAGAAGCCATGGCCGGTCCTGCCAGGCGGGCGCCCGATCAGACCTCGTCAAACCCCAGCAAGTACGGCCAGCCGTCGAACTGCGCCGCGTCGCCCTCCGCCGGATCGGCATCCCAAGGGCCAGCACTCGATGATGAACTCGCGGCGTGCCCCATCCACGCGGACTATGCCGTACCCCTCACGCTTCAGGACGCGGTCGCCCACCTCCGTGGGTCCGGTGGGATATGCGGCACGGAACTGGGCCTGGGAGATGCGGGGATTCGCCACGGCCAGCACACGCATTCGGTTGCCGAAGGCGTCAGTGTATCGGCCCGTGTTGGGGGTGCCGGCGGGATCAGACAGCGGCACTGCGGGCTCGAACCACCTCTGCCACTTGGCCGCGGCGGCCGGGCCCGTGAACTCCACCGGCCCGTCGGTGAAGCCGGAGATCCCGTGGCGCACGAGGCTCCCGCGGTGCTGGTCGCCCGACAGGATCAGGGCCCCCGCCTCCTTGAGCAGGCTCAGCGCCAAGTCGCGCTTGTGTGTGGGATAGGCGTTGGTGTCGTAGTCGATCATTGGGACACCGTTCTCGCCCGTCTGGAGGCAGCAGAAGGCGGTTTGGGTGGCGCAGATGCGGGGCATCCCCACGGGCCACCGCGCCCAGTCCTGCAGGAACTGCTCCTGGCGGGGACCCAGAAGCTCCAGCGATTCGGGCGGATACGGCGCGCCGGAGGAGTTCAGGCCGTCCTGGTCTCCGGTCTTGAACTTGCGCCCCTCCACGACCGCGAAGCTCACGCCGGCCCACTGGAACGCGCAGTAGTAGACGCCAATGTTCTGCAGGACGGGCGTGGGGTCATAGGGGCTGGGATTGTGTCCGCACTGCAGGCTCTGCACCATGTTCACCCAGGCTGCCGCGTTCGCATACCCTCCCCGGGCGAAGTCACGGCTGGGGGCCGGGGCACCGGAGTGGCCCCAGATGTTCCCCTGGTAGACGTCGTGGTCATCCACGAGGCAGATGGTGGGGACGCTGCGCGTGAGCTCCCGGAAGGACCAGATCCAGAGATACCAGCGATAGAGGAAGTCGAGGGTCGGGGCCAGGGCCGTGTCCTTATTGGTGGGGACTGACTCGTAGATCTGGTCTCCCACGAAGAAGAGGATGTCTGGCCGATGGCTCGCGAGGTTGCGGGCCAGCGCGGCATGGGGGAAGTAGAGGTTCTCGGGCGAGTAGAGGCCCAGGAACCGCTCTCCAGGAAGCCGCGGCAGTCCGCTGGATGCCCGATCCGTGGGGCGGGCCGTGGCGCCCATGCAGCTGAGCAGGCCCACGGTGGCGCGTCCGGAGGGGGCCGGGTCCGCGGGGATGGTGCCCGTGTAGACGTCCTGCTGAGGGGTTCCATACCCGTACAGCACGCGATACTCCCACTGCTGGCTGCTGTCCCAGCCATAGACGGAGAACACCGCGTTGTATCCGGATCCAAGCGGCAGGGCCGGTGCCGTGTACCACCATCCTCCGGGCAGCCGGTACTGAAGCTGCACCATCTGGGGATCCGCGCGGCCCACGGGAGCCACGACGGCGTTCAACCTCATCACGTCGTCGGCGACGGAGAACATCGTTCCCAGGATCGGGCCGAATCGCCTCTCGGGGTGCTCCGCAATCTTCGCGCCCCCTGTCATCAGGTCCCGAAACCAGTGCCTTCCCCTGCTGGAAGCCAGGGCGAATCCGCCCACGATGCGCCACTCGGGCACCGCCAGCAGGGCCGCCCGCGACAGGATGGCTCCCGTGGAAGTGGCCCTTGCCGTCAGCAACAGGTCGAAGGCGCCCGTGGCGGGGATGATCTCGAGAGTCAGCGTGACGTCCTCGAGAGTGCTCCGCGCGGGACCCGCGGTGCCTGGCGTCCCTAGCGCGGTGTAGGCGAACTGGCTGCTCTCGCTGGTGTGGTCGCGGAATCGCACGCGGCCGTCGGTGTCGTAGACGCAGAGGAGGCCTCCGCCGGTGCCGGAGGCGCTGTAGGCCAGAGCCGCGGCACGGTAGTCCAGCTCGCCTGCGCCGACTCCGATGAGGAATCCGGAGAATCCCGGGGCCAGGGCAAGCGTCCCCATTCGCACGCGCAGGGTGCACGCGGCGGTTCCGGCGACGATCTCACGGGTGAGGACGCTCACCGTGCGGCAGCGCAGGTCGCCGCGGCTTTCGATGCGGCCGGTGTTGAGCTGCCAGTCCTGCAGCCGGTTCGCCCAGTACCAGGGGCCGATCCAGGTGCGGACCACGCCCGTTGGAAGCGCGTCCACACGCGTGAGGCTGTCCTCGCCCCGTGCGACGCGTTCTTGCGCGGCGAGTGCGGCGGTGAGCGCTCCTCCCACCGCGCCCTTGATGAACTGACGGCGATTGCTCTTGGAGCAGGCCATGGGTGCCTCCCTTCCACGTGAACAACATCCGCTGGGCCAGCATTACAGACGGGCGGCAGACCGGGAACTCCTCGCGGCGCCTTGCCTAACCAGACAGGCCCCGCTATAATCATACCAAAGAGCTGGCCGAGCCGCACCGACAACCCTCCAGGAGACCCCCTTCCCCGGGTCTCAACGCCTGCATAGGCCGTATGACTGTTCCGTGCTGCCGGCCGATTCCTCGCCTGCTCCCAGGACGGGCAGGGCAGGTGTACGGATTCCGGGTTCCCCTCGCGAGCTGCCCGCACTTCCGTGGGCTGCCGGCTCTGTTGCCCCGCCTCTCGCCTGATGGATCCTCGGAGCCGAGAAGACACCGACGCGCATTCCAGGCAGGGTGCGTGGCAGATCCCATGCAGGGAAGGGGAAGCAGCGCGTGGATTCGCCGGGAGGCCGCGTGGCGCCGTTGCGCAGCGTGCGCGGCCGCTGGCGGGATCGTTGGATCCTTGCGCGGCTTGCCCGCCACTCTGTCGGTGAGCGCCCTCCGCCGGGCCTGGAGAGTGGATGTCACTGTAGCTGTACCGTTGAAAGAAAGGCAATGCGCTGATGAAGCAGCTCCCGTGCGCGAGAGTCGTATCCCTCCTCCTCTGCGTGCTGCTCTTCGGGGCAGCTCCCCGCGCCTGCCAGGCGCTGTCAGGCGTCCTGTATGCTGACGCCCACGTGGTGCCAGCCTACCCGAACACGAACTACGCCTCGGCCACCGTCATCCGAGTGGGCGGCAAGGGACCCGGGGCCACGGTCTCGTACCTCCTCTTCGACTTTCCCACCGTTCCGGGCACCCTGCGTGGAGCGGACGTCCAGAAGGCCACGCTCAGGCTCTTCGTGAACTCGGTGACCTACGGAGGCACGCTGGAGGTCTACAGCGTGCTGGCACCGTGGACCGAGAGGACCGTCACCCGCAACAACGCCCCCGCCCTTGGCGGACTGGTGGCCTCCATCCCCATCAACGGCGCCTCCGTGCGGTCCTTTGCAACCCTTGACGTGACGGACCTGGTGCGCGCCTGGGGCGACGGCCTCCTGCCGAACAACGGGCTTGCCCTGGTGCCGCACTCGGTGGTCGGCCTCACGGCGGCGTTTGACAGCAAGGAGAATACGGGCACGGGGCACGAGCCACACCTGGAGATTCACTTCCGCGGCGAGAAGGGGGAAAAGGGCGATCCGGGGCCTGCCGGGCCCCAGGGGCCGCAAGGACCGCAGGGACCGCAGGGGCCCGCCGGACCCCAGGGCGATCCAGGACCCGCCGGGCCCCAGGGGCCCCAGGGCGAGGCAGGACCTCCTGGCCCGAAGGGAGACCCGGGCGACCCGGGACCTGCCGGGCCCCAGGGCCCCCAGGGCGAGGCAGGACCTCCTGGCCCGAAGGGAGACCCGGGCGATCCGGGACCCGCCGGGCCCCAGGGGCCGCAGGGCGATCCGGGACCCGCCGGGCCCCAGGGGCCCCAGGGCGAGGCAGGACCTCCTGGCCCGAAGGGAGACCCGGGCGATCCGGGACCCGCAGGACCCCTGGGGCCCCAGGGCGATCCGGGACCCGCCGGACCCCAGGGGCCGGAAGGACCGCAGGGACCCGCCGGGCCGCAGGGGCCGCAGGGCGATCCAGGACCCGCCGGGCCGCAGGGCCCCCAGGGCGATCCGGGACCCGCCGGACCCCAGGGGCCGGAAGGACCGCAGGGGCCGCAGGGCGACCCGGGACCCGCCGGGCCGCAGGGGCCGCAGGGCGA
>Ga0073934_10011291_pt1 | contig 10840 bp, 11 predicted proteins | sample LarsenN4metaG_FD_76834 | JGI IMG/M metagenome (GOLD analysis project Ga0073934, IMG submission 76834) | Hot spring sediment bacterial and archeal communities from British Columbia, Canada, to study Microbial Dark Matter (Phase II) - Larsen... ...
GAGGGGGGCAAGCTCTCCGCGAGCCTGGCACGCAGTCCGCTCTTCCCTCCGCTCCTGGTGCACATGATCGGCATCGGCGAACAGAGCGGCACCCTGGAGGAGATGCTGGAAAAAGCGGGGAGCGCGTTCGAGGGGGAGTTCAACACCGCCACCACACGCTTCATGTCCCTGCTCGAACCGCTGCTGGTTCTCGCCATGGGACTGGCGGTCGGCTTCGTGGTGGTTGCGGTTCTGCTCCCCATATTCCAGTTGAACCAGCTGGTCAAGTAAGGTCAAGGTTGAGGTTCACCTTAACCTCAACCCATTCCGGAGGAATCTGACATGCAACAAAAGTTACGCAACAATCGCGGCTTCACCCTGATCGAGATCATGGTCGTCATCGTCATTCTCGCCCTGCTGGCCGCTCTCGTGGGGCCCAAGATCATCGGCCGGAGCGACGATGCCAGGATCGCCGATGCCAAGGTGCAGATCAGGAACATGGAAACCGCCCTCAAGCTGTACAAGCTGGACAATTCGGTCTATCCGACCACGGAGCAGGGGCTTGTCGCCCTGGTGACCAAGCCGACGAGCGGCGTCATCCCGAAGAATTACAAAAGCGAAGGGTATCTGGAGAGCAAGAAGGTTCCCCAGGACCCGTGGGGGAACGATTTCGTTTTTCTCTCCCCCGGGGCCAACGGTGACTACGACCTCTGCTCCCTCGGCGCCGACGGCGTAAAGGGTGGCGAAGGAAAAGCCGCCGACCTGTGCAACTGGAACCTGCAGTGACAAAAGGCAAGGTTCGGAGCTCGGGGCTCGAGGCTCGGGGAAAAACAGGTGGGGGAACCCCCTCACCTCAAACCTCGCTCCTCGTACCTCGTTCCTGCCTCTTTCCTCGCTCCTCCGGTTTCACCCTGCTGGAACTGCTGGTGGTGATCGTCATCATCTCCATTGCCGCGGCACTGGTCGCCCCCAGACTTCCGGCAGCGGAATCGCGGGAGCTTCAGGGGTCCGCGCGGAAACTGGCAGCAACCCTCCGCCACCTGGAGGAGCGGTCCGTTGCCGAGAAAGCCGCCTACCGGCTGCGGCTAAACATTACGGCCAATACGGTCCGCATTACCCGCAAGCTTGCCAGCGGCGACGAAGTCCCCCCTGATGACCGGTTCTTTACGCGGGATATCATCGCCAGCGGCATTGCCATAACCGACGTGAGCACCCCCAGGCTCGGTACGGTAAGCGAGGGGGAAGTGATCATCGACATCGGCGGAGCAGGGCTCATGGAGTTCCTCACCATCCACCTGGCCGGAGGCGAAGGCCAGGCCTATACCGTCGCCGCCTTCCCCAACAACGGCAGGGTCAAGGTGCTGGCAGGTTACGAGGAACTGACGCTGTGAAAGGGTTTACCCTCCTGGAGGTACTGATCGCCCTTGCGATCATGGCCGGCGTGATTCTGACGACCATTGCCTCCTTCAACTATCATCTCGGCGTCGTTATCCGTGACAAGGACGAGAGCACGGCAGTGCTCCTTGCCCGTGGCAAGATCGATGATCCGGCGTTTTCCCAGCTCCCCTCCGGCAAGGGGACCTTCGCCCCCCAGCGACCGGACATGACCTGGGAAAAGACGGTTGTGCCGACAGAGCTGCCGGGTGTATCGAAGATGGTCTTCACCGTCAGCTGGGAAAAGGAGAGGAGAAAGCTGGCCCTTGTCCGCTACGTCGCCAAATCCTGACCACCGGCACCAGCGGGGGTTTACGCTGCTGGAACTCCTCCTGGCACTGACCCTGCTGGTAATTCTCTGCGGCACCCTCTATGGCAGCTACTTTGCCCTGGTGAGGGGGAGGGAGAGCGCCGGAGAGGGGATGGAGTCCCGCCGGGAGCTGCGCACCACACTCGACCTGATCCGCCGGGAACTGAACGCAACCCTCTACCGCAGTAGCGACAAGCGCCTGCGCTTTGTGGTGGAGGACCGCGACCGGTACGGAAAACCGGCCTCGACCCTCGCCTTCACGGCGCTTGCCCCCCCGGACGCCGGGGGAAGCACCGTCTCGGACCAGATCGACGTCCGCTACAGCATCGTGGAAAGTGACGGGAAGATGGTGCTGGCCCGTCAGGCACGGGAGCTGCGCTTCAGCGGCGACGGCCAGCGTTACCCCCAGATGGAGCGTCTGGAAGGGTTCCTGGTGGAATGTCTCAATGGTGACAGGTGGGTGAAAAGCTGGGACACGGCCATCAACATGAAACTCCCGAAGTCGGTCAGGGTGACGGTGACGGTGACGGAGGACGGCAAGCCGGTGGAGTATTCGATAATCGCCACCCCGAGGATCGGGGCATCGTGAAGGACCAGCGTGGATTTGCGCTGGTGGTGACCCTCCTGGTGACCGCCCTGCTGGTTGCCCTGGTGGTGGAGTTTATCAGCGACGTCTACGTGGACACCTCCGCGCGCCAGAACTATGTCGACGGCCAGCAGGCCTCGATCCTGGCCGAATCCGGGGTAACCGGAGCAGTCAAGATTCTGCAGGTGACCCTTGCCGCGCAGAGCGATTTCACCTCGCTGCGGGACCAGTGGGCCAAACCGCTCGAAATCCCCGACGAAAACGGCGACCTGCGGGTGATCATCGAGGAGGAGAACGGCAAGCTAAACCTGAATTATGTCGCCGGCCCGAACGGAGAATTTAACCTCCAATACGCCGAGCCGGCCGCAATGCTCTTCAAGGGGCTGAAGCTCCCGGCAGATGACCTGCTGGATTCCCTGGCGGACTGGATCGACACCAACGACCTGCCGAAACCGGGTGGGGGGGAATCGGCCTACTACAACTCCCGGAAGCCCCCCTGCGCGGCAAGCAACGGTCCGCTGCTCACACTGGAAGAGCTCGCCATGGTACGGGGGTTCGACAACCGGACGTTCTCTCAGGTCGCCCCCTTTGTCACGGTCCATGCCAGTTTCGCCGAAGGGGCCTTTGTCAACATCAACACCGCCCCGAAAGAGGTGCTGCTTGCCCTTGACGGACAGATGACCGACACCCTGGCGGAGCGGATCATCGACTACCGTAAGGTCACCCCCTTCAAGAACTTGGGGAAACTCGCCGAGGTAGCGGGGATGAAGACGATCGTCGCCAGCATCAAGACCCCGCTTCGTACCAGGGGGAGCATCTACCGTATCCGTTCGCAAGGGACCGTGGGCGGCACGACCAGGATCATTGAAGCGGTGGTCAGCCTGGCTGCCGCCTCATCGCCGGAAACGCTCTACTGGCGGGAATATTGAGCCGGATACGGCAGACAGCAGCGCCTGCACCCACGCTGCGATGTCATTATTGAGAGGACCTATGTTCATAACCGTTATCCAGATCTCCGGAAAAGAGGCGACCTTTGCCCGCTTCAGCAGGCAGAGGTCGCAGCTCCTTTTCCTCGAAGGGGTCCGCCACCCCCTTGAAGAGGCCAGCTTGTCGGAGCTGCTCGCGCCATGGAAGGAAAAGTCCCGTGGGGACAGGATAATCCTCTCCCTGCCGGCATCGCACTTCACCATCCGGGAAGTCGAACTCCCCATCGCCGAGAGGAGAAAGGCCCGCGAGATTCTGCCGCTGGAGCTGAAGGGGGAGACCGCCCTTGAGAGCGAGGAGATCATCTTCGAGGCGCTCCCGCTGACATCGGGCAGCTATGCCGCTCTCTGGAGCAGCCGCACCCGTCTCGCACCGATGATCGCCATGCTGGCGGATGCCGGCCTCGACCCCGAAGTCGTCACCTCGCCCCTCTTTACCTGGAAGCAGCTCCTGTTCGCTGCCGATCATACAACCTGCGCCCTGACGGATGGTGAGGCGGTGGCCCTGTTCCGCGAAGGGACGCCGATGCACCTGAGGGGGCTTCCGGCATCGGGAGAAAACCGGATTGCTACGACCCTGGCGGCGGTTGAACTGGCCAAGGGGATCACGGTGGAGCAAATCTTCGCCTTTTCCGGCTGCGATCCGGATACGCTTGAGATTGGCGCGGCGCCGCTCCCCATCACCCCTGCCCTTTCCGCCTGCTTTCCCGCGGACGCAGCCGCAGCCCGCGACCTTGCCTCGGCCTGTGCCGCAGCCATGGAACTGGCCGGGGGGGATCCGGTCAATTTCCGACGTGGTCCCCTAACCTATGTGCGCAGGCAGCTGGAACTGCGCCGAAAGCTCAGGTTCACTGCCATACTCGCGGCCGCAGTTGTGATGCTTCTCTTCGCAGAAGCCGGTGTCAGGTACTATCTGCTGCAGAAGGACATTTCCTCCGTCGAGACGTCGATCCGCAGGATTTACAGTGAAGCCTTCCCCAAGCGAACAAAACCGGTGGATGAGGTTGCCGAACTGAAGGCCGAGATCAGGCGTCTCGGCAGCTCCTCCTCCCAGACGGTTCTCGCTTCCCTGAAAAAGCTTGCGGACGCCAAGGGGGAAGAGGTGACCGACCTGTACGAGATCGACATGGACGGATCACAGCTCTCCGGCAAGGGGATTGCCCGCTCGATTCAGGCGGTCAACGACTTCAAGGCAAAATGCTCCCCGCTTTTCGGAGGGTTCGAGGTCAGCGAGATCAAGAGCCGGCCCGACGGCTCCACCGGTTTCTCCTTCAGAAGCGTGGCCATGGAGGTTGGAAAATGAAACTCATGGAGCGCTACAGCGAGCTCGACCAGCAGACACGCAAGACTTTCGCCATCATTGTCATTGGGATCCTGGTCCTGGCCCTCCTTTACTCACTCCTGCACGACCGGATCGTAAAACTGGCCAAGAAGCGTGCAAGCAGGGAGGCTGCTGTCACCGAACTGATGCTCCTCAGTCACCAGTTCAGGCTGGCGAGCGCCGATTCACAGCGGCTCAGCAACCGCCTTGCTGCTGTCGCCCCCGACGACTCCCCCGCCAGACTGGTGGAGGAGACCGGAATCAGGGGGAAGAGCACCCAGGTCAAGCCGGTCAAGGGGGAAGAGCGGCAGGGGATGATCGAGGACGCGGCAGAGATCCGGATCGAGGGGATCACGGCCAACGAGGCGGTCAATCTGCTCTATCGCCTGGAGAAGAGCACCCGTCCGGTCGTCATCAAGAAGGCAAACCTTAAGAGCCGCTATGACGACCCTTCCAGGCTCGACATAACCCTGACCGTTGCACTGCTCAAACCGCTCCCCCAGGAGAAGAGATGACCATGGGGAAGATAGCCGCACGGATCGGCTACGCCGTTGCCGCACTTCTGCTCTTCGTCAGCCTGACGATCCTCTTCATCCCCAACAGGGCCATTCTCGACGCCGTTAACCACGGCCTTGCCGTCCACGGATTGACCTTCTCCGCAACCGAGTTCGACAAGGCATTCCCCCTGGGGGTCAGCGGCAGAGGATGGACTCTCTCGTCAACGAAAGGGAAGCTGCTCTCCCTTGAGAGCGCCTCCCTGAAGCTGCGGCTCCTTCCGCTGCTGGCGGCAAAACTGGTCTTCTCACTTGAGGCACGGTCCGGATCCGGCAGCATCAAGGCAACAGCATCATCGTCCGCCAACGGCACCCTCCACCTTGAAATCAAGGGTCTGAACCTTGAACAGGTTCCGTTCTTCGCCTCTGTCACCGGTTCCGATGTCGCCGGTATCATCAACTGTCAGACCGAGATAAGCGGAGCGAAGGGAAAAGGGAACGGATTCATAAAATTGGATGCCCAGGGGGTCGAGCTGCGCGGCGTAAAGATCGGCGAGACGCCACTGCCAGATGCGACCTACCAGACTGTACAGGCAATGATCAGGGTCAGCGGAGGCACTGCATCAATCGAAAGCTTCACCCTGCAGGGCTCAGGCCTCTACGCGCGCCTCAGGGGGAATATCCTGCCGGGTGCCGGCCTTCCGGCCGCCCCCCTGAACATGACTCTCGAACTGATGCCCAAACCGGACTTCCTCGACAAGCAGAAATTCATCTTCCTGCTCCTGGCCAAATACCTGGACACGCCGGGACACTACCAGGTTCCGATCAAGGGGACCCTGGGGAGACCGGTCATGGAGTAATATCCTGCCATTTTTGACCGAAATGAAAAGAGCGCAAGGGTCCGGGCTTCCGCCCCTCCCTTGCGCTCTTCTGTTTCAAGCTCTGTTATCCTGCCTCTTGCTGTCAGCTCTTTCCGGGGCGACGGTACTCCACCACCACATCCCGCTTCTCCCGGGGAGCGCCCCACTTCTTGCGCCGGTCACCGGCAGGCTTCTGTTCCTGACCACGGCCAAAGTCCTTTTTCCTGCCGCCAGCGGCTGAAGGAGCAGAACCGTTTGCCCTGCGCGGTCCGCCGGGTCTGCTGCCGCCGCCACCCGGAAGTGCCGGCAGTTCCCGTTTCGGCTCCAGACCCTCGATGACCTGGCGGGGGAGCTTCTGGCCTATGTAGCGCTCGATCCGCTGCAGGTAGCTCAGCTCGTTGAGGGAGACGAAGGAGATGGCGGTGCCGGTGGCACCTGCACGGCCCGTCCGGCCGATGCGGTGAACGTAATCCTCGGCAAACCGGGGGAGATCGAAGTTGATGACATGGCTGATCCCGTTGACATCGAGTCCGCGGGCGGCAACATCGGTCGCCACCAGCAGCTTCACCTTGCCGCGGCGAAGGTTGACAATTGTCCGGTTACGAGCCCCCTGGCTCATGTCGCCATGGAGAGCGGCTGCGGCATGCCCCTGCTCGAAAAGCTCCTGTGCAAGTGTGTCGGCGTCCCGCTTGGTGGCGGAAAAGATGATCGCCCGGGAGAGATCCTTGTCATTGATAAGATGCTGCAGCATGCGGTGCTTGTGCTTCATGTCGTCGGCTACATGCAGACGCTGCTCGATGCTTTCGTGGGTAACCTTCTTGCCCGCAATCTCGATCCGCTGTGGGTCGCGCAGCATGCTTCCCGCAAGCCTGGCCATGGCGTTATCCATGGTGGCGGTGAACATCATCGTCTGCCTCGTTTCGGGGGTTGCGGCGGCAATTTTGTCCATATCCTCACTGAAGCCCATGTCCAGCATCCGGTCGGCTTCATCGAGAATGAGCAGTTCGACCCTGTCAAGCTTGAGACGGCCGTTTTCCAGATGATCGACCAGTCTGCCGGGAGTGGCAACTATAAGATCAACCGGCTGGGAGAGCAGGCGGAGCTGTTCACGGTAGGCCATGCCGCCGAGGATCGCGCCGCTCCGTACCCGGGTGAATTTCCCGTAAGTGCGGACGGCGTCGCTGACCTGATTGGCCAGCTCGCGGGTCGGGGTAAGGACGAGCACTCGGGGACCACGGCCTGCCCCCTTAGGAGGTGCTGCCAGCAGTTGCAGAGCCGGCAGAACGAATCCGGCGGTCTTGCCGGTCCCCGTCTGGGCAACGCCGATAAGGTCGCGCCCGGCCAGGGCAGCGGGGATCGCCTGTTCCTGGATCGGCGTCGGCGTATCGTAACCGCACGCCTGCACGGCCTTGAGAATCTGGGGAAGAAGCTGGAGATCATTGAAAGTCATCTGTTATTCCTTTAGGTTGCAAGATCGGCTTGGTACGGAACCATCACGGTTCGGCACATGAATATGCACTGCTGCCGGGCTGGACCTCTTGCGTTCGTCCGGCCGGAAGGCATCGTGAATATGAACGGATTGGCACTGTCACCAACCGAGAGTGCAACTGCGGGATCAGGGGATTCTGAACGGCAGGAGGGGGTCAGTCAGTGATGCGCGGGGCTGAAGGCGTTCAGCCCCGCGGAGCTTGGATATGTATCCGGGTATTACTTTGCAGGCGGAGCTATCTGCAGGGTGGCCTGCTCCATGATGATTTCATAGTAGTAGCCACCGCCGAAATCGACGTTGTTGTGGAATACGCCGGTCGCCGTGACGATATCGCCGACATCGGGGGTGTCCTTGGTCGTAATGACAAGCTTGTTATCCCATTTACCGCCGCTCGCGTCGGTGATATGCACCCAGTTACGGTCCATGATGCCGCTGGATACCTTTACCACCTGGCCACGGACGACGATTGTCTTGTCCTGCAGCTCGGCCCTTTTCTGCATTACCTCTTCCAGCGTATAGGAGTTTGCGCCGGGAGCCTTTTCAACCTTGAGCCCCTCGACAACCTTGCCGGTAGCGCTCTTCTTTTTTCCCGGTGCGGACTCGCTCATGTTGACACCCTTGTGAGCGCTCTCCTTCCGCTTTTTGTTGTAATTTTCGGTCGGCCCGTTGGAGAAGGTGATCGCATCGAACTTTTTGCCCAGCGCCTTGCTCGACCATTCACCCATCGGCACGCCACCCTGGAGTTCAACTTCGTCGCCGACTTCGACATACAGCTCAGGAATGGCAACCCACTCCTTGACGCCGGTCTTTTCCAGCAACAGATAGGTATAACCGCCGCTGTGGTGAACCTCGACCGCCTTGCCGGTTATGGGGGGGAGTTCATCCACTTCCTTGATCTTCTGCTGGCCTGCCATCTCGGGCATGGCAAATGCTACATTTCCCGCAACCACCGTAGCCAGCAGGATAAACAGAGCCACTCTTTTTTTCATGATCCACTCCTCCTGATGCAACAGGCCGCGCACCCTGGTGCGCGGTGAGTTGGAAACCAAAAAAGGCCCGGGTTTCCCAGGGCCTTTTTTGTATCGATTGGCGTCCCCTGCCGGATTTGAACCGGCGTCGCCGCCGTGAAAGGGCGGTGTCCTGGGCCGGGCTAGACGAAGGGGACATAAGTTTAAGATGGTGAGCCGCGTTGGGATCGAACCAACGACCACCTGATTAAAAGTCAGGTGCTCTACCTACTGAGCTAGCGGCTCGTTGCAACAAGAATAACTATATAACAGACTCACGATTGCCGGTCAACAGTTTTTTTATCTTTTTCAGCCGGCAAACGGATTTTTCAGGGAAATGGTCTCATCCCGACGCGGTCCCACGGAAACCATGACAATCGGACACTCCATCAGCTCCTCAAGGCGCCTGATATAATTGCGGGCATTTTCGGGCAGATCCTCGAATCTGCGCACCCCGCTGATCGGGGTTTTCCATCCCGGCATCTCCTCGTAAACCGGTTCACAGGCGGCAAAAATATCCAGGGTTGCCGGAATCTCGTCGAGAATGGTGCCGTTGTAACGGTAACCGGTGCAGATCCTGATCGTGTCGAAATCGTCGAGAACATCCAGCTTGGTCACTGCCACCCCGGTCAAACCATTGACCCTCACCGCATAACGAAGCACGATTGCATCGAACCAGCCGCACCGCCTCGGCCTGCCGGTGGTCGAACCGAACTCGTTGCCGGCCTGGCGCATTTTCTCACCATCCGCATCCAGCAGCTCCGTCGGGAACGGACCGCTCCCCACGCGCGTCACATATGCCTTGGAGATGCCGATTATTTCGTTGATGGCCCGCGGGCTGACGCCGGTACCGGTGCAGGCACCGCCGGCACAGGTGGACGATGAGGTGACGAATGGATAGGTGCCGTGGTCAACATCCAGCAGTGTCCCCTGGGCTCCCTCGAAGAGTATGTTCCTCCCCGCCTTGACCTCCCGGTGGAGCATCAGGCTGGTGTCGGCCACATACTTGCGCAGGATTTCGGCATATCCGCAGTATTCGTCAAAAATCTCTTCGAACGTGAACGGTTTGTCGCCAAGAAACTGCTCCAGGAGGAAGTTCTTTTCCTCCAGCGCCTCGCGCAGCTTGCGGGCGAAGATGTCCTTGTCGAGCAGATCGCAGAGCCTGATGCCACGACGACCGATCTTGTCCTCGTATGCCGGCCCGATCCCCCTGCCGGTGGTGCCGATCTTCTTGTCGCCGCTCTTTGACTCTCGGGCTATATCGATTCGCTTGTGATAGGGCATGATCACATGCAGGGCCTCGCTGAGACAGAGAACCGAGTCATCCGGCATCTTCCCCTTGGCTTTCAGGTTGGTGATCTCCCTGATGAAGACCTCGGGATCGAGCACGACGCCGTTACCGATGATGCACCGCTTCCCCTGATGCAGTATGCCGGAGGGAATCAGGTGCAGCACAATTTTCTCATCGCCGACCACGAGGGTATGGCCGGCATTGTTCCCACCCTGGTAACGGACGACATTATCCGCGTACTCCGTATAGATATCTACGACCTTGCCTTTGCCCTCGTCACCCCACTGGGCGCCGATCACTACTACGTTAGCCATGGCAGTCTCCTTGTTTTACTCTCATTCATTTATCTACTGGAGGATCTCTCTGCCGTTTCCGGAAAAGATCGCCTTTTTACTTACATATCTCCGTGAGGCATCGGCAACCCTGACCAGACAGACCTGATCCTCGCCGATGTCATCGCCACCGATGATCATGATCTGGAGAATGTTCATCCGCCGTGCATAGGCAAGGGACTGTTCCAGGTCGCGGCGGATGATGTCCCGCGCCACCGGAATCCCCTGCCGCCTGAGCTCGGTTGCAATTGCCAGGGCATCGCGCCGGTCAGACTGCTGGTTGAAGATCAGAAGATCCATGGTCTTGCTCGCCTCCACCTCTGGGCGCTTCTCCAGCCCCTGCAGCAGATTGAGCACGTTGAAGGCAAAGCCTGTGGCAGGCTTGGCGCAGCCGTAGCGGGCCATGAGCCCGTCATACCTGCCGCCGCCGCAGACCGGCTCGCCGATGCCCGGAACAAAACCCTCGAAGGTAATGCCGGTATGATAGGCAAGCCCCCTGATCTCCCCGAGATCAACGGTAAGCTGGTCCTTGATGCCGTGGATGGCCAGGATGTCTATCACCTGGGACAGGTTGTCGAGCGCCCGCCGGGATCGATCATTCCTGACCAGCCTGCCGGCAAGTTCGAGAACTTCTGCGCCGCCGAACAACCTGGGGAGCGCGGCAATCTCCTGTTTGACATCATCCCCTACCGCCGCATCCTCAAGCAGCAGCCGTACCGCGGAAGAGTCCTTCCGGGCGATCGCCTCCTGCAGC
>Ga0073934_10011292_pt1 | contig 10840 bp, 10 predicted proteins | sample LarsenN4metaG_FD_76834 | JGI IMG/M metagenome (GOLD analysis project Ga0073934, IMG submission 76834) | Hot spring sediment bacterial and archeal communities from British Columbia, Canada, to study Microbial Dark Matter (Phase II) - Larsen... ...
CGCTCGACGAATGCGAGAACCGCGGTGGTCGACCAGCCGAGGATGCCGACCGTGATCATCCCGACCAGGATCATGCCGGGATAGATGTCCTGCTGGGCCACGTTGAGGACGAAGCCGACGCCGACCAGCGCGCCGACGAGTTCCGCCGCGACGAGCGTCGTCCACGAGGCCTGCAGCGACAGGCGCAGGCCCGTGAAGATCATCGGCGAGGCGGCGGGCGCGATGACTTCCCGAACGAGCCGCCAGCCGCGCGTGCCGAGCATGCTCGCCGCTTCGAGGATCGGCCGCTCGATGGCGCGCACGCCAGCGAACGTGTTGATCACCGAGGGCACGAAAGCGGCGAACCAGATCACCATGACCTTGGCGGCATCGCCGAGCCCGAGCCACAGAATGGCGAGCGGGATCCACGCGAGCGGTGGGATCGGACGGATGACGAGGAAAACCGGATTGATCGCGGCCTCGGCTCGGCGGCTCCAGCCCATCCAGAGCCCGAGCGGCACGCCGGTCGCGATCGCCACGGCAAAGCCGACGATGACGAGTTTCAGGCTTTGCACCGCATGCTGGAGGAGGGGACTGCCGGCATAGCCGCGCGTGTGGATCTGCGTCAGCGCGGCCCAGAAGTCGGCGGGGGAGGGGAAGCGGCCCGACGAGATCATGCCGGTCCACGTCGTCAGTGTGAACCACAGCCCGATCAATGCCACGACCGTGGCGATGCCGATGCCCGTGCGGCGCCCAGCCATTCCCGACGTTGCCTCCCGCGCTTCTATGAGAGCGCTTTCACCCGAGGCTCCCAGCAATGCCGGCGTGTGTCAATCCACTTCGCAATCGGGCTTCTTGTGCCTGAAAAAACTTTCATCCATGCTGACAGTGTGAAGCCCAACCGCAAACCGAGATTGGTCGATGTGGCCCGCGATGCCGGCGTTTCGCCGGCCACCGTGTCACGCGCCATTTCGCAGCCCGACCTTCTCTCGGAGAGCACCCTGGCACGCGTCCGGGCGAGTGCCCATCGCCTCGGCTACCACCCGGATGCGGCGGCCCGCGCTCTCGCGTCCGGCCGCTCACTGACCATCGGCGCGGTCATGCCGACACTCGACAATCTGATCTTCTCGCGCGCGCTGCAGTCGATGCAGACCACGCTCGCCGCCGAGGGGTATCAGCTGCTCGTGGCAGCGCACGATTACAATTCGCACGCCGAGGCCGAGGCCGTCCGCACGCTGATTGCCCGTGGCATCGACGGCCTTATGCTGGTCGGTGCCGAGCGGGCGCCCGAGACGACGGCGCTCCTCGAAGACGCGGGAATTCCCGTCGTTCTGACGTGGCGGACGACGGACCGGTACGCCGGCGTCACGGTCGACAACGAACGCGCCGGCCGCCTCGCAGCGCAGCATCTCTACGATCTCGGTCACCGGCGGGTCGGCATGGTGTGCGGACGATCGACCTTCAACGACCGTCAGCGGGCGCGTCTGGCCGGCGCCCGCGCGTTTCTTTCGGAGGTCGGCGCTGGGCTTCCCGAGTGGATGGTCAGCGAGCAGTCGACCACCATTGCCGGCGGACGCGCCGGCTGCGCGACGCTGCTCGCCCTCGCCGAGCCACCGACCGCGTTGATCGGCGGCCTCGATGTCATCGCCGTCGGCTGCATCATCGAAGCGCAGGCGCGAGGGCTCGCCGTTCCCGGCGATCTCTCGGTCGCCGGCATCGACGATCTCGACATGTCGGCGCACCTGTCGCCGCCGCTGACGACGGTGCATCTCCCGACGGCCGCGATCGGTGCAGAAGCCGCCCGCAAGCTCCTTGCGATGATCCGCGGAACCGCTGGCCCCGACGTACTCGACCTGCCGGTCGAACTCGTAGTGCGCCGCTCGAGCGGACCCGTCCGCGGGTCGTGAGCGGCCTCGCCTGAACCCCGAAAGGCCTGTATCATTGCTCGGAAGCTCATGGAGGCGCCGATGACGCGGTTCCGCTTACGCTTCTACGCCGATGTCGATCTAAGACACGAAACCCGGCCGAGCCGTTTCCGCAACGTCACGTTCGAAACGGCCGAGGAGGCCGAGACGGCCGCTCGGCAGGCTATGCCCGACATCCGCTCCCGCTTCGGCCCGCTCGCGGGATATGCCGTCGTCGCGACCAATGCTGACGGCGCCCCGGCTCCCTCCGGTCCGTCGCGGTAGCTCTGGCGAGCGTGGTTCGCTTCAGCGGTCGGCCGTGAGGCGCGCGACCGCGCGGCGGAGGATGGGCGCGATCGTGATCACGATCGGAAGCATCGCGATCCAGGCGAGGATCCAATTGCGCGCCCATGCCATGAAGAACTCGGTCAGACCCTCCGACATCGAGAATGTCGCAACGGCCGTCGCGACGCCGGTCGTGATCGCCGACTGAAGAATGCCGTACACGTGAGCGGCATAGGCGTAGGGGATGCGCACATCGAGCCTCGTGCGAACCAGGGGCATGTGACGAACATAGGCGCGCTTCGCCGCCGGGGCGCTCTGAAAGATTGTGCAGCCCGCGCCTGCATTCGAGGCACGTCTCGTCAATAAGGCTCGACGCGCCAGGTCTCGGGCAGGTTCACCGGGCGGTAGCCGATACCGGCATCGATCCGCTCGACGACGCTCTGGTGCAGCAGCGCGCCGCGCGGAATGAACCGCGGCTCGCCGCGCGGGAGATAGACGCGGACACGCCGCCGCCCGGTCGGCCCGCCACGCGAAACCTTCGGCACCCATTCCGGCACGTGCCACCACCCGCCGAGAGAGTCGTGCAGCGGCGCCATCGGATCGGGCGTCGCGCGGCTGCGCTCCGCTCCCTTGAAGCCGAGCATCATCGCTTCGCGATCGGCGTCGACGATCAGCCCGCAGGCCTTCGCTTCCCGCAGCATCCAGGCGAGCGTCAGCTTCGAAAGTCCGCTCGCCACTTCCGGATAGCCGCCACCGACGTCGCTGTGATCGCCCGCGAACCAGACCTGCTTGACGTCGGTCGACGGCGCGACTTCTCCACCTTCGGCCCAGCGGTGGGTGCGGAAGAACCGGCGGCGCTCATCGATGGCGAGCGCGTGCCGCACGATGCGGACGGCCGGATTGGAGAAGGTGCGCGGCAGCACGACGGAGCTGATCTCGCGGCCTCCCGCCTCGATGCGGAACACCGATTTGACGGTGTCGAAAAGGCCAAGGAAGCGAATGTCCGGATGGCGGTCGCAGAACGTCTCGGCGAATTCGTGCGCGAGCTTGAGGTTCGTCGGGTCGGCGTAAAGCTTGATCGCATACGGGACGAGGTTGGAGCGGCTCTTCTCGAGAATGCCGACCTTGCCGATCAGGCCGGCGAGCGCGCGCACGATGTAGGCGCCGCGGCTGAACCCGAACAGGAACAGCCGGTCACCCGGCTCGTGGTGCTCCATCAGGTAGCGATAGGCGACGCCGATCTTGTCGTAGACGCCGTGACCCATCGCGAGCCCGAGCACCTTCACGAGCTCCTGCCGGCTCATCAGATCGGACGACGGCGCGCCCTGCGTGCCGACCCCAGGATCGTAGTGAAAGAGCTGCTGACCGGGCGCGTAGACGAGCACCCGCGCGAGGCGAAGCACGTTGCTCGCGTCGTGTTCGAGTTCTTTGCCGGTGCCGTCGACCAGGATGACGATGTTCTTCGGCATGACCTCGGACGACCCACCGCAGGGCCCTGACCGCGTGGACGATTCGCAAGCCGTGCGAGATGAGCGCTACAACCTATGGAAGCATCAGGCGAAGCCGTCTTAGCGGCCTGAGCACCGATCACCAAGCGCGCGCGCCACGGCCGCCGCTGCTTCTCCGCAGCCGATTGCAGCTGCGCTGACGTTCCCTGCCGCCTGTGGCGTCGAGGCCTCACGCCGGCGCGGCCGGTCCTGCGCCGGCTGCAGGGCTCGCCCGCCGCGGGGCGGTCGCCCCTTGCCGCCGATTTCGATTGCGGGCTGTCTAGGCAGGACAAAAGAAACGTCGGGAGGAAAGGCATGCGCGCGCTGGTCTACACCGGGCCCTACAAGGTCGAGTTCCGGGAGGAGCCGGACCCCGTCCCCGGCAACGACGAGGTGCTCGTCCGCGTCGGCGCGGTCGGCATCTGCGGCTCGGACATGCACGGTTACCACGGCTTCGACGATCGCCGCCCGCCCCCGCTGGTCCTCGGCCACGAGGCGGCCGGCGTCATCGTCGCCGGGCGCGGCAAAGGCAAGCGGGTGACGGTCAACCCTCTGGTGACGTGCGGCACCTGCGATTACTGCCACGGCGGCCGTCAGCATCTCTGCCGCCAGCGCCAGATCCTCTCGTTGCCGCCGCGAGGCGGCGCTTTCGCGGAACTCGTCCGCGTGCCGGAAGCCAACGTCGTCGACATCCCCGACAGCCTCGACATCTCGAAAGCCTCGCTCGCCGAACCGCTGGCGGTCGGCTACCACGCGGTCCGGCTCGGTGCGACGCGCATAGCGCGCCCGCTCTCGGCCGTGCGCTGCGTCGTGCTCGGCGGCGGCGCCATCGGCCTCGCCTCGGCGCTCTGCCTCAAGCTTCAGGGTGCGGAGGATATCTGGGTCGGCGAGCCCCATGCCGGACGCCGCGCCACGGTCGAGCGGGCCGGACCATTCAAGGTCTACGCGCCGGGCAGCAAGGGCGAGCCGGAAGACTCCTCCGCCGATCTCGTCCTCGATGCCGTTGGTGCCGAGGCGACCCGCGTCGCCGCCTCCCGTCTCGTCCGTGCCGGCGGCGTCATCGTCCACATCGGCCTGTTGCCGGGGCTCGCCGGTCTCGACGTCCGCAAGGTGACGCTTCAGGAGGTCACCTTCATGGGCACCTACTGCTACACGATGGTGGAATTCCGCGAGACGGTCGCCGCGATGATCACCGGTCGGCTCGGGGCGCTCGACTGGTATGAGGAGCGCCCGCTGAAGGATGGAGCGGCCGCCTTCGACGACATCGACAACCAGCGCACCAACGCCGCGAAGATCATCCTTCGCCCGTGAGAGCCGGCGCCGCGACCTCGGAGAGGACGGCGCTCGGCGGCTCGGGGATCTCGTCGAGATGGCAGGCCGCCACGTGGCCGGCCTCGAAGGTCCGCAATTGCGGCTCTTCCGTCCGACAACGGTCGAACGCGAACGGGCAGCGCGTGTGGAAGCGGCAGCCGGAAGGCGGGTTGATCGGGCTTGGTACGTCGCCCTTGAGGATCATCCGCTTCTGCACCGCGCCCGGCTCCGGCACGGGCACGGCGGAGAGCAGCGCCCGCGTGTAGGGATGGCGCGGCATGGCGAAGATCGACTTCTTCGGCGCCACCTCGACGATCTTGCCGAGGTACATCACCGCGATGCGGTGCGTCATGTGCTCGACGATCGCGAGATCGTGGCTGATGAAGAGCAGCGCCAGCCCGAGCTCCCTCTGCAGGTCGTCGAGAAGATTGACGATCTGCGCCTTCACCGACACGTCGAGCGCGGAGACCGCCTCGTCGCAGACGATCAGGTCGGGCCGGCTCGCGAGCGCGCGGGCTATGCCGATGCGCTGGCGCTGACCGCCGGAGAATTCGTGCGGCCAGCGCTTCGCTGCATCGCGTGGCAGACGCACGCGGTCGAGAAGCTCTGCCACCTGCCGGTCGAGGTCCTCGCTCGACTGCGCGAGACCGAAGTTGCGGATGGGCTCGGCGATCAGTTCCTTCACCGAGAGGCGAGGGTTGAGGCTGGAGAACGGGTCCTGGAAAACGACCTGCAGCCGTTTGCGCAGCGGACGCAGCGCGCTCGCCGAGAGGTCGTCGATGCGCTGGCCGTCCAGCACGATCTGGCCGGACGTGATGTCGAACAGGCGAAGCACCGCCTTGCCGACCGTCGACTTTCCGCACCCGGACTCGCCGACGAGCGACAGCGTCTCGCCGCGGGCGATCTCGAAGGAGACGCCGTCGACCGCATAGACGAAGCCTTTGGTGCCGCCGAACAGCCCCCCGCGGAGCGGGTAATGCTTCTTGAGGTCCGTAACCTGCAGCAACGGAGGTGTCATGCCGCGACCGCCTCCTTCGCCGCGTGGTGGCACGCGGCGATGTGACCAGGCGCCTTCTCTTCGAGGGCCGGTGCGACCTGCCGGCAGACGTCGGTCGCCATCGGGCAGCGGCCCGCGAACACGCAGCCCTGGATGCGCTGCTTGAGGCTCGGCACGAGACCGGGGATCTCCGCGAGCCGCGTCGTCGTGCCGGTCAGCGACGAGCCGAGCTTCGGCACGGCTCCGAGCAGGCCCTGGGTATAGGGGTGGCGCGGCCGGCGGAAGAGATCGACGACGGACGCTTCCTCGACCTTGCGGCCGGCGTACATCACGACGACCTGCTCGGCGACTTCCGCAACGACGCCGAGGTCGTGCGTGATCAACATGATCGCGGCGCCGACCCGGCGTTTGAGGTCGCGCATCAGATCGAGGATCTGCGCCTGGATCGTCACGTCGAGGGCCGTCGTCGGCTCGTCGGCGATCAGCAGCTTCGGATTGCACGCGAGCGCGATGGCGATCATCACCCGCTGCCGCATGCCGCCGGAGAGTTGGTGCGGGTATTCACGCACCCGCCGCTTCGGCTCGGGAATACCGACGAGGGTCAGCATCTCGACGGCCCGGTCCTCCGCCGCGCGCGCGTCGAGCCCCTGGTGCAGCCTGAGCGTCTCGCCGATCTGCCGGCCGACGGTGAGCACCGGATTGAGGCTCGTCATCGGCTCCTGGAAGATCATCGAGATCTCGTTGCCGCGGATGTCGCGCATCTCCTTCGGGGAGAGCTCGAGAAGATTGCGGCCCTGGAAGCGGATCGCGCCGGCGATCTTGCCGGGCGGCTCGGGCACGAGCCGCAGGATCGACATGGCGGTGACGGACTTGCCGCAGCCGGATTCGCCGACGATGGCGAGCGTCTGCCCCGCTTCGATCTTGATCGAGACGCCGTCGACCGCGCGGTTGACGCCGTCGGGCGTGCGGAAGTGCGTCTGCAGGTTTTCGACTTCGAGCAGCGCCATCGGCTCAGATCCTCTTCGCCATGCGCGGGTCGAGCGCGTCGCGCAGACCGTCACCGAGCAGGTTCACGGCGAGCACCGTGATCGACAGGAAGATGGCCGGGAACAGGATGATGTACGGCTTCACCTGCCAGAGTGCGCGGCCGTCGGCCATGATGTTCCCCCACGAGGGGATGATCGGCGGCGTGCCGGCGCCGATGAAGGAGAGGATCGACTCGATGATCATCGCGCTGCCGCAGATGTAGGTGGCCTGCACGGTCAGCGGCGCGACCGTATTCGGCAGAATGTGCCGGAAGATGATCCGCAGCGTCGTCGACCCGGAGGCGACGGCCGCCTCCACGTAGGGCTGTTCACGGAGCGACAGCACGACGCCACGCACGAGCCGCGACACGCGCGGGATCTCCGCGATGGTGATCGCCATGATGACGTTCTCGACGCTCGCCCGCGTCAGCGCCATCAGCGCGACTGCGAGCAGGATCGGCGGGATCGACATCAGCCCGTCCATCATCCGCATGATGACGCCGTCGAGCGCCCGCATGTAGCCGGAGACGAGACCGATCAGCAGGCCGGCGAGGGAGGCGAGCACCGCCACCGAGAAGCCGACCAGCAGCGAGATCCGCGCCCCGTAGAGGACACGGGAATAGATGTCGCGACCGAAGGCGTCGGTGCCGAACCAGAACTCGGCCGACGGCTCGCGCGTGCGCTTCGCCGGGGCCAGCGCCGTCGGATCCTGCGTGCCGAGCAACGGCGCGAAGATGGCGGCGAGCACCATGAGGCCGAGCAGCCCGATACCGAAGGCGAGCGTCGGATGGCGCCAGATGAACCCGAGCACACCCTTGCGCGGCCTGACGGGCGGCAGGATGTCCGGCATCTCGGGCTGGGCCGCGGGCACGGCGCGCAAGCTCTGGGATGTCTCGTTCAATAGCGGATCCTCGGATCGAGTGCCGTGTAGATGAGGTCGATGACCAGGTTCACGAGCACGTAGACGAACGAGAACATCAGCACGATGCCCTGGATGAGCGGGTAGTCGCGCCGCACGATGGCGTCGATCGTCAGCCGGCCGAGACCGGGGATCGCGAACACGCTCTCGGTGACGACCGCGCCGCCGATCAGCAGCGCGACGCCGATGCCGACGACGGTGACGATCGGCACCGCCGCGTTCTTGAGCGCGTGCAGGAAGAGAATACCGCCGTCACCGAGCCCCTTGGCGCGCGCCGTGCGGATGTAGTCCTGACTCAGCACCTCGAGCATGGTGGCGCGGGTGATGCGGGCGATCAGCGCGATGTAGACGAAGCCGAGCGCGATCGACGGCAGGATAAGGTTTTCGAGCCACGGCCAGAAGCCGCGCGAAATGGGCGTGTAGCCCTGCACCGGCAGCCAGTCGAGTTCGAGCGCGAAGACGTAGGCGAGCAGGTATCCGACGACGAAGACCGGCACCGAGAATCCGAGCACCGCAAACGCCATGAAGCCGCGGTCGATCCAGCTCCCGACCTTCCACGCCGCGATGACCCCGATCGGCACCGCGATGACGACGGCCAGCAGCAACGTCACCGCCATCAGCGACAGCGTCGGCTCGATCCGTTGTCGGATCAGCTCGGTGACCGGCAGGCCCGTGAACATCGACGTGCCGAGGTTGCCCTGCAGCACCTGGCCGGACCACTCCGCGAAGCGCACGACGAACGGCCGGTCGAGACCCAGGCTCTTGCGGATCTTCTCGACGTCCTCGGGCGAAGCCTGATCGCCGGCGATGACCGCCGCCGGATCGCCGGGCGCAATGTAAAGGAGTGAGAACACGAAGAACGCGACGAACGCCATCACCGGGATCGTCGCGAGGATGCGTTGGAAAATGTAGCCGAGCATCGAGCGTCCGGTTCGAGCTTCGCCCTCGTGGCGGAACCCTCCCCGCCGAGCGGGGAGGGCAGATCGTCGTTAGACCTTCTTCAGCGTCGAGAACCACGGCAGCGGACCGTTGGTCATGCCTTCGAGGTTCGAACGCCAGGCCTGGAAGCCGTAGTAGAAGCCGGTCGGGATGTAGGTGACGTGCTCCATGCCCATCCGGTTGACGTTGGAGATGATCTTCTTCTCCTCGTCGAGCGTCTTGGCGTCGTACCAGGACGCGATTTCCTTCTCGATCTCCGGGTTGTCCGGCCAGCCGAACCAGGCCCGCTCGCCGCCGGTGCGGATGGCCACGTTCCCGACCGGGCTCGCGCAGTCGGCGCCCGCGTGCCACGTGTGGAACATGCCCCAGCCGCCCTTGCCAGGCTCGTTCTTCGACGCGCGACGCTGACCGACGGTGCCCCAGTCGGTCGCGACGAAGTCGACCTGGAACCCGATCTTCTTCAGAAGGTCGGCCGTGATCTCGCCCATCGCCTTGAGCGCCGGCTGATCCTGCGCGACGAGGCAGGTGACGGGCGTGCCGTCGTAGCCCGCGTCCTTCAGCATCTTCTGAGCGGCCGCGAGGTCGCGCTTCTTCAGATTGTCGCCGCCTTCCTCGGAGTAGAGGGGCGTGCCCGGCGTGAAGAAGCTCGGGATCGGCTTCCAAAGCTTGTCGTCGGAGCCGACGACCGCGCGCATGTAGTCCTCCTGATTGAGCGCGATCTGAAGGGCGCGGCGGATGCGGACATCCTTGAACGGCGCGTGCATGTGGTTGAGACGGAACGCGCCGATGTTGCCCAGCGGGTCGGCGATGTCGACCTTGATGTTCCGGTTACGCCGCAGTACCGGCACGAGGTCGGTGACCGGGCTCTCCCACCAGTCGACTTCGCCGTTCTGCAGCGCCGCCGATGCCGTCGCCGGATCCGGCATGATGACCCACTCGATGCGGTCGAACGAGACGGCCTTGCTGCCGGACATCCAGTCCGACTTCTCGCTGCGGGTGACGTAGTCCTTGTTCTTCTCGAATACGGCGATGGCGCCCGGCTTCCATTCCGCACGGACGAATTTCATCGGGCCCGAGCCGACGTACTCTTCGATCTGCTTGAACGGGTCCGTCTTGGCGATCCGCTCCGGCATGATGAAGCAGCACGGCGTGCCGACCTTGCCGAGCGCGAGCAGCATCTTGGGGTAGGGCTTCGACAGCACCCACTTGAAGGTGCGATCGTCGACCACGCTGAGTTCCTGCTGCAGGGCCTTGAGCATCAGGCCCATCGGATCGCGGTTCGACCAGCGCGTGATCGAGGCGACGCAGTCCTTCGCGAGCACGGGCTCGCCGTCGTGGAACTTGAGGCCCGAGCGCAGCTTGAACGTCCAGGTCAGTCCGTCGGCTGAATTTTCTTCGCTCTCGACCATCTGACGCTTCGGCGTCAGCGTGCTGTCCATGCCGTAGAGCGTGTCCCAGACGAGCTGCGACGCGTTGCGGACGACGTACTGCGTCCCCCAGATCGGATCGAAGTTGGCGAGGTTGGCCTGAGGCACGAACTTCAGGACGGAGGCACCTTGCGCGATGGCCGGCATCGCCAGCCCACCCGACGCGGCCAGTGCCCCGGTCGCGGCGGCACCCTTCAGGATCGTTCTGCGTGAAATCGTCAACTTAGCTCTCCCTGCCCAAGTCTACGCCGAATTCTTCACCAGTGCGCCCATCTTACAGGCAACACCCGAGGATACGGGAATACGTTTTTTGTGCATTCCTCGCCCGGGCGGACGGACGATACCGTAGCTGCACACTTCGTGCCATGTTCAAACGCGGTTGGTCCAGACGAAGGAGAACAGGACGATGGCTGGGAAGGGCGTGCGCACGGTGCAGGACCCCGGGCGGCTGCGGGACCTCGCGCGCGGGATCGCGGCGGGGAGTTTGTCGCCCGTCGACCTGGTCGAGCGCTACCTCGCGCGCATCGCCGAGGTCGAGGGGACGGTCGAAGCGTGGCGCCACGTCGA
>Ga0073934_10011293_pt1 | contig 10839 bp, 8 predicted proteins | sample LarsenN4metaG_FD_76834 | JGI IMG/M metagenome (GOLD analysis project Ga0073934, IMG submission 76834) | Hot spring sediment bacterial and archeal communities from British Columbia, Canada, to study Microbial Dark Matter (Phase II) - Larsen... ...
CCCAACAGGAAAGCAAGTCGCTGCTGCTGACCTCCCATATTCTGTCCGAAGTGGAGGAGTTGGCCCATCGCGTCGCCCTGATCCATCGCGGCGCGATCACTATCGCCGGTACGCCCGAACAGTTAAAAGCCACGGTCGGCGCAACCGAGTTCATCGAAATTGAAAAAGAAGCTCTGCCGGCCGCCACCCAGGCCAAGATACTGCGCCTGTCGCCCGTCCTCTTCAGCCTCGAACGCACCCCCTACTGGATATCCTTCGGCGTGATGGACGCCCTGGCCGGGGCCGAGGCGATTATTCAAACTCTGCGCCAGGATGGCGTCAAAGCCCGGTTCCGCCACCAGCCGGTGTCGCTGGAAGATGCCTTTATCCAGCACGTCGGCGCCCTGGCCGAAAAATTTGAAGCATAATTGGATAGTAGCCCTCACCCCAGCCCTCTCCCATGCTTTTTATGGGAGAGGGGGCTGGGGGGTGAGGGTCGTTAAGGAGGGATCAATGAAATCTCTATCAAAGACAGTCCAGTTGTACCCAACGTCCCCAGGCCGGAGCCGAACCTGGCCGAGGCTTCTTTCGAGCAGCGCCGGCCTGCTGCTCCTGCTGGCCCTGGCCCGGCTGCTCCTGCACGGGCTGACCAACGGTCAATATGGCTTTCACCGCGACGAGTTGGCTACCCTCGATGATGCTCGCCACCTGGCCTGGGGCTATGTGGCCTACCCACCCTTGACTCCCTTCCTGGCCCGGCTGGCGCTGGAGCTCTTTGGGTCGTCGCTCACCGGCCTGCGCCTCTTTTCCGCCCTGGCCCAGTGCCTGGCGATGGTGCTGGCCGGCCTGATGGCCCGCGAGCTGGGCGGTGGCCGGCCGGCCCAACTGGTGGCCGCCGTTGCCGCAGCCATCGCCCCCATCTCGCTCATCCAGGGCTCGATGTTCCAATATGTCTCCTTCGATTATCTGTGGTGGGTCCTGATCGCTTACCTGCTGATCCGGCTGCTGAAATCGGACAACCCACACTGGTGGCTGGCGATTGGCGCCGTGATTGGGCTGGGGATGATGACCAAATATACGATCATCTTTTACGTCGCCGGCCTGGTCATAGGCGTGCTCCTGACCCCGGCCCGCCGTTACCTGGCCAGCCCCTGGCTGTGGGGTGGCGTGGCCTGCTCGCTGCTGATCTTTCTGCCTAACCTCATCTGGCAGCTCCAGCACGACTTCATCTCGCTGGAGTTCTTGACCAGCATCCACGCCCGTGATGTCCAAATCGGCCGGACCGAAGGCTTTCTGATCGAGCAGCTCCTGGTTTCGACCAATATCGTCACCCTGCCGCTCTGGCTGGCCGGTCTATTCTACTACTTCTTCACGATCGCCGGCCGGCCCTACCGGCTGCTGGGCTGGCTCTATCTCATCCCCTTCATCCTCTTTCTTGTTGCCCAAGGCCGCTCCTATTACCTGGCCCCGGCCTACCCCATGCTGATCGCCGCCGGCGCCGTGGTTTGGGAACGGTGGCTGGCCGCTTTATCGTCCCGGACCGCCTGGGCTGCAAGCTGGGCCGTGCTGGCCGTGGGCAGCCTGCTCTCCGGCGCGCTCGCCCTGCCCATTGCGCCGGTTAACTCCGGCTTGTGGGAGGTAACCCGCGAGGTCCACGATGACTTTGCCGAGCAGATCGGCTGGCCGGAGCTGGTCGAGACCGTCGCCGCGATTTATGCCGCCCTGCCGGAAACCGAGCAGCCCCAGACCGCCATCCTGGCCGGCAACTATGGCGAGGCCGGCGCGATCAACCTGTACGGGCCGGCCTATAATCTGCCCAAAGCTATCAGTGGGGTCAACACCTACTGGCTGCGAGGCTATGGCGACCCACCCCCGCAAACCCTGATCGTGCTCGGTTTCACCCGCGACCAGGCCGGGCAATTCTTTGCAAGCTGTGAACTGGCCGGCCGTGTTGCCAATCGCTACCAGGTCGAAAACGAAGAAACAACCGACCATCCCAATATTTTTATCTGCCGGGGCCTCCGCCGCCCCTGGCCCGAACTATGGCCGCAACTTCGCCGGTTTGGCTAAACAAAATGAAAATACGCATTACGAACTACGTACTACGCGGCGTAGTGCGTAGTTCGTAGTATAACTCAGAAGGCTTCAGATAAGCTTTATTTTCGGAGAAGGAAATCCCATGCAATCAAGCGTCACCCCCTCAATCATAGCTGGCAATCCTGCCGCGCCGCTTCAGGCCCGCAGCCTATCCCGGCCCGTTTCGGCCTGGACTATCATCTGGGCCACCACCCTCAAAGAACTGCAAATTGCCGGCCGCTACCTGCCCAACCTGGCCGGTAACTTTATCGAACTGGCCATCCGGGTCGGCTTCTTCTTCCTTCTGGCCAGCGTCGTCACCCTGAACGGGAACAACGGCCCAGCCCTGGCCGGCCGGGATCTCTTCATCTTCTTTCAAGGCGGCCTGCTGCTCTTTGTCTTCAACCGGCCTACCGTCTGGGGCCCGATCCAGGCCGTCACCGATGACCTCTACAACGGCGCCCTGGAATATCTCTATAGCACCCCCTGCTCTCGCTACGCCTACTATGTCGGCGCCGTCCTGGCCAGGGTCCTCATCAATATGGTCATCTTTTTGCCCCTCTACCTGGTCTTGATCCTTTCCTCCAGCGCCGGCCTGGGCAATATGCTGATGGTGCTGCTGGCCTGCCTGCTCATTCTGATCGCCCTGACCGCGATGGGCATTATGATCGCCATCCTGGCCCTGCTCTGGCGGCAGGTCAGCTCAATCGCCAACATCCTCTCGATCCTCTTTGAAATGCTGGCCGGGGCCTATATCCCCATCACCGCCTTCCCCGAAGCGGCCCAACACCTGGCCTATTTCCTGCCCTATACCTGGGGCTACGACCTGATCCGCCACTACAGTTTTGACGGCGACTGGCCCACCCTCCTACCGGTCTGGCAGGAGTGGCTGGTGATCAGCCTCTTTGCCCTGCTCTTCACCCTCCTCTCCCGCTGCCTCCTGGCCCGCGCCGAAGAGCAGGCCAAGCAGAATGGCCTGCACATCATCTAAACACCTTCTCGTTCCCACGCCGGAGCGATGCCATCGGTAAAATTATGATAAGTAGCAGCTAAAGCAGCAAAATGAGACAGGCGAGTTTGAGCTAAGGGACGACCCTGTAACCAAAAAACGGCTCGGGTTAAATTGAGGGCCGCCGCACTCAAAATGTGGTGTAAATGGGCTTTTGGCTAAACCAATGAACAGGGTGCGCCGCAGCCCAAAACAACGGGAGGCTTGGGAGAGGGCGCCTTCAATACCTGCTCGTTTGTGGTAGCGGCTTTTGAACTCAACCGTCAGTTGAGCCTGGCGGGCCGCCTGCAAAGCCAGATGTTGAGCTTGCCAATCAATCCCAAAACAAGCCACCTCAAAGCCGGCTGCGAAAAAATTGAACTACAGCCAATCATTTTTTAGGTATTGACATAGCCCTCGCTCTATGTTAGACTGTACTACAATAATAACCAAAGCGTTGACCGAGACGAGTAAGCGGTAAACAGAAGCGACAGAAAATGAAGGTCACCGGCTGAGAGCCTTCTCCGTTGAGCGCCGCCGAAAACCCCTCGGGAGCGAGCCTGGGAACGCCATTTCAGCGGCTATTATCAGGCTCCGGCCAGCTCCGTTACCGGCTAAGAGAGATGATTGTACAAGCTGTAATATATAGCTTGTACAGTTGAACTTGGGTGGAACCGTGTGGAGACCTACCTCCTCACCCCGTGGGGGCGAGGAGGTTTTTTTATTTTGTTGGAGGAATAGAAAAATGGCCCGTGAAGATTACGAAAATTCAAATCTGTACAAGATTCGGCACAGCCTGGCCCACGTGATGGCCCAGGCGGTCTTGGAGATCTTTCCTGAAGGCAAAATTGCCATTGGCCCGCCGGTTGAGGATGGCTTCTACTATGATTTTGACCTGCCGCGCTCGTTGACGCCGCAGGATTTAGAGGTCATCGAGCGGCGAATGCGCAGTATCCTGCAGGAGCAGCACGGCTTTCAGCGGCGCGAGCTCAGCGCCGGCGAGGCCAGAGAGCTTTTTGCCGGCCAACCTTACAAACTGGAGCTCATCGACGGGTTAGCCAGCGGCAGCGTGGACGAATACGGCCAGCCGGCCGACGAAATACCGGTCATCAGCACCTACAAGCACGATAGTTTTGAGGATTTATGCAAAGGCCCCCATGTCCAGAACTTGGGCGAGATCAATCCGAACGCCTTTAAGCTGCTGAAAACGGCCGGCGCTTATTGGCGCGGCGACGAGCAGCGCCAGCAGTTACAGCGGATTTACGGGACGGCCTGGGAAACCCCCGAACAGCTCGAGGAATATTTAGATCGCCTGGAACAGGCAGAAAAGCGGGATCATCGCAAACTGGGCAAAGAACTCGATCTTTTTAGCCTCGAAGCCGACATGCTGGGGCGTGGATTGGCGCTGTGGCATCCCAAGGGCGGGTTGATCCGCCACATCGCCGAGGAGTTTTGCCGGAATGAGCATTTAGCCCACGGCTATGACCTGGTCTACTCGCCGCATATCGGCAAAAGCACGCTGTGGGAGACCAGCGGCCACCTCGACTTTTACCGGGACTCGATGTATAGCCCGCTGGACATCGAGGGGCAGGAATATTATCTCAAGCCGATGAACTGTCCCTTCCATATCCTGATGTACAAGAGCAGCCTGCGCAGCTATCGCGATTTGCCGATGCGTTATGCCGAGTGGGGCACGGTCTATCGCTTCGAGCGGAGCGGCGTGCTGCACGGCCTGCTGCGGGTGCGGGGCTTTACCCAGGATGACGCCCACCATTTTGTCCAGCCGGAGAAGATGCCGGAAGAGATCGACTTTGCGCTCAACTTCTCGCTCCATATTTTGCGCAGCTTTGGCTTTACCGACATTGGGGCTTATCTCAGCACCCGGCCCAAAGGCAATAAAGCGGTTGGCGACCTGAAACAGTGGGCGACCGCCGAGCACGCCTTGGAGGAAGCGCTTAAGCGGGCCAATATCGCTTACGATATCGATCCCGGCGGCGGCGCTTTCTACGGGCCGAAGATCGACCTGAAGATCAAGGATGCGCTGGGCCGCGAGTGGCAGTTGAGCACGATCCAGTTCGATTTCAACCTGCCCGAACGCTTTGATATGACCTACATCGGCGAAGACGGCCAACCCCACCGGCCCTATATGGTCCACCGCGCCCTGATGGGCTCGATGGAGCGCTTCTTTGGCATCTTGATCGAGCATTACGCCGGCGCTTTTCCCGTCTGGCTGGCGCCGGTCCAGGCGGTGTTGATCCCGATCGCCGACCGGCACGTGCCGTATTGCGTGGAGGTGGCCAACCGGTTAAAAAAGGCCGGTTTGCGGATCGAGGTCGATGACAGCCGGGAGCGGATGGGCAACAAAATTCGCCGGGCCCAGGGTCAAAAGATCCCCTATATGCTAGTGATCGGCGATAAGGAGCAGGAAGCTTCCCAGGTATCGGTTCGTCTTCGTAGCGGCGAAGATTTAGGCCCGCAAGCTATTGATGTTTTTGAGAGGATGGCCCTGGAAGCAGTCGCGAATAAAGTGTAGTTCATTTCAATAAGGCACAACCAATCGACTAGCTATTGCCTGACAAAGCGACCACCTGCCCATCCACTGTGCCCACGAATAGAAGTCCATCCTGGGCAAAACTTGGGGAAATAGCCAGCGTGATCGGCTCGATCCCGGGTGGCAATTCAAACCGCTGCCAGATCAGCCCACTGTCATTGGAACGATACAATGTCCGCTCCGATATGCCGGTCTGATCTCCGATGTTTGTTAGTAAGAATATGGAGCGACCCTGCGTACCATCGGCAGCATGAACGAGTTGCTCTACAGCCGAAAACCCGCTGAACACGACCTCCCAATTGCGCCCACCATCATCGGAGCGATACATACAGGATGCCGTTATAATTCAGTAACAACGCCGGGCAATCTCGACCCTGGAAGACATATCGTATGATACAGTTGTAGCTGCCCGAGAGTTGGCACAGCCCTTATCAAAAGTGACGTAAAAAATATCAGCGACGTCATCGTACCCTAGGTCAACAATTGAGGGTGGCGCTTCCCCGTTTTCTCCACACCCTACAATATAAGAAGTGAAGGTCTTAGTAATGGCTCCGGTTTTCGGGTCGGCCAAATAAACGACGTTATCGCGGGCAGCCAGAACCTGGCGGGAGGCCGAATGAGCTTCAGGCCAGGGGTTGAAGGTATGAGGATACTCGCCTTCCGGCAGGAAAATAAGGCTGTGTAATTGTCCGGTCTGCACATTAAACACAGCCAGGCCTTCTTGACCCTGGTCAACATAAAGCCAGCCATTTACCCGATCTAAGGCCAAGTTTCCTGCCAGGTTATAGGTGGCCAATAGCCGCTCGTCTGCCAGAGCCAGAACGAGAGTTTTTGCAACCCCATCAACCATTCCACGGGTATAGATGCGTCCTGCCTCAGGATCGCTCAAGCGCGGAGCCCCTTCCTCGACGGTAAACGATTTTGTCGTGGTGATTGGAACGGCTGTTTGCATGGGTAATTTTGGGGATGTAGCCACCCACTGACGATCGTCGAACTCGGTCACGCCCCCGCCTTCTTGACCAAACCCAAACCACTTATGCCCGGCTTGGTCAATGGTGACCGCATAGACCCGGTTGCGGGATAGGCCATCACGCCTGGTGTAGGTCGTCCAGGTTATACCATCGAACTGGCTTACGCCGCCGCTGGCGCCAGCCCAGGGCTGTCCAGCCAGGTCAATGGTAATCGCGTAAATCACATTGCTGGCCAGACCGTCGGCAGCGGTGTAGGTCGTCCAAGTTGTACCATCGAACTGGCTTACGCCACCGCCTGCGGTGCCAAACCATTTGCGGCCGGCTCGATCAATAGCGATAGCGTTTACCCAGTCGTAAGCCAGACCATCTTCAGCCGTGTAGCTGGTCCAGGTCTGGCCGTCAAACACGCTCACGCCCCTAACGGCGCCAAACCAAAGGTGGCCAATCTTGTCAATGGCGATGGCCCTGACATGGTTGTGAGCCAGGCCATCGGCGGTGGTGTAGCTGGTCCAGGTCTGGCCGTCAAATACGCTCACACCGTTCTGAGTGCCAAACCATTTGCGGCCGGCCCGATCAATGGCGATGGCCGTAACATGGTTGTGGGCCAGGCCATCGGCGGTAGTGTAGCTGGTCCAGGTCTGGCCGTCAAACACGTTCACGCCGTCCCAGGCGCCAATCCACTTGTGCCCGGCCTTATCAATGGCGATGGTAGTAACGACACTGCTCAACAAGCCAGCTTTAGGGATGTAGGTTTTCCAGGTCTGGCCATCAAACTCACTTAAGCGATTCTGACCATACCCCTCTGAACTCACGAACCACTTGTGTCCGGCCTGATCAATGGCAATGGCGTTGACCTGATTATTGACTGAAACGTCTTCGATGGTATGGACGGTCCAGGTCCGGCCGTTAAATTCGCTCACCTCAGAAGCGCCGCCTCGCAGTTGCCCCGTCGCCAGCCAGATATGTCCGGTCGGATCGACGCTGATGCCTCCAACTGCGTTGTTCGCCAGGCCATCGCTGGTGGTGTAAGTGGTCCAGCCTTGGTCGTCGAACACCTTGAGCCCCTCATCAGCAGTGCCGAACCATTTGCGGCCGGTCTGATCAATAGCAATAGCGTAGATGGGGCCGGTCGGATAGCTCGTCCAGGTCTGGCCATCGAACAGACTCACACCTCCATTGGTCCCGAACCATTTGCGGCCAGCCTCGTCGACGGCGATAGCGTTGACCCAGTTGTCTACCAGGCCGTCATCGGTGGTATAGGTCGTCCAGGTCTCACCATCAAACTGGCTCACCCCATCACCCGAGCTGCCAATCCAGATGTGCCCGGCCAGGTCGACGGCAATGGTCCGGATATTGTAGAAAGGTAAACCGGCTGGAGTAGTGTAGGTCATCCAACTCTGACCGTCAAATATGCTCAGGCCGGCGTTGGTCCCAAACCATTTCCGGCCCTTCTGGTCGACGGCAATACTGAGAATATACTCGCCCACCAGACCATCGACCGTCGTATAAGTACGCCAGCTCCGGCCATCAAACTCACTGACGCCCCTTGTGGTTCCGAACCACTTATGACCAGCTTGATCAACAGCGATGGCCTCGACCTGGTTATCGACCAGGCCATCGGCAGTGGTATATTTGACGTAAGTATCATCGGTCCGGTTCCAGCGTAAGACCCCACCATCTGTAGCCGCCCAGATGTAGTCGCCTTCCGCGACCAGAGTCCCCACCCAAGAAACCTTAGTGTAGTTGCGCCAGGGTTTGGCTATTTGGGCGCTTAGCTGCCCTGTGGGGTCGGAAGTTGGCGTAGGTTGGGACGTAGCCGTCGGCAGGACAGTTGGCGGGGCTAGCTCAGGAGAAAGCTTGATTGCCTCGGTTGCTACCTGAGCCAAACTGAACATAGGTGTAGTCGCTATATAGATCATCAACCACCCAGTGGCGAATAAGGTCATCATTCGTTGTTTCATTGAGAAATCCTTTCGTCCAAATTCCGATTTTAGATTACCTTCAATATACTTGATTTTAATCGAAAAAGTTGAACAAAATTTTGACCAAATTCTGACCAGATCACTTTTCCAGCCATATCTCCATACCGACCGGGTCTTCGCGGATGTCATAGGTTACAAAATCGGTCTGCGAGACAAGTTGCCGGATATCCGCTTTGCTGTAGGCATTTTTGAGTAGGAAGTGCTTGAAGGTCAGTCTGGTGATCCAGGCATTGATAGGGCTCAAGCCCAATTCCTCGATGTGGGCGTTGATCTCTTCCGGCGAGGCGTCCCGGCGCAAATCGGCGATGAGCGCCTTGCCGCCCGGCTTGAGGACGCGATAGATTTCCTGGATGGCCTGGACCGGCTTGGTGAAGTTCTTAAACGCGGCGACACAGATAATGAAATCAAATGTGCCGGCTTCAAACGGCATGTCGGAGGCGTTGCCGTGGCGGAATTCAACCGTTACGCCCGCTTCCCTGGCTTTGTCCTGCGCGATCTGGACAAAGGTCTGGCTAATGTCCAGTCCGACGACGGTATAGCCCAGTTTGGCCAGTTCAATGGCCAGGTAGCCCGGCCCCGGCGCGATCTCCAGGATACGGCCACCGGCCGGCAGCGTTTCGCGGACGTGCCGGATCATCTGCTCACGCCCCGGATCCTCTTTTCTGATTTTGGTGTACCACCTGGCGACCAGGCCCTCCATTGCCATCCCTTTGTAAGGTTTGGCGGCGTTGGCTGAAGGCTGTTTTGTTTGAAGATGATTTGTTGACATCGTCTTACCTCGTTTCTTTCATATTATTGCCGCTTTTCTGTCTGCCCGAGCTGCGCCGCGACGGCGCGGATCCATTCCTCACTCCAGGTCAGACGCCCGCTTTCAAGATCAGCGATAAGGGATTGGACCCACCTTAGCTCGGTGTTCAGCATATCCCGCAGATACTCCATCTCGATTAGGAAGAGCCTGGGGATGATTCCCTCAGCGCTGCTGAGTTGGGTCTCGATCCGCGCCAACTCCGCTGCCAGCGCCAGCGCCCGCCGCTCAAGTTGGCGCTGCGCATCCTCCGGCGTCAAGAGGGGCAGGTAGGCCAGGGCCGCCGGAAATTCGGGGAATTCACGGGCCGGCCTGGACAGCATCTCGCGCAGCCAACTGAGCATCGTTTCGCGGCCTTCTTCGGTCAACTCGTAGATGGTCCGCTCTGGCCACCGCTCCTCCCGCTCCGTCTCCCGAACGGCGATTAAGTTGGCCCGCAGCAGGCGGTCGATCGTCTGGTACAGGCTCGCCCGCTGGCGCACATTGATGACCTCGTCTTTGCCCCGCTCCTTGATGAGCTGCTGCATGCGGTAGGGGTGCATCGGCGCCTCGTATAGTAAGGCAAGGATAGCCAGGGCCATGGTTGAATAACGAATGTTTTTCTTCATAGTCATAATTATACTAATAATAATATAACTAGTCAAGCGTGATAAGGCTGATTTTATGGCTTCAAATTAGATCTGTTGGTGGGCACATGAGCACTGATTGAAACTATTGTCCGATTCGATTTAATTCTCGAACTGGGGTAGATTATCTATCCGGTAAATTATCTCTTGTTTTAAGGAACGGATGAAATGAAAAAGGTTTTAATCTCGTTAGGGGTCGCCGGGGGCGCCCTGGCCGTGCTGCTCCTGGCCACGGTTACCTCGGCTAAAAAGAGCGCCGTGCGCCATATCGTCATCTTTAAATACAAAGCTGAAGCTACAGAAGCGCAAATTCGGCAGGTAACAGGCGCTTTCCGGGAATTGAAGCATAAGATTCCGGGGATTCTCTCCTTCGAGCAAGGCGTCAACAACAGCCCGGAGGGAAAAAATCTCGGCTTTACCCACGTTTATCTGCTGACCTTTGAAGATATCGGGGCGCGAGATGTATACCTGCCCCATCCCGAACATCAGAAGTTTGGGCAACTGCTGCGAGAGTTGGATATACTGGACGATGCCTTTGTGGTTGATTATCGACCTGAAGCTTGATTCGGATCGGCGGGTGGCTGGCCGGCCAGCCGCTGCACGAGCGCCTGGATCTCCTGCTCGATCCGGGCCAGCGCCTCTTGTGCCGTTAGGGCGTGCAGGTCGGGTACGGCCCAATATTCCATCCGGTCCAGCCAGTTTGGAAACTTGCGGGTCACATAGGGGCGGTGCTCCGCGCCATCCAGGGCGATGATCAAATCGGCCCCGGCCAGGTCCTGCTCCTGGCACTGAAGCGGAAAGGGAAGCTCCGGGCCAATGTTCACAGCCCTGGCTTTTAAGCCTTCCAGCGCTTGTTTTGAG
>Ga0073934_10011294_pt1 | contig 10838 bp, 8 predicted proteins | sample LarsenN4metaG_FD_76834 | JGI IMG/M metagenome (GOLD analysis project Ga0073934, IMG submission 76834) | Hot spring sediment bacterial and archeal communities from British Columbia, Canada, to study Microbial Dark Matter (Phase II) - Larsen... ...
AACGCCAGCCCCGGCTTCAAGCGGGCCTGCTCCCCGTTGGCCAGCCGCAGCGTGCTCGTCCATTCGAGCGTCGCCTTTCCCACATGCAGGACCCGTTTGCGGCTGAGCACGTTCTCGGGACGCCGCAGCAGGTCGTAGTCAATGCTCTCCAGCGGGTTCAGCCCGTCCATGGGCGCCACCTCGATGGCCCGCCCCACGCTGCCGGCAATGTTCTCCTTGGTCACGCTCACCCGAAACCGCGGCGGCCCCAGCAGCCGCGTGTGCATGCCGTCCACCAGCATCACCCAATGCTCCATCTCGAGGGCGCGCAGGCCCTGCTTGACCGTTTCCATGGCCACGCCGCAGGCGCGCTTGAGGTCCCCGAGGGTCGTCACCACCGGCTGGCTGCCCCGCAGCTCAACCAAACCCGAAGCCAAACGCAGCGTCCCGCCCTCGAGCAGGCCGCGCAGCCAATCTTCGATCTGCTGCGCCCCCGCCTTGACCGGCGCGCCGAGCGCCTGCAAGTCCGTGCTCGTTAACTTGCGCATGATGTGTTCACCTCGATGGGTAGCGGGCGGGCGGGCGAGACACCCGCAAACACCTGTGACACTTGTGTTTGATCGTGAAATGGCGCGTCCGGCAGGACTCGAACCTGCAACCTTCTGATCCGAAGTCAGAAGCTCTATCCAATTGAGCTACGGACGCCCGTTGTCCATGCATCAAAGCCCCGCCACCCCGCCATTGGCAAGGTTTTTTGCCTTGATCACGTCTGAAAGGCACATCTCGTTTTCTTGCAGGGTCGAAGGGCGTGTAAGGAAGGAGGAGTGAGCAGCGGTTGTTGCGCCCGACGGTTTCCGGGCAGAGCAGAGCTTCGTCTTCGGCGGTGCTCCGGCAGGGTTTGGGCCGCTGGCACGGGCGCGGCGCATGCCGAGAGGTCACTGCCGGGAGTCCACCGCCGACGGAGCCGGTCCGCCCCTGCGGCGGATTTCACCGAGCATCCGCCGGGGCTCGCGTTGGCGGCCTCCAGTTACCACTTCGATTTTCACCAGAAGTCACGATGCACCCAGCTCTTACTGTCCCCCTTCCACGAACAATCGCCCGACGTTAGTTCGGGGGCCGAATTGACAAGCTGATGTTCTTCCATCGCGTTCTTTCGGCGGCGGAGATTGCGCGGATGCATGCCGCCGGCAGTGCGGGTGTCTGTCGGCCGTAAGCAACCCGGTTCACAGTGGATCCGGCATCGGGGGGATGTTGCCTCCTTCAAGGCCTGCCGGTTGACCTTGCAAGGCTTGCCTGGAGTATCGTGGCAAGCCGGCGGTTGGTTCTGCTCTGCCGGGAACGGGGCGAGGCATTTCCCTTGCCTCGTCATGCGTGGGTTCGGCGTGGAACGCGGCGCGGGGCCGCTCCTCACACCTGCTGGGTCCGGTTCATGCGGCGCAGGCGGCGCACCCGCGCCAGGCGGCTGGCGGGCGCGTCGGGAAACTTCTCAAGGTCCCACAAGTCGGCAAAAACCCGCCCGCGCCCGAGCCGAAGACAACCGGCCAGGCTGGCCTCGAGCGTGGCCAGGGAGGGTGGTGTGAAATGGCCCGCCGTGGCCAGGGCCTCCATGGCGCCGTTGCCCGCGCGGGTGGGGATGAGCGTGACCACCGACGCGCCGCATTCAAAAGCCTTTTCCGCCGAGCGCACCGCCCACTCGACCGCCTCGCCGGGGGGCAGAAACGGCGGTTGCACCAGGACGAAGGCGCGCAACCCCACGCCGTGCCGCCGGAGAAAATCGGCGGCGCGGGCGAACAGGTCGAGCGTCATGCGTTTGTTCAACTGCGCCAGCACGCCAGGATGGGCGGTCTCCAGCCCCATGGCCACCTCGAGGCGGTGCCCGCCCGCCAGTGGGCGGGCGGCAGCCTCCTCCAGCCGCACCAGGAAGGCGGCAACCGCTGGTCCGACCAGGCGCGGATGACACTCCACAATCACCCGGTCGAAGGGCGCGGCCAGGCGAGCGATGGCGGCGTGGTCCGCAGGCGGGATGGCGCCGGGGTCGAAGAAGCTGCCGGCATTGTAGAGTTTGAGGTGGGCCGGACGCGCGCGCACCGGTCGGCGGGCCAGTGCGCGGCGCAGTTGAGCCGGGATGGCGCCCGGGGGCACGGCCTGTTCTGTGGTATGGCGCCAGAGGTCGCACATCACGCAGCGCCAGGGGCACTCGCGGTTGGTCAAAAGCACTGTGAGCACCCGGGCCAGGCGGCTGGCCTCATCGGGCTCGCATTCGGTGAAAACGCCGGCGGGGCGAGTGGGGTCGGCAGGCGCGCGCGGGCCGCGCCGGGCCAGAATCCAGCGGGTGCGCGCTGCCGCCGAGGAGGGGTAATCGGACTTCAAGCCCGCGCCTATGCGTATTGCGCCAGAAAGGCGCTGCGCAATTGGGTTTCGCTGGCAGGCACACGGCGGCGCAGTTCCTCGACACGCACCGCGCCGTGCTGGAACCGCCGCTTGGGAAAGACCGGCAGCTCCAGCCCCGTCACCGCCCGGAGACCCCGGGACACAATTTCGCCCTTTAAGGCGTAAAGCTTTTCCACGGACATGCCGGTGAGCTCGGCAAAGGGAATGCCCTCGGCAACCTCAATCACGGACGGCCGGGTGAACGGACTGAAGCTCTCGAAACCGTAGCGGCGGGTTGCGGCGTAGGTGCGGGTGTAGCTGCGGCTGAGCCCCCCGCTGTAGGTCAACGAATGCTTGAACCGCCCCACGCCCCAGCCCTCATGGTAGAGCATCAGGTTGTTCACCACACTGCGGATGGTCAGCTCGGGGTTCTCCTCGATCGGGTAATCCTTGAGATTTTCATCGCCGCCGTCGCCATCGAGCAGCCAGCGCCACTCGGGATAGCGGGCGCGAATGCCGCGGCAGAGCGCCAGTACCATCGCAGCGGCCTCGACATCCAGCGGTTTGTAATCCTCGACCACCCGAATCGTCTCCGTCACATCGAGAGACGCGAGGTCTGCTTCCACCGGCTCATGAAACAACTCGAGCCCCGTGCGCCGCAGGAATTCCCGCGCCTGAGCCAGATCCGGCCCGTCGCCAAAGGCCAGGGTAAAGGCCTTGAGCCGGCCCGGGTTCAGCCCCAGCCGGCGCATGACGTGGTAGGCGGTGAGGAACACGGCCCCGCTGTCAATGCCGCCCGAAAAGCACACGCCCACCGGCTCGTGCGAGGGGAGTCTGCGAAACCATGCCTCGAGCTCGGCGGCCAGCGCCCCGATGTAGGCCTGCCCGATGGTGTCGGGGTCGGCCGGCCAGCGGTTGCGCGCGGGGGTGAAAAACCGTTGATAGACCGGGGCGGGGTCGGGGCAACCGATCAACTCCAGGCGCACCACGTGATGCGCCGGCACCATGCGCGTGTAGCTGGGATGGAACTGCCCCTCCAGACCGCGCGACTTGAGCCAGCCGTAAATGGTGTCAATGCGGTCGGCCACCACCAGCACCGGGCCGTCGGCCACTTTGGCCAGGAAGTAACGCATGGGCCGGTCCATGGAGCGGGCCATAAACACGGCGCGGTCCCGCCGGGCCAGCAGGGCAAAAGAGCCTTCGATGGCGCGCACGGCCTCCGGCGACTCGGCCAGCAACTGCTGGCGCGCCGCCTCGAGGCTCATGTTGGAAATATGGTTGATGGCGGGATCGAGCAGATCCACCACTTGTTCAATGTAGGCATTCATGTCGGGCGTTTGCGCGGCGCAATCTACGAGAGGTCCGCCGGCCGGTCAACCCGCCGCGCGGGCCGGGAGCCATCGCTTCGATGAATCAGGACCCCAACGACCACAACAAGGTGTTGGACGGCACGCGCATCTCATTGTAGTTCAGGACTTCTATTCGTTGGCTTTCAGGAAGTGGTAATACCCGTCTGCGAGCATAAGGTACCCCGTCGCACTCGGGTGAAGCGCGTTGCTAAATCGAGTTACGGTGTTAGTCACACGCATTGAATGCTGAGCAGTGGCCGTGGGGAAACCCCAAATCGGATCAATATTCGCCCCCAGAGGGATCACCGCGTGAGCTCCGATCTCTGCGAACCGCGTTACCACATGGTTGTTCCAAACACTTTCGTTGTACCGAAAGCTGTCGCGACTCCAGTAGGAGATACCATAGTTCCATGCCCATGCGTCCTGGGAATCGGCTCCCATCCACACCGTTGTCAGCGCAACCCGAAGAGAGGGATTAAACTGCTTGATCGATCGAATCAAGTTCGAGGCCGCCCGCCACTCAGCCGCGATAGTGTGGCGCAAGACCGCATCGTTATAGGAGTTTCCGATCGAGTTGATTCCAAGCTGAAAGACAACCCAATCGTTGCTGCCTAGACTCAAGTCTTGCCGCTGCGCGTAGCGCGCAAAATTCAGCTCACCATCCCACACGAAAGGGGAGGAGGGATTGGTGGCATAGTGGGAGAATGTCCATCCCTCACGGCCTTCGTGTCTTCCCTGATTCGTGCTGGCAAAGTAGGCCGTCAAGTTGCTCACGGTGAAGTAGCCGTTCGTGTCAAGCGTCAGGGACGTAAAGCCGTCCACCGACATGAGCAGGTGAACACAGGAGCTGTTGCTGGCTACGGGGCACGCGAAGCGCTCAAAAGTCCAGTTCGTCGAAAGCGGAATGTTTGTGCCGTAGGACAGCCCGCCGAAGGGGCGGATGCCAAAATTGTTGGTCGGCATGTTACTCTTGAACCATCCGGCGATGAAGACGTGACCCGCATCTCTGACACTTGGAAAAACCAGTTGGAGTGAATGGTCCGAGTCTGTCGTGTCATCAGGAAACACTTGAACGGCTGCCGGGGAGAGCCAGTTCGTCCTCACAAACGAAGCCTGGAAGTTGCCCGGACTCGTGGCGAGGAGGTTGCCACCCTTGGTCCCATGCATAAGCACGTTCATGACGTTTGTTCGGAACAGATTGCGCAACTCGGAAGCGATTTGGCCGCCCTCGATGGTGGAGTCCCCAACGAGCAGGACGTTGCGTGTTACTCCTTGGCCGGCGTTCGTCGGAGCAATAATCAACCTCGACGTATTCCACATGACGCGATTCGCCACCATCCCTCCAAGGCTAACACCATTGGTGATCCATGCATTTGTTGGAGTCCAACGAACCTGATAACGATCTTCCCAAGCATACCCTTGATTCCCACTGCCGTTCCAGCGGTAGCGAGCTACGTCTGCGGGGCGGTAGGCGAGCCCGATATTATAGAAGTTCGCCTCGTATCCGCTAGCGATGAAAAGATTGTCCGGCATCATCCATGTCAGAGAACTTTCCAAAAGATTGCTGATGCCAGCTCCTGAACCGTAGAGAGAGCCACCAACCACCAAGTCATTCGTGAATGTGCCCGATCGCACGCTGATGTTCCCTGTGACACTCAGGTTTCCTGTACTCACGTGGTCTGCGGCAAGCACCGTCACATTCGTTCCGTTCCCGTTGCCTGTGATGGCTGCATTGGCTGCCTCCGCAATCTCTCTGGTTCGCGCCGCCGCCGCCTCGGCCGGGCTGTAGCCCGCCCAGACCCGATGGATGTTGATGGCGCGGTCGAGAAGATTGCTCCCCGTGTTGGGATAAACCTGGAAATACAAGCTGCGTCCCCAGAGTGAGCCTACGAGCGGGTGGCTGAACTCGATGGCGTAGTTCTTCACCGTGAAGCGCAGGGTGTTGGTGGCCACGCGGGCCAGAGAAACAACAAAATGCTCGTTGGTATGGGGCCGCTCCCACACCGCGCCGTCCACCGAGTTGCTGTCGAACATGTTCCACGTCAGGTCCACCCCTTCGTTCAGGGTGTTGGTCGCCAGGTTCACGCCGCCGCAGGCGATGTTAATATAGTGGTTGAGGTGAATCAGCGGCGCGAGGTTCATATCCGCCGAGTCGTCAGCGGGGATGAGCTGGTTGGTGCTTACGCTGATGCAGAAGCCGGCGGGGTAGGTCCAGGGATCGGGTGCAGCGCTGGCGCGCAGGCTCAACTCGAAGTTGATGCTGGTGGGCGTATTACTGAGGAGCACCCCCAGGCGCGGAGCGAAGCTGGCCAGGCCATCGCTCCACCCTTCGTGCCAGGCGCTGAGCACACCATTCGAGATGCCCCAGGTCTCGCGTCCATATCCGTTGCGCCAGTATTGGTGCCCGGTCGGCGCCGCCAGCGGCTGTCCGATCTGGTCGGAGCACTGAAAGTCGTCGTAGAGCTCCCACTCGTCATGCGCCGCCACCAGGCGCTCGCCCAGCACCCGGGCCCGCAGGGTGTCCGGTTGGGTCGCGCTCAGCACGAGGGCGTGCAAGTTGGTCTGGCCCAGGTAAAGCGCGCCGAGGTTGGTCTGGGGACCGCTGACGGTCAACGCGCCGTCCACTTGGGCAGGGCTGGCACCCCCCAGACGCAGCGCGTGCAAGGCCGAGATCGCATAGGGCGCGGCCATCAGCGGCTGACGCGGCTCGAGGAGGGTGAAGGCTTCCTCTCCGGCGGCGCGCACGCGAATCTCCAGCCAGCGGCTTCCGCCGACCAGGGCTTCGGCCCCGAAGTCCAGGAGCACGGTGAACATGCCGCGGACGACGGGCACGGCCCGATTCGTCACCGACTGGCCCACCTGTGTGCCCCCCGCAGGCGCGTCGAACAGGCTGAACATCAGATCGTGGGGACCCTCAGCGTTCACTCCCCGGGCGGCCAGGTGTCCCTGGTAACCGAAGGCAGTGCTGGATACGCTCTCCCCGCCGGCGGCCCATCCGCCTGCGCCAGTTATCCACCCCGCCACCACGCCACACAGCCACACAGCGGTCCAGCGGCTTCCTGCTGCTTTCATACGCGCATTCTTGGAAAGGCTCCGGCGCAAAGGCAAGCCTGCGGGTTCGGACGGCGGCATTATCGCGCTCGAGCCGAACAGACGCTTTGCCGGGTTCGCGACACCTTCCTCGGCTAAGTGCGGGGCGACGCCGCCTGGCAAAACATGGTGGAGTGGGAGTGCATCGCCAGAGAGACAGCCCCCGACATCGCGGGTGAGATCTTTGTGGACCGGGATGCATGGCGCGTCTAATAATATGACTGAAAAGATCACTGGGGCCGAGAGGGATGGCGTGGGGGTGGGTCTGGCGGGAACACGGTCGGGCGCTTGCTCGAACCCATTGGCCCATCCGGCTGACGAGAGATGAGGTTTATGAAACAACGTTTATCCCTGGCATGGGGCATGGTCATGGTCTGCGGCGCCTGTTCGGCACAGGGAGTGTTCGAGGCGCACCTCACGGGCAGTATCTCCGGCAGCGAGGCTGCCTTTGTGGCCGGGGTGGGCTATTTTCGGGTGACCGGCACCACGGTGGATTACCACCTGGCGATCCTGGGCTACGCGAGCGGGAGCCTTTCCCCGGTGTTTTCCACAGCGACCTTCGAGACGGTCTTCACCACCGGACCGGGTGAAGTGATTGTCAGTTCGGGCTGCGCGATGTACCCCCCCAATCCGTTTCTCCCGATTCCCGGGCCGGAAGGGCCCTACACCTGCCCGGCCCAAAGGGCGTGGGCCGACTATTGGGGCCGCTTTGACCTTCCCCAGGGGCAAGTGGATGAGTTGTTCGCCAGCGGCGGTGTCTTGCGCCTTCCCTCGGGCTCGGAGATTCAAATTCAGGGACCGATCGCGCCGGTCCCGGAGCCGACCACGGCAGTCCTCGTGCTGACGGGCCTGGCGGCCGCGGTCTTCCGCACTGCGCGGCGCCGCCCGGGCAAGCCGTCCGCCGCGTTGGCTGCCCCTTCGACAGTCATCCGAGAACCAGCCTTGGGGAGCTGATCGCGCCGTACACCCCATGCCCCGTTGGCTCTTGATTTTTGCCCTGGTGGTGGCCGGCATACCGGCACTGCTTTATGTGTTCTGGGTCACGCATATCCTCCTCGGCCGCCTTTGCGTCTGGCACGCGCGGCGATTCTGCGGCCGGAGCGGCTGGGTGTTTCGCCGGGCTCGATGGCGTCCAGAGTTCGATGTGGATGGCTGCAAAACGGAGTTCACCCGGGTCCAGGTGGACTGTCTCGACGCGGGAAAACAGCGCCGGTTGCTCGAGTTGTCGGTGTGGCCCTTGGGTATTCGCAAGCTGGTCAGTGACGGGCCCTACCCGGATGCGCTCGACACCCCATGGCCGTCAAACCCTATGTCTGGCCAGCCCAAGCGCCAGAGCTTGCCGACAAGGCGGGGTTCGGCGTAGTCTTGCGCCGTGGTGACAGGCGGGCGCGCACGGTCCTGGCTGAACGCTGGCCGGGGATGGATCCCTGACACGCCGGTTACGATCCGCGCTTGTGCGTTGCCCGACCGAACCGTATAGCAGTGGGGTATTGAGGCAGGCCGGAAGCAGAGTTGGGTGCGGGGACATCCGCGTGCCGGCCTGTGGGTAGCGCCCGTAGCTCAGTTGGATAGAGCAACTGCCTTCTAAGCAGTGGGTCCCGCGTTCGACTCGCGGCGGGCGCGCCATCTCCCCGGAAACGGCCTTGCGGTCACGAGCCGGTGGTCACCAAACGCTTATGGCCGGACCGAGGCCGCGGGAGGTGAGGCGGCAGCTCGTTCCTTAGCCTTCTCGCTGTAGCTGACGAGCCCGGCCCCTATGACAATCAGAATCACCCCGGCCCAACGCAGCGGCGAGACCACCTCGTGAAGAATGAGTTTGGCGGAGAGGGCGGTGAGGACGAAGCCCAGGGAGGTCAGCGGCCAGATCAAGCTCACGTCTTTCTGCGAAAGCAAGTAGAGCAACCCCGCGAAGAACGCCGCCTCGAGGGCCACCCCCAGGAGAATGCTCGGGTTGGTCGCGCCACGGCGAATAATGCTGGCGACTTCGCGCACGGTCACCTGTCGCACCTCGCCAATCTCTTTGAGCCCTTTGCTAAGAAAGACCACGCCCACCGCCTCGACCACCAGGGCCAGCACGAGGATGATCAGTATTTTGGCCATAGTCACAAATCCTGGTAACGCACCAGCCGAATGCCGCCCGTGCCAATCCGCGCGCGCACGGCAGCACTGCACAGGGCGTCCAGCTCGTGCCTAAACTCATCGAGCGAAGGGTGGCTGTAAAGCTCGGAATCCCCGGCGGGCAAGTGCTCCAGCAATGCGGCCACATAGGCTTCATCCACCCGCGCGTTCTGCAGCAGGCCAAAGACCCTGTCTGTGTGCCGGATGCCCAGCCGGCGCAGAGCCGGGCGGGCGCGGGCTGCCAGCAGGCGGTAAATCAAATAATGGCTGACGCGGTAGAGCCAGTGGCCAGGCGCCAGACGGGCGTTGAGCCAGAATGGCTCACGGGTCAGGCGCAGGCGGCGGATGCCCCATTCGTGGGCGTGCTGAATGAGAATGTCGAACACTACCGGGTGCAGGTGCAGGTGCAGGTGCCCGTTCACGTGGTCCAGGGGCAGGCCCGTGGCGCGGAAGCGTTCGAACTGGGCGGCCATCTCGCGCTCGAGTTGATCGCGCAATTCCCGCGCAAAAAAATACCGAAATCCCACGCGCACGGGGTCCCGGGAAAACGCTCCGCTCGCCTCGGCAAGGCCGGGGATGCGCTCGGGCGGCAAGGCGCTCTTGCCGCACAGCAGGGTCAGGTGCAGCCCCACCCCAAGCCGGGGTTCCTCACGAGCGATAGCCACCGCCTCGGCGCAGGAGGGTTCGTTCACCATAAGGCTGGCGGTGGTGAGGATGCCCTCGCGGTGGGCTTGCCGTACGGCCGCGTTGATGGAGGGCGAACGGCCAAAGTCGTCGGCGTTAACGACCAGCCGCCTAGGGGGTGCCATAGCAAGGCGAGGTTTCACCGCTGAGCACCCGCCACCAGTGACGCGCCACCAGCATCATCTTGCACCCTTTGCTCAGGCGGGTTGGGCGAGCGGCAAAGACGTTGAACCGTTCGCGTTCGAGCTTGAGCAACAGCCGCCAATAGACCGAGCCCATGAGTTCGGCCGCCGCCATGGCACGGCGGTCTTCGGGCGGAAGAAGCTCGCGGGCCCGCTGATAGAAATGCCGGGCGTGCTGAGCAATGTTATTGGCTAAAGAGCAATAATCTTCTGAATAGACACCACGAAGTATATCCTCCTCGCGGACATGGAATTTGCGCAAATCCTCAAGGGGCAAATAGATGCGACCTAGAGCGGCGTCGTGGCCCACGTCACGCAGGATGTTGGTCAATTGGAGGGCTTTGCCCAGGCAGATGGCGTACTCCTTACACGCCGGATTGCGATAGCCGAAAATCTCGATGCTCAGGAGGCCGACCACGGAGGCCACGCGGTAGCAGTATTGCTCGAGTGCGGCCATGGTCTCGTAGCGTTTGATATCGAGGTCCATCTCGACCCCGCGGATCAACTCGTCGAAGAGGGTGAAGGGCAGGCGGTATTGGCGGATGACGGGTTGCAGTTCGATGTTGACGGGCAGGTGCGGCTGGCCGCCTTCGCAGGCCAGACGCACATCCTGGCGCCACGCTGCCAGGAGGCGACGCCGCTCCTCGATGGGCACGGAGAGGTCGTCTCCCGCATCGTCCACCTGGCGGCAAAAGGCGTAGAGGGCAGACATGGCATCCCGGCGGTCCCTGGGGAGCAGGACGAAGGCCAGGGCCAGATTGCTGGCGCTCTTGCGGGTGATCGCGCGGCTTTGCTGCATCAAAACTTCGGCAATTCCCCATCGGGGCGGACCGGCGGGAGACCGCCGGTCTCAGCGAGGGTGGGATTGCGGTGGTGGTAACGGCTTTGGCTGCGATGTTTTTTGTGCCGGCGATGGCGGCGGCCGTGATGATGGTGGTGATGATGTTGCGCGGAGTCGTCTGGATCGGAGTCGGTGACCGGCCCCGGTTCAATCACCTTGAGGCGGGGGTCGGCGGGACGGCGTTTCCGGATGAAGACCGCCCAGATGAAGAAGGCCAGGGCCACC
>Ga0073934_10011295_pt1 | contig 10838 bp, 4 predicted proteins | sample LarsenN4metaG_FD_76834 | JGI IMG/M metagenome (GOLD analysis project Ga0073934, IMG submission 76834) | Hot spring sediment bacterial and archeal communities from British Columbia, Canada, to study Microbial Dark Matter (Phase II) - Larsen... ...
ACCCGCAGGAGCCGGATGAATCGGCTAGCCTCAGCCTCCTCGCCGACAGCTTCGCCCGGAACCCCGGCGGCATCCCGAGGTGGCTTGCATGGCGGGGGCTCGACGACGACGACGAGCGCACGCACATCGAGAGCGTTTACGGCGAGCTCGACAACATGACCGAGTACGCCCTCACGTACCTCGACGTCGACGAGGACATGACCGTGAACCTGGGGATATCGAGCGACGACGGGGTGCAGGTGCTCCTCGACGGCGCCGAGATCCACATCAACAACACGGCCCGCGGCTCGCCGGCCTTCGGCTACCAGGATACGCCGTTCACACACCCCGGGCTCGGCAACATCGCGCTCTCCAAGGGGCCGCACACGCTCGTCGTGAAGACCTTCGAGGGAGGCGGCGACCACAATTTCCGCGTGGGCTTCCTCGACGAGAACGCCTTCGAGATCCCCTTCGGCCCGGACGGTGTAACGGTCCAGCTCACGCCGCCCCCCAACCGGTTTGTGCGAGGCGACTGCAACGGCGACGGCGATGACAACATCTCCGATGCTATCTTCGCCCTGCTCTTCCTGTTCAGCGGCGGGATCACGCCGCCGTGCCTCGAGGCCTGCGACCTCAACCGGGACGGCGCACGGACGATCACCGACCCGATCATCCTGCTCGACTTCCTGTTCAAGGGCGGCCCCCCTGCACCTGCGCCGTACCCGGCCTGCGACAGCGCGTCCCAGGCGACGTGCGCAGTGACCAGGTGCCCGTAGAGGAGCCCGCTGGAGGAGGACCCATGTGCCAGACCGCAAAAACTCAAACCCTGTGGGGCGGGGCGCTCCTGTGCGGCGTCCTGTTTGCGGCGGGAAGCGCCCGTGGGGGCGAGGGAGGAGGAGGCATTGTCGTTGAAGACTGCAACGGGAACCTGATCGCCGATTCGGTCGACATCACGCTCGGAACGAGCAAGGACTGCAACTCGAACAGCGTCCCCGACGATTGCGACATCCGCTCCGGGGCGAGCGGCGACTGCAACGATGACCTGGTTCCCGACGAGTGCAATATCCTTCAGGGGACGAGCAAGGACTGCAACGGGAACCGCATGCCGGATGACTGCGACCTTCGCGCGGGCACGAGCGGCGACTGCAACCGGAATGACATACCCGACGAGTGCGACATCCGGAGCGACGGCTCGTCCCTCGACACGAACTTGAATCAGATCCCGGACGAGTGCGAGACGCGCTTCCGCCGGGCTGATGCGAACTGCGATGCCGAGGTCGACATCTCCGATGCAGTCTTCATCCTCAACTTCCTCTTCCAGGGCGGCACTGCCCCGTGCTGCAGGGACGCCGCCGACACGAACAACCAGGGAGAGCTGAACATCAGCTCTGCCGTCTACCTACTGGGCTTCCTCTTCTTCGGCGCCCCCGCCCCACCTCCGCCGTTCCCCGGCTGCGGGCTTGACCCACCCGACGAGCCGGGCACCGTGCCCTGCGAGTACCCCGGAACCGCCTGCGGGGAGGAAGGCTCTTAGCTTCGTGGACGACAGCGCTCTTTTCCCACCCGGCAAGGGGGATGGCGTCCCTCCCTGTCCATCCATCCCACGTTGCTTGCGCGACCTCGACTGCCAATGCGCAAGCCCTGCGAGCGCCTCCCCCTTGCCAATCTTCTCCGCGTCGGGCCGGCCAACCCCGTAAGATCCGGCCAACCATGGCGAAAGCGGTGCAGGTGGGGGCTGGATATCCTTCCAGCACTGCGGCCAAGGTGCCCGTGGGGCAGCATCCGCATGTCGCATGCGAATCGGGCACTAAATTTGTTCTGAAACTTGACCTCGGGTCCGATGTGGTGTGGGATTGGGTGAGGAGACTTACTATCATGCGAAGCTTCAAATCGATGTCCGGGTGTGTGTGGGGCGTCATTCTCCTTTGCGCCTCTACGCTCGGGGCCTCGGCTCCCGAAGGGCCCTGGGCGTGCCACGCGCCGCCCTTGCCCGCCCCGGAGGGCGACGTGGTCCGCGTCTCGACCGAGTCGGCGCTTCAGTCGGCCGTCGCCAACCTCGTCTCGGGGCGGACGATCGTGATCGAGCCCGGGACCTACAACCTCTCGTCAGCCCTCTATCTGAACCGCACTGTCGAGAACGTGACCATCCGGGGGGCGACGGACTCCTGCAACGACGTTGTGCTCGTTGGCCGGGGCATGTCCAACTCGAGCTACGGCAACGTCCCGCACGGGGTCTGGATCGGGAAGGCGAAGCGAGCCACGATCGCGAACCTCACCATCCGCGACGTCTGGTTCCACCCGATCCAGCTCGATCCGTCCGGCGGCGCTCAGGCCCCGAGGATCTACAACGTCCGCATGGTCGACGCCGGCGAGCAGTTCGTGAAGTCGAGCGCCGATGCGGACGGCACCGGGGTCGATGACGGGGTCGTGGAATACTGCACCATGGAGTACACGACGACGGCCCGATCGAACTACACGAACGGCGTCGACGTCCACATGGGAGCCAACTGGGTCGTCCGCCGCTCGCTCTTCAAGAACATCCGCGCACCGGCCGGCCAGCTCGCCGGGCCGGCCGTCCTGATGTGGAACCGCAGCCGGGGCTCGGTCGTCGAGGGGAACGTGTTCCTGAACTGCCAGTACGGCATCGCGCTCGGCCTCCTGGGCTCGCGCAGCGACGACCACCAGGGCGGGATCGTCCGGAACAACTTCTTCCACAGGAGCGCCGGCCAGTCGGGCGACGTCGGGATCGTCCTCAATAACTCGGCGGGGACGAAGGTGCTTCACAACACCGTGGTCCTGAGCGGCACGTACTCCAACGCGATCGAGTACCGGTTTGCGGCCACGACCGGCGTCGAGATCCGGGGCAACCTCTGCGACTCGCTCGTGCGGCTCCGGGACGGAGCGTCCGGCACGGTCGCAGGGAACATAACCAACGCCCAGGCTGGGTGGTTCGTCGATGCGGCGGCAGGCGACCTGCACCTGAGCGATGCCGCCACGGGCGCCATCGACAAGGCCTCCGCTCACCCGGACGTCGTGACCGACTTCGACGGCGAGTCCCGGCCCTCGGACGGCGCCTGGGACGCCGGCGCCGACGAGCGCGTTCAGGGCGGCGCCGACAACGTGCCGCCTGCGGCGCCGACCGGCCTGCGGGTCGTGAAGTAGCGGTGCCCGGTTGAGTGTCTGGATCGGGACCAGCGGCTGGTCGTACGAAGACTGGGTGGGTCCCTTCTATCCGCCGGGAACCGGCGCGAGGGACTACCTCGGGCTCTACGCGCAGAAGTTCCGCTGCGTCGAGGTCGACTCGACGTTCTACGCCATCCCTGCCGCCTCGACCTTTCAGGGCTGGGCGGACCGCACGCCCGAGGGGTTCCGCTTCGCGCCGAAGGTCCCCGGGATCGTGACCCACGGCGTCGAGGGGGAGCGGGCGAAGATCGATAAGGTCCTCGCCGATGAGGGGGGTGACCTGGACCGCTTCCTCGAGCGAGCGCAGCTCCTGGGCGGGAAGCTCGGGGCCGTGGTGTTCCAGTTCCCGTACTTCCGGGTCAAGGAGCTTGCGCTCGCCGACTTCCTCGAGCGCCTCGACCGCACGCTCGAGCGGGTCGGCGAGCGCTCCCGGTGCGCGGTCGAGGTCCGCAACAAGACGTGGCTCACGTCCGAGTACCTCGGGCTCCTCCAGAAGCACCGTGCAGCCGCCGTGATGATCGATCATCCCTACATGCCTCCACCCGAGGAGCAGCTCCACAAGGGACTCGTTACGTGTGACTTCACCTACCTCCGACTCCTCGGCGATCGCTACGCGATCGAGGAGAAGACGAAGACCTGGGGCGCCACGGTCGAGGACAAGAGCGAGCGCATCGCGCGCTGGGCCGAGGTGATGCGGTCAATCATCCAGCGGCCGGAGGTCCGGGACGCCTACGCGTTCTCGAACAACCACTTCGCGGGACATGCGCCGGCGACGTGCATCGAGCTGGCACGGGGTGTGGGCGCCTGAAAGGGCGTGGTTCAAAGCCGGGTTGCACCCGGCCACGAACCACGCTTGTTTCTCCACGATCCTGCCCCTACCAAACTGCCCCTTGATAGGTACGAGCCTGGTACCCGTAGGCGGCTGGACTTGATCCATGCCCATGAAAGCCTCGGTTGTCGTTCAGCCGGAACCTTTTTCCTTCCGATAAGTCGGTACGTGAGCTATCTGGTCTCTCCAGGGCTCATTCGAGACTTATTGCCGCTTCCGAGGACCCACCCATGCGAGTAGCCGTTCGATCGTCGCCGTTCCACGCCGTCCTGGGCGCTTCAGCCCTTCTGTTTTTCGCTCCGCCGGCCGCATTCGCAGCCGACCTGGCCTTCCTGGAGGCCTTCGCGCTGGCCAGGAGCGGGGAGGACCGGGCCCAGGCGCTCTCGCAGCTCATCCCGGGGACGGAGGACTTTTATTTTTTCCATGCGCTGGACCACCAGGCGAACGGCCGGCTCGACGAGGTCGACAAGCTCCTTGTCCCGTGGATCGAGAAGCACGGGCGGACGCAGCGGGTCCTCGAGATCGAAAACCGGCAGATCCTTCTCGCTTACTCGCAGGACCCGAAGAAGAGCCTCTCGGCGCTTCGAGACCGGCTCGGCTTGAGCTTCCACCACGAGCGCACGTCCCGGGCTGCCGACGCCCGCTTGCCCGGCCGCCTCGACCCGGCGCTCCTGAGCCGGGAGGCGTTGACGCGGCGGGCGCTGGAGCAGCATCCGGGGACCACGGACGGTTTCGAGGACCTGTCGCTCGGGTGGGTGGCGGGGCTCAAGCTTTCCCCCGAGCGGAGACGGCACCTCCTGGGGCGCCTGGTGGAGCCGGACGTCCCGGGCCTCCCGCAGCTCGTCGTGGACGACCTCAATGCGAAGGACTCGAAGGGCTTCGGCTCGCTTGCGGTCCACTCCCGGCTCCTCCTCGCGCAGCTCGACGAGTGCCTCGGCTTGAAGCCGGACCTCCTGAGCCAGAGCGCGTTCGTCGGGGAGTACCTCGCGCGCCTTGCGCCCGGGGCGGACGCCGACTTCGAGCGGGATTCTGAGGTCCGCGAGGCGTACCTCGAGCGCCTGGGTACGTTCGTCTCGCGCCTGAGCCCGGCCTTCAACTCGCTCAAGGCGCATGTCTTCTACCACCGCTTGAAGCACGACATGGCCCGAGGGGCCTTCGACCCGGAGAGGTTCCTTGCCTACGTACGGCTCCCACGCAATGCGCCCTACTGGAACCCCGAGCGCCTGAAGCGGGAGAGCACCCGAGGGGCGGTGGCGGACCTCTCCGCGGCGTACCGGGGCGCCTCGCTCTTCCCGCCGGTGGGGGACGACGAGCCAGTGGTGCGTGCAGGGCTCGAGCGGATCTTCCTGGAGGGGAAGAACGTCCTGGCGTTCGCTCCGTACTTCGAGGACCGGTACTTCAAGCGCGTGCAGGCGGAGACGGGGATCCTGTACGGGGTGGGGAGCCAGGAGGCGTGGCAGGCGCAGCTCACGGCGGGGGAGGCGCAGGCGCTCCGGGACCGGGTCGACATCGATTTTGCGCCGACGAACCGCGAGCACTACGGGCCGGAGGAGCCGGTGGTGCTGGATGTCTTCCTCAAGAACACCCGGGGGCTATTGGTAAAAGTCTTCGAGATCAACACGGCGAGCTACTACCGGGAGCGGGGCCGGGAGGTGGACGGGACGCTGGACCTCGATGGCCTGGTGGCCGGGGAGGAGCGAGTGGTACAACAAAACGAGCCGCCCTTGAGGCGTGTGGCCCGGCGGATCGAGCTCGGGGGGCTCACGAAGCGGGGGACGTACGTGGTGGAGCTGATCGGGAACGGCAAGGCGAGCCGCTCGGTGATCCGCAAGGGTCACCTGAGCTTCACGGAGCGTCAGAGCGTGGCGGGGCAGGTGCTCGTGGTGCTCGACGAGCGGGGGCGGAAGGTCCCCGGCGCCCGGATCTGGATGGGCGCTCGGGAGTACGCAGCCGAAAGCGACGGCTCGATCACGCTGCCGTACAGCCAGAAGCCGGGGCGGGAGAAGATCGTTTTGCTCTGGGGGGACTTTGCCACGCTTGCGAGCTTCGAGCACCGCTCGGAGAGCTACAAGCTCGAGGCGGGGATCTACGTGGAGCGCGAGTCGCTCGTGGCCGGGCGCAAGGCACGAGCAGTGATTCGGCCGGCCTTCTCGGTGAACGGCACCCCGGCGACGCTCTCGGTGCTCGAGGAGCCGGTGCTCGTCGTGACGTCGACGGACCGCGACGGGATCTCGTCGTCGCAGGAGCTGAAGCCCTTCGAGCTTCACGAGGACCGGGAGAGCACGCACGAGCTCTTCGTCCCCCCGAGGCTTGCGAAGCTCGAGCTCGAGCTCAAGGCGCGGGTGGAGAGCCTGAGCCAGGGCAAGAAGGTCGACCTGAGCGCGCGGACGGTGATCCCTGTCAACGGGGTCGATGCGACGGACAAGCTCGAGCAGGTGCACCTCCTCGAGTTGGAAGGCGAGAGCGTGCTCGAGCTTCTGGGCCGCACGGGCGAGGCGCGCCGGGGCCGGGTGGTCAACGTGGAGCTGAAGCACCGGGACTTCCGCGAGCCGGTGAAGGCGGTGCTGGCGACGGACGAGCGGGGGCGGGTGGCGCTGGGGAAGCTTTCGGGGATCGCCTGGGTGGCAGGAACGGGCCCGGAGGGCCCGAGGAGGGTGTGGGCGCTCCCTGGGGACGAGGCGGACGTGCCTGCGGTGCTCCACGGGAAGGCGGGGGAGGACGTGGAGCTCGTGTACCCGAAGGCCTCGGCGCCGGCGCGCTCGGAGGTGTCGCTCCTTGAGCTCGTGGGGTCGAAGAACCTGCGGGACCGCTTCGACGCCTTGTCGTACGAGGAGGGTCTCCTGCGCTTGAAGGGCCTTGGGGCCGGGGACTACCGGCTCCGGCTCAAGGAGAGCGAGCGGTCGATCCTGGTGAAGGTGGCGGCAGGGGATGAGTCGGAGCGTGGGGTCCTGTCGGGCACGAGGAGGTTGGAGCTTCTGGCGAGGCGTCCGCTTTCGATCGCCTCGGTGGGGGTGGAGGGCGATGCGCTCAAGGTGCGCCTGGGAGGGCCGCTTGAGCTCGCTCGGGTGCACGTGGCAGCCCTGAGGTACGTGCCGGACGAGCAGGCATACGACTCGCTTGCGGTGGATGTGGTTCCGCGCCTCGGGGAGAAGCCGGTGGATGTGCTTCCGAGCATGTACGTGACGGGGCGGGACATCGGTGAAGAGCACCGGTACGTGCTCGAGCGCAAGCAGGCGAAGAAGCTCCCGGGGAACATGCTCGAGCGGCCGGGGCTGCTTCTGCAGCCGTGGGCTGTGGCGGCGACGGAGACGGCGACGAGGGAAGCGGCTCCCGGCGCACCGCCGACGGGCGCGGTTTCCGACTCGAAGAAACGGGGAGGAGCCCAGGCCCAGGAAGGCAGACCGGGCGAGGCCCCCGGAGTCGAGCGCGGCTTCGCGAACCTCGACTTCCTCGGCGAGCCGGCAGCGCTCCACCTGAACCTCAAGCCGGACAAGGACGGCGTCGTCAGCGTGCCCCGCTCGGAGCTCGGCGGGCACTCGCTCGTGCAAGTCGTGGCCGTGTCGCCGATCGACACCGTGTCGCGCGTGGTGTCGCTCCCGGAGGCTCCGGCCACCTTCCGGGATCTGAGGCTTTTCACCGCGCTGGACCCGAGCCGGCACTACCAGGAGCGGCGGGAGGTGAGCTTTTTACAGAATGGAGAGGAGCTGGTATTTCAGGACGCAGCTCAGGCGCAGCTCGAGGCCTACGACACGCTGGGGAAAGTGCTGCGGCTCTTCATCACGATCTCGGGGGATCCGGCGCTCGTCGAATTCGGCTTCGTGGGGGACTGGGCGAAGCTCAAGCGCGAGGAGAAGCTCGCGAAGTACTCGAAGTACGCCTGCCACGAGCTCAATTTCTTTCTCTTCAAGAAGGACCCGGAGCTCTTCAAGGAGGTCGTGCGGCCGTACCTGGAGAACAAGCTGGAGCGGACGTTCCTCGACGACTGGCTTCTCGGCCGGGACATGCGGCCGTACCTCGACGCGTGGGCCTTCGAGCGCCTGAACGCCGTGGAGCGGATCCTGCTGGCCCAGCGCGTGGAGGGGGAAGGTCCGCGTATCGATCGGCACCTGCGAGACCTCCTGGAGCTCGTCCCGGAGGACGTCGAGCGGCGCGACCGGCTGTTCGACGCAGCCCTGCGCGGGCGGGCCCTGGAGACCACGGGGGCGCTGGGCGAAGCCAAGGGCGAGGAGGAGCGGATCGTGGGGCAAGAGGAGTTCCGCGCTCCAAAGCTCGCGCTCGACGAAGTGCGCAAGGCTGGGGCCTTGCCTGCCCCGGCGGCCGCTGCCCCCCTTGCCCTCGGCAAAACACTCGAAAGGAAGGTTGACCAGCAGCGGGCCCTGCGCAACCGTGCTGCGACCGTGGCGGAGCTCAAGGACGCCGAGGAGGCCGGGACCGCCTCGGATCACGATGGAGCCGAGGCCGACCAGGACAAGAGCAGGACCTACTTTTTCGACGATGACGCCGCCCGCCGAGGCCTCGTGCGCCAGCTCTATCGAGCGGTCGAGCGCACGCAGGAGCACGCCGAGACGCACTACTACCACGTGCCCCTCGTGAAGCAGGACGCCTCCCTCATCACCCCCAGCGCGTTCTGGGCCGACTACGCCCGGCACGACGGCCGCAAGCCCTTCTTCTCCCCTCGCCTGGCCGAGGCCACGCGCAGCTTCGCCGAGATGATGCTCGCCCTGGCAGTCCTCGACCTGCCGTTCGAGCGTGCGGAGCACGAGATGAAGGCCGACGGCCGCAAGCTCGCGATCCACTCGCGAGGCCCGCTCCTGATCTACCACAAGCAGACACGCGCCCTCGACGACGCCGGGGAACGAAGCGGGATCCTCGTCACGGAGAACTTCTTCCGCAGGGACGACCGGCACCAGCTCATCGACGGCGAGCAGGTCGACAAGCTCGTCACCGGGGAATTCATCTCCCACGTCGTCTACGGCTGCCAGGTGGTCGCCACCAACCCCACCTCGACCCCGCAGCGCCTGAGCGTCCTCCTCCAGATCCCGCAGGGCTCGGTGCCCGTCCTCGGCACTGCGGCGACCCGGAGCGTCACAATCGTGCTCGGCGCCTTCAGCGTGTGGACCCAGGAGTACCACTTCTATTTCCCCGCCCCCGGGGAGTACGCGCACTACCCCGTCCACGCCTGGAAGGGGGAGCGGCTCGTCGGTTTCGCCGAGCCGCGGGCGTTGAAGGTGGTCGCGAGCCCAAGCGAGCTCGATGTCGCCTCCTGGGGCCACGTCTCCCAGGAGGGCACGGAGGAGCAAGTGCTCGAGTACCTGCGGGCGCGCAACCTGGGCCTCGTGGACCTCTCGCAGATCGCATGGCGGCTGAAGGAGAAGGCCTTCTTTGAACGTGTGATCAAGGTGCTCGAGGAGCGGCACGTCTACCACCCGGTCCTGTGGTCCTACGCGCTTCTGCACGACGTGCTTCGACCGGCCCGGGAGTTCCTCAGGGGCCAGGACGCCTTCGTGAGCCAGTGCGGGGCGGTGCTCGACTCCGAGCTCTTGAGGATCGACCCCTTCGAGAGGCGGGCGTACGAGCACCTCGAGTACTTCCCGCTCATCAACGCCCGGGCGCACCGGCTGGGGAAGGACCGAGCGATCTTGAACGACAAGCTCCGGGAGCAGTACGGGAAGCTCCTGGGCGCTCTGAGCTACCGGAAGGACCTCGCGAGCGACGACGTCCTTGAGGCGGCGTACTATCTCCTCCTCCAGGACCGGAACGAAGAGGCCATGGCGATGTTCGACCGCCTGGGTCCGGACGCTCCGGCCGGTTTACAGCGCGACTACCTGACGGCCTACGTGGGGTTCTTCCGTGGGAGCCTCGATGCGAGCCGCCGGGCCGCCGAGAAGCACGCGAAGCACCCCGTGGAGCGCTGGCGGAAGCTCTTCGCCGAGGTGCTCGCACAGCTCCGGGAGATCGAGGGGAAGCCGGGCGAAGGGCAGGATACCGAGCGGCCCGCGCAGACGCAGCTTGCCTCGACCGAGCCGGTGCTCGAGCTCGAGATTGACCGCGAGAGCGCAGTGGTCAAGTACGCGAACGTCACGGAGTGCCGTCTGAGCTACTACCTCATGGATGTAGAGCTCTTGTTTTCGCGCAGCCCGTTCCTCGGCGAGCCGTCGGGGCAGCTCACGTACGTGAAGCCCAACCACGTCGAGACGGTGAAGCTCGATCCGGCCAAGGGCCTGCAGTCGGTGGCGATCCCGGAGCGGTTCCTGGCGCAGAATGTCCTCGTGGAGGTCTCGGCGGCCGGGCAGCGCAAGGCGAGGACGCGCTTTGCGGGGGCGCTCGACGTGCAAGTGCTCGAGGGCTTCGCCCAGGCGAAGGTCTCGGCGAGCGGGACGGGCAAGGCGGCGCCGGGAGTGTACGTGAAGGTCTACGCGAAGCGGGGGGACGGGGGCGTGCGGTTCTACAAGGACGGCTACACCGACCTGCGCGGGCGGTTCGACTACGGATCGCTCTCGACGAGCGACCTCGACGACGTGGAGCGCTTCGCGATTCTCTTCCTCTCCGACGATCGGGGCGCCGTGGTGCGCGAGGCGGCCCCGCCGAAGCGGTGAGCCCGGATCACCTGACGCTCAGGCTCACCTGGAAGCTCGTCCAGGGGGGCCTGAGCGCCTTGTCCCGCGTGTAGACTGCCTGGAAGGCCTCCGTCGCCATGAGCGAGCCGTCCGAGATCCGATACCGGAAGCCCGTGATCGCGTACCGCTCGCCGCCATCCGAGCTCTCGAACGCCCGCTCGAGGAAGACCTCGCCGGGGGTGATCCAGAGGAGCCGGCCCCGACCCGCCGCAACGCCCACGTGCGGCCGC
>Ga0073934_10011296_pt1 | contig 10838 bp, 12 predicted proteins | sample LarsenN4metaG_FD_76834 | JGI IMG/M metagenome (GOLD analysis project Ga0073934, IMG submission 76834) | Hot spring sediment bacterial and archeal communities from British Columbia, Canada, to study Microbial Dark Matter (Phase II) - Larsen... ...
GAATTTCAATTCTACCAGTCTTGCTATTTTCAAGGTAGATTATAACAAATACGGATATCAGCGTTTTGTAAATGAAAAATTAGAAGTTGAAAAGGTTATCGCATCTGACAGCCCTCTCGTCCTTGGAATATTTCCTGTGGCTCCGATTCATACACCAGCTAAATATGCCAACCATATGATGCTGAAACTTACAACTCCACTAGTGCTTGATCCAAAAGCACAGGCTGACGCATATCTTATTATGCCAATAGAGATAGGAGTGGTGCGCTCAAGTGACGGTGATATTCAGATCATTGATGCTTTTTCTGTAGGTCAATCCAAATATGCGCTGTATGGTAGCCCAGAGAATGGTATTGTGTGTAGGTTCTATGAAACGAGGATATATCCCGAGATACCCAAAGTTGCACCATACAAAGAGGCAGTGCTACGAGCGCACTTTCATAATTATTCTGAAAAGATCAATACAATTAGCCGTCTAGTGTTTCCAATATCTGGTGCAGATCTGTACTATCGCAAAAATGAAGCGTATTATAATGATATAGAAGTTGTCTTACAGGAAAAATTGTTACAGACATTCCTTGAAATAGATGTTACCGATGCCGAATGGAATGCAGAAAGAACCACTTTGAATCAGAAATTTGATAGCAAATATGTTATGGAGATGGGGTTCTAACTTGATGGAGCTGATACTTCCTTCAACGATTAACATTCTTGGTACAGAAATTGAAATTTTGAAACTTCTCATTTCCATTGCTATATTCGCTGGCGGTGTGTTGATAGCAAGAGTAGTAAGGATCACAGCGACACGATTCATAGTTAGACACCTTCCTCACCCTACCGGCATCATAGTTCAGCGAGTCGTTTATTGGGTCGTCATTTCCATTGCAGGTATTTCTGCTATAAGCAATATGGGCGTTGACTTCACTGGATTGCTGTTAGCTGGTGGTATTTTTGGTATCATTATAGGCTTTGCAACCCAGTCTCTTGTAGCGAATCTGATCTCCGGACTTTTCTTGCAGATAGATAGACCAATGAAGGTCGGTGATCCTATCGAGGTAGTTGACATGAACGTTGCCGGTATAGTTGTAGAGACCACCACATTTTCTACTAGGCTCAGGAGATTCGATGGTGTTTACATAAGGATACCAAACGAGAAGTTCTTCACTTCACAGCTCAGAAACTTTTCTACTCACGCAGCAAGACGTGTTGAAGTTACAGTCGGTATAGCTTACAAGGAGGATGTATCTAGAGCAATAGAGGTGATAAAGAACCTGCTTTCTCATAATCCAAAGGTGCTTGCAGAACCAGAGCCAACTATTTCAGCGTGGGAGTTAGGTGATTCCAGTGTAAATATCAATGTCTGGCCGTGGGTTCCAACACAGGAATGGTTTTCGGTACGAACAGAAATTGTGCAGCGTATAAAGGAAGAGTTCGATAAGGAAGGTATAGAGATACCTTTCCCACAGCGTACTGTATGGCTAGCACATGCAAGCAGGGAAGCGAAAGACACATTTTTTGATGCAGAAACAAAATTTAGTAAATAGGTGTCTAGGTAACAATCTTATCTATTGCATTACTTCTATTAGCATTCTTAACTTCTCTTGCAATCCTTCTACCAGTACTCATCGGTTCATTATATGTTAATGCAGTATAAGGTGAGCCATCAACGTAGAGGTTTGTGCCAGCAACTATTCTTGCAGAGAACTCGAATGATACGAATTTCCCATCCTTGTTATATACACCTTCAATACAAAACGGACCAATCATTCCAGGTTTAACAAGTTTCTTTGAAGTCTCTACAAAACTCTCGCCCATCCTGTACACTTCATCCAGTAAGGATTCTCTCAAAACTATCGGTATGTTCCCAATTACAGTGTAAGAAGGATCAACCCCAATTTCCTGTTGATGTCTGCTTGGTATTCTTCCCAGCCCATCAATATCAGATTCGTATCTTCTATCAATGCCCATAAATTCAACCTCATCAGTTAATGGAGAGTAAAAATACTGCAGGTATACTGGAACACCAAATGCATACTCCTGTATATACAGATCAGTTTCGCTTTTTATCAAGCCCTGTTTCTTGAGTTTATCAGCACCTTCCATGAAGCTTTTCTTATTCCAAGCAAGGAAGTACCCCTTACCCCCTGCTGCACCATGTAATTTCACAATCACCAAACCATTGATCTCATCAGGACTTTTGACAGGCTTTGGCGTTTCTAATTTAGATTCGACCATAAGTTGTTCCTTAAGCTTCCTATCAGCTTCCCAACGAAGAATCCATCTATTACCGAAGAATGGAACCTTTATGCTCTCTATCTGCCGGTCATTCATATTTGATATCAATGTGCCGTGTGGAATAAGTATGGCATTATCCTTCTGTAACTTTTCCATCACATTTTGATCAAGGATCTGCGTAAAATTATCAACAAATATAGTTTCATCGATAAACTTGAAGCGTCTGTAAAGACCCTCTCTTTTCTTTTCGCATACTAACATCGTTTTAAATCCTTCATCCTTGGCGCCCTTCAATACCTGCAATGCACAGTGGGAGCCTAGAGTCGCTATGGCATTCATTACATGTTCTACTCCTTCATAGGTTATTAAAAACGTAACAGTCAAGATCCTTGCTATCGTCAGAACATCTCGTGCGAATTATCACTGAAAAAGGAGATGATAAAATAATTAAGCAACCAATGCCTAATGAGAACCAATGATATTCATAACTTTGATCAGATTCAAGAAGAGAGCCAAAGAGGTGACAGAAGTGGGTAAAAAGATAATGCAAAATTTGCCTGTGGGTGTGAAGATAATTGGTACATATTGGACATTGGGGAGGTATGATGCTGTATGGGTTTACGAGGCCAGCAGTGAGAAGGATGCGATAAAGATGTTCGTCGATGCAGGAGATGTTGTGTCAACAGAGACACTAGTTGCTGTGCCTAGAGAAGAAGCAATGAAGCTTCTCTGATTTAATAGATAATCGTGATGAATGATGCATTCGAAACTTGCACATACGGCAGAGCACATATTCATGGGAAGTTTGCAAAGGTTAGTTGCTGGTATATCAGTAAGAAAGGTTGAACATTCAGATACAATTAACAAAGTCTATCTAAAGAGCTCAGAGTTAACGCTTGACATGATCTATAAAGCCGAAATTATGACCAACGAAATAATAGAAGAGGGAAGGGAAGTTAAGGAGCATAAATTTCCATCAATAGAAGAAGCACGTAAAGCGTTTCCACAGATGCGTGCCTACGAAGAACGCATATCTGGCGAAGTTAGAGTTGTAGAAATTGACAGTTACGATTATTCTGCATGTGCAAGAGAACACGCCCATCAAACCAACGAATGTGGATTCTTTCTAGTCACACGAATATCGAAGGAAGGAGACCAATATGAAATAGAGTTTCTTACAGGAAAGGAAGCACAGCAATCTGCATTGGATCTCAGTATGAAGTGTATAAAGGTCGCACGTGAGCTCGGTGCCAGTATGCAGACACTGGAAGCTACTGCAAAAAATGTGAAGAATGAGCTTGGCGAATATAAGAAAAGAATAACTGTATTAACAGAAAATTTTCTTGATGCTGTAACCCCTGTAAGTAAGAATGGAAAGACCATCTATGCAAAGATCATGAATATGCTTGATGATTCAACGCTAATGAAGAAGAGTGGTGAAATTATAAAGCAGAAAGATTCGATAATATTGTTTGTTAACACGAACTCAAGGGCAACTATTGTACTTGCATGTAATGAGGAATTGCAATTAGACTGCAATGCTATTCTCAAGTCAATTCTCCCCAAGTTTGGAGGCAAGGGAGGAGGTAAAACCAATTTTGCTACCGGTTCCGTAGAAAGAGAGAAAGTAGAGGATACTTTCAACGCTTTGCGTAAAGAGTTAAATTGCGAGTGAAGAGGTTTTGTTGTGTTGAGCGAAGAAGAGCTAGGGGACTGGAGAAGAACTCATCATTCATCACAAATCAACCCTGATTTGAATGATAGCGACGTACTCGTTATGGGTTGGGTCTCCAGTGTAAGGGATCATGGAAATATTGTATTCATCATGCTTACCGATAAGGATGGAGAGATGCAGGTAACCGCTAAACTTGATGAGTGTGGCAAGGAACTGTTTGAAAAGATAAGAGCTGTGAAAGAACATTCTAGCATCGGGGTAAGGGGTAAAGTTAGAAATATGCATAATGCACCCAAGGGGGCAGAAATAATTCCAAAGGAGATAAAGTTACTTTCAATTGCAAAGAAGATCCCGCCATTTCAGGTCTATAGCAGGACAGTGGCTAACATAGATACAAGGTTGGATCTAAGAGCAGTTGATTTAAGGAGAAAGGTTTTGCAGGCAGTTTTCAGGATCAAACATAGCACACTTAACACAATTCGTGAATTTCTGAACAAGGAAGGATTCATAGAAGTAAATACACCAAAGATGATTGCTACTGCCACAGAAGGAGGCGCAGCACTATTTCCAATATTTTATTATGATAGAGAAGCATTCCTTGCGCAAAGCCCACAGTTGTATAAGGAACAATTGACGATGGCATTTGAGCGAGTATTTGAAATCGGTCCCATATTCAGGGCAGAGCCTTCAAGAACCATGCGTCATTTATCCGAAGCGATCTCAATAGATGTTGAGCAGGCATTTGTAAATTACAGCGATGTGATTGATTTGTTGCAGAGGATGGTTGCATACATTATTGATTATATTGCCAAGAATAACACTTCAGAGTTAGAGGTTCTCCAGCGCAAGATCACAAAACCAGAGCTACCATTCCCGAAGTACACCTATAATGAACTTGTGGAATTGTTGAGAAAGGAAGGCGAGAGGATAGAATGGGGAGACGACTTTTCAACTGAAAATCTTAAAAAACTAGGTTCGATGCTGCAAGGTTACTACTTTATCACGGACTGGCCTTCAGCATCCAAACCCTTTTATGCGAAGCCAAAAATTGATGATGAGAAACTATGCGAATCATTTGATCTGATGTTTGGGGAACTGGAGATCTCATCTGGCAGCAGTAGAATAAACAGTAAGGAAATGTTGTTAGAACGAATGAAGAAACAGGGATTGAATCCGCAGGCTTTTGATTATCATCTGAGAGTGTTTGATTACGGTGTACCACCACACGCTGGTTTTGGTCTTGGTCTGGAGAGATTTCTCATGACATTCACAGGTGTAGAGAATATAAGGGATGTAACACTCTATCCAAGAGATATAGATAGATTAGCACCTTAAGCAAGGTGGGATTATGGTAAGTAAAGAGGAAGTAAAACACTTAGCATGGTTAGCGAGAATAGAGTTGGATGATAAGGAACTGGAAGTTTATACAAAACAGATAGAGCCGATAATAAATTACTTCGATATACTTGACAAAATTTCACTAGAAGATGTTCAGGTATCACAGAGAAGTGTATCGTATACAAAGTTTAGAGACGATATAGCTAAAGAATTGGGTGACAATACGTTAAGCGTTGTAAAGAACATCAAGGAGAGATTCGTGAAAGCACCGAAGATGGTATAAGATGAACGTGTTGGCTTCTAACGCAACAGATATTGTAACGGAGATCAAAAATAGTTCTGTTAGTGCAGAAGAGTACATTTCCAAGGTATTAGATCATGTGAATAAGGTTGAAAGCAAGGTTCATGCGTATATATCGCTAAACGAACTTGCCATTCGAAGAGCAAGAGAGATCGATAGCGCAGTAAGGAAAGGAGAAAAACTTGGAAGGCTTGCTGGAGTTGCAATTGCCATAAAGGACAACATCTGCACAAGAGGATTGAAAACTACCTGTGCATCAAAGATGCTAGAAGATTACATTCCTCCGTACAGCGCTACAGTTATTGAAAGACTGGAGAAAGAAGGTGCTATAATAGTTGGAAAGACAAACCTTGACGAATTTGCAATGGGTTCCACCACAGAGTTCAGTAGATTTGGAGAAAGTAGAAACCCATGGGATACCGGTAGAGTGCCAGGAGGTTCTTCAGGAGGAAGTGCTGTTGCATTAGCAGCAGGAGAAGCTGCACTTTCGCTGGGTTCGGATACTGGAGGCTCAATAAGATGCCCCGCAAGTTTCTGCTCCACAGTAGGACTGAAGCCAACATATGGTCTAGTTAGTAGATTTGGTCTCATCTCATTTGCAAACAGTCTGGAGCTGATCGGTCCCATGGGAAGGTCTGTTTATGATGTAGCATTGATGTTGAGTTGCATTGCAGGAAGAGACTCGATGGATCATACTACACTCGATATTGATCCTAAAGATTACACTTCATTAAAACAAGGAGTGAAGGGAGCAAAGATTGGTTTGATTAAAGAAATGATCTCTTCAGATGGTGTAGATGAACACGTGTCTAAAAGCATCCATGATGCCGCAGTAAAGTTCGAAACTCTCGGAGCAACTATAGAAGAAGTTTCCATGAGCTCATTGCAGTATGCACTGGCATCGTATTACACGATAGCAATGGCAGAAGCGAGTAGCAACCTTGCAAGATACGATGGAATAAGATATGGCACGGGCACCAACCCAGAAGGATTCGAGTGGAACTCTTACTATACAAAGATGCGAAGCAATTTTGGTGATGAAGCAAAGAGAAGGATAATTATTGGCACATATGTTCTTTCATCTGGTTACTATGGAAAATACTACCTAAAGGCACAAAAAGTAAGAACGCTGATTAAACAAGAGATTTCATCACTATTCAAAAGATTCAACTTGTTAATTGCGCCAACCATGCCCATGCTTCCATTTAAGATAGGTGAAAAAAATTTTGACCCATTACAATTGTACATGGCAGATATCAACACTGTACCTGCAAACCTTGCAGGTATACCATCAATTTCTATACCATGTGCATTCAAAGATGGTTTGCCAATTGGTTTGCAGATAATGGGCGATTACTTGAGCGAAGAGCTGCTGTTGAGGGCAGCATATGCATTTGAGGAGGTTACAGATGTGAAGAAGGTGGCTGATTTATGAGTATAAAGATAGGACTCGAGATACATTGTCAGCTTACAGGCTTACAGAGCAAGTTATTCTGTGCCTGTCCTTCCGACTATAGGGGTAAGCCACCTAATGCAAATGTTTGTCCTGTATGTCTGGGTTTACCTGGAACGCTTCCATTGCTTAACAAGAAAGCTTTGGAGTATGCAGTGATGATAGCATTAGCATTAAATTGCAAAATACCTGATACAGTAATGTTCTATCGGAAGAATTACTTCTATCCCGATCTGCCGAAGAACTTTCAGATTACTCAATACAATAGCCATCAGATAAGCAGTATAGGTTCCGAAGGTGCAGTTGAGGTTGATCATAAGAAGGTAAGGATCAGGCGTGTGCAATTGGAGGAAGATCCTGGTAGGTTGGTGTATGAAGGCGGTATGGAAACATCGCTCTACACATTAGTAGACTACAACAGAGCAGGTGTTGCATTAGTGGAAATAGTTACAGAACCTGATTTTGAGGATCCAAAAGATGTCAGGATATTTCTGAATAAACTTACATCGGTGCTGGAGCATCTTGGTGTATGCGATACAAAACTTGAAGGTGCTGTAAGATGTGATGCAAACGTTTCACTTGCTGATGGTAAGAAGGTTGAGATCAAGAACGTTGGTTCATTCAAGGAAGTTGAGAAGGCACTGATGTTTGAAATATCGAGGCAGAAGAGTTTGGGTATAAAAGGTATCGAGGTCAAGGCCGAAACTAGACACTGGGATGATGTTAGGAGAATAACGATACAATCAAGAACGAAGGAGGAGGAGCAAGACTACCGTTACTTCCCAGAACCAGACATTCCTGCTGTATCTCTAGGGAGTGAACTGATAAATTCTATCACAGAAAAGATGCCAGAACTACCGGATGCAAGAAAGATCAGATTCATTGAGAAATTTGGATTATCTGAACAAACTGCACAGGTGCTAATTGATAGCAAGGAAATGGCAGACTTTTTTGAAGAAAGTATCAAAGCATATAGTAATGCGAGAGAAATCGCAAACTGGATCGTTACAGACATGAAAGGATTCATTGATGAGGTGGATAGCATCAACTCGCTTGAAATAAAACCAGCTCATATTGCCGAGCTTGCCAAACTTGTGGATCAGTCTATTATAAGCAGGCATTCAGCCAAGCAGATCCTCCAGCAGATGGTCAAGAGTGGTGAAATGCCGTTAGAAATAATGAAAAAGGATGAATCTACAAAAATAAGTGATGTGCAGGCACTTACAGAAATAGTCGATGAGGTGTTTGCTATGGAAACAGATGCCGTGCAAGATGCTTTGAAGAATGAGAAGGCAATAAACTTCTTGCTTGGTAAGGTCATACAGTCAACAAAGGGCAGAGCAGATCCGAAGCTTGCAACTGAATTGATAAGAAAGAAACTGGCAAGTATCTCTGTTTGATCTTATTTTATCTGCTCTAGGTGATTCATCACCATTGGCAAGAATGCGCCCACATCAGACACAATTCCCAATGCTTGCCACGTTCCTCTATCCAGTAATTTTGTTACAACCGGCTGACTGATATCAACGGCAACAACCTTCACGTTTGATGGTAACATATTACCCACTGCGATTGAGTGAAGCATGGTGCATAGCATGAGAACCATGTCAACACCATTCAAAATCTCTCTATACTTTCTCTGTGCTTCCACAACATCAGTTATACAATCAGGTATAGGGCCATCATCACGTAAGGAGCCTGCAAGTACAAATGGCACATAATTCTTTACACACTCATACATTATACCGCGTTTAAGAACACCTTTCTTCACCATCTCTTTTATTGAACCATTCTTGAACACCTCATTCACTGCTTGCATGTGGTTTCTATGTCCTCGGAGCGCAAGGGTACCATCTTTAACATACATGCCAAGAGATGTGCCCATCAACGCATATTCAATATCATGCACAGCTAAGGCATTGCCTGCAAGCAGACCGTCAACATATCCCATCCTTATCAGTTTTGCAAGCGAGTCTGCTGCTCCAGTATGAACTATTGCAGGTCCTCCTACAACTATTATCTTTCCTTTCTTTCGTTTCGTGTTATAGATATCTAAAGCAACCTTTCTTGCTATGTGCTGTGTTGGTCTCTCGCTCGAACTGCTGCTGCTCATGAACTGAAAAACATCCACACCTTCCCTAGGCCTTTCTGGAGGAGAGATTTTGATACCTCTCTCTCCAACAACTACAAGATCACCTTTCCTAACATCGCGTATGGGTCTACAATATGCTCGATTCTTTACCGGATCATAAACTATGCACTTATCCATCATCATATTTTCAACTTTGATCCATTTGCCCTTATGAATGAAAGTTGGGTTGTTTGTTGTGCTGTAGAAATTATCAGGCATGACCATATCACGTGATACTTTCTCCAGCATAACATTTTCAACAGAAACAGAAACAGCACCTTCGCGATACACCTCTTCAAGTAATTGCTCCAGATGTTGTTGGTTCTTGCCTCTTATCAACAATCGAGCATAACTTGGATCCTTCTTCTCCTTTCCCACAGTAAATTCTAAAACTTCAAAATCACCTTTCAGATCCATGACCTTATCGAATATTCTGGTAAGTATCATTGAATCTATAAGGTGACCTTTTACCTCAATCTCTCTCTCAAATTTCTTCAATTTAATCAGTCACTGACCATACCTTTTCCCGCTACTTAAAAATCTATACGGGGATCTTTATCTTGCCAATGTATTCACTCATACCATCTCGTTTCATTTGCTCAACAATCTTGTCAGCATCCTCTTTCTTGAACCATGAGGCTATGGACTTGGCATTTCCATCTTATCACATATACAGATAATGCATCCATGCTCTCCTACAACCACACCGACCATATCTTCTTCACCAACTGGCTCCCAGATACCATCCTTACTCTCCTTCAGAGCAATAGCAGGAAGAGCATTCCCAGCATAGTTCTTCAGTTTGGTGGCAGCGTCCTTAATTCTTACCTGCCCGATCTTCAATGCTTGGAAGTATTGCACAGAGAATCCCTACGCTTTAGCCTGCTTTAAACTATTCAGCATCTTTAAGAGTTCCTTATCCTCTATACCATCTTTAGCGGAAAGGAAGAACTGCTCCAACAGATGATAACCATACCCTTTCTTTCTATAATCTCTTGCCTGTATTGCCATTTCTAATTTGTCCAGTTGATGAACAAGCACTGCCTCCTTGCTTGACATGCTTGTATACTCTTTCCATAGTTTATGGTAATCTGAACGTAACTTTAGTGGCAACTTGTTCAAAATTCTTTTCATCGCTTCCGCCTCCTTGGTTTTTTTCATTTCTTTTGCTGGATCATTAGGCATATGGTCACCTGTTATAGACTCTGCTAGATCATGAAAGAGTGCCATCTTCACTGCTTTGCTACTGTTCAATCCCTTCTTATCTGCTATCACCATACACATTAGTGCAGTTAGATAGGAATGGTCTGCAACAGATTCTGGTTGCTTCACCTTTACCTTGGTTATCCATCCACGCCTTTTTACCCATTTTAGTTCATTGGCAAGTTCAAAGAATTCAAGCAGGTCTACCATTTTCTGGTATCGCCCTCTAACAGCCCTGAACCTGTATGCATACGGTCTATGTGTTTTGAAAGTTCATCTTTGTTCTTGAACACAGAATTACAGTATGGACATCTAACTTCGCTCATATAACTGGTTAGACCATGTGTGATTTTAACTTAATTGTTCTAATTGGTGTACTACGGAGTTCCATATCTTTCCACTTGCCATGTCAGATAATTTATCATTAAGGTCAGACCTTGGAAGTTGAACCGCATGATCTAAGAAAATACTATCAAATGCGATTGCAAAAGATACCAACGAC
>Ga0073934_10011297_pt1 | contig 10836 bp, 11 predicted proteins | sample LarsenN4metaG_FD_76834 | JGI IMG/M metagenome (GOLD analysis project Ga0073934, IMG submission 76834) | Hot spring sediment bacterial and archeal communities from British Columbia, Canada, to study Microbial Dark Matter (Phase II) - Larsen... ...
ATGGATAGACCCTGACTGCGAAGAGTTGGCTCGAGCTCGCTCCACGGTCGATCCAGTGCGACGCGACGCGCCTCGCGAGTGGCGTCTCGTAGCAGCCAGTGATAACTGCGAGTGTTGTCGGCAAAAACCGCCCGCAATCTAGCCGTCAGACCTGTTGCCAGATCGGCCGACTGCCTCGGCGGCATCGGCCGCAAGAGCGACACCGTCACGGCGACGACGGCCATGAGCATCAACAGGTCCATGACGCCAAATTGAAGCCAGCCGCGCAAGCGACCGTTCGCCTTCATTGTTCAGCTCGTTTGCTTGGCGAGTACCTCTTCCTCGCTCAGCGTCTCTTTGATCTGCTCCTCCAGCCGATCAAGGTCCCAGCGGCCCTGGTCGCGGATGATCGACCGCAAGAGCGGGTTGATCTCCGAGATCGTATCAGCGATGTCGCTGAGCAGCTCGTACTGCTCGCGGGCCTTGGTGACTTCGCGGGGGGTTTCCGTCATGTCACGCAGGATGGCTCCTTCGCTGCGCGAGGCCACGACCGGCTCGGACTGACCCTCGATGAAGACGTTCGTCCGCCGGCCGGGCCCACGTCCCTCCTCGATCGGCGCCAGGCCCACGATCCGGTCCGAGCGAAAGTACTTCCCGTAGCCCAAGGCCACCATGACGCCTTTTTCGACTCTCATGGGTTGCTCCTGTGGACTGTGCTAGGCTCAGTGGATGCCCAGTGCTACCCTACCGATGAGACATCGGCACCCGAACAATGGCGGTCACCGTCTAACGCTGATTAATCAACGCCAGCAGCTGTTTCGCGTGCTCCGCAACATCGGCATCTTGTGCGAGCTTTTGCAGAATCACTTCCACTTCCTCACGCGGCAAGTAGCGTAGCGCAAGCGGCAGCAGCGCTCTGCCCTTGCCATGCCTTCTGTCAGTGACCAGCGGCACAATGCGCGGCGCCGTGTCAGCCGTTGCCGTTTCCGCAATCGCCTTGCCAAGCACCCACTTAAGCTGTGACTCCGGATTTTCAACTCCCAGAAATCGCTCGATCAGAGCATCCGTTGCTGTTCCTCGCGCTTCCGGGACCGTCAATGCCCTTGCAATACCCTCAACGGTGCGTGGGTGATGCGTACGGCGCAAGTGGTTCACTAGTACGGGGATTGCCGCCCGATATGCCCCTTTGTAGTTCACCAAATCCCAGACTGAACCGACGCGAACACCCACCTTTGCAAGGTCAAGAACCAGAATCTCCTCATCGGCCTTCAACGCCGACCGAAGTTCCTGTTGTGTTTCCGCCTGTTCTCGACTGCGCCGCACAAAGTCGGCGTCGGCAGAAAGTTCAGCCATGAGGTCGGCTGCCGTCTTCGGTGGCCGATTGCTGAAGTCTGGCATCTGCTCGCTCGCTACTTGGCTGCCTTGAGCGACTCAACTTTCATCAGCGTATATGGATAAATCGTCGTGGCATAAATCGTGCCATCGCGGGCTACGATCATGCCCATGATCACGTGCAGCGGCGTGAGCGTGCCGTCAGGCAGCGTGTGGTAGCCATGAATGGGGCGAGGGCTGCCGTCAGGGTTCTTGCCAGGGCCGGCCTTGAAGTTGAAGAAATCGGGGTTTTTGACGCCGAACACGCCCAGGTCGGTCATCGAGCCGGTGGCCGGGTCGTGGCGGATCAGGTGAAAGAGCGAGCCGGCGCCGAAGCCGGTTTTGTTGCTGATGCCGACCGCTGAATAGACACGGCCGTCCGGGCCGATGCTGATTGAGCCGCGCGAATCGGGGTTTTCGCCCGTGATGCGGTTGCCCAGGTTGGTGGCGATGACCGGCTTTCCCATTTCGCCCATCAGGTCTACCCGGAACATGCGGAGGTCATCGAGCAGTTGCAGGTACGCCGTCTTTCCATCGGGCGTGATCCGCCAGTCGGGATGCACGCGCTTGGCCCCGAGGTACTGCTCGAAGGGCCTGCCTTCCACCAATAGAGGATCGACGGAGACCTTATCGGTTTTCGGATCGTAGCGGGCGACTTTGTAATCGACGGTGATCGCCGTGCCGCGGCCTTGGGCATCGACGATCGTGTTGGGCTGATCGCGGAGGATCGGCCCCAGCTCGCGGTACTTTTTGGTCTTCATGTCATAGAGCATCCAGTGTTGCTCTTCGCAGGTGATCACATAGATCAGGCCGCGCGACTCGTCGGCCGTGACGTCGATGACGCCTTGCCCTTCCTTCTTGCCGGCGGCGATCTGCTGGTCCGTGAGCGGCATCGGCATGCCGAGGTTCTCGGCCTTGTCCGTAGCCGGGTCATAGACCATCACATATCCGCCGCGGTACGTCGGGATCTTCTCACCGCGCTCGAGGGCCTTGCGCTCCTCCGCTGTCGGATAGCCTTGCTTGGAGCCGACGTAAATCTTGCCCGATGGGCCGACGAAGTTTCGCGTATGCAACTTCGACTGAGCTGCGTAGCCGGTCGGCGTCAGCGGCAGGCCGACGAGCTTGTGCGTATCCAGCACAATCCGCATCTTCTCGGTCTTCGGATCGAACTCGACTAAGTACGAGTTTCGCCCATAAGCCGCCGTGCCGACATAAATCTTGCCGTTCAGGCCTTCGCAAAGGGAGAAGTAGCCGGATTCTTCGGTGGTCGTCTCGGGCGGGATGTGGAAGGCCTTAGCCTGCACGTACGGGAACGGCGCTTTGGTCGGCTTTTTTTCTTGGGCAGCCAGCGAGGGAGCGAGCAAGGAGATCAGGCAGATTGAACAGAAGGCAAGTCGCATTTTTGGCAACTCCGGGGGAAAGCGGCTGAGAGGCAAGCAGGATTCGGGGGCAACGATTCAGGACGCAGGACAAAAGGTAAAAGGGCAGCGAGATGATTCAATGTCGACCGCTAACAACGTCATAAAAGAAAGGAATGAGCAGCCACACGATGAACAGAATGAAGATGGCTAGCGCGAAGAGCGCAAATAAATCGAGCAGCCGATGACGACGCCGTTGTGGTGCGCGGACCCCCTCCGTCTGCGGCGCTTCGTAAGGGTTCTCGTCCATCGTCCCATGACAAAGTAGCGCTCGCGCGCCCTAACGCCTCGACACTCGCCTAGAGCGTCCACCCTTTGCGGTACGGGCGACGGACGAATTCCTCAGCGTCAGGGCAGTTGGTCGCTTCCAGCTTTTCGGCATTCCACTCGAGCTTCTTGCCGACGCGGAAGGCGGCATTGCCCAGCAGGTTATGCTCGACGAGCGCGCCGGAGTAATCGAAGTTACACAGCGTCTCCGCGCCGGTCTTGCAGGCGTGAATCCATTCCTGATAGTGGCCGAGTGACTTAGCGATCGTCGGCTTGGGCGGGTCAAAGTCCTTGAACTTCTTCTCCGGCAGCAGCACGCGGCGGTCGTAATCGGCCAGGAGCATGCCTTCGTCCCCGATAAACAGGATGCCGTTGAACCACTTAGCCAGATCAACCCCCTCGGGCGAGTTGGGCCGCTTCCCACCGTGATACCACGACACTTTCACCGCGGGCCGTTTACCGCGGGCGGGGTGGTCCCAGCGGACGATCATCCACGCCGGATTGATCTCCGAGTCCACCGGCGGCCCTTCCGCCTCCACGCTCGTCGGATGCTTGAGCTCCAGCGCCCAATAGGGCAGGTCAATGAGATGGCTGCCCATGTCCCCCAACGTCCCGTTGCCGAAATCCCACCAGCGGTTCCAGGTGAGGTTGCCCGGCATGTAAACCGGGTGATAAGGCCGGTCCGGCGCCGGGCCGAGCCACAGGTCCCAGTCGATGTGGGGCGGCACCGGCGGCATCTCGGTCGGCCGTTTGCCCTCCCCGCTCACCCGGCCGCACCATACGTGGGCCTCGCGCACCGGCCCGATCGCGCCAGACTGCACCAGCTCGACGACCCGGCGGTAGTTTTCGGTGGCGTGAATCTGCGTGCCCATCTGCGTGGCGACTTTGCTCTTACGATACGTATCGCCGACGACGCGGGCTTCATACACGTCGTGGGCCAGCGGCTTTTCGCAATACACGTGCTTGCCGAGCCGCATGGCCATGACGCTGGCCGAGGCGTGCGTGTGGTCGGTCGTGCTGATGACCACCGCCTCGATCTCCTTGTTGGTGTCCAGCAGCTTCTGCCAGTCGCGATACGTGCGGGCCTTGGGATGCTTCGAGGCGGCTTGAGCCAGATACTTCTCGTCGATGTCGCACAGGGCGACGATATTCTCGCTGCTCACCGCGCCCATGTTGGCCGCGCCGCGGTTGGCCACCCCGATGATGCCGATATTGAGCTTCTCGTTGGGCGAGCGGCTTTGGGCGCGAGCACTGGCCCCCCCAGCGACCCAATATCCAGACGCCGCTAAAGCGGCAGTCTTCAGAAAATCACGACGGTGTGCGGCGCGCATAGCAGACTCCTCTCCGATTAGACAAACGGATTGGATAATTGGAGGCCGTCGTATGAGGTCGGCGATCCCATGTCTTCGGTATAGAGCGTGGTAATCCCGGCCTCCAAACAGGCGGCAATCAGCATACTATCCCAATGTGAAAGACGAAATCGGCCAGACAAATCCAAGGACCGATCGAGCACTTTGGGGCTTGGCATGGCCAACGCAAATCGACGACGAAACGCCGCTATGTAACGAAGAACGTTCGACCGGGACAACTCGCCGCGATCCTCCCAGGAACGCGAGTAGCGAAGAAACTCACCCGCGACTTGCCACAACAGAACCGTCTGAACCGGGATTGATCTCAGGTGGCGAATGAGATTGCGCGCCTTCGTTCGTTTTGACGGCTCGTGCTCATCAATGCTGTAGATGAGGACATTCGTGTCAACGGCGTTCATGGAGTTCATCCCGCGTTGGCCGGACGCCGCCAGAGTTGACCGTCGCCTCTTTCCACAACTGTTCTAGCTCATCCTCTGCGGCATCGTCGCCGTCAGCCTTTGCAGCGACCTGCTCGATGGTCAACCGCACACGAGCGTGCACAGGCAGCGGTAAGGGGGCGTCGGGGACAAAGACGCCGTTATCGAAGGTGGCCAGCACGGTCTGCGACATGGGAGGAGCCTCTAGGATTAGCATTACGACGCCAATTCTAGTCCTAGCCCCCGAGCCAAGAAAGGCTCGACAAGAACAACGCGCAAGACTTACCGATACCGCCGCTGTGGCGTCGTGGCCATGCGCGAGTCGGGCATCGGCGGGCGTTCCGGCGCCGGCTCCGACATTTCGAGCATCTTGAGATAGGCCGAGAGGGCGGAACGTAGGCCGGCGAATTGTTGCAGTTCTAGCCCTGGATGATTCTGGGACAACCGATCCACGACGTCGGACAAGAGAGCCGGATCCGACTTCACGGGCGGCGGCGGGTATTCGCCGTCCCCCAGGGCCGCCTGGAGCTCGTCGAATCGCAAATAGGCTCGCCAGTCATACGCCCGTGGACCGTCGCCGAGGAAGTTTGCCAGCACCTGGCTGGCGTAGCGCGCATTGCGGCGGGCGGCTTGCACTTCGTCCGGGGTGAAAGCAATGCCAGGCGAGGTCAGGCCCCATCCGCCGCCACTGAATCCGCGCAGGCTGACGGTGGCCAAGACGCCCGCCACGAATCCGCCGATCGCCGCCATTACCAGCGGCTTGCGAAATGGCGCTAGCAAAGCCAGCAGCATCCTCATGCGGCCACGTTCCTGTTCCACCCGAGCGGGCATACCGGCGCTCCTCTGTGGCGCAGGGTATCGGCAGTTTTGCCGGCGATGCCTTAGTTAAACTGGCCGCGACCGGCGCAGATTGCCCAGATTGGTGAGTGGTGATTGGTGAGTGGTGGGTGGTAAGGAGGGCGATACCCCCACGCGGACGGCTCTTGACCCGCTCACTTCCTTTTAATGCTCACCTACTCCACCGCATTGAGCTCTTCTTCGATTGCGTTGCGGCGGATGAGGCCCCCGAGCCACCAACCCCAGATCGCGTAATGGAAGAAGGCATAGGCGAAAAATGCCCCCCCGACGATCAAAGCGTAGGCCAGTAGCCCGCTGCTCAGCAGTAGCAGAAACGCAATGGCTCCTAGCACGCCCAGGCCGGCTAAGGCCAGGCCCAGGCAGCCCGACAGAGCTGAGGCCTGTCTGGCGGCCGGCTCGGGCCGGGAGATCAGCTCCCGCCGTGGCGGCTTGTGAGTGGTTTCGGCGGGAGGGGGCATATCGGCTTTGCGGCAATCGGCGAGCGTTACAATGCGGAATTCGGAATGCGGAGTGCGGAATTCTCAGTGGTCTTGATGCTCATCGAATTTCGCATTTCGAATTCCGAATTCAGCATTCCGAGAACTCCGGCTCTACGGCCTGCGTGATCACACCCGCCGCATGGCCGCGAGTCAGCAGTTCTCGCACCGCTTGCCGGCCGCGAGGACCGAAGTCGAGGGTCCACTCATTGACGTACATGCCCACGAACTCGTCGGCCCGCTCGCGGTCCAGGTCGCGACCGTAGCGCTGAGCATAGTCTAACGCTTCGTCGCGATGATCCAAGGCGTATTGGATGCTTTGCCGCAGCAAGCGGTTCACATCGCTAATGATCTGGGCCCCTAAATCCTTTCGCAGGCCATTGGCCCCCAGCGGAAGCGGGAGGTCGGTCTCTTCCTTCCACCACGCGCCAAGGTCGACGACGAGTTCCAAGTCACGATCACCATAGGTCAATTGCCCTTCGTGGATGATGAGGCCGGCGTCCACCGGCTGTCCCTGGTACTGGCCCTCCTCGACGGCAGCCAGGATGCGATCAAACGGCACCACGACCGGCACGAATTCGTCTCCAGCGCAAAGCCGCAGCGCCAGGTAAGCGGTCGTAAGCTTGCCGGGGATGGCGACCACTCGCTCAGCCAGATCGCCGACCGTCAGCGGCTCACGGGCCACCACCATCGGGCCATAGCTATCGCCAATGCTCGCGCCGCAAGGGCACAAGACATAAAGGTGCGTTAGATACGCGTAGGCGTGCAAGCTGAACGCCGTCAGCTCCAGCTCTCCGTGCTTGGCCCGGGTGTTGAGCGTTTCGATGTCGCACAGCTCGTGCCGGAACTCGTAAGGCCCCGTGTCGATCTTGCCGTTGGCCAGAGCGTGGAACATGAAAGCATCATCCGGATCGGGGCTGTGGCCGACGCGGATGATGCGAGTCGTCGTGGTCATGGCCTGGCGATGAGTGGGTGAGTGGGTGAAGAGGTGACAAGGTGACAAGGTGACAGGACGAGAAGGTGACAGGGACGACAACCGTCGTGTGGAGGCGGCTCACCGTTTCACCCCCTCACCTTGTCACCTTGTCACCCCCTCACCTTGTCACGTTGCCACGCATGATAGCGCGGGCTGAGGATAACGGTCAAACCGCAGGCTACGGTGCGGCGCAACCTGCGGGCTGTAGCGGTGTTTTGGAGCGTGCTTGCGAGGAGGAGGGGCCGGCCCGTCTGCCGCGCGCGTGACGAGCTATCCGCTCCCCGCCAGCCGTTTTTCCCCCTAAACTTTCGCAGGGTGCTAGGGGTATAATCTCCCACCCCTGGCGGGTCAGATGTGAGCGGAGACGCTTCGCGTTTTGGATAATGTGCCGTCTACAGGCCACCCTTTCGCCTTTCTTTTTGAGGAGTCTCACGTGAAGAAATTCCTGTTCTCGCTGGCGGCTTTGGGGCTGACGCTCATTGCTGCGGCCGCCGCGCCGGCTCAAGACAGCAAGGCGGGCGACAACAAGCCGCTCCTTGTCATGTCGCTGCCCAGCGTCGATGCGCTGATGAAGGACCTCGAATACCTGGGCAAGGTCACGGGCGCCGAGGCTTTGCACATGAAGTTCGAGGACGCCATCGACATGTACGCCGGCGGGTTGAAAGGCCTCGACCGCGGCAAGTCGATCGGCCTGGCGGCCACGACCGACGGCGCGAACTTCCAGTTTCTGGCGTTCCTGCCGGCGACCGACGCCGACGCCTTGATCGCGCTCAGTCCCATGCCGGCCGAAGACGTCGGCGATGGGCTCAAGAAGATTTCCACCCCCTTTGGACGCGACATCTTCCTCAAGACCAAGGGGTCGTGGCTTCTGGCCAGCAATGAGGCTTCGTCGCTAGCCACCGTGCCGGCCGATCCTGCCAAGTTGCTGGACGGCATGGACAAGCAATATGACCTGGGCGTCCGCATCTACATGCAGAACATCCCGCCGGCGTATAAGGGCATGGCCGTGGGGGCCATCCGCCTCGGCGCAAGCCAGGGCATGGCCCGCAAGAAGCCGGGCGAGTCGGAGGAGTCGTACGCCAGCCGCAAAAAACTCGTCAATCAGCAAATCGATGCACTGGTCAAGACGATTAACGAGCTGGATCAGATCACGCTGGGCTGGTCGGTCGATGCGCCAGCCAAGAAGCTGGTGATGGAGATCTCCGCCACGGCCAAGGAAGGGAGCGACACGGCCAAGAAGTACGCCGAGCAGAAAGATCTGCGATCGAACTTCGCCGGTTTCTGGAAGGATGACGCCGTGTTCAGCGCCCTGGCGGCCGCCAAGGTAACCGAGGACGAAGCCGCCCAGCTCATCGGCACGCTGGAGCAGGGGGAGCAGGCGATCCTCAAGGAGATCGACAAGTCGGACGACTTCGAGAACGAGGCCCAGAAGGCCAAGGTCAAGGAAGTCGTGGTCAAAGTTTGGGACGTGCTGGAAAGCACCATCAAGGCCGGCCAGGTAGACGTCGGCATGACCGTTCTTGGCGAAGGGCCGTTTACCTTGGCAGTTGGCATGGGCGTGGCGGACGGAGCGGCCGCTGACAAGGCGCTGCGCGACGCCATCAAGATCGCCGAAGACGAGGAAGTGCTGGCCAAAGTCGAATACGAGGCCCACAAGGCGGGTGACGTGACCTTCCACGTCATCAGCCCCAAGCTAGCCGACTCGGGTGAGGATGTAATCAGCTTCTTAGGGGCCGACCCCAAGATCGTCGTGGCCACGGGGAAAAAGAGCCTGTACTTTGCCCTGGGGACCGGCGCGGTGAAGACCCTGGAGGACCTGATCGAAAAGAGCAAGGCCGCGGCAGGCCGCCCGGTGCCGCCGGGTCAGATGGTCCTCTCGCTGGCGCCGATCCTGAAGTTCGCCGCCAAGCATGATCCGGATAATCCCATCGTGCCCGCATTGGCCGAATCCCTCACGCCGGGCAGCGACCGGATTCGCATCTCCAGCAAGCTGATCCCCAACGGCGAATCCAGCCGGCTGGAGATCGATGAGGGGGTCGTCAAGATGATCGGCAGCGCCCTGATGATGTTCCGCGGAGGCTTCGGTGCCGCGGCGCCAGGCCGCTAAGCAGCCCCCTCTCGGCGTGGAACGCGCCGTGGAGCGATTGACAGATTCAGCGCCGGCCGAGCTTCGGCCGGCGTTTTTGTTGATGCGTCGGCGCTCTTGCCAGTGTAGTGCCGAATGCAGTCGGGCTTACGCCGCGACGCTCGCCGGTCGCCGCTGTCCGCTTCGTGGCAGGGCCATCTTGGCCTGCGGGAACGTTCGCTTCTCAGCACGGCCAGGATGGCCAGGATGGCGGTACCACTGCTATTCCTCCAAATCCATCTGTCCCCATGGGATGGGCATGGTGGTCGGCTCGGCCTGGTGGCGCTGACGGACGTCCTTGGGGCGCTTTTGAAAGAACTCGACGATGTTGGCTAGCTGTTTAACCGCCTCGCGGTAGACGCGCTCCCCTTTCTCGCGCGTGGCCAGCTCCGGCTGCCCCATCACGCCGCGCGGCGAATAGGTGCTGGTCCAGGACGTAAGCTGCGCCGGCCCGGTCGAGAGGAGATCGACCCAGATGTAAGGGTTGCCGTCGTTCGTGGTGGCGATGTGGTTCTTGATCTTGTCTTTCCGGACGCCTTCCTCGTCGATGTAAAGATACAGCGATGTCTCCAGCTCGCAGGCATGCGCGCACCCGCCGGGAAAGACGCTTTGCCGCCAGCTCGGCAGAAACTCCTTGTCGATCGCCAGGAGATGCCACCAGGCAATCAGCACGCATTCAGCGTCGGTTTCAAGATTCGTCCGCCGGGCGGCCAAGTCGAGGTTTGGCATATTCGACCCGTGCCCGTTCAACAGGATGATCTTCTTGAACCCATGAAAGGCCAGCGACTTGGTCACGTCCATCACCTGCTTGATGAACGTCTCCCAGTGCGTGTTGATCGTGCCAGGAAAGTCCATCACGTGCCCCGTGTAGCCGTAGGCGATGTGCGGGAGCACGAGCACTTTGTCGGGCATCTTCTGGCCCACGCCGCGGGCGATGGCGCCTGGGCAAACGAGGTCCACGTCCAGCGGCAAGTGGTCGCCATGCTGCTCGACCGCCCCGCAGGGGACGATGCAGACCTTCTTCATGCCGATGGCCTCGTTGATCTCCGGCCAGGTAAGCTTTTCGTAGCGGTATTCGGTAGCGGCGCGACTGGTCATGGGCATAGCAAGGGTGGATGATAAAGGCGAGCATCGCGGCGTAAGCCCGACGTGCTAAGGACACCATAGGATAACACTCAGCTCGCGTAGAATCAGCAAGTTCTGGATTCAGAAGAACAGGAGGAAACGGAGGGAACAGAGAGCGAGATAGACGCGCCATGGCCTCCTCTGTTTCCTCCGTTCTCTCCTGTTCAGAATTGGGTGGCGATGGCAACGACGAAGTATCCCACAATCGGCCAACTCAAGACCGTGGCGGCATTCCGCGCGCGGCTGGCGGAGCTGGGGCTTGCGCTGCCGGTCGATGAGACAATGCTGACAGCCGACGCAGGCTCGCCACTGGCCGAGCCGTGCGAAGTGGCCGGCGTGCAGGTCGGCAATCGCTGGTGCATTCAGCCGATGGAGGGCTGGGATGCCAACCGCGACGGCTTCCCTTCGCCGCACGCGCTTCGCCGTTGGCGGAATTTTGGCCTCAGCGGGGCCAA
>Ga0073934_10011298_pt1 | contig 10836 bp, 8 predicted proteins | sample LarsenN4metaG_FD_76834 | JGI IMG/M metagenome (GOLD analysis project Ga0073934, IMG submission 76834) | Hot spring sediment bacterial and archeal communities from British Columbia, Canada, to study Microbial Dark Matter (Phase II) - Larsen... ...
CAGCAACAGCGCCAGCAGCAGCGCCAGCGGCACCACCACCAGCACGACGAGCAGCGCCACCGCGATGCCGGCCAGCGCCAGCGCGGCGTGGCCGAGGCCGAAGTCCTCGCCCGGCCAGAGGCGCTCGCCGTCGACCACGATGTCCCAGCCGGGCGCCGCGAGCAGCGTCGCCTCGCTGAGCGCAGCGGCCACGATGACGATGACGGCCACGCCGGCCACCAGCAGCAGCAGCGCGCCGCCGAGCAGCCAGCGCCAGATCGGCCCGCGTGAAGGGTTCATGTCACGGCCTCCTCGATGGTCTTGTACGGCACGGTGATCGTCACGCGCGTGCCGCTCGGCGCGTTCTCGGCCACCGTGAGCGTGGCCCTGGGCCCGTAGAGCAGCTGCAGCCGCTCGCGGATGTTGGCCAGGCCCACGCCGGTGCCCGCGGTGGCGGCCTTGCCGAAGCCGAGTCCGGTGTCGGCCACCGTGACCTGCAGCTTGCCGTGCACGATCTCGGCCGCCACCAGCAGGTGGCCGCCCTCGGCCTTCGGCTCCAGGCCATGCTTGATGGCGTTCTCGACCAGCGTCTGGATCATCATCGGCGGGAACTCGGCCGACAGCAGCCCGTCGGGTACGTTCACTTCGGTCGTCAGGCGCTCTTCCATGCGCACCTTGAGGATCTCGAGGTAGGGCCGGATCACCGCCAGCTCGCGGCCGAGGTCGCGCACGCCGCGGCCCCCGTTGGCGCCGCCGCCGGCCTCGCGCATCGTCGGCATGCTGGCGCGCAGCAGCGCGATCAGGTTCTTCTGCATCTGGCTGGCGCGCGAAGGGTCGGTCTCGATCAGGTGGTCGATCGAGGCCAGCGTGTTGAACAGGAAGTGCGGCTCGACCTGCGCCTGCATGGCCGCCATGCGCGCCTCGACCACCTGGCGCTTGAGCGACTCGGCCTCGGCCGTCTCGGTGGCCTGGGCTGCCTTCACCTCGGCCTGCAGGCGGCCCTTGTAGGTGTACTTGAGGATCGCCGAGCCGAGGATCCACAGGAAGGTGAACTGCATCAGCGCGTCGCCGATGCCGTAGCGGCGCGTGCGCGTGCGGTAGCGCGGCTCGTCGCCGAGCGCGGCGAGCGCGTCCTCGAGCTCCTGGCGCGCCTCGGCGGCGTCCTTGGCGGCCTGCGCGGCGTCCTCGCGCGCCTCGTCGACGGCGCGTTCGATCTCCTCGCGGGCGCGCGCCAGGGCCTCGCGCACCGCCTCGCTGGCGGCGCCCGGCGGCACCGTGATGCGGATGCCCTCGGCGGCCGCCGAAGCCGCGGCGGCGGCCGCCTGGCGCGCCTTGACGGCCGCCTGCTCGGCGGCCGAAGCGGCCTGCGCCGGCGCCTCGACCTTGGGCCCGATGCGGATGCCGTCGCGGCCGATGCTGATGTCCACGCCCTCGCCCTTGCCGGGGGTCTCGATGCGCACGGCGGGCGCCTCGGCCGACGGCTTGGGCGCGGTGGCGGTCTTGGGTGGCGCGGGCGGCACGGCCGGCTTGGGCGGCGCCACGATGCGCGGCCGCGTCACCTCGACGCGCTCGGTCACCGTCCAGGTGAACGGCGGCATGTCGTGCACGATGGCCACCGTGATCAGCAGCAGCAGCGCGTAGACGATGAAGCGCCGCCACGACAGGCCGACGAGCCAGCTGCCGTAGGCGTGGTAGCCGCGCAGGAAGGCCGCCGAGAAGCGCTGCCAGCGCCGCTGCCAGCGCGCGGCGGCATCGTCTTCGGGGACGGGGGTGGCGGAGCTCATCACGGGTGGCGGAGGGGAACGGGCGGCACTGTAGCGAGCGGCCGCGCGCGCCCGCCAGGGCTTCCCGATGGGCCGCCGCGACTCGCCGACAGGCTGCGCCGGCAGACGACCGGCGGGTCGGGAACTTTCCCGCGCCGCGCCTCCAATAAGGCGGACCGATGATGCACTTCGTCTCCCGCCCTGCGGTTCGATCGCGCGCTGCCGACTCGCGCGCCGCCGACGCGGACGGCCCGAGCGCTGCGGCCGGCGCCGCCGATCCCCCTGATCTCACCGATCTCACCGATCCGCCCGATCCAGCCGATCTGGCCCGCCGCGTCGCCGCCGGCGACCGCTTCGCCCTCGACGCGCTCTACCGCAGCCAGTCCGGCGCCGTCTACCGCTACGTGTTCGCGCTCGCGGGCAACGCGGCCTGGGCGGCCGACGCGACGCAGGAGGCCTTCGTCGCCTTCGCGACGCGGCCGCAGGGCTTCGACGCGGCACGCGGCACGATCGGCGCCTACCTGGCCGGCGTGGCGCGCCACGCGCTGGCCGCGCGCTGGCGCGAGGCGCGCCTGTTCGACGCGCCGGGCGACGACGAGGCGACGACGCCGGCCGACGCCGAAGATGCGGCCTCGCCGGAGGCGCTGCTCGTCGGCGCGCAGGACCGCGCAGCGCTCTGGCAGGCGCTGCGCGCGCTGCCCGCCGGGTTCCGCGAGGCGGTGGTGCTGGTAGACCTGCAGGAGCGACCCTATGCCGAGGCGGCGCGCATCGCCGGCATCGAGGTCAACACGTTGCGCACGCGCTTGCACCGCGGCCGGCTGCGGCTGGCCGCCCTGCTCGCCGACAAGGGGAGCCGATGATGGAACGACCGACCGGAACGACGCTGGCCGGCGCGCTGGCCACGCTGCGCGAGGACTTGGCGCGCGCGAGCCCGCCGCCCGCGGTGCACGAGGCGGTGATGGCGGCGCTTGCCCAGTCGCCGCGGCGCGGGCCTGGTGCTCCGTTGCGCTGGGCCCGCCTGATGGCGTGGTCCGGCGCCGGCACCTGCGCGGTGGTGCTCGCCGGCTCGGCCTGGCTGATGCTGCGCCCGCCGGCGCTGCCCGGTTCCTCGGGCCTGCCCGAGGCGGCGGGCCTGGCCGGCGCCTTCGTGCCGCTCGCGCCGCCCGAGCGCTGGCCGCAGGGCGAGGCGGCGCCGGCCTGGATCGTCGACGCCGAGCTGCCCGGCGAGCGCCTCGCCGCGCTCGGCCTGCCCTTCGACCCCTCGCGGGCCGGCGAGCCGGTGCGCGCCGAGCTGCTGCTGCATCCGTCGGGCGAGGTGCTCGCGGTGCGCTTCCTGCGCTGACCCCGTTCGACGAACCCCGATGAACCCCACCCGATGAACCGGACCGTGCCATGAACCGAGCCCGCCCACCGCTGTCGTTCCCGTCGCCGTTCCCGTCGCCGTTCCCCTCGCCGAGGCGCGGCCTGCCGTTGCTGGCCGCCGGCGCCCTGGCCCTGCCCGCCCTCGCGCAGACCACGACCGTCGAGCCCGCGGCGCTGCTGCAGTTCGCCCAGGCCGCCGTGAGCACCACGGCCGCGCCCGACGGCGATCTGCTCGGCCTGGCCGCCGGCGCGCTCGGCCAGGAGCGCGTGGTCAAGGGCGCGCCCTACTGCGCCGAGGCCGTGCACGAGACCGTGCAGTGGCTGGCCGACGGCAGCGGCGGCACACCCAACCGCATCGTGCGCGCCAGTGCCACGCGCCTGTGCCGCGACGGCGAAGGCCGCACCTGGCAGGAGGTGGACCGCGGCGGCACGAAGCTCGTCTACCTGCGCGACCCGCTGGCCGGCGAGGCCTGGCTGCTCCACCCCGAGCGCAAGACCGCGCGCCGCCTCGGCCAGCGCCACGGCATGGTGCTCGGCGCCAGCGTCGACAGCGCCGCCTGGCGCGACTACGCCGAGCGCATGCGCGACTGGGCGCGCGACATGGCCCGCGAGATGGCGCGCCGCGCGCGCGAGGCGGGGCATGCGGCGCCGGGCACGTCCCCCACGCCGCCCACGCCACCCAGCCCGCCGACGCCGCCCGTCCCGCCGGTCCCACCCGAAGCCGTCGTCGGCAGCGGCGCCACGCCGGCGCTCATCGCCCGCACCGACCACGGCGACGTGGTGCGCGTGATGCGCTGGGACAGCCGCGACGCCGGCCCCGGCTTCGAGATGCCGGCCCTGCCGCCCGCGGTGCGCTGGCGCTTCGAGTCGTTCTCGCGCCGCGGCCCCGGCGTGGTGCAGGCGCTGCCGGCGCGCGACATCGAGGGCCTGCGCGTGAACGGCGAGCGCACCACCTGGACCATCGAGGCCGGCCGGGTCGGCAACGACAAGCCGATCCAGATCGTGCGCGAGGTCTGGACCTCGCCCGAGCTGATGCTGACCGTGCAGGTGCGCGACTTCGATCCGCGCAGCGGCGAGGTCAACTACCGCCTGAAGAACATCCGCCGCGGCGAGCCCGACGCGGCGCTGATTCGCGTGCCGCCCGAGTACACGCGCAGCGGTGAGCGCGGCGCGGCGCCGCGGGCCGCGTCGGCGCCGCGCGGCTAGTCCGGGCGCCGGCGCGGCGGGCGGGCCGCGCCGGCGTGCCTTCAGGCCAGGCTCGCCAGCAGCGCCAGCACGAGCGTCGCCGCAGCGGCGGCGGCCACCACCAGCAGCAGGCCGCGGTCGGCCCGTTCGGCCTGCGCCATCTGCTCGAGTGGATCGACCACCTCGGCGAGCACGCCGCCGCCGGCCAGGGCCGGTTCGGGGGCGCCCAGGCGCAGCGGGTCGGTGAGGTCACGGCGCGGCAGGATCGAGGCAACGTACGACATGGTGATTCCCCTGTTCTTGAAGCAGCGGCGTGCTGACGCCATGACGCTGTTGTAGGCAGGGGGGCGTTACGCCGGCGTTACGCGGCCCGGTGCGGGGCGTAACGGGCAATCCCGAGAACTCGGGGGGCGAGCCTTCTCAGGCAAGCAGCGCCATCAGCGCGGCATGCCCGGGGGCGCGCTGCAGGAAGCTGTCGCGAAAGCTCGGCGGCACGCGCTGCGCCGCAGTCTCGCGCAGCCAGCGCCGGCCCTGCTCGGCGACGGCGCGAGCTTCCTCGGGCGCCGCCGGCGCGAGCGCGAGCGCCGCGGCAGCCCACAGCTCCGAGCGGGGGCGCAGCGTGGGGCAGAACGCCTCGCCCAGGGCGAGCGCCTCGCGCGCCAGGCGGGCGGCCCGCTCGGGCTCGCTGGCGGCGAGCAGCACGCCCTCGTGCAGGCGCGCCGCCAGGTCCAGTCCGGTGAGGCCGAGCGCGGCCGCTTCGGCGGCGATGCGACGCAGCCGCTCGACGCACGCCGCGGCGGCGTCGGAGTTCGCCGCTTCGGCCGCTTCGGCCAGCACCTGCTCCAACTCGACCGCCAGGCGCACGTTCGGCCAGCCGTCGCGCGGCGCGACGGCCGCCGCCTCGGCCAGCGTGGCGCCGGGATCGCGCCCGAGCGCGGCCTGCCAGCGTGCCAGCAGCAGCAGGCGACGCGCGGCCACGTGGCGCGGCTCGCGCGCCGTATCGGGAGGCTCGGCGGCCTGCAGGTCCTGGCCGGCGCGCGCCGGCTGGCCGAGTTCGAGCCAGACATGCGCGCGCTGCGCCAGCACGAGCGGGCGGCGCGCCGGATTGCTCGCCTCGACGAGCGCGAGCGCGCGTTCGGCGGCGGCCAGCGCGTCGCTGTAGTCGCCCAGCGCGCGCGCCGCGTGCGAATGCAGCAGCCACAGGAAGGCCACGCTGGCGCCCTGCAGCTCGAAGCTGGCGACGAGCTGCTCGCCCTGGCGCACGAGGGCCAGCGCGCCGGCGGCGTCGCCGGCGTTGATGCGGCTCATGGCGTGGTTGGCCAGGTGGGTCACGCGCTGCGCGTGGTCGGCGATGGCGTGCGAGTGGGCGAGCGCGCGCTCGTGGTGGCGCTGCGCCTTGCCGACGCGGCCGAGGTTGTCGAGCACCACGGCGAAATTGCCGTGGAACTCGGCCAGGTCGTCGGGCCGCAGCTGCTCGTCGGCCCACTGCTGCACGGCGGCCAGGTGCTCCAGCGCCTCCGGGAAGCGCCCGAGCATGGCCAGCGAGGTGGCCAGGCGCTGGCGGATCGGCCCGCTCTGCGCGCGGTCGGCCAGCGGCTCGGCCAGCGCGAGCGCCTGCTGCCCCACGCGCACCGCGGCGGCGTGGTCGGGCAGCTGGCTCAGGTACCAGGCGCGCATGCCGAGCGCGCGCGCCTGCTGCGCAGCGCTCGCGGCCAGGGCGTCGAGGCGGTCGAGCAGCGGGAAGCCGCCCTCTTCGCGGATCGAGTTCATGTGCGTCTCGACGGCCTGCGAGAGGCACTCGAAGGCCTCGTCGCGACGCCCGGTCTGCTCGGCGATCTCGGCGGCGCGCAGCAGGATCTCGATGCGCTCGTGCTCGCGAAGCGCGCGGTGCGCCTGCGCGGCGGCGGCGCGCAGCCCGGGCAGGGCGCGTGCGCGCTCTCCCGCCGCCTCCCAGTGCGCGGCCACGCGCGCCGGCTCGCCGCCGCTCGCCTCGAGCCAGGCCGCCACGCGGCCGTGCAGCGCGCGCGCGATGATCGCCGGCACGCCGGCCAGCACGGCCTCGAAGACGAGGTCGTGCGCGAACTCGCTGCCCACCAGCACGCGCGCACCTTCCAGCTCGTGCCAGGGGTCGGCCAGCGCGAGCGCGTCGCGCTCCAGCACCTTCTCGGCCAGCGCGAGCGTGAAGTCGACGCCGGCGATCGCCGCCACGCGCGCCAGCGCGAGCGCGGGCGCCGACAGCCGGCCGAGCTGCTCGCCGATCAGCTGCAGCAGCGAGGGCGCCTGCGGCAGCCCGGCTTCGAGGTCGAAGCGGCCACGGCCCCAGGCCAGCTTGAGCGTCTCGAGCGCGAACAGCGGGTTGCCGCCGCTGCGCCGGTGCAGCGCCGGCGCCACCGGCGCGCCGTGCACGCCGGGCAGCGCCAGCGAATCCACCAGCTCGGCGAGTTGCGCCTCGGACAGCGGCAGCACGTCGACGCGGTGCAGCGCGCGCGAGCGGGCGAGCGCCTCGGCGAGCGCCGCCAGCCGCGTGGCGGGCGCCGGCGGGCGCAGGCCGAGGCACCAGCGCGGCGCGCCGGCGCGCTCGCTGCCGAGCAGGCTTTGCAGCAGGTCGAGGCTGGCGTCGTCGGCGAAGTGCAGGTCGTCGAGCACCAGGCCTTCGAGCTCGGGCGACGCGGCCTGCAGCAGCGCCTCGGCGGCCTCGGCGGGCGAGGTGCGCCGGGCGGGCGACGCGGGCTCCGGCGCGATGCCCGGCAGCAGCGGCGCCAGCCGCTCCTGGGTGGCACGCGGCAGCGCCGCCAGCGCCGCCGGCGCGATGGCGTGCACCTGGCGCAGCAGGCGCGCCAGGCTCGCGTAGGGCACCAGCGAGTCGCCCGGCCGCGCCGAGGCGAAGGCCACGCTGTCGGGCCGCGTGGCGAGCGACTGCAGCAGGCGCGATTTGCCGATGCCCGCCTCGCCCACCACCAGCACCAGCGCGCCAGCCTGCCAGCCGGTGCCGAGCGCGGCGAGCTCGGCTTCGCGGCCGATGAGGCGCGGCGGCCGCAGCACCGACGCCGGCAGCGGGCCCTGCCAGACCGCCGCGTCGGGCGGCGGCGGCGGCGCGCGGCCGGCGTCGATCAGCGCCAGCAGCTCGAGCGTGGCCGCCGAGGGCCGCGTGCCCACCTCGTGCTTGAGCAGCTGCTCGCAGCGGTCGAAGGCGAGCATCGCGGCGGCGCGGTCGCCGAGCAGGTAGTGCAGGCGCATGACGCGGCGGTGCGCGTCCTCCGACAGCGGCTCGGCGGCGAGCAGCTCCTGCGCCAGCGGCAGCGCGGCGGCGGCGTCGCCAGCGGCCTCCAGCGCCTCGATGCGCGCCTGCAGCTGGGCGTGCCGGCGGGCCGCACGCTCGGCGCGCTGGCGCGCCAGCCAGGCGTCGAGCTCGCCGCCGGTCTGGTCGGCGCCGGCCTGGCCGAGCAGCGCGTCGCCGCCGTCCAGGTCGTGCGTCACGTCGGCGGCCAGCGCGAGCAGCGTGCTGCCGCTGACCAGCTCCACGCCGAGCTGCTTGCGCAGGCGGAACAGGCGCTGGCGCAGCGCGTTGCGCGCCGCCTCGGTGCCGCTCGAGGGCCACAGCAGCGTGGCCAGGCGCTCGCGCGGCGTGGCGCCTTCGAGGGCCAGCCAGGCGAGCAGCAACGCGTCGGGCAGCGCCAGCTCGAAGCGCCGCCCGGCCACCCAGGCGGCCGGGGCGCCGCCGAGTTCCAGCCTTGCGCTCACGGGGCGACGATAGCCTCGCGCGTCGGTGCGGCGGCAAACAACTCGCTGCGCGCGGCCTGCGAGATGGCGGCCACGCAGGGGTGGGTGATGCGCCGCTCGACCGAGATGGCGTAGAAGTCCTCCACCAGCTCGTCGCTGCGCCCGACCACCTGCACGCCGTACTGCGCGCAGACCTCGTCGGCCAGCACCGAGGGCGCCAGGAACACGCCGCGGCCCTCGCGGCCGAAGGCCTTCATCAGAGCGCCGTCGTCGAACTCGCCCACGATGCGCGGCTGGATCGCGTGGCGCGTGATCCAGGCCTCGAACTGCTGGCGCACGGTGGACGCGGCGCCCTGCACGAGCATCGGCACGCCGTCCAGGTTCTTCGGGAAGTCGCCCGAAAGCGTCCTGGACAAAGCTGGCGTGGCGAAGAAGCTCATCGGGCTGCTGCCCAAAGCGTGGTTAAACGCCTTGACGCTGACACGCCGCGACAGCGGCTGGTCGGCGATGACGAGGTCCAGGCGGTGCAGCGCGAGCTGGCCGAGCAGGTCGTCGAAGCGGCCTTCGCTGCAGATCAGGCGCACCGCCTCGGCCACCTGCAGCGCCGGCTCGAGCAGCCGGTAGACCATCGACTTGGCCACCAGATCGGCCACGCCGACGCGGAACTCGATGACCCGCGCGCCCTCCTTGTGCGCCAGGCGCTTCTGGCGCATCGACGTCTCGAGCTCGCTGCCGAGAGTGAAGATCTCGTCGGCGTAGCGCAGCGCGGCGCGGCCGTCGTCGGTGAGCTCGAGCTTGCGCCCGACCTTGGTGAACAGCTTGCGCCCGAGGCGGTCTTCCAGCAGCTTGATCTGCGCCGACAGCGTCTGCGGCGTGGTGTGCAGCTGCTCGCCCGCCCGCACCACCCCGCCGGCGCGGGCGGTGACCCAGAAGTAGTGCAGGTGCTTGAAGTTCATGGTTCGCTCACACTTCGGTTTTGACGAAGTGATTTTGTTCAATTATCGAATTTACGCGCAGTGTTCTTGCCCCTAGATTGAGTGGTGCTGTACGCTGTTTGTCCTCGACATCAGCAGGCTTTTCACCGAACAACCCCTTTTGCCGCGCCGGTCAAGCGCGGTCTGGAGATCACCGATGCGCATGAGCACCAAGGGCCGTTTTGCCGTCAACGCCATGATCGACCTGGCGCTGCGCGAGAGCGCCGGGCCCGTGGCCTTGGCCTCGATCGGCGAGCGCCAGCGGATCTCGCTGTCGTACCTGGAGCAGCTGTTCAGCCGCCTGCGCAAGAGCGGCCTCGTCGAGAGCACGCGTGGCCCCGGCGGCGGCTACACGCTGGGCCGGCCGGCGGCGCAGATCTCGGTGGCCGACATCGTCACCTCGGTCGACGAGCCGGGCGAGGGCGAGGTCGCCGAGGGCGGCATGTCGCACGAGCTGTGGCAGCGGCTGAACGCGGTGATGGTGGAGCACATGCGCACCATCACGCTGGCGAGCCTGGTGGAGGAGCAGCTTTCCAAGGGCGTGACCGTGGAGCCGCGGGCGGCGCGCCGCCCCATCACGCTGCAGCCGGTGGTCAAGCCGGTGCGCAGCACGGCGCCGAACTCGGTGTTCGCGTTCGGGCGCTCGTTCGGCGGCTGAGGCCCGCGGCCCGCCGGGGCGGGCCGCCGCGCCTTCAGCGCCCGAGGATGCCGCGCAGGATCTGCAGCGCCCCGGGCTTCTTCTCCTCGGGCGGCGCGTCGGCCGCCCGCTCGCCGCCCTCCTGCCCGCCGCGCCCGGGCAGGCCGGCCATCGGCATGCCGAGCATGCCCTGGGCCACCGACTTGACGCGCACCTTGACCGCCCAGTCGGGCTCCCAGCGAACCTTGGGGTCGCTCGGCCGCGGCGGGTGCGCGAGGTTGAGTTCGCTGCCGTAGGCGATCAGGCGCAGCATGGCGCCGCCGCCGCTGCCGAAGATCCCGGCGGGCACGGTGCAGCTGGTGGTCGCCGGCGCCATCAGCACCTTCTCGCGCAGCCAGCCGTCGATGGCCGCGTTGCCCTGGTAGTCGAAGAGCGCGAAGCCGGTCTCCGGCAGCTCGCTCGAGGTCCAGATCACCATCTCCTCGCTGCCGCCGGCGCCCATCGCGGCGGCGAAGTAGGCGCGCGCCGCGGGCACCGGGTTCCAGGCGAGCTGGGTGCTGCCGGCCACCTCCTGCTGCTTCATCTCGAGCGCGGGCATCAGGTCCTGCGCGGCCGGGATCTGGAAGCGGAAGTTGTCGATGCCGGCGCCGACGACCTGGTGCTCGCCGGCGAGACCGCCCTGCGCCGGCACCATGCGCGGATCGTTCGCATTCGGCCACAGCGGCCGCCCGGGCGTGGCGTGGGCGCCGCGCCCGGTGGCGCTGCGCGCGACGAAGAAGCGCTGCACGTCGGCCGGCGCCAGGGTGGCGAAGTCGAGCACGCGCGGCTGGCCGGCGCGCACCTGCGCCCCGCAGCCCCAGTACATCGAGATCTTGCCCCTGGGGCGCTCGACCTGCGGCTCGACGATCTTGTCGTCGGGCTCGTTGTCGGGCACCGGCTGCGCCGGCGCGGCCTGCGGCGAGACCAGCTTCAGCGGCGGGCTCATGAAGCCGCTCGGCACGTTGAGCGTGGCTTCGGCGAGGCTGGTGGTGCCGCGCAGCGTGACGTCGACCCAGCGCCCCGGCGCCATCACCTTGGTGCCGCCGAAGCTGTTCTTGGCCGCCCCGCCGCCCAGCAGGTTGCCGAGCATCGCCATCGGGTTGGCCCCGCCCGCACCACCGCCCATGCCGCCCATGCCCCCCATCCCCGCCGGCATGCCCATGCCCGAGAACGTGGC
>Ga0073934_10011299_pt1 | contig 10836 bp, 7 predicted proteins | sample LarsenN4metaG_FD_76834 | JGI IMG/M metagenome (GOLD analysis project Ga0073934, IMG submission 76834) | Hot spring sediment bacterial and archeal communities from British Columbia, Canada, to study Microbial Dark Matter (Phase II) - Larsen... ...
CGCGCGCAGGAGGTGGCCCGGGGCCGGGGGATGGATCCCGAGATCCTGGCCTGGGGCCGGGACGCGCCGCTTCACCGGGTGTGGAAGGACGTCTTCGAGACCTTCGTGGAGCCCGACCTGGTCCAGCCGACCTTTGTCGTCGACTTCCCGGTCGAGGTCTCGCCGCTCGCGAAGCAGAAGCGCGACGACCCGTCGCTCGTCGACCGGTTCGAGCTGTTCGTCGGCCGGATCGAGCTGGCCAACGCCTACTCGGAGCTGAACGACCCCATCGAGCAGCGGCGCCGGTTCGAGGCCCAGCTCGCGGCACGGGAGGCGGGCGACGAGGAGGCGCACCGGCTCGACGAGGACTTCATCCGGGCGCTGGAGTACGGGCTCCCCCCGACGGCCGGCGAGGGGATCGGGATCGACCGGCTCACGATGCTCTTCGCCGACCGCGCCTCCATCCGCGAGGTCATCCTCTTCCCCCTGCTGCGTCCCGAGGCGGACGTCCAGCCGGGGGGCGAGGTCGGTCGCTCGGAACAATCCCCGTGAGCCTGCCGTTCGAGCTGTTCATCGGGCTCCGGTACCTGCGGGCGAAAGGGCGTCGGGGCTTTGTCTCGCTCCTCACGCTCATCGCCATGGCGGGCATGGCGCTGGGCGTGATGGCGCTCATCGTGGTGCTGGCCGTCATGTCGGGGTTCGAGGAGGAGCTGCGGGGAAAGATCCTCGGCACCACGGCCCACATCCTCGTGATGGACGTGGCCGGGCGGGGGATCGCGGACGCCGATCGCCTCGTGCCGCTGATCCGCTCCCACCGCGAGGTCCGGGCGGCCTCGCCCTTCATCCTCCAGCAGGTGATGCTGTCCCATGGCGAGGCGGCCACGGGGGTCGTGCTTCGCGGCATCGACCCCGAGGCCTCGCGGGCGGAGCTCGAGCGGCGGCTCAAGCAGGGCAGCCTCGACGGGCTGATCGGGTCCGAGCCGGGCATCGCGCTCGGCCGGGAGCTGGCGCGCGTCCTCGGGGTCTTCGTCGGGGACACGGTGACCGCGATCTCGCCACAGGGCGCGGTGACCGCGGTCGGGACGATCCCGAAGATGCGGCAGTTCCGGGTGGCGGCGATCTTCGAGATCGGGCTGCACGAGTACGACTCGGCGTTGGCCTACGCCGCCCTGCCCGTGGCCCAGCAGTTCGCCGACCTGGGCGGGCGGGTGTCGGGGATCGAGGTGCGGGTGGCCGACGTCTACCGGGCCCGCCGCGTTGCCCAGGACCTCGGCCGCAGTCTGGGGTTCCCCTACTGGACCCGTGACTGGATGGACATGAACCGCAACCTCTTCTCCGCGATCCAGCTGGAGAAGACCGCGATGTTCGTCATCCTCACGCTGATCATCTGCGTCGCGGCGTTCGCCATCATCAGCCACCTGATCCTGATGGTGGCCGAGAAGCGCCGGGAGATCGGGGTCCTCCGCGCTCTGGGGGCCAGCACCCGCAGCATCATGCTCGTCTTCATCGCGGAGGGCGTCCTCATCGGGACGGTGGGGACCCTGGTCGGGGTCGCCCTCGGGGTGACCATCGGAGCCATCCAGGAGACGTACCACATCGTCAAGATCCCGGGCGACGTCTACCAGCTCTCCGAGCTCCCGATGAAGATGCAGGGGCTCGACCTCACGCTGATCGCGCTGGCGGCCCTCGTCCTCTCGTTCCTGGCCACGCTCTACCCGTCTCGGCAGGCGGCGCGGCTCGACCCCGTCGAGGTGCTCCGCTATGAATGAGGCCGGCCCGGTCGGCGTCGCGGCCGGCCCCGAAGCGCCCCGGGCGGCGCTCCTCGTTGCCGAGCAGCTGGAGAAGGAGTTCCGCACGGGCAGCGAAGTCCTGCGGGTCCTCAAGGGCGTCAACCTGACCGTATACCAGGGCGAGCTGGTGGCGGTCGTGGGGGCCTCGGGGGTCGGCAAGTCGACGCTGCTCCACCTGCTGGGCGCGCTGGACCGCCCCACGAGCGGCCGCGTCCTGTTCCGTGACGAGGACTTGTTTGCGCGGCGCGACGCGGAGCTCACGCGCTTCCGGCGCCAGGAGGTCGGCTTCGTCTTCCAGCTCTACAACCTCCTGGCCGAGTTCTCGGCCCTGGAGAACGCCATGCTGCCGGCGCTCATCCAGCGGCGCTCGGCTGCCGAGGCGCGCGCGCTCGCGATCGAAGCCATCCGGGAGGTGGGCCTGACCGAGCGCGCGCAGCACCGGCCCGGCGAGCTCTCCGGGGGCGAGCAGCAGCGCGTGGCGCTGGCCCGGGCGCTGGTGGGACGGCCCGCGATGATCGTGGCCGACGAGCCGACGGGGAACCTGGACCCGAAGACGAGCGAGGGCGTGTTCGAGCTGTTCACGAGGCTTCAGGCCGAGCGCGGGGTGACGTTCGTGATCGCCACGCACAACCTCGAGCTGGCGCGGCGGGCCGATCGCGTGGTCCGGCTCGTCGATGGCCGGGCCGTCGTGGAGTCGTGAAGTCCAAGTGGCCTTGCTGCGAGGCATTTTTTTCCGTGACGCCGCTCCGGCGCATGTATAATTCAATCAGCCGGCGCATGCGAGCGACGTCGATGGACCGAGCGCGTCGCGGGGTCCGGGGAAGGGGGTCTCGTGTTCGAGCGATTCACTGAACGCGCACGCCGAGTGATCATCCTCGCCCGGGAGGAAGCGGGCCGGTTCCGCCACGACTTCGTGGGGACCGAGCACGTCCTCCTCGGCCTCATCCGGGACGGTGAAGGCATCGCCACCGCCGTCCTCCAGCGACTCGGGCTGAGGCTGGAGACCGTGAAGACGGAAGTCGAGCGGGCCCTGGCGGGGTTCCCGAAGACCTTGACCTTCGGCGAGGTCCCCTTTACGCCCCAGGCCAAGCGCGTGCTCGAGCTCTCCATCGAAGAGGCGCGGCAGCTCGGACACAATTACATCGGCACCGAGCACCTCCTCCTCGGGGTCATGAAGGAAGGCCAGTCGATTGCCGCCAAGATCCTGGAGTCCCTCGGGGCGCGTCTCGACGAGGTCCGCCAGGAGACCTTGGCCCTTCTCGGCGACCAGTACTATCCCCGGCCCAAGAAGCGTAGCCAGACGCCGGTGCTCGACGAGTTCGCCCGCGACCTGACGCAATTCGCCCGCGAGGGGAAGCTGGATCCGGTCATCGGACGCGAGACGGAGATCGAGCGGGTCATCCAGATCCTCTCCCGCCGGACCAAGAACAACCCCGTCCTGATCGGCGAGCCGGGCGTGGGCAAGACGGCCATCGTCGAGGGGCTGGCCCAGAAGATCGTCAACCACGACGTGCCGGACGTGCTCCTGGGCAAGCGCCTCCTCCAGCTCGACCTGGGCGCCCTGGTGGCGGGCACGAAGTACCGCGGCCAGTTCGAAGAGCGGCTCAAGTCGGTGATGAAGGAAATCCGCCAGTCCGAGAACGTGATCCTGTTCCTGGACGAGCTTCACACGCTGATCGGCGCGGGCGCAGCCGAGGGCGCCATCGACGCCTCCAACATGCTCAAGCCCGCCCTCTCGCGGGGCGAGATCCAGTGCATCGGGGCGACGACGCTCGATGAGTACCGGAAGCACATCGAGAAGGACGGGGCGCTCGAGCGGCGATTCCAGCCGATCATCGTGCGGGCCCCTTCGGTCCAGGAATCGGTGGAGATCATCAAGGGACTGCGCCCGAAGTACGAGGCCCATCACCGGGTGAAAATCACCGACGAGGCGATCGACGCCGCGGTGAAGCTCTCCGACCGCCACATCACCGAGCGCCAGCTCCCGGACAAGGCCATCGACGTCATCGACGAGGCAGCGAGCCGCACGCGCCTCCAGTCCATGACGCCGCCGGCCGAGCTCAAGGAGCTCGAGCGGGAGATCGAGCGTGTCGTCCGCGAGAAGGACATGTTCCTCGAGGCGCAGGAGTTCGAGAAGGCGGCCTCGCTGCGGGAGAAGGAGAAGGTGCTCCGCGGGCGCGAGGAAGAGCTCAAGCGCGAGTGGGAGAAGAACAAGGGTCGGCAGACGTCGTCCGTGGGCGAGCAGGACATCGAGTACATCGTGTCCCGCTGGACCGGGATCCCGCTGTCGCGGCTCGAGGAGAAGGAGTCGGCGAAGCTCGCCCGCATGGAGGAGGCCCTCCATGCGCGGATCGTCGGCCAGGAGGACGCGCTTCGGGCCGTGTCCCGGGCCATCCGACGGTCGCGCGCCGGGCTCAAGGACGCCAAGCGTCCGGTGGGCTCGTTCATCTTCCTCGGTCCCACGGGGGTGGGCAAGACGGAGCTGGCGCGAGCCCTGGCCGAGTTCCTCTTCGGCGACGAGAACGCGTTGATCCGTGTCGACATGTCGGAGTACATGGAGAAGTTCTCCGTCTCCCGCCTGCTCGGCGCGCCGCCGGGGTACGTGGGGTACGAGGAGGGCGGCTACCTGACCGAGAAGGTCCGCCGCCGCCCGTACTCGGTCGTCCTCTTCGACGAGATCGAGAAGGCGCATCCCGACGTCTTCAACATGCTGCTCCAGGTGCTCGACGACGGACGGCTGACCGACTCGCTCGGGCACGTGGTCGACTTCAAGAACACCATCCTGATCATGACATCCAACCTGGGGACGCAGCTCATCGGCAAGCGGACGACCCCGGGCTTCATGCAGGAGTCGGCCGATGACAGCTATGACCGCATGAAGGACCGGGTGCTCGACGAGCTGAAGCGGACGTTCCGTCCGGAGTTCCTCAACCGGATCGACGAGGTCATCGTGTTCCACTCGCTCGGAGAGGACCACATCAGGGGGATCGTCGGGCTGATGATCGGCCGGGTGAACAAACAGCTCGAGGAAAAGGCCATCCGGATCGAGCTGACGCGGGAGGCGGAGGAGCTGCTCCTGCGGAAGGGGTACGATCCCACGTACGGCGCGCGCCAGCTCCGCCGCACGATCCAGAAGCACATCGAGGATCCGCTGGCCGAAGCGATCGTGTCCGGACAGATCCAGGATGGTGCTCGCATCGAGGTGCGTCCCAACGGAGAGAAGTTCGCCTTCGTGCCGCTGGCCGAGCCGTCGCTGAACCTGGCCGAACGCTGAGCCTCCCCAGGGCGCAGGCGATTTGTGGGACGCAGGGTGCCGGACCAACGCCGGCCGCGTGCCGGGCGCGTGGGAGACGGGTGAGGGGCGACCTCGGGCATCCGCCAAGGGCAGAGGCGCGAAACGGAGGGACTTGTCTCTCCGTTTTTTTTGTGCTCGCGCTCCTGGGCTGGACCGGGGGCCTCGCCGCCCAGGAGCGCCCCATCCCCCAGGTGCGGGACATCGCGGTGGAAGGCAACCGGCGCGTCCAGGCCGGGGTGGTGCTCACCCGCATCCAGACCCGGATCGGTGAGCCGTTCTCGCCCGCGGGGCTTCGCGAGGACGTGCGCACCCTCTTCGGGCTCGGCTTCTTCGAGGACGTCCAGATTCGGACGGAGCCCTTCGAGGGAGGCGTACGGGTCATCTTCGTCGTCGTCGAGCGGCCGCTCCTCCGGGAGGCGAGCTTCGAGGGAAACCGGGAGGTCAGGACCGAGGACCTGGCAGAGACTGCCGCTCTGCGCGTCGGCGTGCTGTACAACCCCGTGGAAGTTCAGCGCGCCCTGGAGGCCATCCGCCGGAAGTACGAGGAGGAAGGGTTCTTCGGGGTCGCCATCTCGCCGCGGACGGAGCGGACGCTCGAGGGCGACCTGCGGGTGGTGTTTCGGATCGAGGAGGGGCGGAAGCTCTACATCGACCGGATCGTCATCGAGGGAAACCAGACGCTGACGGCTCGGCAGATCAAGCGCGCCATGGCGACCGAGGAGCGGTTCCTCTGGATCCTGCCGTTCGCCAAGGTCCAGCGGAAGGTGTTTGAGGACGACGCCGACCGGATCCTCAACCTCTACGCCGACAACGGGTTCATCCAGGCCCGGATCGAATCGCACGAGATCATCCCCGACATCGAGCGGGGCAAGGTCGTCCTCCGGACGCGCCTGGTCGAGGGCCCCCAGTTCCGGGTGGGCACCGTGACCCTTCAGGGGAACGAGGTGCTCCCGGAGGCAGAGCTTCGCCGGCTCGTCCGGCTGAAGGAGGGCGACGTCTTCCGGCGCAACCTCCTCCGGGCGACGCTGAGTGACATCAGGGAGCGCTATTCCGAGATCGGCCGCGCGCGGGCGGACGTCAGCGCGGCCTCCGACGTCGACCCGCAGGCTCAGCGGGTCAGCATCGCCCTGACGATCCGGGAGGGCGTCGAGGTCTACGTCGAGCGGATCAACATCACGGGGAACGTGAAGAGCTCGGAGAAGGTGCTGCGGCGCGAGCTGCGCCTGGTGGAGGGGGAGCTCTTCACCCTCCAGAAGCTCGTCCGGAGCCGCCAGCGGCTGTTCGCCCTCGGGTACTTCGAGGAGGTGGCGATGACCGAGGCGCCCGGCTCGACGCCGGACAAGATCGTCGTCAACGTCAGCGTCAAGGAGCGGCCGACCGGGCTCTTCTCGATCGGCGCGGGCTACAGCTCGGCCGACGGCCTCTTCGGGACCATCGACATCCGGGACAGCAACCTGCTCGGGCGAGGCTACGATGGGTCCATCCGGTTCCGGATCGGCTCTCGCACGCAGCTCGCCCAGCTCAGCCTGACCGATCCCTATTTCCTGGACACCCGCCTGAGGGCGGGCTTCGACGTCTACAACGTGGAGCGGGAGTTCGACGACTTCACCGAGGCGCGGCTGGGCGGCGACCTGCGGGCGCGCTACCCGATCGCGGAGTACCTGACCGTGGGCGCGCTCTACCGGCTGGAGGACGTCGAGATCAGCGACGTCGCGGCGGACGCCTCGCAGGAGCTGAAGAACGAGGAAGGGACCCGGCTCAACTCGGTCATCGAGCTGGACGCCGTGCGCGACACCCGCGACAACCCGTTCGAGCCGTCGCGGGGGAACCGCAACCAGCTGGTCTTCGCCTTCGCCGGTCTCGGGGGAGATACGCAGTTCTACAAGGTGGTGGCGGAGAGCGCGTGGTACTTCCCGCTCCCCTTCCTCGACTGGGTGCTGGGCGTCCGCGGCCTCGCCGGGTACGTCCAGGGGTGGGGCGGCAAGGAGGTGCCGCTGTTCGAGCGGTTCTTCCTGGGCGGCGCCGGGACGCTCCGCGGGTTCCGGACGCGATCGGTCGCCCCGAAGGACGCCCAGGGAAACGTCATCGGGGGCGACTCCGAGCTGCTCTTCAGCGCGGAGGTCCTGATCCCGATCATCCCGCGCTTCCGGATCGCCTTCTTCTTCGATGCCGGCAACGCCTACGGGTTCGGCACGGATTTCGATCCGACGGACCTCCGGTACGACATCGGCGCCGGGGTTCGGTTCTTCTCGCCTCTCGGCCCCTTGCGGCTCGACGTCGGCTACAACCTGGACCGGCGGGCGGGCGAAAAGGACTACCAGATTCATTTCACGGTGGGATCGCCCTTTTGAACCGGAGGGGGCCTGGGCGGCCCCCTCCGGGGCCTTCCCCAGGGAGGAGGCCGCGGCGAAGCCGCGGCTCGGAGCGGAACTCCGGGGCCGCGAGACCGGGAGGCGAGGCGGAGCGGAAAGATCGAGTGCGAGGTTGCGTGTCTGGGGGGGTGGTGCGATGGTGAGAACTGCGGGAGCACGGATCGTGCGGGCAGTCGGCCTCGGGGTCTTTGCTCTCTTCCCTTTTGGTAATGCCGAGGCCGCCGGGACCCGGATCGGGTTCGTGGACGTCCAGAAGGTGATCGTGAAGTCGGTGGCCGGCGCTGCCGCGCGGGAGCAGCTCGAGCGCGAGAAGGCGGCGATGCAGAAGGAAGTCGATGGGCGCCGCGCGGAGATCGACAAGCTGCGGGAGGAGCTGGAGAAGAAGGGGCTCGTCCTGTCCGCGGACGCGCGCCGGGAGAAGGAGGAGGCGTTCCAGCGGCGGGTCCGGGACCTGCGCCGGCTCACCGAGGACTACCAGAAGGAGCTGGAGCGGAAGGAGCAGGGCCTCACCCAGAGGATCCTGCAAGATCTCACGGGGGTCATCGAGCGCGTCGGCAAGGAGCGGGGGTACCTCCTGATCCTGGAGAAGCGGGGCGCGAGCGTGATCTACGGCGACGCCGAGGGTGATCTCACCGAGGAGGTCATCAAGGCGTACGACCAGGAGAAGGCGAAGGAGAAGAAGTAGCGGGAGCGGACGATGGAGGTCCGATCCCGAACGCTCGGCGAGCTGGCGGCGCTGGTCGGCGGGGAGCTGCGAGGCGATCCGGGGCTCCCGATCCGGGGGATCGCGAGCCTCGAGGACGCGGGGTCCGGAGACCTGAGCTTCGTGACCGGACCTCGCCACCTCCGACAGGCGGAGGCGAGCCGGGCGTCCGCGCTCGTGGTGCCCCGCGACCTCGACCTGCCCGGCCGGCCGGTGATCCGGGTTGACCAGCCCTACGCGGCGGTCGTGACGCTCCTCCACGCGTTCCATCCGGAGCCGGCGCCGACGCCCGGCATTCACCCCACCGCGGTGGTCGCGGCGTCGGCCCGGGTTGCGCCGGACGCGGCGGTCCTGGCGCTCGCGGTCGTCGGCGCGGACAGCACGGTCGACTCGCGCGCGGTGCTCCACCCGCACGTGGTGGTCGGGGAGCGGTGTCGGGTCGGAGAGGGGAGCGTGCTGCACGCCCACGTCGTGCTCCGGGGAAACGTCGAGGTCGGTCGCGGGGTGGTCATCCACGCCGGCTCCGTGCTGGGTGCCGACGGCTTCGGGTACGTGTTCGACGGCGCTCGCCACGTGAAGATCCCGCAAGTGGGTCGGGTGGTGGTCGAGGACGACGCGGAGATCGGGGCGAACGTGACCATCGACCGGGCCACGATGGGCGACACGGTCATCGGCCGAGGGACGAAGATCGACAACCTGGTGCAGATCGGCCATAATACCGTGGTCGGCTCGGACACGATCATCGTGGCCCAGGCCGGGATCTCCGGCTCGTGCCGGATCGGCAACCGTGTCGTCATCGGCGGCCAGGTGGGCGTGGCCGACCACGCGGCCATCGGGGACGGCGCCCAGGTCGGGTCCCAGTCCGGCGTCCACGGGCACGTGCCGCCCGGCGCAGCGGTGCTGGGATACCCGGCGATGCCGGTGGCGGAGGCACGGCGGGCGATGGCGGCGCAGGCGCACCTCCCCGAGCTCTTGCGGACCGTCCGGGTGCTGAAGCGCCGCGTGGCGGAGCTGGAACGACGCCTGGGCGAGGGAGGGCGCTGAGGTCGTGGAGCCCCAGGAGGCTGCCCGGGAGATCCACCCCACGGCCATCGTCAACCCGAAGGCGGAGCTCGGAGCGGGCGTCAGGGTGGGTCCGTACGCGATCATCGGCGAGGACGTGCGGATCGGCGACGGGACCGAGGTCGGCCCCCACGCGGTCCTGGCGGGGCGGCTCGAGATCGGCCCGCGCTGCCGCATCTACGCCGGGGCGATCATCGGCTTCCCGCCTCAGGATCTCAAGCACAGGGCAGGCACGCCCTCGGGCGTGCGGATCGGCGCCGACAACGTGATTCGCGAGTACGCGACGATCCACCGATCGGCGCTCGAGGACGGCTGGACGGTCGTCGGGGACGGCTGCTTCATCATGGCCAGCTCCCACGTGGCCCACGATTGTCGGGTGGGCAACCAGGTGATCCTGACCGGGTTCTCCGGGCTGACGGGGTTCGTCGAGGTCGAGGACCGGGCGGTCATCTCGGGGCTGACCGGCGTCCACCAGTTCGTCCGGATCGGCACCCTGGCCTACGTCGGCGGGTGCTCACGCCTGTCGCAGGACGTGCCGCCCTACTTCCTGGTCGAGGGCAATCCCGCCCAGGTGCGCGGGGTCAACGTGGTGGGCCTCCGGCGGTCGCAGATACCGGCCGACGTCCGCCTCGACCTGCAGCGGGCGTACAAGATCCTGTACCGCTCGGGGCACAGCACGGCCGGGGCGCTGGAGCTGATTCGGAGCGAGATCACGCCGTCGGAGCCAGTCAAGCACCTGGTGGAGTTCATCGCGGCGTCGAAGCGCGGCATCTGCAAGCTTGGAAGGCGGACGGAGGATCGAGAGCGTGAAGCGTGACCAGAAGCGAATGCGAGCGGGCGTGGTGGGCGCCGGCCACATGGGGCAGTACCACATCCTCGTCTACGCCGAGCTGTGGGACGTGGACCTGGTGGGGCTGGTCGACGTCGACCAGGGCAAGGTGTCGCGACTCGCGGCCCAGTACGACACCCAGGGCTTCACCGACTATCGCGACCTCTTCGGGAAGGTCGACGTCGTCTCGATCGCGGTGCCGACCCCGCTCCACGCGGAGGTGGCCCGCGACTTCATGGAGGCGGGGATCAGCGTGCTGGTGGAGAAGCCGCTGACGCCGACCCTCCAGGAGGCGCGCGAGCTCTTCCGGGTCGCGCGGGACCGGAAGGTCGTGCTTCACGTGGGGCACGTGGAGCGCTTCAACGGCGCCGTCCAGGAGCTCCGGAAGATCGTGGTGAACCCCGTGCTGGTGGAGTCGAGGCGGCTCGGGCCGTTCGTGCCCCGGGTGCAGCACGATACGGTGGTCATGGACCTCATGATCCACGACATCGACATCGTGCTGGGGCTCGTTGACGCCGAGATCGAGCAGCTCCTGGCCACGGGGGCGCGCGTGCACTCCGCGGAGCCCGACGTCGCCAACGTGCAGATCCTGTTCGAGAACGGGACCATCGCGAACATCACCGCGAGCCGGGCGACCGAGCAGAAGATCCGGACGCTGGCCATCACCCAGCCCGACGCGTACATCTTCCTGAACTACACGGACCAGGACATCCAGATCCACCGGCGGGCGGCGTCCGAGTACGTGCTGAACCGCGAGTCGATCCGCTACAAGCAGGAGTCGTTCGTCGAGCACCTGTTCGTGCACA
>Ga0073934_10011300_pt1 | contig 10836 bp, 13 predicted proteins | sample LarsenN4metaG_FD_76834 | JGI IMG/M metagenome (GOLD analysis project Ga0073934, IMG submission 76834) | Hot spring sediment bacterial and archeal communities from British Columbia, Canada, to study Microbial Dark Matter (Phase II) - Larsen... ...
GATGCCGACCTCAGTCAGCGGGGCAAGGAAGCCGGCATCGGCGTAGCGCAGGCGGAAGACGAACTCGTAGGGGCCGGTAGCGGCGAAGTCGCGCAGCATCGGCTGGTTCAAGTCGAGCGAGGTTTCAGTCGCCGGGTCGAAGAGTTTCTGCCAGGTGAAGAGCACGTCGGCGGCAGTGAAGGGCTCGCCGTCGTGCCAGCGGAGGTTGTCGCGCAGCTGCAGCGTCCAGGTCAGCCCGTCGGCGCTGACGGTGTAGGACTCAACCAAATCGCCCACGATGCGGCCTTCGTGGTCGGCGCGGAACAGCCGGCTGAGGATGACGCTGGAGACTTCGTTCCAGCCGTTGCGGTCGAGCAGCGGATTCAGCCCGCGCGGCGTCAGCCCCGCCCCGTAGATCAGGGCTTCGGGCATCGGACCTCGAGCTTCGGCCCCCTGTCGGGAAGAAGCAAAGGAAGCAAAAGAGCCAGAGGAGAAAACCGCCGCCGAGACGCAGAGCAAAGCCAGGAGGCAGAAAGAGCGTGGACAACCTGTCGCTGGGCCGTTCATGGGGGGCGCGCGCCCATCTTAGGCAGCCGCCGCTGCCCAAGTCAAACCCGCCCCGCTTCTCATTCTGAGGCCGCACGCGCGAAGAATCTGCTTGTCGCTCCCTGCTCTCGCCAAGCAGGTCGCACCGCGATAAAATCACCGCCAGCCCGGGTTCGGGGGAGAGCTATGAAGCCCGCCGCATTGCTTCTCAGCATACTATTTTCGATTTTACCGAGTTCGGCGCAGCAGTTGGCGCAAGAGAAGCCGCCGGAGAAGTGCGTAGTGGAAGGGACTGTGGTGGCAGCAGCGACGGGCGAGCCGCTGAAGAAGGCGCGCCTCGCGCTGATGAAAGCCGAATCCCGCGATTTCGGTAGAGACCGCCCCTACACCGCCAGCAGCGATGCCAGCGGCCGCTTCCTCCTGCGCGAGGTCGAGCCCGGCCGTTACCGCCTGCGGGTCGAGCGCGACGGCTACGTCGGCCAGGAGTACGGGGAGCGCAGGTCGGGACGCATGTGGGAGCGGCGTGGAGCCATCCTCACGCTGCTGCCTGGCCAGAAGCTCGGCGACATCGTCTTCCGCATGATTCCCGCTGCGGTCATCACCGGCCGCGTCTATGACACCGACGGCGAGCCGTTGCCAGGCGCGCGGGTCACGGCGCTCCGCTACGGCTACAGCCGCGGGCAACGCCAGTTGCTGCCCGAGGAGTTTGCCCAAACCAATGACCTCGGTGAGTACCGCATCTATGGTCTCCCGCCGGGCAGCTATTACGTCAGCGCGCTCTACACCGAGAACCAGCGCTGGATCACGGGCCGCATTGCTATCTCGGGCGAAGGGGCCGAGACCAACGAGGGCTACGTGCCCACCTATTATCCCGGCACCAGCAACGAGTCGCAGGCGGTCCCGCTCGAAGTGCGACCGGGGGACGAGCTGCGGGGAATTGACTTCGCCCTGCTCGCCGCCCGCGCCGTCCGCATCCGCGGGCGCGTCTTCAACACCATCACCGGCAAGCCCGGCCGCGGCGTTATGCTCTGGCTCACCAGCACCGAGCCGATGGGCCGATTTCCATTCGATCGCGACTTCGTGCAGGAGGACGACGGCACCTTTGAACTGCGGGGAGTCCAACCCGGCTCCTACGTCCTGATGGCACAGTGGATGCAGGAGAACAAGCGCTACACCGCCCGCCAGGAAGTCGAAGTGGGCAGTACCGATATCGAGGGCATCAGTTTGGTGATCGGTCCCGGGATCGAGATTCTGGGGCGGCTGCGGGTCGAAGGGGCGGCGGTGAGCGGCGGGGCCGGGAGCGCCGAGAAGAAAGGAGAACAGCCACCCGACATCACCGAGTATCGGATCTGGCTAGAGCCGCGCGTTTTCGTCCCCCTGGGTCAGGCGAGCGCCACGGTGAAAGCAGACGGCGCATTTGTACTGGAGAATGTGGCGGCCGATGACTATGAGGTGCGGGTTTTCAATGCGCCACCCGAGGCCTTCGTCAAGTCGGCGCGGCTGGGGGGCGAGGACGTGCTGGAGGAAGGGCTGCGGGTGACGGGGCCGGTGCGGGGGACGCTGGAAGTGGTCGTCAGTTTGAACGGCGCGGTGGTGGACGGCGCGGTGACGAAAGACGGCCAGGCGTTCAGCGGCGCCACGGTGGCGCTCGTCCCCGAAGGCCGCCGCCGCGAGCGGCCGCAACTCTTCAAGACCACGACCACCGACCAGTACGGCCGCTACACCCTGCGTGGCATCAGTCCGGGCGAGTACAAGGTGTTTGCGTGGGAGGGAATCGAGCCCGGCGCCTACCAGGACCCCGCCTTCCTGCGGTCGTATGAGGAGCAGGGCCAGGAGGTGCGCCTCACCGAAGGGAGCCGCACCACCCTCGAACTGAAACTCATCCCCGCCAGCCAAGAGCAGTAGTGACCGGGGACCGGGAGGCTCACGATGACCTCAGAAGAACGCAAGAAGAGAATCAAAGAGTATGGGCAAGGGCTGGCGCTGCTGGCGCGGGCGTTGCGCCGCTTCCCCAAGAAGATGTGGAAGTTCAAGCCCGCACCCCACCGCTGGAGCATTCATGAAATCCTGGTGCACTTGGCCGACAGCGAAACCCCCGCCTACCTCCGCGCCCGGCGCTTCCTGGCCGAGCCCGGTCAGAACGTGATGGCCTATAACCAGGACGTCTGGGCGCAGAAGTTGGGCTATCACGGGCAGGAACCGCAAGACGCGCTGGCGCTGGTGCGGCTGGTGCGCAAGCTGACCTATCCGTTGCTGCGCCGGGCGCCCGACGCCGCCTGGGAAGCCCGCTGCGCCCATCCCGAGCACCCGGACTACAGCTTCGAGCGCTGGCTCGAGATCTACTCGGGCCACATCCCCGGCCACATCCGGCAGATGCAGAAGAACTACGACGCCTGGAAAGCTCGCAGAGGCTAGCAGCAGGTCGGGCGGGAAAGCACTACCTCAGGGGCTAAAGCCCGTTTCTTGACTGAAGGGTACGTACGGGCTGAATCCCGTACCTGACCAAGACTGGCCGCTTTCCCGCCAACCGGAGCGCCGGGGGGAGTGGGTCGGCCGCCCCACTCCAAGCCGGCCCGTGCGCCGATTGCGCCCGGGAAACGGCTAGCCCCGCCGTTGGCGGGGCTAGCAACAGCCGCCGTCTTCATCCGGGCAGCAAGGCCCAGGACAACAGGGTCCCATGGTTTCCTCCTTTCCGGACTAGCCCCGCCCACTGGCAGCGTCGGCCGCATATCCCACGGGCAGCCCGCCCCGGCTCGCGCCGGGGGGCCGGGGAAGCCCGTGGGCTGAACCTGATCCGCACCGGTCGCGGGTCGCTAGCCGCTGGTCGCTACTCTTGCACTCCCACAACACATTTGCCGCCGCGGCGCAGCTCGAGCCGCGCGTTCAGGCGGCGCAAATCCTCCTGAATGTCAGCGCAGCAGCAGGCCGCGTCCAGACAACAACGCAAGTTCTCCAAAAAGGGATGGGCAGCGTCCTTCATCCGGTAGTAGACGTAGCGGCCCTCGCGGCGCTCTTCGACCAGGCCGGCGGCTTTCAGGAGTTTCAAGTGGCGGCTGACGTTGGGCTGGCGCTCGGCGGTGGCGTCGGTGAGCTCGCAGACGCAGAGGCCGTCCTTCACCGTGGCCAGGCAGCAGGCCAGCCGGAGGCGGAGGCGTTCGCCTAGGGCGGCGAAGAGGTCTTCGAATTGGTTCAGCGAGACATTCATACATTCCCAATTATGAATATAATGATGGCCTCTGTCAAGTCTTTCTTCTTCTTGTTAAATGGTTGGCGGTAATCGAGTTGTGCCGATGGAGGGCGGATTCCCGAAACGGGACAGTTCGCTCAGTGCAGGCAAAACCGCAGAAACCGTATCGTCCGTATAAACCGTACCATCCGTACCATCCGTATCGTCCGCACCGTCCGTAGACACCCCCACGGAAGCCTGCTAGAGCAGGCGGGCGGCACCGGGCCGGCGTACGTAGCTCGTACCTTGTGCCTTGTACGGCGTGGAGCGAAAGCGGATGGCGCGAAGGGAACCAACGAGTCGGATGGCGTTGCGGGCGGCGCGGATGAGCCGGCTGCGGGGCGCCATCCTGCTGCTGTTGGCGGAGGCGACGCCGGAGCCGCTGAACGCGGAAGTGCTGCGCGGGGTGTTGGAGCGGCACCAGATGGGGGTGACGACGCAGGAGCTGGCGCAGGCGCTCGACTATCTGCGCGGGCGCGGCTACGTGGACTACCAGGTGATTGAAGCCCGCGACTACCCCGCCCTGCCCCGCCTGGTGGGCGTCCGCATCACCCCCGCCGGGCGCGACGTGGTCGAAGGCACCACCGCCGATCCCGGAGTGGACCTGGGATGAGCGTGACTCGCAAACCGCGAGCCGCGAACCGGGAATCGGCCCGCCAGAGAGACGGGGCGGGAGTTGAACTGAGATGACGACGGGAAGGAAGCTGCGGCGGCACTTCAAGGTGGACCGACTTCCGGAGGAAGTGCGGGGGCTGGTCGATCGGGGACTGGCGGAGGGGAAGTCGTATCTGGGCATCGCTCGCGAGGTGACGGAGGCGGGTCATCCGATCAGCGACAACGCCATCCGGCACTACTGGCGGCACTGCTGGCAACCGCAGCACGAGCGGCTCCAGTGGATCTGCGCGCAGTCGCAGGCGTTGGCCCAAGCATTACGCCATACCGGCGAGAGTGATGAGGCGGTGCTAGCACGGAAGCTCTTAATCGGACAGCTTCTCGCGCGGATGGAGGAGTCCATCAAACGGATGGAATTCCCGGAGCTACTGGCAGAGTCGCGGGAGTTGCTAAAGGCGACGCGGGACGCGGCGGGGAAGCCGGCGGCGGGGCGGCGGCCGATGAGCCGGGCGGAGCGGCGGCGGAGGTTGCGCGAGATCTATGGTTGGCCGCAGGAAGAAATCGAAGCCTACGAGAAGCAGAAGACACCGTCTGCCTGAGCAAGTTGCACAGCTCTATCCCTACCAGCGGGCCTGGGTGGACGACGAGTCGCGGTTCAAGGTTTGCTGCAAGGCGCGGCAGATCGGTTTCACCTTCGCGGCCACGCTGCGGGCGGTGTGGAAGCGGTTGGATGAGCCTGGGCTGACGGTGTGGCTGTCGGCGTCCGAGCGGCAGGCGCTGGAAGCGATGGAGCAGGTGCGGCGGCATCTGCAGGGGTTGGGCGTGGCGGCCGAGTTCAGCGCGGAAGTGGTGGCGGGCACGAGCACAATGCAACAGCGAGTGAAACTGGCGAACGGCAGCCGGATTCTGGCCTTGCCCGCCAACCCCGACACCGCGCGCGGCTTTGCCGGCGACATCATCCTCGATGAGTTCGCCTTCCACCGCGATTGCGACGCCATCTGGCGCGCCGCTTTTGCCACCGCCACTCGCGGGTTTCAACTGGAAGTCATCTCGACGCCCAACGGCACGCAAGGGAAGTATTACGAGCTGGCCCGCGCCACCGGCCTGGTTTCGGGACCCGCGATTCGTGAACCGCGAACCGGCGGTGTTCAGCCCACGGGCTTCCTCCCGTGGGACCCAGCGGCCGAAGCCGCTGGGCTGAACGGAGAGCAGGAGTCGCGTTCGGTGTGGAGCGCCCATTGGTGCGACATCCACAGCGCGCGGGCGCAGGGATTCACCGTCGACGTCGAAGTCTTGCGCGCCGCCGTCGGCGACGACGACCTCTGGGCGCAGGAATACTGCTGCCAGTTCCTGTCGGAGGCGGCGCAGTACCTGCCGCTCGAGCTCATCGTCCCCGCCGAATTCTCAGCGACCGCTGCTGAGCGACCGGTGCCCAGCGACCAGCGACCAGTCTGTCATTCTGAGCGCAGCGAAGAATCTGCTTTTTCTCTTGCGGGTCACGGGTTCACCCTGAACGGATCGCCGGTGGCCGGTCGCTGTTATCTGGGCGTTGACATCGGCCGCACCCACGACAAAACCGTGCTCTGGCTGCTCGAAGAAGTGGACGGGGTGTTATGGACGCGGCTGGTGCGCAGCCTGGAGCGGGCGCCCTTTGCGGTGCAACGCGCCGCCCTCGAAGAACTGCTGTCAGAGGGTAGAAGGTACGAGGCACAAGGCACGCGTCTTGTGGCGCGCTGTGCGATTGACGCCACCGGCATCGGCGCCATGCTGGCTGAGGAATTGCAGGCCCGCTTCGGGGCGCGCGTCGAGCCAGTCGTCTTCACCCTGGCGACGAAAGAAGAGCTGGCGCTGCGGTTGAAGCGCAACCTGGAAGAGCGCCGCCTGCGCATTCCCTATGACCCGCAGATTCGCCGCGCGCTCGGCGCCGTCAAACGCTATACCACCGCGCTCGGCCACTTCCGCTTCGACGCCGCCCGCACCGAGGAAGGCCACGCCGACCACTTCTGGGCCCTGGCGCTGGCCTGCGCCGCCGAATCGCGTCCCCTCTCCACCGAGTTCATTTCCTCCCAAATCCCGCGCTCCTTCGCGTATGCAAACGGCTTCTAAGTGAGGAACCTGATGCCACGACGTTCCTATCAAACCCCGACCACCGACCAAGCTCTAGAGGCTGCTCGCCGACGCCGCCTCCGCGGCGCCATCATCCGCATCCTCCACGAACAAGCGCCCGAGCCCCTCAACGCCGATATCCTCTTGAGCGTGCTGGAGCGCCTGCATTTCTCCGCCGCGCCGCAGGAGCTGGCGGCCGCACTCGCCTACCTCGAGAGTCGCGGCTACCTCACCTGCGCCGAGCTTCGCCCACCCCGCTCCCTCGCCCGCCACGGCCCAGTCCCCACTTTCGTCCGAGTCCAGCTCACCGCCGACGGCAGCGACCTCGCCGAAGCCACCACCGAAGACCCCGGAGTCGACCTCCCATGACAGAATCCCGCCCGCTCAAACCCCGCCGCCCCTATCCTCGCCGCCCGCCTCGGCCTAGTGATGCGCCTACCTCCCGCACCGCACGGCGCGGGGCCGCCAATCCAACCTTCCGCCGCCACTGGAAAGTCGAGCGCTTCCCACCCGAAATCCGCGATCTCATCTTCGACGGCTACGCCACCGGCAAGAGCTACCGGCAAATTCGGGAAGAGGTTCTCGAACGCGGCCATCACATCACCGAACACGCTCTCTGCAATTACTGGCGCCACGTCTGGGCTACGGAGCACAACCAGCTCTATCGCGCGCGCACCCAGGCGGAAATCCTCGCCCGGCAGGCTACCGGCTCCGGCTCCCCCAACTTCACCGCCATTGCCCGTGAACTGCTCTGGCTCAACTTCGTCCAACGTCACGAAGAACTCGGCCAAGCCGACCTGATGACCCTGCTTCAAGCCGCCCGCGAGCAGGAAAAAGTCCGCATCGCCGCCCACAAAGCCGGCCTCAAAGACGCCCCGCCGCAAACTATGTCCACCGCCGAACGCCGCCGTCGCCTCCGCGAAATTTACGGCTGGCCGCAAGAAGAAATCCAAGCCTACGAGCAACGCCACTCCGATGCCAAGGAAGATGAACCTCAACCCGATCCAAACGAAACCGACTCCCCCGACCCCGACGGCGACCCCGAACCCAAATGAGAGCCCCACTCCCCACGCCGACCACTTCTGGGCCCCCGCCCTCGCCTGCTCCGCCGCCCAGCACGCGGCGCTCTCCACCGAACTCCTTCCGACACAAATCTCCTCCGCCTTCCGCCAAGCCCATGCCTTCTAATGACTTACAATGTTTCAGTCAACTGCGCAAAATCGTTGCTAGAAGGAGGCTCCAATGTGGCATAATGCTGATAGGTTCTTTTCAGTGGGGAGAGGGGAAGCGGCCAGAGAAACCTTAGCCATGGCTAACACTGAGACAAGAAGGGCCAAAGAGACTTTGGAGCGAGCTTTTGCTATCTTCCAGAAGGAGCATCCGGCAGTCGTGGAAGCGATGAAGGCAATGAATCTTTCCTTGCATGACTATCTTCAAGCTCTTGCCAGACTCAGGGGAGACTCTTCTAGTTCGGGTAATGCATCTTCTTCTTGAGCATCTAAGCCGAGTTCGACATGGCTTCCACCTGGTCGCGGATTCTGGAGGAGTACAATGCGGAGCGGCAAGTCCCTGGACCTAAGGCGTTCTGGGCGCGGGTCCTGAATAGGAAGATTCAACGGCTCGGTGAACTGACAAACCGTCCCCTTCTGATCTACGCATCTGCATGTACAACCTCGGGAAAGAGGTATTCGCCAGCTCATCTTCAGATTGACGCCTCCGACAAGATTGGCTTCCACGACATGATTGAGCCTTTGGAAGGGCCCAACATAGACATCATCATCCACAGCCCTGGTGGTTTTGCTGATGCGGTGGAAACAATCGTTGAAGAGATTCGAAGGAAGTTCGGACATGTCAGATTCATTGTGCCAGCCTATGCAAAGAGTGCCGCCACAATGATGGCCATGGCAGGGGATCAAATCCTGCTTGACGAAGATGCGGAATTGGGGCCGATCGATCCGCAGATGGAAACAATGAACGGCATAGTCCCAGCGGAAGCTATCAAGGAACAGTTCTTAAAGGCCAGCGATGAAATACAAGCTGATCCGCGGAAATTGAGTGTTTGGATCCCAATTCTTCAGCCAATGGGGCCTGCGCTACTAATTCAATGCGACAACGCAATTACTCTTTCAAGAGAGCTTGTCACTGACTGGCTGACTAAGTACATGTTTCGGGCTGTGACAGACGGCCAAGCTAGAGCCCGTAGGATCGCGGAGTATCTAAGCTCGCACGCTACCTTCAAATCACATGGGCGCCGAGTGAAATTGGAACATCTGAGACGGGATGAATTTGGACTTGATCTTCTAAATTTGCGGGATGATGCAGAACTTCACACGCGTGTGTGGGAAATCTATTGCACTTTGGACATAATCTTTGCGAACACGCCAATCTATAAGCTTTTTTACAATTCTCTGGATGACGCGATGATCCGATTTTCCGCTCAGACCCCGATTGAGTTGATTGCAGAGCGGGCAGGGCCCCTTCCGGAGGAACGGAAACAGGTACAGTAGGCCACGCCGACCACTTCTGGGCCCTGGCGCTGGCCTGCGCCGCCGCCGAATCGGCGCCCCTCTCCACTGAATTCATTTCCACGGGTACGCATCATGCCTTTGTCGAAGCCGCAATCTACTAAAGGGGTGCCGATTCGCCCTGAGCCTGTCGAAGGGCGAATACACGGTGCTCTCAACCGAGTTCGTTCTGACACACATCCCCTCCGCCTTCCGCCAAGCCCATGCCTTCTAGCCCCGCTTGCGCCCCCGTGCTGCCCCTGCTAGACTCGGCGCAATCCCATGCATTCCATTTGCCGGCGGATCACAACTGGAGGCGTAGCTGCCGTCGTGCTGCTCGCCTTGCTTGTCTTGGCCTCCCCGTCGGCAGGCCAGGACAAACCCGATGACCCTGTGACCCTCTACAACCAGGGTGTCGAACTGGCCAAGAAGGGCCAGCTCGATGACGCCATCGCCAGCTACCAGAAAGCCCTTGCGCTCCACCCCGATTACGCATTGGCCCATTACAACCTCGGTTTAACACTTCAACAAAAAAGCGACCGCGCGGGTGCGCAGCGGCACTTTGCCGAGGCGCAGCGACTCGACCCCAACCTCAAGCCCCCGAAACCCTGACCCGCCGCCCGCGCCACGGCGGATTGACGCGGGAAGGACTTTCTGCGACTATGGCGAAGAGGAAGCAGAAGAAATGAAGGGCCGCAGCCGCATCACCCTGAAGATGGCAGGTGAGCTGCTCAAAGAGTTCGAGCAGTATTCACCGGCCGAGCGCGCGCGGAAAATCCGCCAAGTTCTCGGAGACTCGCGGTCAGCGCGCTCGTTTGTTCGGCGGCTCCTGCCCGACTTCTACGACGAAGTGTACGGCGAAGCTACCGCGGCGGCATCCGGTCGTTCGGAATCAGGCCCTTGACATAGGTGATTTAATTCACATAGACTATACCTGACATCAGCCCAGCAGAATGAGCAATCATCCTGCTGGCCCCAGTTCCCGCGTGGAACTGGGTTTTCTTTTCATGGCGAGACTCGTTTTCTTCGTGGACGGCTTCAATCTCTACCACGCTCTCAACTACTTTGAGAGCGGACCCGACCATGTGCGGTACCACAAGTACAAGTGGATTAGCCTAAGAAAGCTTGCCAATTGCTACGTTACGAGAAAGGACAGCATCGAGGGCATCCTTTACTTCACAACTATCGCAACCTGGGATCCAGCGAAAGCAGGTCGGCACAGGCTGTTCATCAGGGTGCAGCAAAGTGAAGGCGTGAACGTCGTCTACGGAGAGTTTAAACGGAAAGAGAAGCTGTGCCGCCTTTGCCACCGATATTTCTGGACATTCGAGGAAAAGCAGACCGATGTGAACATCGCGTTGCACCTCTTTCAATTAGCAGTCAAAGACATCTATGACAAAGCGATCATCATCTCGGGCGATACCGACCTGATCCCCGCCATCAAAGCAATCCAAGCCACCTTTCCCGGAAAGCAACTCGGAGTCGTAATCCCCATCGGGAGATCTTCTGAGGATTTGAAAAAGGTTGCTGATTTTCACTACAAGATGAAAGAAAAACATCTTGCGTCCAGTCACTTGCCCGATTCTGTGACTCTGGTGATGGTACGACTGCAACCTGTCCTTCCACTTGGAAGTAACTGGCTCGGAACTCGCCAGCATGAAAGTTTTTCCTTGACAGCACATATTGAATAGCGGTACCGGATTGCCTTCCTGCTGTGGGGGACCACTAAAGCAACCGCCGTTTCGGGAGGGAATCGCCCGTGAAGCCTAGCTACCTCGGTCGCATCGCTCTGCTCGTGCTCGTCCTCTGCGCCAGCCTCGCCTTTGGCGGGGCCAGCGTCGCGTTCATTCAGGCCTCCCCACC
>Ga0073934_10011301_pt1 | contig 10836 bp, 8 predicted proteins | sample LarsenN4metaG_FD_76834 | JGI IMG/M metagenome (GOLD analysis project Ga0073934, IMG submission 76834) | Hot spring sediment bacterial and archeal communities from British Columbia, Canada, to study Microbial Dark Matter (Phase II) - Larsen... ...
AGAGTGTCTAAAGACTTGTGCACTCAATGTTATAAACGGCAGAATGCGGGTTTCAGCCATTCATAAACGTTAAAACCGGACGTTTTTATGAGAATCATTCTCATATCGAGAATTGCTGGCAAAATGCTGCAAGCGGTTAAAATTTCGGCAGGATCAACTAGGGATCTTAGCAACCCAATTCAAAAACTGTTATTTGTGCGTTTCGTTTATGGCTTCATCATTTTCCTTTGACATTGTGAGCGACTTTGATCGGCAAGAATTGGTCAACGCGATCGACCAAACAAACCGTGAGATTCAGAGCCGCTATGACTTAAAAGACACCAAAACCTCTTTAGAGCTGGGGGAGGAAATTATCACCGTCAACACTGACAGTGAGTTTACCCTTGAGTCAGTCCACACCTTGCTGCAAACCAAAGCTGCGAAACGAAATCTGTCCCTCAAAATCTTTGAATTTGGCAAAGTTGAGTCGGCTAGTGGCAACCGCGTACGGCAAGAAATTACACTCAAAAAAGGGATCAGCCAGGATGTCGGCAAACAAATAACAAAGCTGATTCGCGATGAGTTTAAGAAGGTGCAGGCATCGATTCAAGGGGATGCCGTGCGTGTCAGTGCGAAATCAAAGGATGAGTTACAGACTGTGATTCAACGGCTGCGGCAAGAAGACTTTCCGGTTGCATTGCAATTCACCAACTATCGCTAAACAAAAAGCCTCGATCGCATGGTCGAGGCTTCATTCGCTAAGGAGTAATTGGAAAAAAGGCGACCCAATAACCTTTGAGAAATCAAGTAAAAGCGCTAGAAGACAGCTTTTATCGGCATTTTCAGCCTAAAAACTGGACAAATCCCCCGCGCGATCGCTACAGGTTAGTGATTGGATACAAGGAAACAGAGGGTTGGGTTAATCGATTGCCCATTTTTGGAGCTAACCCAAGCTTCGAGGTTGTGATGATGATGAGATCCGATCCGGCTTCAGAGACAGACGCGTGATAAGTCAGAGCATTCGCACGGGTGACAGAGGGCATACTAATTTCTCAAAGGCATGGGGCTGATGTATTTATCTTCTAGCGAATTCTTTGTTTTACCAGTGATAGACATCGCACGCTCAATGTGAGCTTATACATACCTGTTGTTGATTGCGATCGCGGCTAGCCTGTGATCTCGATCAATGACGAGTGCTAGTATCTACTCCTGCGGAAATTGCGACTACGGATGTACGGTTGCGCCTCTGTCTTTCTTGGGCGATTCCCGGTAGGGTCGTAATAGAGAAATTGATACGATTGATTGTCAAGTTGGTTCTAAAACTCACAATCGATTGCCTACAGTGTTTTCAGTCAGGAATAAACTTGTAGAGCTTATCTGGGTGAACAAATGAGCCAGTCTAATCAAGATGATGCTTGTGCTTACAGGGGGTGATTGCTCTTGCCAAAGTGGTTTTTACCGACGATTAGTGAAGTCGTAATGCTGAGTGACCCGGCATGGGCAACGTCTGAGGCTGCTAACCAAGCACATCATAAAACCTCTTCAGCTACGAGTGCAGCCCAACAAAAGAAGGCTCAGCGTGAATGGCAAGGGGCGATCGCGGCTTTGACCCAACTGTTAAACCAAAAATTAGCTACCCAAAACGCGGCTGACACACCCGACGCGCTAATTATTTCTGGTCCTACTCCCATTTTGAGTGATGCGGCGTTGATTCCACGGTTATCGACCTGGGTGTTTAACGCTAATGCATTCAATCTATCTGCCTTTCTGCCCTTCCGCTCATTACCAGGACACTCATCCAAACAGGCCGAAGTTGTTGAAGAATCCACTAGCCAAACCTTACCCCTGATTCCCGGTGATCCACTGGCAAGTGAACAGTTTTGTCTTGTCCTCTCCCCAACTTTTAGCCTGGTGTTTGTCTTGGGCACAGGCTGGAACGATGAACCCGTGTTTTTGTTTTCGTTTTTGCCAGAGGTGGTCGAGCGCACCTGGGAGATTTTGCGGCCTCGTATTTTGATGCTGAGTGCCAATCATTTGGAACCGTTGGATCGGTTGATTCACACCTTTGCACCGATCGCCCCTGACTATCACACGGTGATGCAATTCACCCGACGGCTGTTAGAGCACCTGCCCGCGCAACGCGAAGAAAGTCCTGCGGTACGAATTGAAGTGCCTCAAGCCGAATCGAGCGAAATCCACCTTGACCACACCGACCAACTTTCGCCAGAGGAGTTGCTAGCAACCGCTAAAGCGTTGGATGTGGAGTTGTTGCAGGCGATCGCCCATGAGGTTCGCACCCCGCTTACTACCATTCGGACCTTGACGCGATCGCTCTTACGGCGTAAAGACTTGCCAGATAGCGTGATTCAACGGCTGCAAAGCATTGACCACGAGTGTAGCGAGCAGATTGACCGCTTTGGTCTGATTTTCCGGGCAGTCGAGTTGGAAACGACAGCAGCTCAACAAACGGCGATGTCGCTGACGCGTACCTCCGTCGCGCAGGTCTTGCAGCAGTTAATTCCACAGTGGCAAAAGCAAGCCAATCAGCGCGGCCTAGTCCTAGATGTGGTGTTGCCGCCAGCGATGCCAGCCGTTGTCAGTGATCCAACGTTGCTTGATAAGGCTTTGACCAGCCTGATCGAACGGTTTACACGCAATTTACCCGCAGGTAGCCATATTCGAGTCGATGCGGCGTTGGCAGGCGACCAACTGAAGCTGCAATTGCAATCACAGCCACAATCTCACGCGGATGATAAGCATGTAGGTCATGGTTTTGGCCGATCGCCCCTCAAGTCTCTGGGTCAAATGCTGATGTTTCAACCCGAAACGGGTAGCTTGAGTCTGAATATGGCCGTCACCAAAAATCTGTTTCAATCTCTGGGTGGCAAGCTGATTGTGCGCGATCGCCCCCAACAAGGCGAGGTAATGACCGTCTATCTGCCACTTGAGGCTAGCTCGAACATTATTGAGGTGTGAGATTCTGGTTAGGGATGGTAGTCAGCTCCAGAACCGTACTTTAGGGCTTCTAGCCATTGTTGATAAAAAAACCGGGGGCGATCGCTGAGGCGATCGCTGAATGGTTTAAGCGCCTGCGTTACGGGCAACAAAGCCGTATAGCCTGCCAATGTTGCATAGTGGCGCAACCAGTCAGCCAAAGCAGGAATTCCCATTTGCGGCAGAAGGCTGACCACATCGAGCGGGTGGGCAACGGTTGTTTTCGCCAACGTTTGAAACAACGCCGGAAACTGCACTACATCTTGCAGAAACGGTTTCAGGACTGGCTCACCCAAAGCGGCCATTTCACCAAACACCAGATTCAGCAGGTCATTGATTTGGTTGGGCGCAATCGATTGGTCAACCCCCACACTCATCGTTTTCTGAAATAACCAGGTAACTGCCAAATTGGGCTGATAGGGCTGCAACAGGCGGAGAGCTGTGCGATCGAGGGTATTTGCCTGCAAAGCTGCCTGAATACCGTGGCTCAATCGATGCAGATGCCGCACCATTGCTCCAAATCCACCAAAACTCAACGGCGATTGGCTACCGCTACTATCCCCGATCGCCAAAATATGGTTCCACTGGGGCTTGAGTGGACTTTGCCGATAAGAAGGGAAAAAACCAAATAGCGCCCGCTGAAATTGCAACTGTTCGAGCGAAACTCCTTGATATTCGGGCAAAAGCCGAAAGTACTCGTCAAACAAAAACTCTAAGCTAAAGCGACTGGGGTGGGCATCCACATAGGTAAACAGGTAGGTGGTGCGCCCATCTCGCGCTGGAAAGGCTTCCCAAAAGTATTGGCACTGATGCTGAATCGGCGTAAACGAGGCAATCAGATCCCCTGTCTGATTTTCAGGAAAGCCTGTGGCACAGGTGCCCACCACCAAACAAACGGCATCCGGCGTTTTACCCTGGCGAGCCTGCCGACTAATCGGCGAAAAGTGCCCCATTGCATCCAGCAGCAGGCGCGTGGTTAGGGTTTGCTCACTGATCTGCACACTGACCCCGTTCGGATGCACGATCGCCCCCTGAAACCCGGTCTGCTCCAGCAACTTACCGCCTGCCTGCAAGAATCGTTGCTTCAGCGTCTCCAGCAAATAAACCGGATCAACACCAATATTCAGCACATCGCGCACCCACACCGGAGATCCGCCAAAAAACTGGATTCGGGCTGGATTGTATTGGGTCGCGATCGCCTGGTCTAGCTCTGCTTCGCTGAGCAACTGCAAATCAACGAACGTTTGCAGTTCCCGCCGTGAAATATTCCATTCTTGCTGGCGACCCCGCAAAATGCCGCGTTCGATCAGGGCGACTCGCCAACCCTGTTGGGCTAAAGCAGCGCCGATCAAAATCCCCAGTGTGCCACCGCAAATGACAACATCCCAATTCGGCTCAATCGACTCAGCACTTTCTGAGACAACAGGAGGCACCGAAGTCTGAAACTCCCGCAGTTGTTGCCAGAGGGCATCAACGCGTTGTAAACCAGCCCAGGGATTACCCGGTACTTGAGCCAGAATTTCTGCTGCGATCGCCATAGATACCTAAAGAATGAGACGTTTTATCTGATGCATCTTAAGTATAAACACAGACAAAAACGGGGCGCGCTAACGCCCCGGCGGGTCTCATCATCATCACAAAGAACATCTCTGGAAATCTGCCTGAATTGAACTGATTCAGTATCAACAGAAAAGTCCAGTCAGAAAATTCCTTGATGACTATTATGGTACAGGATCTGTGAATCTACGGGTAGGGTGTCTGAATCCCTAGAATTCTTTGAGTAAATTTTCTGAACTGAGTAACAGCCAATCTTGCGACTGTCACAACGCCTTCCTGATAAGCCATTCAGAATTTTCGATACTGATGAGACACAATCTGACTTCACGAAATTGATATAGAGAATTACTGACAATTCTTTAAAGCTTTAAACAAAGACATGAGCGAAAAATAAAGTTGTTATGACAGGCAGCCCTACTTTCTCGCGCAGCAGGCTTCTTTCTCAAACCAATCGGAAAGTTTGAGCGCCAACTTTATCAACCATTCACCTTGTCAGAATACGATTTTAGACTGAGCTTTCGACTGGAGTTGTCACCAGGGAATTAATCACACCTTGAAATAACCGCAAACCATCAGTGCCGCCGAGCATGGGGTCAGAAGCCCGTTCTGGGTGAGGCATCATACCGACAACGTTCCCCTGCCGATTACAAATTCCAGCAATATTGTTGAGGGAACCATTTGGGTTACTCTCGGCACTCATCTCGCCATCACCAGAGACATAACGAAACAGAATTTGGTGATTCGCTTCTAACTCCGCCAGAGTTTCAGGGTCAGCATAATAACTGCCTTCGCCATGTGCAATCGGCACAGTGATCACTTCATTCGCCTGGTAGCCAATTGTCCACGGCAAATCGGTGCGCTCAACTCGCAGTGGCGCACGATCGCAGATGAAGTGCAGATCCCGATTTCTGACTAACGCACCCGGTAGTAAACCCGCCTCCGTCAATACCTGAAACCCATTACAAATGCCCAGCACCAGCTTTCCCTGCTCGGCATGGCGTTGTAAGGCTTGCATGGCTGGCGAAAAACGGGCGATCGCTCCGCAGCGCAAGTAATCGCCATAGCTAAACCCACCCGGCACAATCACCACATCGATATCCGTCAGGTCACTTTCTTCGTGCCAAACCATACGCGTTGGCTGCTGCAACAGGTCGCGCGTGACGTAAGCAACATCGCGATCGCAGTTTGACCCCGGAAACACAATCACCCCAAAATTTACCTGTTTAGCCATGCTCATCGCAGATTCAACGCTTTACCTGTAACAGCCCCATCATATAGCAGTCTGAAGGGGTACAACCAAGAAAACCAGCAACCCCTTACCATCCTCAAAAGACTCCTATCAAGGATTTTCTAGGCAATTCCCTGGTGCAAAATCAACCAGTTCCCGTCGGGATCGTAGGCATAAATTTCGCGTCCATGTGAAGCGAGAATTATTTCACCAGGAGGGGGATAACCCAGTTGAGTAAGATGTGCGATCGCGGCATCCAAATCTGCAACTTCCAGACAAAGACTCATTTGCTGAGCGGGTAAGTCCCTGGAGAGTACTTGCTTCGGATGGAAAATGCCCAACTTCAACCCCGGCAAATGAAACTCCGCATAGCGGTTGGGAATGGTTTGGGTAGGAGCCAGATCCAACAAGTTATGGTAAAATTGTACTAGATTAGAAAAATTCTGAGCAGCGATCGCAACAAACACTTCGGTGAGGGTGAGAGGCATATAGTGAACCTGATCCGATCGTGCAAAATCTTCTCACGAGAATCGCTTACAATCTACCTCTGGTCTTGAAGCGGCTTCTAATTCCCGTAAGGGGCACCGTTAAGAACCATTGTGACAACTGTCAGAATCGATTAAACTTCCTAAAATTTTGATCTCAAGACGTTAGGTTAACCCAAATGAGTTTGAATACAGTAACCCTGGTGGGTCGAGTTGGTGGGGATCCCGATGTGAAATATTTTGAGTCGGGCAGTGTGGTCTGTAAGTTTAGTCTGGCAGTCAACCGAGCCAGTCGCAGCAATGACCAACCCGATTGGTTTAGCCTGGAGCTTTGGGGTAAACAAGCCGAAGTCGCTGCCAACTATGTGCGCAAAGGCAGTTTGATTGGGGTCACGGGTGCTCTTAAGTTTGACTACTGGAGCGATCGCGGCACAGGGGCTAACCGTTCTAAGCCCATCATTCGGGTTGAGCGTTTAGAGTTGCTTGGCTCCAAACGTGACAATGAAGCTCCGATGGGTGGCGGCGGTTACAACGACGAGTTTTAGTCAATTTCTAAGCCAATCGATCTATCAGGTCAGGTTTGAGCCAGTTGTGTCGCTGTTCCAGAGCAAAAGCTGTTTTCAGGCTTTTCAGACGAGCCGCTAGAATAGTAGACTGGTGATCTTTTGCATGGACTTTGTTAAACCCCAATGACTACCTCCTCCCAGCGTCGTTATCACATCACAACCTTCGGCTGCCAAATGAACAAAGCCGACTCTGAGCGCATGGCAGGCATCTTAGAAACGATGGGTTATGAGTGGGCAGAAGCACCCGATGATGCAGATTTGATTCTCTATAACACCTGCACCATTCGCGATAACGCTGAGCAGAAGGTTTACTCTTATTTGGGGCGGCAAGCAAAACGCAAACAAGAGCAGCCTGACCTGACCCTAATTGTGGCGGGATGCGTTGCCCAGCAAGAGGGCGAAAAGCTATTGCGTCGTGTGCCAGAGCTTGACCTGGTGATGGGGCCGCAACACGCCAACCGACTGCAAGACCTGTTAGAAGAGGTGCTGAATGGCAGTCAGGTGGTGGCAACTGAGCCTGTTCACATCATGGAAGACATCACCAAGCCGCGCCGAGATAGCCAGGTAACGGCGTGGGTAAATGTGATTTACGGCTGTAATGAACGCTGTACCTATTGTGTTGTGCCTTCGGTACGAGGAATTGAGCAATCTCGCAGCCCAGAAGCGATTCGAGCCGAGATGGAGGAGTTAGGGCGACAAGGCTACAAAGAAATTACGTTGCTGGGCCAAAACATTGATGCCTATGGGCGTGATTTGCCAGGAACTAAAGCCGATGGTAGTCACCTGCACACCTTCACCGACTTGCTCTACTACGTGCACGACATCCCTGGCATTGAGCGCATCCGGTTTGCGACCAGCCATCCCCGCTATTTCACGGAACGGTTGATTCGTGCCTGTGCCGAGTTGCCTAAGGTTTGCGAGCACTTCCATATTCCGTTTCAGTCGGGTGACAATGAGTTGCTAAAAGCGATGTCGCGTGGTTATACCCACGAAAAATATCGCCGCATTATCGACAAAATTCGCCACTACGTCCCCGATGCCGCCATCAGTGCTGACGCGATCGTGGGTTTTCCCGGAGAAACCGAAGCCCAGTTTGAGAATACGCTCAAGCTTGTGCAAGATATTGGCTTTGACCAACTCAACACCGCAGCCTACTCGCCTCGGCCTGGCACCCCCGCTGCGCTATGGGAGAATCAACTCAGCGAAGAAGTCAAGAGCGATCGCCTGCAACGGCTAAATCATTTAGTCGCCCAAATTGCGGCTGAGCGTTCTCAACGGTATTTGGGACGAGTTGAAGAAGTGCTGGTCGAAGCCGCCAACGAAAAAGACCCGACCCAAGTTATGGGGCGCACCCGCAGTAATCGGTTAACCTTCTTCCCTGGGCAGATCGAAACACTCAAAGGAAAAACCCTGCCAATTAAGGTGACAGAAGTACGCGCGTTTAGCTTAACAGGTGTTGCGGTTGAAGCAGCCGTTGTGTAGGCGGTTAGGTTCTAGAGCAATTTCTGCGCGATCGCCTCACAAAAAAGGGGTTCCGTTGGAACCCCGATGCTTTGCTTATTTCTAGGAGATTTCTGGCTGTCACCGTGTTTCAGACGACAGCCCTATCAGGCACCGTTACTTGTTGCCACTTCCAGAGGCGGAAATCACTTGTTCTGCAAGCTTTTCAGGCACTTCTTGGAGGTGGTCATGCTCCCAGTGGAAGAAACCAACGCCCAAGGTGAGCGATCTCAATTCCACAATCAGGTCGTGCATCTCTGCCTGGGGAATATAAGCGGTAATCTCATCCCAACTGAGCCAACCATCTTTCGCGGCATAGCCAAGAATTTGGCCTCGTCTGCCACTAATTAAGCGCAATGCCTTCGAGGTGAAGTCATTTGGCACTGAAATTGTGACGTTCAAGATCGGCTCCAGCAAAGTGGGTTCACACTTCGCCATCGCCTCTTGCATCGCCAGCCGAGCAGCTTGCTTAAAGGCTTGCTCAGAACTATCAACGTTGTGATACGAGCCGTCAGTGAGGGTCACAGCCACATCCACCACCGGGAAGCCGAGCGGCCCATGACTGAGAAACTCACGCACACCTGTCTCCACAGCGGGAATGTACTGTTTCGGCACAACACCACCCACAATGCGATCGTTGAAGTCAAACCCCTCACCTCGCGACAAAGGCCGAATATCCAGGTAAACGTCACCAAACTGACCATGTCCACCCGTTTGGTGCTTATAGCGTCCGCGTATGTGAGTTGCATTCTTGCGAATCGTTTCCTTGTAAGGAATGTTAGGCAAGTGCGTCGTCATCGGCAGATTGTACTTCCGCCGCAAGCGATCAATCGTGACTTGCAGATGAATATCACCCTGTCCCCACAAAATGACTTCGTGAGTGTCGCCATGCTGTTCCCACACCAAGGCGGGGTCTTCTTCCAGGAGTTTATTGAGGGCTGCTGTCAGCTTCACCTCATCGCTGCGCTTTTCAGGGGCGATCGCCTTCGCAAACACAGGGGCTAACCGTTCTACTTTTGGTAACGGCTTTACCTTCGCCCCATCCGTAGCCAGCGTTTCGCCAGTCACAATCCCTTCCATGCGGCCCAATGCTACAATCTCACCCGCTTCGGCGGCATTGAGATTCTGCTGTTTCAGCCCTTGCAGTCGATACAGTCCGCCAATCCGCACCCCATTAAGGCTCATACCGTCAGTAATCGTGCCACTCCAAACTCTGACTAGACTGAGCTTGCCACCTTGAGGTGTGTAATAGGTCTTAACTACCTGGGCAAGCGGCAGTGCAGCATCCGTCTTAATGCCACGATTTTGAGTCGTTACCTCTGGGGCAGGCGCTTCTCGCAACAGTGCTTCCAATAAGGGGCGTACCCCAAAGTCTTTGTCAGCTTGACCTACGAAGACAGGCACGATTTGGTCAGCGCCTAACTCCATCTTCAAGTCTTGCCAGATTTCTTCTTGAGACGGGTCAACGTCTTCCAGCAATTCCTCTAATAAATGGTCATCAAATTCTGCCAGGGTTTCTAGCATTTCATACCGGGTTGCCTTTTCCTGCTCCTTGAGGTGATCGGGCAGCGGCACCGGGTCAGCAGGCGCGCCTGGGTGATAGTGATAGGCTTGCTCCGTTACAAGGTCAATAAACCCAACCAGGTTTTCACCTTTGCCAATTGGGTACTGATGAGCCACTAACGGACGACTTGAAACCCGCTTAAGGGCACTCAGCACATCTGTGAAATCAATATCAGCACGATCCATCTTATTGATGAAAACCAGATGCGGGATGTGCCAATCATCTAAAAACTTAAATAGAGGAGATAAATTCAAAACGCGATCGGCGGCAGCTTCACAGACAATCACAACCGCATCAACCCCAACCAACGCATTCATTGTTTCTTGGGTGAACTCAATCGATCCAGGGCAATCGAGGAACGTAAAACGAACGCCGCCATACTCAGTATTGGCGGCGTTTACTTCAACAGTCATTTGGCGATCGCGGGCTTCTTGTGATGCATCCCCTACCGTGTTGTTGTCCTGCACTTTGCCCTTGCGGGTCACGGCTCCCGTTACAAACAAAATGCTTTCAAGCAGAGTTGTCTTACCACTGAGATAGGGACCCACGATCGCCACATTTCGTGAGCCAGAGAGAACGTTTTCACTCATAAGTACCTCACCTGTTAATTAATGGTGTGACAGGCTGAAAAAACGTAAAAACACTTTGCAGAGAGTGTTTTGTCAGCCATTATCCCTTCCGAATAGCTCCGACACAGAAGGAATACTTTCATTTTGAAATGAGGCAGCCAAACAGATTCAAAACGACAACATCTTTTAAGAAACAGTTAAACATCCCTTAAGTGGCATGACTATTTGTATACAGTTCAATCAATTCAGTAACACCTCCCTCACTCCCCCACTCCCCCACTCCCCCCACTCCCCACCCCCACCCTCCCCACCCTCCCCCACCCCCCCCACCCCCCTCCCCCAAAACAAAAACTTCCCCAACACCACCCCACACCCAAAAAAAAAAAAAAACTAA
>Ga0073934_10011302_pt1 | contig 10835 bp, 9 predicted proteins | sample LarsenN4metaG_FD_76834 | JGI IMG/M metagenome (GOLD analysis project Ga0073934, IMG submission 76834) | Hot spring sediment bacterial and archeal communities from British Columbia, Canada, to study Microbial Dark Matter (Phase II) - Larsen... ...
ACTCCCTTCTCTGCAAGGGGGAGAAGGGACCTCGTTCCCCCTTCCCTCGTAGGGAAGGGGGTTAGGGGCATAAGCGCCAGGATAAGGAGGAAAAGGGTGGTAACTACAGGGAAAAATCCCCCCTAGCCCCCTTTACGAAAGGGGGGCTAGGGGGATTTTTCCTCGTTCCCAGGCTCTGCCTGGGAACGAGGAAATACGGGACTTCCCTCTTATCTCGGCGCGTAGGGGGGGGGAGGTTAGAAAAAAACCTACTCCTGAGAGCTCCCCCTTCCCGACGCGGGAAGGGGGAACTTGGGAATGGTTCAGGGGCAGGTTCGGGACAGATCCCGGCCGTCCCTGCAAAACTTCAAGACGATGAGCAATGCACAGTTTATAGCAAGGGTCTTCTGGCGAGGTCTTCGCAAGCGCTGCCCGCGTTGTGGCGAGGGAGACCTGTTTCGTTCCTTCTTCAGGATGAATATGGCCTGCGCTTTTTGCGCCTACGAGTTTCAGAGGGAACGGGGAGGCAGCATGATAGGAGGGATGTATGTCAGCGCGGCCATCACCCAGCTATTCGCCATTTTGTTGATCGTGTCGGTCTGGGTATTTACAGACTGGTCGCCCGGTTTTTCTATAGCCGTTTGTGTTCCGATCTCCGTCCTCTTCAGCCTCTGGTTTTTCTCTTATTCGAAGACTATCTGGGCGTCGGTGGATTATTTGATCGATGCCTTTTCTGAAGAGTCTACCAGAACGACCTGATATGATCCGTAGAAGCTGAGGGAACCTCCGCGAAGGATTGAAGGCCGGGTATCCCTCGCGAGGGACCGGGGAGGAGATCCACAAGGGGTTCTGAACTGGGGATGGTTTTTGGAAAATGCTCAGAAGTTATTTCCCCCCACCGATAGGGAATCCTCTTTTTTATAATACAGGCGCAGATAGTCGACCCAGGCCTCTGCATAGGCTCCCTGGCCGGAGGTTTTGGCGATGAGGCTGACGACCACGCCGTTGACCACGTTGGGATCCAGGCCCAGGTGATCCAAGGCCTCCTGGTAGAGGTTAACCCGGATCTTCTGCCACTGGTCATCGATGGGGATAACCCGGACCTGCTTTTGATTTTGAACGGTCCGGGGGAATCCCTTCAAGGGAACCTGTTCCAGGGGAGAGGGGCGTTGGTTGGTGATCCAGAATCGTCCCAGGTAACTGTTACCGTCGAAGAGCTCTATATCGACGGCGACCTCGGCCATGCTAAGTAAGCCTCCCAGTCCTCCCGAGCGATTCCCTTTTAATTTGATTCTCCCTTCAAAAAAGAGGTTCTTGAGGGTATCGACGGCAACCGGTTGAGAGAACCCGCAAAATCTGCACTGAAGGGTCGCTGATAAAATACCGTCCTTAACCACGGCCTGGATGGTAGCTTCCCGATCAAATTGGGTTTCTTTCCTCCAACCTTTGGACCAGTGACTTTTAAATTCCCCGTTCACCAGAAGATTCTTGGCTACGATGGCTTTCGTAGCCCGGCTCTCCACCTCCTCCTTATCCGGAGACCGGCCCAGCATAGGGATCTTTTTCCAAATCTCCCACCATTTTGAGTCGGAAAGCAGGGAAGGGCCCTCTGTGGCCAGAGTCTTTCCGGTCGGCAGCCAGGATTTTGCGAAGTGTTTAATGCCTGCAAAGATAATGGCGAAGATGACCACGATCAAAATGATTTTCTCGACCAGGTTCAGGAAAAATAATCCTAACTGCTTAAGTAGGCCTTTTATCATGGCGTAGCGTGTAAAACCCTAAAAGGTGAAGCGTAGAACGTCATGCGTAGAGATGTAAGTCCTACGCGTGACGCATGACCCGTTATCTATTTTACTTCTCATAAACGTACCGAAGTTCCGCTGCGGCCCATTTAACGGCCTCTTGTGGGGACTTCAAACCCTGGATGGCGAAGGCAAACATATCCGTAATAATATACTTAGAGAGCGCCTCGGAGGCCTTTCGGTTGGGGGGACCGGCGTATCCGGGGGATCGGCCATACCGGGCCAGATCCCGGTAGGGCAAAATAACGGGGTCCTGCTCCCACAGAGGGTCTTTCTCATAAATTTTAGTTGCCGCTGTAAACAAACCCTGGGACAGGGGTAACCATTTGGAAAAGTTCTCCCGAGCCATCAACCAGCGAAGGAGGTCCTTGGCCGCGTCGGCCTGTTTGGAATACTTCATAATGGCATACTCGAAGGTGTTATGAAAGTGAAATCTTCCGGCGGGGCCGCGCGGGTTAGCGGCATGGCGTATCTTGGAGGCTATCTCCAGGTTGTCCCTTCTAGCCACCGCATAAATACTGGCTGCGTTCAGGGTACAGGAAATCTGCTCGGCCAGAAAGGCCCGGTTGTTGCTGGTATCCTCCCAGGATAAGCCTGTTTCATCATAGCAGTCCTTCCAGAGCTGCACGACCATCTCTACAGCTTGCAGGGTCTCAGGGCTATCCAAGGCGACCGTCTTCCCATCGGCTTCCACCTCCTTCCCACCGAAACTCCACAGATAGGGATAATGGATGGAGTAACCATCGACATAGGTATGGCCAAAGGTTTGTCCGAAAGGCCTCCCCTGCCCCTTCAAGATTTTTCCGACCCGATGGTATTCCTCCCAGGTATCAGGAAATTCTTTGACGCCGATCTCCTCAAACCAATCTGCCCGATAGGTCTGCGCGTTGTTGGCAAAACAATATGGAACGGCCTTCCATCGCCCCTCTACCTTGCAGTGACCGATAATCTGCTCGTAATATCCCCCGAACTTCTCCCCCAATTCTTCGCTGATATCCTCCACATCGATACAACCGTTGGCGTAAAGGTGAGGCCAGTTATGGAGCAACTGGATGATATCCGGGCCGGTGCCGCTTTGGATCACTGCGGTGGTTTTCGGCTGGAGATCGTTGCCGTTGATGGTCTCCAGCGTGATCTGATAGTTATTTTGCTTCCCCCATTCCTCGATCTGCTTTTTCAACTCCTCATCCGTAGCAGGTACCACGCTTCCCTGTTGTAAAATATAAAGTTTCCCTCCCTTGAGGATCGCCGGGGCCGTCCTGGAGGTAAAGATCTCGGCCAGTATAGGGCTCAAGACCGTTGCGCCGGCTATTTTAATAAAATCCCTTCGAGGGACTTCCGGATGAGCGGAGCTTTTCTCCTGCCTGGAATCTTCGACGGGTAACTCCTTCATGTTCCACCTCTCAGGTTCCCCCTCTTAATGTTTCGTGTCCGATCTCCCCTAAGATTTAGATAGGGCCTGCCTCCAATAAGGTTAGATAAACTCGATAGATTTTTAAATTTTATTAGAAACTTCCGATCTGTGGCAAGAAAATTTTGATAAATTTTTAACTTGCCCGTTTTAGCTAGGCCTAACATTTTGGCCCGTAACCCTGTTTTCTCGTTCCCAGGCTCTGCCTGGGAATGCCTATCTCGAGGCTCTGCCTCGCCTTAAGGAGGGAGGCTCTGCCTCGGGAATATATGTTCCCAGGCTCTAGCCTGGGAACGAGACGCGGACCAAAATGTTATACTTAGCGTTTTAGCGGGTAGGGACTGGGGATAACGAAAAATTATCATCGCTGTACAGACGATCTGGGCCTATATTGGTGTATAGCCCGGCAATGTTCCGGGGCCCCTCTTGGGGGCGTTCCTTGTGAAGGGCCTATATTGATGCGGGGCCTGACGATGTTAAAAATGTAGAAGTTCCCTTTTATCCTCAATCCCGCGTACGCGGTGGAGGCCGTCGGGATGTATCGCTGCGCGCTGTGAGTGAGAGCTCGTTATATCGCGGCTTGGAGTTGCATGCGGAAACCACGCTTGTTTACGGACTTGCTTCTGATTCTCGTTGCCTGTATCTGGGGGGTTAACTTTACCGTCGCTAAATCCGCTCTTAGAGAGTTCTCTCCGTTAAGTTTTATAGCCTTGCGTTATGGTATAGCCTCCCTCCTGCTCTGTGTATTTCTGGTGGTTACCCGGGAGAAATGGAAAATTAAGCGCGGGGATTGGGGGAAACTTATTCTGCTGGGGTTCATCGGGAACACCCTTAACTCCTTACTTTTTATAATCGGACTGGACTATACCGCGGCTTCTGTGGCCTCTTTGCTGGCCACCGCTTCTCCCCTCTTTGTGGTTTTGTTTAATGCCTTTTCGGGTATGGAATCCCTCAACCGATTTTCCTGGTTGGGAGTCGGCCTTTCTTTTGTTGGGATTTTTATCACCACGGGAGAAAATGCCCACTGGCAGTTTGACTGGAACCAACAGGGGTTTAAGGGAAGCTTTTTTTTGATAGGTACGACCATCACCTGGGCCTTTTATACGGCCTTTGGAAAGCCTTTGCTTCGCAGGTACTCGCCCTTACAGACGATCACCTATACCACCTGTATCGGTTTTATTTTATTGATTCCCTTCGTCCTACCGGCCCTTCTTCGCCAAAATTGGAACCGCCCCCGTCCGATGAGCTGGGTGGGGGTCTTCTACGCGGGAGTTTTTGCGGCGGCCCTTGCCCACGTCATTTGGTATTATGGCGTGAAAAATATCGGCAGCACCCGCACGATCGTCTATAACAACCTGAGCCCCGTCATCGGCATCGTAACGGCCTGGATCTACCTGGGAGAACGCCTGACACCTTTGGAAATGCTGGGCGCCGGCATGATCGTGATAGGTATTTACCTGACCCGGAGGTACGGGTAAGGCGCAGGTAAAGCGGCCATCTCCCCTTCGACCCTCTCGATTTCCTCTCCCTCCAGTCCGTAGAGCTCATAAACTTTTTGATCCAGTAAAAGATCCACGCGCCGGACTTCCTCCCTGCCGGTGTCCGCGTAACCGGCATCCTTCCTATAAACCCTCAACAGCATCTCCGCCAGCGCTACGAACTCCTGCTGGATGGCGAACTCTGCCTTTTTAATCGGCAACCTTCTCAAGTGAACCAGTTTTACCTGGGAAAAAAGCTGGCCGGCTTCAGGAATCAGTTTTCGGTAATAGAAAGAGAGGAGCTTAGAGTTGAGGAGCGCCAGGACGTATTTCAGCTCTACGTCCTTAACCCCTTCCCGGAGAATGGTGGTATGGAGGGAATTCGTAGCATAGTAGAGGCCCTCCTCCAAGGTTCCGATGATCCGGTCTGCCGTCTGCCGGGTGAGAATTTTTTCAGAGTCCAAGGCCTTCTTAAACCCCCAGCGCACGTTATCCCCAGGCTCCAGAATACGCCGGTCGTACCGGACATAAAGCCCCCCCCATCGAAGCCCGTACCGCCAGATATCCTTTCCGTTCAAGATTTTTCTATGATGCTCTGTGGTTTTCTGGGGAGAGAGGAGCTTATGCTTCGCGTTTCCGGGATTCACCCCGTCGTGGCTCTCGCAGATCTCCCCGAGGGTCCAGCATCCGGCCTCAATCTTGTCCATCAGTTTAACGTCCTCCCTTTTCAGATAGATGTGGAACATGGCCCCGGGGGCTTTATAGAACTGACCCTGCAGGATCGTATGGGCTTGATAGCGGCTTTTCAGATCCATCACGTGGGTTTTGATCTGGATAGGGTGGTTCTTCCTCTGTTCGTCCTGAGATTCCTGCCTAAGGCAAATAATGCAGTTCTCTACGAAGGCGTTCTGAAAAAGGCTTTTGGTGTCCACGATCTCGAGGATCTTTGTTTTTTCCAGGATGTACTTTCTTAAGGCTTCAAAGTAAACCTGGGTCAATAACGTGTTCGGGACAATATAGCCGAGCAGCCCGCCTGGAGCTAAAAGCTCGATCCCACATTCCAGGAAGAGGGCAAAGGTATTTATCTTAAAGGTTGCGGATCGGTACTGTTTATAAACGGCCATCATCTCGGGAGGGGTCTTAAGCTGATTGATGACCACATAAGGAGGGTTTCCCACAATACAATCGTAGCGTTGCCGGAAAAATTCCCTTACGATTTCTGCTATCTGCGGTCCGTCGTCCGTAGCCCATCGCTCCGAATCTTGCCACGGGGACCCGGACCTGGGAGGGGGGGGGGGTTCTAAAACTTTATCTGAAAACTTTGGGAAGGGCATCGAAGGATCTGGCCCCCGGGAGGTACAGAGCTGGCCGATATACTTCCATATCAGATACGTAGCCTGGAGGTCCTCCGCCCGATCCCCTTTCCCCTTTCGTAACGTATCTGCACAGAGGACGTTTACCCAGGGGACGGATATCCCCGGATTTTTCTCCCTGGCTTTCAAATAGAGGCCGACGGCCGCCAACTGGCACGCCAGGGGATCGGCATCAATTCCGTAGAGATTATACTTTAAGATGTAGGAAGGGATCTCCTCTTGGGAGATTTCGCCTTCCTCGCAGTACATTTGGTAAAACGCCTCAAAGGCGTGGACCAGAAGGCTCCCACAACCGCAGGCAGGGTCCAGGAGTTTAATCTCCCTGACCCGCTTAGAGGCATAGCGTCCTGACTTTATCCCCTCCCAGAAGGCCTTTAAGGTTTGATCCACGAGATAAGCTCCGATCCAGGGATAGGTATAGAACTGTCCCTTTCGGCTCTGCTCTTCGGTTTCCTCCATGAAGAATTGATAGACCCACCCCAGCATATCCGGAAGGCGCCCGTCGGCGGCAACCATCCCCTCTGTTAAAAGGGACTGGACTTTTTTTAATGTAAGCTCGGAGATGCGCACCCCCTCCCCGGCGGGGAGACGAAGGCAGGTTCCCTCTTCCCTTCGCGGGGAGGGAGTCCGAGGGCTCGGAGGTCTCATCGGTTCCTGCAGGGCTCGGAAGATGGTCAGTTGAAGGAGAGAGGCCAGGGCGAGCTCTCTGGCGTAGGCCCTCACGGTCGCATCGACCTGGGAGTAAGAACTCTCCGGAGATAAAGGCAAAATCGCCGGGCCTCCATCTCGTAGCGTCGCAACGTCGTTCACCGGTGGAGCTCGATGAAGCTGGCGGATCACATCTTCTTCAAGGTACCGCCTGCAGATCTGAACGAGGGACCGCAGGGATCTGAGTCTCATAAGATCTTATAGAAGCTGGTCAATGCATGACGGAGGACCCAAATTTTACCACCCTTACGTAGCTCTAACACCAGGTACAAGGGATTAAACTGAAGCAGTTTCCCTGTGGCGGCTGTCCCATCCAGGGTGGTTAGCCCCACCGGATAGCCCTTTGTGCCGGCATCTTGAAGAAAACCGTCCGGAACTTTGAGGCTGGCCGGTTTAAAGTCGACCCCTTCAAAATTCTTCATGGACCGAAGCGTCTTCTGAACGAGCTCCTGTTCCTGAACGAGGTAGCTGTACTGTACGTCTAAAAGGGGAATAGCCTGCTCCTGCTCCTGGACCTGGATATGGAGGTAATCTGGGTCCAGCTTTAAAAAGAGGCCGCTCAGGGTTTTCTGGCCGGTCAACCGCACGATGATCGGAGTCTGCGAGGGGAACATCGTAGTCTCTCTTTGAGCCTGCTTAATAAGCGGCAAACTTATCCACAGCCTGGCGCTCTGCTTTATAGAGGTCTCGCATCTTCAAGAGAAAGTCGTTATAGAGTCCCAGCTTAAAATCTGGAAAGCTCCATTCAAAAGAAAGAAATTGTCGTTTGTAATAGTACAGCGTGATATCCGCATAAACCCCGCCGGGCAGGTAGATTTTTTGACCTCCAAACTTCCAGGAGGCGAGGACCACCTTGTGGTAATCCAGATAGCCCGGATCCAGGTTGATCTGCCGTTTCCCATCCTGCCGAAATCGATCCTCCACCTCGCTGGTAAACGCTTTGATCTCTACAATTTGGTCTGGGGGGATGAGTCTGGAGAAAGAGAGAAAAAACCGCTGAAGATGGGTTCCCATTTCAGCTTCATAATAATGGGTGGCCGTGAAGGGTATTCCCTGGCTGGAGAGATCCAAGGGGCCGTACGGAGCCTCAAGGATGGAGGAAACCTGCATGACCAGAGCAGGATACCTGGTCAGAACCGCTACAAAAAGTTTGACGGGGCTTGGAGGTTGTGCCTTTGCCACGAGAATAAACCATAAAACCATCCCCAGACAGCCCGGATGCGCCCGGATTTTAGTAGCGTGCAAGTGCCTAAAGTTTGCGAAGGCCGGAGGTCAGGTTTTAACCTTAGCTTCCTTTAGGCCCTGGCCGGGTTCATCGGTGCCACCTGGGGACCGTTTTACCTCTTACACTTCTGCTGTTGTACGACATGTTGAGCTTCGAGGATTATCTCCTCGGGAATTCCAAAAATTCCAGAGAGGACCCTGGCGTAATCGGTCCGAATCTTCCGTTTATTTTTCTCCCCCTCCCCGGTGATCTGGAGGTAATCGTCCCTCAAGTAAAGTTGATTTTGATTCATAACCCGGGTCACCAGCAGGGAGTTCATCATATTCCAGGAGAAGGATCGCAGCCAATGCTCCCGGAACTCCTCGGCGCTGATAGGCCGTTCTTTGAGGGTATAGCGCCACTTTTTCCCGGAGCCGTTCAAGGTGCAAACCCGGTAACCGGAAACTGCCCGGGTCGGGTGTTCCAGCTCAGATTTCTCGAGTTGAACCAGGTTCGCCGGGAATTTATAAGCGGCTATAGGATCCTGGGTCAAAGGAAGAGGCCTGGAAAGGAGAAAACCGGGGTCCACGAGGAACTTTTGACCCTGCAAAAGGACGATGAGGGCGCAGTGGGTATCGGGTCCATAGCTTCGATCCGCCATGACGGGATAACATTCAAATCCACAGCCTTCGAGGATCTGTTGCAGAGTAAAGGTCAAAGAAAAACAGGTCCCCCCTGTACCATAACGGATATGCTCTTCGATGACCTCGTCGGGCATTCTGAGTTTACGGGTCGGATCTCTCTCTCGAGAGTTTTTAATAATTTTCGTCAGATTCTCGTAAGGAAGTTGCGCGAAGGCGCGAACCAGCCTTGATAAAAATTCAAGATCCGGCCCCTCTCTTCTCAACTGAAAATGGGTTAAGAATCGCCGGGTGGCAGAGCTATAAGACTCCACAGCTTTTCCTCCTTTCCTAAGTTTGATTTTAGGAGGATGCGGCGGGTTTTGTCAAGGGTAAATGCCAGCTTTCTATTGACATCTCCCGGAGATCTGATAGATTATCCATCAGTTTACTATGCTGAAATCATCCGTTTCGATATCTAGGTTTATAGTTATCCTATCGAGTTTTATACTGCTGGGTGCGTTCTCCGCCCGTTCCGAGCTCCCTCCCGATCCAGCGGGCCGGCTTCCCGAGCGGTTGAACGGACTTACAGAGTCGGTGCGGAAGATCCGCTGCGCTTCGGCAGTCAAGCGGGAGGAAATCTTATCCGTAACGGTTGAAAATCCCGGAGAGTTTGGGTGTGTAGGTCTTTATCTTGAGATGTTCGGAGCGTTGAAAGCCGAGGAGTACCTAACATATATCCTGGAGGTTCATGGAAAGCGATACGGTGAAGAAATCCCTCTAGGCTATGATTCCGCAGATCTCTTCCTCGGGAAAAAGACCCCCAGGCTATTTCCTCAGCTTTACGTGTTGCTCATACGGTTTTCAACGCCCGGCAAAGGCACCCTCCAGCGTCTGAGCGATAAGTATATTGAATTATGGGGCTTCCGCTTCGATGAAGTTCCCAAATGGGTCCGGCGAGAAGCCTTAAAAGACGGAGTCTTTTATGACCGGTTCCTCCAACACGAAGAGGTTTACTCCGAAGAAGGCACGAAAACTTACACGAATCAAATTCTCCGTATTTTAACGGAGGATACCCTGCTGATCCTCAGCGGAATTAACCTGAGCGAGAAGGTCTGGGAGGAGATTCTGGCGGAAGTTCGGTCCGTCGTTTTAGTTAATAAATGACGCTCGCCGGCAGGTGGAAGAAGAAGTCATTTGTGAAGAGATCTGGGGATGTGATGTTTTCAAGGGGGGTTAAACCCTCTACATATTAACTAGTAATACGCAGATGGGCTATTTAATCCGAATCACCGGAAGGGGAAACAGAGCAAATTGACTACGATCATAAATCTCCAGAAAGAGTCGCTCAGCTTGTTCTGTCGGAGTAAGCCTGGCCAGGCCTTTTAAGCTACATTCACGTTCGATTTGGTCTTCTAATCCTGGATCTGTTACTAATGTGTGATAAACCCGATTAATCCCGGCGTATTGAGCCGCAAACAGAGTCAGAGCACTCATACCTTTGCGACCGCCTGAGAGGGATAGAGCAATTTGTTTATGGGGATATCTGGCCTGCAGATCGTATATGGTCCTGAGAAGCTCATCACGATAAGTTTCGCAGGCGGACTTGGAGTCTATGTCATTTAGACCACGGATCGGTCTCTTTTCAAAGGGTATACTCCGTCGGTTGCACAAGCCTTCTAATAAATCAGTACTATGACGGATGAGTGCGTGCCTTTCTGGGTATAAGACGATTAGGGGCGATACCCGGAGATGTTCCCTCTCCTTTAACAGTATATAAGTTTGCGTGGCGACCATCGGTGACTCTCCTAGAGGGACCAACAGAACCGCTTCATCTGTTATCAAAACACTTAGGTGTTTGTAAGGATCTGTCTCCACTTTTTCTTGCAGTACTTTCCCTGGAGGATCATAGGTACCATCAGGTTGTTCTACAGATAGACCGCAGATAATCACAGATTCTACAGGACGCTGAGGAAATAAATGAATAGGATTAGGGGTCGTATAATAGAACGGACGCTCCACAGTACGACGTAATTTGAAAAAGTGAAATGTTTTATTGGTAGCGCCAAAAGTTCCATGAATATGCCCTTTTAGGGCGTCAGGATCTTGCATTAGGTGGAAACACTTCAAGAAATTCTTAAAATGTTCACTCCCTTGGGCTATACCACAAAAATGCTCATAAGCTGTCTGTGACAAGAATACATCCAAAAGTCCAGAGGAACGACTGGGCTGAAACACAGCGCTGAAGAACGCCTCAGCG
>Ga0073934_10011303_pt1 | contig 10834 bp, 9 predicted proteins | sample LarsenN4metaG_FD_76834 | JGI IMG/M metagenome (GOLD analysis project Ga0073934, IMG submission 76834) | Hot spring sediment bacterial and archeal communities from British Columbia, Canada, to study Microbial Dark Matter (Phase II) - Larsen... ...
AGGATCAGTCCGAGGGAGAAGGTGAGCCCGCCGAGCAGGCGGCTGACCCCGTAGGGCAGGTCGGAGCCTCCCGCGGTCGTCGTCGTGGCGAAGACGGCGCCCATGGCGATGAACGCCCCGGCGAGGACGGCGAGCGCAAAGGTGGTCGTCGCGCCGAGCCCGGCCTTCGTCACGCCGACCTGCTCGGCCTTACGGGCCATCTCCGGCGGTGGCAGCGCGTCGAGCGAGGCCGGGGTCGCTCCTGTCGTGGTCATCGGCTGGAGAGTGCGCTGCCGGCCGGACGGCGGCGTCCTTGCCGATGCCGGAACGACCTGTGGAAGCACCGCAACCGCCGTCGGCGAGGGGATGCCGAACCCGCTCATCGTGGCACCCGGGGACAGTCCCTGCAACAGTCCTGTCACAGGGACTGTCCCCGGCCTTGTGGAAACACCGCAACCGGTGTCGGCGCGGGCGCGGATGCCGGCAACGGCCTGCCGCGGCACCCTGCGTTCATGGCAATGAAGGAACACGACTTCCCGGTCTCTGTCCGCTGGGTCGAGGGCCGGCTGACACGGGCACTCCCCCCGGGCAAGGACGAGCTCGAGGTGGCGACGCCGCCTGTCTTCCCGGGCGGGATCGAAGGCGTCTGGAGCCCGGAGGACCTGCTCGTCGCGGCGACGGCGACCTGCTATGCGGTCACGCTCGTCGCGATCGCCGAGCGCCGGGGTGTCCCGCTGCACGGTCTCGAGGTCTCGGCGTCGGGACGGATCGGCTCCCGCGAGGACGGCCGGGCCGGCTTCGTCTCGATCGAGCTCGCGGTTGCGATCGAGACCGATCCCACCTCGGTCGAGGCGATGGAGCAGGCGGCCGAGTCCGCCGAGCGAAGCTGCCTCGTCTCGGTGTCGTTGGACGTGCCCGTCCGGCTGGTCGCGGACGTCCGCTCGGTGCGCGCGGCCGCATAGCCGCCCGGCGCGTCTACTGGACCTGGCGGAACGCGCGCAGCATCGCGCCGGCCGTCAGGAGCGCGATCTTGGTGTCGAGCCAGAGCGAGAAGTTCTCGATGTAGAAGTTGTCCCACTCGGCACGGTCGTCGATCGACGTCCGCCCGCGCAGGTCGTGGACCTGCGCCCAGCCGGTCATCCCCGACTTGACGCGGTGGCGGTCGCCGTAGCGGTAGACGGTCTGCTCGAACTGCGACACGAACTCGGGCCGCTCGGGCCGCGGCCCGATCAGGCTCATCTCGCCGCGCAGGACGTTGACGAGCTGGGGCAGCTCGTCGATCGAGCTGCGCCGCAGGAACGCTCCCAGCCGCGTCCGCCGGTCGTCGCCCTCGACACCGCCCGGTGCGAGGCCTTCGGGCAGCACCGGCAGGTCGGGGTCGGCGCTCGGCTCGAGCATCGAGCGAAACTTGAGCATCTGGAACGTCCGACCGTCGCGCCCGACACGGAGCTGCCGGAAGAGGACGGGCCGGCCCATGGTGGCGAGGATCGCCAGCGAGAGGACGATGAGCAGCGGCGACAGGACGAGGAGCGCCCCGGCCGCGACGACACGGTCGAGCGCGTACTTGAGGTCGAACTGCCAGTCCCGGGGATCGACGGCCCGAGGGCTGACGAGCGGCAGCCCGCCGAGATGGTCGATCGTCACGTGCTCCGGCATCCGCTCGAAGAGCCGTGGGACGACCGCGACCGCGATCCCTCGCTCCTCGCACCGCCGGACGAGACGGAGGAGGACCTCCTCGGGAGCGGTCGAGAACGTGACGATCACCTGCTGGATCCCGTAGCGGTCGACGACCTCGTCGAGGTCCCAGCTCGCGCCGACGACGGGCAGGCCGACCAGCCCGCGCGTGTCCGCGAGCGGATCCTTGTCGAGGAAGGCGACGGGACGCAACCCGAGGTCGGGACTGTCGAGCAACCGCTTGGCGATCAGCGTCCCGACCTTGCCCGCACCGACGACGAGGGTCGGGCGGACGCTCTCGCCCTGCGAGCGGGCGCGCGCCTGCGACCAGTAGAGGGCGACCCGGCCGGCCGAGACGTAGACGAGGGCGAACGCCCACGGCCGGACGGACTCCGCGAGCAGGTCGACGTGGTCGCCGACCAGCAGGCGGAGCGAGAGAAGGGACATGGCGGCGATCGTCGTCGCCTTGGCGATCGACACGACGTCGTCGATCGCCCGAACCTTGAGCCGCGCCGCGTAGAGCCGGCGGCTCGCGTAGAAGAGGACGCAGAGGACGCCGAAGACGAGCATCCAGCCGGCGCCGGGCGTCGAGATCGAGCCGCTGCTGCCCACCGCCGTCGCGATCGCAGTCAGCCCCAGCATCGTCGCGTCGACGCCGAGGCACGACAAGGCCCAGGCCGTTCCGGGCCGCAGTCGGGCCGCGCGCTTCGGCGCGGACAGACTCGGCCCGCGAACCGCACCGGTCTCGGCGTGGCGCTGGAGCGCAGTCTCCATCGTGGACCTCGGGCCCTTTGGCTACCCGACCCGGCTTCGCCTCAGTCGGTCCGCCGCGCGAAGCGACGCAGCCCTGCTCCGAAGACCAGGAGCGACGCGCCGCCGAGCGTGATCAACGCGAGGTCGAGCCCCGTGAACGGAAGCCCGCCACCCTCGCTCTTCACCGGCGGAACCTCGGAAGGCGGATTCGTCTTCGCCTCGGTCTCGCCCTTGACCTCGCCGATCGTCTTCTTGACGGTCGGCACCAGGGTCTTGCCCTTCGGCCCGCCGTAGCCCTGGACGACAGCGTCCTTCAGGGCTCGCTGCAGGTCGCTGGGCGAGTACGTGGCGTCGAGACGTCCGTTGTCCGCGTAGTCTCGGTAGATCTCTTCGGGGGTCGCCGCCGCGACGATCGGCGCACCGATCAGCACGGCCGCAGCAAGTACGCCGGCCCCCGCGAAAAGCCGTCTCATGGTGTCCTTCCTCCTCGTCTGGTGGACCCGGTGCCGCTTGGCCGGACCCTCACCCTCAGCGTCGCACGATGTCCTGTTGGGGTCAAGGTCGAACTCCCTGAAACGGGGGAGCCAGCTCCCTCTGTTGGGGGGTACGCGTCATCGCCGTCCTCGCTGATCCTCGCCAAGCCGTTCCGACCCGTCGCGGCCGGACTCTATCCTGCCGATGCCGTGAGACAGCCTGCACCCCCACGGCAACCGTGCGTCTCGCGCCCCGTCGCGCGAACGCAGCCGCCGGCAAGGGTAGCCGGGCTCCCAGACGGCCGGGCTAAGGTTCTGTGAACTCGGGCGATCGGCGGGCCCGGTCGGCGAACGTCCTGCTCCGCTGCGTGCCCGCAGGGCTGGTGGTCGGCTCGGCGTGGGCGATCACCTGGGACGCGAGCGGCAGCATCGACGCGGCCGACTGGCTTCCCTACGCAGCCGGCCTCGCCCTCCTCGTCGCGGTCGTGGTCATCGCCGGCGGCGCCGTCGCGCCGAGCCCAGCCGCAAGCGGGGCCGCGATCTGTCTCGTCGGGCTCGCCGCTTGGCAGGCGATCTCCATCTCCTGGTCGCCGGTGCCGTCCCTCGCCCGGGACGAGGCCCTCCTCACCGTGCTCTACGCGCTCGTCTTTCTCGCCGGCGCGGCTGTCGCGCGCTCGGAGGAGGAACGGATCGCGGCGGCGGCCGTGGTCGTGCTCGGTCTCGCCGCGCTCGCGGCCGCGAGCGCGCTCGAGCTGCGCGTGACGGATCGCCCGGAGGAGCTCGTCGCTCGGGGTCGCCTCAGCTTCCCGATCTCGTACGTGAACGCCGAGGCGGCCGTCTCGCTGATCGCGTTCTGGCCGGCGATCGCGATCGCCGCTGCCCGGAGCATCCCGGTCCTCCTCCGCGCCGTCGCGCTCGGCGGGGCGACGGCGATGGCGGCGGTGTGGATCATGGTGCAGAGCAAGGGCGCGGGCGTCGCGCTCGCGGTGGCCGCCGTGGTCTTCCTGGCGGTGGCGCCCTCGCGCGTTCGCGCCCTCGTGCCGGTGGCGATCGTCGCCCTCTTCGTCGGGCCGTCGGCGGCCGCCCTGACCGAGCCCTATCGGGCCGACGAGGGCGACCTCGCGGCTGCCGTCCGGGACGCCGGCTCGCTGACGCTCTGGATCGCCCTGGGAGCGGCGGCGGTCGGGCTGGCGTACGCGCTGCTCGACGGCCGGGTCGAGGTACCCGCCCGCGTGCACCGGCTCGCGGCGAGGACCGCGATCGGGGGGCTGGCCGTCGCGGCCGTCGCGGCGCTCGCCGTCTTTTTCGTACGGGTCGACTCCCCGGTGGAGTTCGTGTCCGACCGCTGGGAGAGCTTCAAGTCGCTCCCCGACGATCGCACGGCGGCGAGCCACTTCACGTCTCTCGGGTCGAACCGCTACGACTTCTGGCGCGTCGCGCTCGACGAGGCGGGAAACCATCCACTCGGGGGCGTCGGGGCCCGTGGCTGGTCGGTCGCCTACCTCCGTGAGGGAAGGAGCGTCGAGACCCCGGAACGTGCTCACTCGCTGGAGATGGACGTGCTGAGCGAGACGGGTGTGGTCGGGCTCCTGCTGCTGCTGGCCGCCGGCGGTCTCCTCCTCGTTGCTGTCGCCCGCCGCGCCAGCGCGTCGCTGCTCGGCGCGTCGCTCCTCGCTGTCGGGGCTTACTGGGCAGTCCACACCGCTGGCGACTGGGTCTGGACCTTCCCCGCCGTCGGCCTGCCGGCCTTCCTCCTCCTCGGGATCGGCGCCTCGTCCGACTCGCCCCGGCCGCTGCCCGCAAGGCTGGCAGTGCCGCTCGGGGCGCTCGTCGCTGCGGTCGCAGTCGTCGGCTTCGGGCCGCCGTGGCTCTCGGCCCGGTTCACCGACCGGGCGTACGGGAACCCGGCGGGCGCGGCTGCGGACCTGCGCTGGGCGAGGCGGCTCGACCCCCTGTCGACGGATCCGCTCGTCGCGGAGGCCGCGATCGCCGGCTCGCCGGGCGCCGTCGCGCCGCTCGAGCGCGCGGTGCGCGAGCAGCCTCGCCGCGCCGACCTCCGGTACCTGCTGGGCGTCGCGTACCTCGACGCTGGGCGTCCAGAGGACGCCCGGCGCGAGCTCCGCGAGGCCCTCCGGCTCTACCCGACGGACGCGCTGTCGCGTCAGGCGCTCGAGCGCGCCAGCTGAGCTCGAGCGGCGCGTCCGGGTTTGCCCGGAGGGCCGATCCGCGGCTGCGCCGATGGCGGAGCCGTCGAGGCGGGACGACGATTTGAGGCCACGAGCGAAGGAGGAGGTCGATGACGGTCCCGGTGGATGCGCTACGCAACGCGATCGGCGTGAAAGCCCACGGCAGCTGTCCCATGTGCGGGCAGGACCGCTGGGTCGGCGGCGAGCGGCTCGTCGCGCTGGCGGAGGCCGGCGCGACCGCCGGCGTACCGGCGCTCGAAGCGCTGCCCTTCGTCTGCACGTCGTGCGGCTACGTCCGCCTGCACGCGGTGCAACCGCTCGAGACGATCGACGACTAGGCACGGGGGAGACAGCCGGTTTCCCCGTGAGCGTCGCTCGCCTTTCGGCTCGCTCCCGTGGGGGAAACGCATGTTTTCCTCACCGGCCCCCTGCGCCGAGACTCCGCACAGAAACAGGCGTTATGCGAGCTCAGGGACGGCCTCGACCGGGCCCGCGGATTTCCCGCGAGGACGTTCAGGGGGCCCCCCGATGTCCGGGGCGCCCGGCTGGTCGAAGGTGGGAGCGTGAACGGCGTAATCGCGACACGGGTTGCCTGGAGGCGGCGCTCGACCCCGACGCACTACGTCGGGACGCTACTCGACGTCGAGAGCGGCATCCGCCTCGTGGGGCGCGAGCCAACGGCTGGCATCGAGCTCGCTCTCTCCGTCCCGTACGATCTCATCGGAGGTGTACGCGTCTCTCCCGAGTCGACGGACGAGATCGTGGGCGAGCCCGCGGTCGTGATCGACGTCTCGGGGGCGGACGCGTTGCTCGTCCGTGAGCTCGGGCCGACCCCTCGGCCGGCGGGAGAGCTCGCCCGACGCCTCCAGGCTCTCGTGTTGCGCGCCGGATCGGCAGCTCTGGAGCCACGGACCGCGACCGGATGACGGCAAGGAGGCGATCACGATGAGAGTCGAGGATGTGATGACCAGGGACGTGAAGACCGTCGAGCCCGGCGCGACGCTGAAGGACGTCGCCGACGTCCTCGCGTCGCTCGGCGTCTCGGGGGTCCCGGTCGTCGAGGGCGGGAAGGTCGTGGGAGTCGTCTCGGAGGCGGACATCATCGCCAAGGAGCGCGGAGCCGAGAAGCGCCGCGGCGGCCTGCTCGGCTTGCTCATCGACGGCGCTCTCGACGACGGCGCGAAGCTCGAGGCGCGCACGGCTCGCGAGGCCATGACCTCGCCCGCGATCACGATCGGGCCGACCCGCTCCGTCACGGAGGCGGCCTCGAGGATGATCGACGAGCACGTCAACCGCCTGCCCGTGGTCGACGACGACGGCAAGCTCGTCGGGATCGTCTCACGCGCCGACCTCGTGCGAGCGTTCACACGGTCCGATGCGGAGATCGAGCGCGAGATCCGCGACGAGGTGATCCTGCGGACGCTGTGGATCGCGCCCGAGAACATCGCGGTGACGGTCGACCGCGGCGAAGTGACGCTGACCGGCCAGGTCGAGACGCGCGTGGAGGCCGAGCTGGTGCTGCACTTCGTGCAGCGGGTGCCCGGAGTCGTCTCCGTCGTCTCGAACCTCTCCTGGAACGTCGAGGATCAGCACCCGAGCTACCGCCCGCCCGCCTGGCTCGAGAAGGCGTAGCTCGCAGCTGCGGCTCGGGAACCGGGAGCGACCTGTCCTGACGGACGGGTACCGCGTCCGACGTCCGCCGAGCTAGCCTGCACGGCGTGCTCGGAGCTCGGCGATACCTGCGGTCGCGCGCATCCCGGCCGGAGCCGGCCGAGGACACGCCCGACCAGGTGGCGCGCGACGTCGGCAGCGCCGGCCTCGTCCTGACGCAGCCGGACGGCGATGCAAGAGGCGTCTTCCTGGTCAACGGCGCGCGCATCCCGATCTACGCGCGCGTCGCTGCGTCGATCCGTGAGCGCCATGTGACGGTGCTGACCCACTGGTGGTCGGTCGACCGGGCTCGTCTCCGCGAGTACCGGCGGCACGCGTCCCTCTTCGACGCCGTCGCCAGCCCGTCGGAGCGGTTCGACCGGAAGCTGGGCTTCGCGCCCGTGTTCCGCAGCAACTCGAGCGACTTGTGGGTGGACGACTCGATGTGGCCGCTGCTCGAGCTCGAGCGCGACGTCGACGTCGTCGAGTCGACGTCCGTTCCGTGGGTGATCAAGCAGCCGCTCCGCTGGCTGCACGAGGTGCGCGAGCTGTTCGAGCGCCGCGGGGGCGGCAGAGCGGTCTACATGACGAAGCGGGAGCCGCACGAGAAGGAGACGGACGAGCGCTGTCACCGGGACTGGGCCCGGTTCAAGGAGGAGATCGCGGACGATCCGCGAGTCACGCTCGTCGTCCGAGCCTCCCAGGAGGAGGTCGCTCGGCTCTACAACCGTGCCAAGGTCCTCTATCACCCCTGCACGAGCGAGTTCGGCCCGCGCTGCGTGACGGAGGCGCTGTACTGCGGCGCGCTCATCGTACTCGACCGACACGACTGGGCCGAGACGGCCACCGCGCATCCAGAGCTGCGCCGACGGATCGTCGTCCAGGACGGCCTGCTGCCTTTCCCAGAGCACGAGGCCGTCGACGTCAGGCGTTGGCAGACGACGGCGGGCGTGCGCGCTCGGCTTCTCGACTTCCTCGTCGAGCGGCGACACCGGATCTCGACCACGATCGAGCCGTTCACCATGTTCTCGTCCAAGCGGCTGGAGCCCCAGGCCGCCGAGCCGAGCCCGGGCCGCCCGACCTCGAGCTGACGACGCCAGGGCTCGACCTCGGTCGGTGTCGACCGGGCGGGAGGCGAAACGTGCAAGTAACAGTCTGTTACTTGTTGCCAGGCACGGCGGGATGCGGGAATCCGCGGCAAGTAACAGTCTGTTACATGCGTTCGAAGTCGCCGCTGACGGGCAGCGACGGCCATGGGGTGACAGGATCTCGGGCGTCGTGACCGCTCCCGACGCCTCGCTCTCCGAGACCGCGGCCGCCGAGACGGAGCCGGTCGCCTCGGGGCTGACCGAGGCTGAGGCGCGCCGCCGCCTGGCCGAGCGCGGCCCGCTGCCGAAGCCGCCCTCCAGCCGCTCCTACGCGAGCATCGTCCGCGCCAACGTCTTCACCGTCTTCAACCTGATCCTGGCCGTCGCCGGCGCCGTCACGCTCGCCTACGGCGCCTGGCAAGACGCGCTCTTCCTGGGCGTCCTCGTCTCCAACTCGGTGATCGGGATCTGGCAGGAGGTGCGCGCGAAACGGGCGCTCGATCGCCTCGCCGCGCTGGTGGCGCCGACGGCGACCGTGATCCGCGACGCCGTTCCCCGCGCGCTCCGGGTGGGGGACGTCGTCGTCGGCGACCTCGTGCGCGTGCAGGCGGGCGATCAGATCGTCGCCGACGGCACCGTCGTTGCTGCGAACGGGCTTGCCATCGACGAGTCGATCCTCACCGGCGAGTCGCGTGCCGTCGAGCGCAGGCCGGGAGAGGAGGTGCGTTCCGGATCGTTCGTCGCCGAGGGCGTCGGCCAGTACGAGGTCGTCGCGGTGGGCGCGGAGAGCTACGCGTTCAAGATCACCGACCTCGCGCGCTCCTTCCGGCACCCGCGCTCGCCGCTCGAGCGGGCCCTGAACCTCCTGCTGCTCTCCCTCGTGGTCGTGATGGTTCCGCTCGGTCTGGTCCTCGGCTACGCGCTCTGGGAGCGCGAGACGACGATCGAGGAGGCCGTGCCGACGACCGTCGCCGCGGTCGTCACGCTCGTGCCCGAGGGGCTGATCCTGCTCGCCAGCCTCACCTACGCGTTCGCCGCGATGCGGATGGCGCGCCGTGGCGCGCTCGTCCAGCAGCTGAACGCGATCGAGTCCTTGGCCTCGGTCGACATCGTCTGCATCGACAAGACGGGGACGCTGACCGAGCCACGGCCGCGCGTGCTCGACGTCGTTCCCGCGACCGGCGGCGATCGGGCCGGGCTGGAGCGGTCGCTCGGCCTCTACGCGGCCTCCGCCGCGAGCCGGACGGCCACGCTCGACGCGATCGGCGAGGCGTTCGCGGCGAAGCCGGAGCGGCCCGCCGGCGAGGTTCCCTTCGCGTCCAGCCGGCGGTGGAGCGGCCTGCGCGTCGCAGAGGAGTCGCTCGTCCTCGGAGCGCCGGAGCTCTTTCCGCTCGGGGAGCTCCGATCCCGGGCGGACGAGGAGGCGGCCCGTGGCCGGCGCGTGGTCGCGTTCGGCCGGACGCCGCGCCTGCCGGACGACGTCGGGACGGCAGACCGGCTGCCAGACGAAGTCGAGCTGCTGGGGCTCGTCGTCGTCGGCGAGCGGCTGCGCGCAGAGGCGCGCTCGACGGTCGAGTTCTTCCTCCAGCAGGGCGTCGAGCTGAAGGTCCTCTCCGGCGACCGGCCGGAGACGGTCGCGGCGATCGCGCGCGAGGCCGGTATTCCCGATCGCGGCGCGGCGCTCGACGGTCGCGAGCTGCCCGAGGATCCGGTCGAGCTGGCGCGGCGTGCCGTGGGCGCGACGGTGGTCGGGCGCATCTCGCCGGAGGGCAAGCGCACCGTCGTCGAGGCGTTGCGCGCGCAGGGTCGCTACGTGGCGATGGTCGGCGACGGCGTCAACGACGTGCCTGCGCTGAAGGCGTCTCGGCTCGCGATCGCGCAGGGATCGGGATCGCAGATGGCGCGAAGCGTGGCCGACCTCGTCCTCGTGCGCGGCGACTTCGCGGCCGTGCCGTCGCTGGTCGCCGAAGGACGCAAGATCCTTCGCAACCTCGCCCGCGTGGCGAAGCTGTTCGTCACGAAGTCGGCCTTCGCAGTCTTCCTGATCGTCTCGATCGGGCTGACGCCGACCGCGTACCCGCTGCTGCCGCGGCACCTGACGCTGGCCGCCTCGCTGACGATCGGCATCCCCGGCCTCTTCCTCGCGCTGGCGCCGAGCACGGGGCGGTTCGGCGTCAAGGGCTTCCTCCGCGACGTCATGCGCTTCTCCATCCCGGCGGGGACCGCGGCCGGGCTGGGCGTCCTGTCGAGCTACTCGTTCGCGCTCCAGGTGCTCGATCGCCCGCTCGCCGAGGCGCGCACGGTCGCGACGACCGTGCTCGTGATCGTCGGCCTGTACCTGATCCTGGCCCTCGAGGCATCCGGTCGGCTGCGCGGGGCGGCCGTCTCAACGCTTTGCGCAGTCCTCGGCGCGGCCTACGTCGCCACGATCGTGTTCCCCTTCACGCGCGACTTCTTCGAGCTCGACGTTCCCAGCGTGCTCGCCCTGCTCTCGGCGGTCGGGGGCTCCGTGCTGGCGATCATCGGTCTCGCGCTGACAGACGACCGCTTCGTGCCCGGCCGGAGCTCCGGCTGATCGTTGCCCACGACCGCGGCCGAGGCGACGAGCGCTACAGGCTCTCGGACTCGGACTCGCTCAGCAGCCCGTTCTGGATCGCGTAGCGGACGAGCTCGGCGCGCGTCGAGAGCCGCAGCTTCTGCATGATGTGAGCCCGGTGCGTCTCCGCCGTGCGGACGGAGATGAACAGCATCTTCGCGATCTCCTGGTTCGTGTGGCCGAGGGCCAGCAGTCGCATCACCTCGCGTTCGCGGTCCGAGAGCGGGTCGTCCTCGGTCTTCCTGCGCTCCTCCGCCTCCGCCGCGGCGAGCCGAGCGCCGAGCGCGGGGTGGACGTGACTCCCGCCGGCCGCGACCTCGCGCACTGCGGCGACGAGCTCGGCGTCGGCCGCCTCCTTGAGCACGTACCCCGACGCACCGGCCGCGAACGCCTCACGGACGTATCGGGGATCGTCCTGCATCGAGAGGACGAGCA
>Ga0073934_10011305_pt1 | contig 10832 bp, 11 predicted proteins | sample LarsenN4metaG_FD_76834 | JGI IMG/M metagenome (GOLD analysis project Ga0073934, IMG submission 76834) | Hot spring sediment bacterial and archeal communities from British Columbia, Canada, to study Microbial Dark Matter (Phase II) - Larsen... ...
CGGCCGCCGCCGATGGCGCCGGCGCCCGCCGCGCGCCCGCCGCGCGCCCGCAAAAGCCGCTCTCGCCCACGCAAATCCCTTGCAAACCGGCCCCGCTGCGGCTTGTTCAGACCGTCCCTAGCTAGCGGGTTGAGGAGCACCAAGCATGGGTTTGCGCGTAGCCGTCGTCGGCGCCACCGGAAACGTGGGCCGGGAAATGATGACCATCCTGGAAGAACGGCTGTTTCCGGCCGACGAGGTGGTCGCCCTCGCCTCGCGCCGCTCAGTCGGCGTCGACGTGAGTTACGGGGACCGGACGTTGAAGTGCAAGGACCTCGAGACCTTCGATTTCTCCGGCATCGATCTCGTGCTGATGAGTGCTGGCGGCGCGGTTTCGAGGGAATGGTCGCCCAAGATCGGCGCGACGGGCGCCGTCGTCATCGACAACTCCAGCGCCTGGCGCATGGACCCGCGTGTGCCTCTGGTCGTCCCGGAGGTGAACCCGGACGCCGTGATGGGCTACGACAAGCTCAACATTATCGCCAACCCGAACTGTTCCACCGCGCAGCTCGTGGTCGCGCTGAAGCCGTTGCACGATCACGCCAAAATCAAACGCGTGGTTGTCTCTACCTATCAGTCCGTGTCGGGCACGGGCAAGGCGGCGATGGACGAATTGTGGAATCAGACGCGCGCGCTCTTCGTGGCCGACGAGGTCGTCAAGGAAGAATACCCCGTTCAGATCGCCTTCAACGTGATCCCGCATGGCGGCGACTTCATGGAGGACGGCTACACTACCGAAGAGTGGAAGATCGAAGTCGAGACCAAGAAAATCCTCGACCCCGCGATCAAGGTGACGGCCACAAGCGTGCGCGTACCGGTGTTCGTGGGGCACTCCGAAGCCGTGCACATCGAGTGCGAGCACCCGATCGAGGCAGACGAGGCGCGCGAGATTCTGCGCGAGGCGCCCGGCATCATGGTGATCGACAAACACGAGGACGCCGGCTACGCCACGCCGATCGATTGCGTCGGCGAATTCGCCACGTTCGTCTCCCGCATCCGCAACGACAAGACTGTCGAGCACGGCCTTGCGATGTGGATCGTGAGCGATAATCTCCGAAAGGGCGCGGCGCTCAACGCCGTGCAGATCGCCGAGCTTATGTTGAACCGCGGCCTCTTCAAGCGCCTGGCGGCGGCGTAGGCGGATCGAGCACGCCCAGATCGTAGAGCTTCTGTGGCACGACGTCCGGCGCCAAAGGCCTGCCTTCGCGCTGACCGTGCGCACGCCAATGGTGGTATCCGGAAGTCAGCTCGCCTCTGCGCACGGCAAGTTCGACATCCGGGTTCGCCGCCAGATAAAGCATCTCTACAAATCCGGCGTCTTCGCTCTTGAGCCCGGGAAGATAGAGCTCAAGAAACGTGCCGATCACCGCGCGAACGATCGGATCGCGAACGTGGATGCAATCGCGCGCAAACGCCAGGATGCGCTCCGATCCCATTATCATTTCGAAGGACGGATAGTAGTCGACGTCAGCGTGAGCCTGTGCGAATCGCTCGGCGGCGTGCCGCAGCACAGATTTTGAGTGCGTGTTGGCGACAACAACGTCTGTCGCGCCACGTCTCGATGAGACCAAGCGTAAGGACCAGCACATCGGCGTCGCGTATGCGCGGGAAATAATCCTGCTCCAGGTAGCGCCGCCGCTCCTCGACGCGCTCCCGCGACATGGGCCGCACGGAAGGCGACACCTGCAAGTCCACCCAGCCTTGGCCCGCATCTACGATGGAAGCGACGCCTGAGCTGTCTCGGCCCAAGGCCCAGCGCACCTCGTTCAGCATTGAGGCCGTTGTGAACTTGTTGATGACGCCGGTGACGCGCGCCGGGTGCTCCTCTTTTGGCGAGACCATGCGCTTGCTGAGCACGTTCACATCCCGGCAAATCAGGGCCTCCTCGATGTTCCGAGCAAAACATGACCCGATACAGAAGAAGCGATGCGCCGGATCGAGCTTGAACTTCGGCTCATGCGCAATCGCGAGCGGCGCGGCGTAGTGCCGTTCCAGCCCTTTGCTCCAGCGGGCGTTTGCGCCTGCGGTGGCGTTGTTGAATGCTTGCGTGCTCGATATTTCCATCCTGCGCCCCATACGCACCTTACGTACAACCCAGCGTTCCGTCGAGTGATGTGAGCTGGGCTGACATCGGCTGTTATCAAATGTGTATCTGTTCAAGAAATTCGGCCCGTGCAGTCGCCCACAGGGAGCACTACTTACTGCGCGGGGGGGCGAAACGGTCCTCGCCATCGAACGCCCTCGGAGAGGGACATGGATACGATCCACGATATGCTGCGCCACATTGTACAGAGCCGATGCGCCGGATTGCATCATGGCTGACGCGGCATTGCCTCACACCACTCTGGGTGCGGAACGGCGCGCTGGCTTTCTCGCCGCTGCGACGGCTTATGTAATCTGGGGCTTCCTGCCGCTCTACCTGAAGCTGGTCGCCTTCGCCGGCCCCGCCGAGGTGCTCGGCCAGCGCATCCTTTGGAGCATTCCGGCCGCAATGATCGCCATGTTCGTGATGAGCGGCGGCGGCCGTCAGGGCTTGCTCGAACTGCGCAGCGCGCTCACGCCAAGGATGCTGCTAACGCTAACGGGCTCGTCCGCCTTTATCTTCGTCAACTGGGGCCTCTACGTCTACCTCGTGCTCAGCGAGCGGGTGATCGAGTCCGCGCTAGCTTACTTCCTCGCCCCGCTCGTTGCCGTTGCCGTCGGCGTGCTTTTCTTCAAGGAGCGCATCACCACGCCGCAAATCGTCGCGCTCGCGCTGGCGCTCGTCGGCGTTGTCGTGCAGGCGATGGCGCTCGGCGCGCCGCCCTGGATGGCGCTGGCGCTGTGCGCCACATGGTCGACCTACGCCGTCATCCGCAAGCGCGCGCCGGTGCCGGCGGCCGTCGGCATGCTGATCGAGACGCTGGCGCTGGCGCCGCTCGCCATAGCGCTTCTGTGGTGGAGCGCGCAAAGCGCGCCGCTGGCCTTCGAAAGCGGGTGGGGTGAAGCGCTGCTGCTCGCGCTCGCTGGACCGCTCACCGCAATCCCGCTGATGGCGTTCGCGTTCGGCGCTCGTCGCGTCACGTTCGTGACGCTCGGACTTCTGCAATTTCTTGCGCCGACCCTGCAATTCTCAACGGGCATTCTTTTTGGCGAGCCGTTCAGTTTTCTCCGAGGCGTCAGCTTTGCCCTGATCTGGGCAGGTCTGGCGTTCTTTGCCTGGGATACGTTGTCGCGTGCGCGCGCCGCGCCGCCGCTAGCAGAATGAGCCACGCCGCCAGCGGACATAGGGGGATGGGAGCATAATATCCGAGGGGAACGGTAAGACCTGCGCTCCATGCGCCCGCCAGCGCCGCCAGCTCGAAGCGGCTTCGAGGCGCCCCAAGCAAAGCAGCGCCCGCTGCGAGCAACGTGAAATCGTAGAAAAACAAGTACGGTGAGATGAGCAGCGCCGCCGCACACAAGGCAGCTCCCTGCGCCGACGCGTGAGTCCCTCCGGGCGCGCGATCCGGAACGATAAAAATCCAGGCCGCGAATCCAACCGCGAAAATGGCAGACGCTATGTGAGCGACCAGCGCTAAGCCGTGCGGGATTCCCGCATCGAGCAAATTGCCGTAGAGGCTGGCATAGGCGGGCGTCGTGATCAGCTGCTCGGCAACCACGCGCTGCGATGCTTGGAGATTCTCGACAAAGCGTACGAACGAGCCCGGCCCAAAAGCGGCCGCCGCGATTGCAACGAAAACCAATGTGCCGGCAGTAGCTGCCGCAAAGGCGCGCCAGCGCCCGGAAAGCGCGAGCAAAAAAGGCCAAAGCAGCGCCAGATGCGGCTTGATGGCGAGCGTGCTCACCAGCGCGCCGGCGGCCAGCGGCCGGCGGTCGAGCCAATACAGCGCAAGGCCGGACACGCCCGCCATCAGCAGCCCGGTCTGCACCGTGCCGAGCTGAAACAACGCCGCCGGCAGCGTAGCTGCGAAAATGAGAGCGCGGCCGTTCGGCAGCAGCTTGCGTGCTGCTGCAAAGTAAACAGCGGCGGAGGCGACCAGAAACACAATGGCCGCGATCGGGTAGGGCAGCAACGCCAGGGGCGCGGCGACAAGCAAAAGCGTTGGCGGTGAATTCCACCACGCCATGTAGCGCACGTCGGGCGCGACGAGTTTGTGATAGGAGAAGATCAACGCGCGGTCGTGCACCTGGTCGGCGTGGCCATCCAGAGCGGCCCGTCCCGCGCTCCAGAAGCCGATGAAGTCGCCGAACAGCGGCTGCCCGTCTGCGAGCGCCATGCCATGCGCCGTCGAGAGCCGCATCGCCAGCATGGCGAGGATCGCCAGCGCGATCAGGATTGCGCATAATTCAAGTGAGCGCCTTAGAGGCATGAATAGAGCGCGTCGATCAGCCGGAGCGAACGCGGATCGCCCATGATGTAGTGCGATTGCCTGTTCATCACATAGCCCACGGAAACACCCGCGACCGGATCGCCGAAACCGACAGAACCGCCCGATCCGGAGTGCCCGAGCGCTTCCGGATTGGAGCCATAGATCTTGTTCGAGTTGCCGATGACGCCCGTGCGCCAATCAATGTTAAACGGCAGCACCAGATCGTCACCCTTCCAACGGCGCCGTGTGAGCGCGTCGAAGCCCTCCTGGCTAAGCACGCGCACGCCCCCGATCATGCCGCCGGTGGCGTAGGCCTCGTAGAGACGCGCCACACCAAGCGCCGTGCCGTGGCCGTTCGCAGAGGGAATCTCAATCTTGCGCCACCGCGCTGAGCCCCGAACGGGCGCGGCCCATTTGGTGAAGAACGCTGCCTTGCGCGGCGGTGTGATCTCGCCGAACTCGCCCGCGCGCGAGGGCTTCTTCATTTCCGCCGCGCGCGCATATTCGCTCTCAGGCGTGCCGATCCGGAAATCGATGCCGAGCGGCGCGCAAATGTCCTCGCGCAAAATCGTCCCGAGCGAACGCCCTGCCGCGCGCTGCACGATCTCGCCGACGATATAGCCCCATGTCAGCGGATGATAGCCGCTCGCACTGGCAGGGGGCCACAGAGGCGCAAGTGCCGCAATCGCTTCGGCGCAAGCTGGCGGGTCGAGCCACAGATCGGGATCGATTGGTTCGAGAAAGCCCGGCACGCCCGCCATGTGCGCCAGCGTCTGCGCAATAGTGATGCGCTCCTTGCCATGCGTCCCGAAGGCTGGCCAGAGGGACGCCGTTGGTGCGTCGTAATCGAGCAGGCCATGGTCGCTTGCGATCGCAACGATGAGCGCGCTCACGCCTTTTGTTGTCGAATAGACCGGAACGATCGTGTCTTTCGTCCACGGCCGCGTCTGCTCGCGGTTCGCCCAGCCCCCCCAAATGTCCACGACGACCTCGCCATCGCGTATCGCGGCAAAGCCCGCGCCCAGCTCCTCGGCGAGGCCCGCCTCGAACACCTCGCGCACGCGCTCGAGACCCGGGGCGACATAGCCCTCCGTCATCACGCGGGCTCCAGATGGCGCGCCCGCGGCCACGTCACGGGATCGGCGAGCACCTCCTGCGCTTCGGGCAGGAGCAGGTCTTCACTGTCGGCGGCGATGGAGCGGACGATGACGTCGTACACAGCGCCCGTCGCGCCCTCGAGCGCAAGCGCCAGCGCATCGCCGCGAACGCGCCGTGCAACATAGAGCGCCGACAAGAGGTCGCCCGCGCCTTTAGGCGCGCGTGGAAGGCGCGGCGTTTCGCAGAACCATTCGCTGCCGGGCGCGACATAGAGATTTCCCAGGCCTGTCGCCGTGCGCACTGACGAGACAAGCACCGGCTTGCCGATGCGGCGCGCAGCGTCGCGCGCGGCCGCAGGCCCTTCGATCGCGCGTCCCGCCACCAGCCCCAGCTCGTAGGCGTTCGGCAACAGCCAGTCCGCGTGAGGCGCTAGTCCGTTCAGTACGGCGTCGGCAACAACATCGCTGACGAACAGACGCCCCTCATCGCCTACCACCGGATCGCACGCGAAGATCGCCTTGGGATTGGCCGCTTTGATGCGCTCGACGGCATCCAAAATCACGCGCACTTGCTCCGGCGCGCCGAGATAGCCGGTGAGCACGGCGTCGACTTCGGCGAACAGGCCGTCCGCCTCCAGCGCGTCGAGCATGCTCTTCAGCGTTGCCGCGGGCAGGGGCCCGCCGCCGGGCGCGCCATGGTCTGGACGCCGCCCCAGGAGCGTCGTCGGCAAGGACAGCACGCGTACGCCCAACCGCTCCATCGCGAACGCGGCCACCGAATTGCCGACGCGTGCGCCGACCACCTGGCTCTGAATCGACAGAATCGTCGGCGCGCGGCTAAGAACGTCGTTCATGGGCGCCGCAATGGTCGCCTTTCACGCTGCAACGAGCAAGAGATGATCGCCCACCGCCCGCGCCGTTCTTGTCTTTACATGCCCGGCGCCAACGCCAAGGCGCTGGAGAAAGCCAAGACGTTGGCTGCGGACGTCCTTATCCTGGACCTCGAGGATTCGGTCGCGCCGGAAGCCAAAGCCGAAGCGCGCGCGCAGGTCGCCGCCGCCGTGAAGGCGAAGGGCTATGGCCGCCGCGAGGTGATCGTGCGCGTGAACGCCTTATCGACGCCGTGGGGCGCGGCTGACATCGAAGCGGCGGGCGACGCCGCGCCGGACGGCATGCTCGCGCCAAAAGTGGAGAGCGCCGAAGAAGTGCGCATGCTCGACGCCGCCATGAGCCACGCCGGCTTTTCCAAACAGGCCGCGCTTTGGGTCATGATCGAAACGCCGCGCGCCGTTCTCAACGTCGCCGAGATCGCCGCAGCCGCGCGCGGCACGCGCCTCTCGGCGTTCGTCCTGGGCCTCAACGATCTCGCCAAGGAAACGCGCGCGCGCCCCGCGCCCGGCCGGGCCGCCTTTCACGTCGCGCTTTCGCTGACCGTCACGGCGGCGCGCGCTGCGGGCCTCGCCGCCATCGACGGCGTCTACAACGACATTGCCGACGACGTCGGCTTCGAGGCCGAATGCCGCCAAGGCCTGGAATTCGGCTTCGATGGCAAGACGCTGATCCATCCCGGCCAAATCGATGTCTGCAACGCCGTCTTCGCGCCCACCGAAGAGGAAGTCGCCCGCGCCCGCGCCGTGATCGCCGCCTTTGCGCTGCCCGAAAACGCCGGCAAGGGCGTGATCAAGGTCGACGGGCGGATGACCGAGCTGCTGCACTTGGAGGAAGCCAAGCGCGTTGTTAGCGTGGCCGATGCGATCGAGAACCTCAATCCCGCATGACCAAATCCAATCCCGGCAACTTCCTCGAAGACTTCGCGCCCGGCCAAACCATCGCGCACGCGACGCCCCGGACGATCACGGAAGGGGACGTTGCGCTCAACATCGCGCTGACCGGTTCGCGCTATGCGCTCTTCTCCGCAGACAGCTTCGCGCAGGATTGCGGGCTGCCGTCGGCGCCGATCGATCCGCTGCTCGTGTTTCATGTCGTGTTCGGCAAGAGCGTGCCGGATATCTCGCTGAACGCGGTCGCCAATCTCGGCTACGCGGAGGGACGCTTCCTCGCGCCGGTCTATCCGGGCGATACGCTGAACGCCGTCTCCGAAGTGCTCGGCGTCAAACAGAACTCCAACGGCAAGACCGGCGTCGTCACCGTGCGCACCGAGGGCTTCAACCAGGACGGCGCGCCGGTGCTCACCTACGTGCGCTGGGTGATGGTCAACAAGCGCGACGCTCCCCCTCCCCTAGAGGGGGAGGGGGCTGGGGGGAGGGGTGAAGCCTCCTCGCGCGACGGCAAATCACCCCCACCCCCGCCCCTCCCCCCTCCAGGGGGAGGGGAGTTCAAGCTCCAACCCCTTGTGCGCGCGCAGGAGCTGCTGCTCCCGCCCGGCCTCGATTTCAGCAACTACAATTTCGCGCTCGCCGGTTCGCCGCACGCCTTCGAGGATTACGAAGTCGGCGAAAAGATCGATCACGTCGACGGCATGACGGTCGAAGAAGCCGAACACCAACTCGCCACGCGCCTCTACCAGAACACCGCGAAAGTGCATTTCGACGCGCTGGCGCAGAAAGACTCACGCTTCGGCAGGCGTCTCATTTATGGCGGCGTCGCCATCTCGCTCGCCCGCGCGCTCGCCTTCAACGGCCTCGCCAACGCGCCGCTTATGCTCGCCATCAATGGCGGCCGGCATGTCAATCCGCTGTTCGCCGGCGACACGCTCTACGCCTGGTCCGAAGTGCTGGCGAAGGAAGACCTCGGCGCTGCCGGCGCGCTGCGCTTGCGCCTCGTCGCGGCGAAAAGGCCATGTACGGACTTCCCTGCGAAGAACGACGCCGGCGACTACGATTCCGACGTCGTACTCGATTTCGACTATTGGGCCGCCATTCCGAAGCGCTAACGCGGACGCTCGCTCCTCCTCGATGGAGGAGCTGTCAGCGCGAAGCGCTGACTGAGGAGGTGAGGCCCGCAACGACCCGGCTTTGCTCGGGAGGCGAAACCACAGATTTGCGATCAGCTCCCCCGGCATTGCAAGAAGGCTCCAGGGAGGAGGAGGCGAACGCGCGTCAAGGCCGGTGCTGCATTCCACCCGCGCCATGAAGCCCAGTCGAGCATACGGCGCCGGGGAAGTCATACCCGTCATTCCGGACGCGCGAAGCGCGATCCGGAATCCAGACGAATTTTGGTTCAGCGTCCCGCGCATTGCTTCAACTCTGCGCCGGCGTCGCCTCAACGCGCCGTGCGAACAGCGTCAGCAGCGCAAACACCGCGCTCAGCGCGAGAGCGCCGAGCGTCAGATAATAGCCTTCTTCCTCGACCACGCGCACGGACGACGCCATCGCCTGGCTCATCTGCCGCTGGTCTTCCGCGCTGAAGAAGGGATTCTCCTCAGCAGCGGGCTCGCCGCTCTGTTGGCCGGACAGCTCTCGGCGCATTTCCTGGCGCATATTCTCGATGCTGAAGTAGGAAAGGCCGGCCCCCGCGACAGCGCCGGCGAGCATGATGGCCGCGGCCGTGCGCGAGCGTGTCACGAGCCCCAGCAGCAGGCCAAGCGCAATCGCCGCGAAGGCGGCAATCGTGACGATGGATGGCTCAGCATCGTCCTGCTGCTGCGCTTGCTGGCTTTCAGCCATGCCCGCCAGCGGGCCCGCGAGCTGCGGGTCGCCTGTCATCAGCTGTACGCCCGTCGCCGTAAGAATCTCTGTCCCCGAGCATGACACCGTCACCCACGGCAGGAGAAAGCCCAGCAACGCCACGATCTTGCCCACACGCGCGAGCTGATTGAAGTCGACCGTCACGCCCATCCCTTCCTCCCTGGTTGTGCGCACGCTTCTACGCCGCCTTTCCCACGAATCTCAATCGCGTGCTGAGAGGTAGTTCAGGGCGTAAAGGTCGGGGGGGCCATCTGATAGATGAGTCCAGTCATTCCGCCGGGCCGACCATCGGGATAGTAGAACGTCACCGAGATTGCGCCATCGGGCTGCGGCGTCAGCTCAATTATCCCCTCGCCGACACAGCGCGTGCGGCCACGTTCGATAATTTCGCGGACGCGCTGAGTTGTGACCGCATTGTCGCCGGGCCCTCCCTCCCAGCGACCGGAGCATCGCAGCTCGACATACTCGACCGCAGCGAGCAGCCGACTTTCTGCATTGGCCTGGAAATTGACGATCAGATCATAGTTGCGTCCGTTCTGCTGCATCGTGCCGCGCCAAGTTCCTCGCCATGTTGCCCGCGCAGCCGCCGCAGCGGCCGCCGCTTCGGCAGCGGCGATCTGCTGCATTTGGAGTTCGGCGATGCGGCCGCGCGCGGCCATTACGCGCTCACTATCGGGGAAATCGTCGATAAAGGCCTGCATCGCGTCGATTGTGTCGGCCTCGCGCGCGGCCAGATACCGTTCGGCCTCCAGCAGCGAGAGCGCCGTTTCCGCGTCGTGGCGATACTCGTCCGCGGCGTTCGTCAAATACTGGCGCAACGCGTGAGCGTCGTTCTTTGGCACCGCATTCCAGGCCGCTTCGGCCGCGCGCGCCTCTTGCGCCCCGGTCCACCAATAAAATCCGCCCGCGCCGACCACTCCCAACAACACTACGCCAATGGCAACGAACAGCGCTATCGGGAGGTTGCCACGGCGCGGTTCCTCGTCTGCAAACGTCAACGAAGAGCCAGCGTCAATGCCTCGCAAACGCTCATAGTCACTATCTCTCTGCGGATCGCGAGGGCTCACAGGTGCGCTCGATATTGGCGGTGGCGCCGGCTCCGTTGTCGCAGCCGCCGGTGGCGTCGCTGGCAGGGCAGTAGGCGGCTGCAGCGGCGTAATGTTCATTCGCTCTAGCTTCATGCGCGCGAGTTCAGCGAACCTTCCGCTCGGATGGCGAAGCAAATACTCCTGCAAATGATCGGGATCGTCCTTGTTCGTAATGCGATCCCAATCCAAAATGTCATCGCCTGACTGAGGGCGCTGCACGGGCGCGGGTCCCGCCTGCGTCTGCGGCGCGACGAGAGAAAAAAGAGCCTGCTCCGCTCCATCGCCGCGTCCGCGAATGATCATCGCGACGATTGGCGCGGCCAGAAACGCGAGTGTCGTGAGCATAAAGGTCGCATCTTGGTAGATAGCGGCCATCCAGGTCGGACTTAGAAAGAACAGTTTGATCCCGCTCGCGGCTACGAGAGCGATCGGCCAGACCTTGCTTCGCCCGAGCGCTGACCCAACGGCGAGCAGCAAGGCGGCCAACGTGAGGCGCCCCCCATTTGGTCCCTCGTTTGAAAGGAGAGTCCTTCATGGAAGGAAGGCTCTCAGATGCGGAAATCCCGTTTCACCGAGGAACAGATCATCGCCGTGCTGGCCGAGCAGGAG
>Ga0073934_10011307_pt1 | contig 10830 bp, 10 predicted proteins | sample LarsenN4metaG_FD_76834 | JGI IMG/M metagenome (GOLD analysis project Ga0073934, IMG submission 76834) | Hot spring sediment bacterial and archeal communities from British Columbia, Canada, to study Microbial Dark Matter (Phase II) - Larsen... ...
CGATCTCAAGAACAAGGAGTTGATCGCCATCGCGGCCTCGGTGGTGGCGGATTGCAAAGGCTGCTTTCGCGGCCACGTGCTCAAAGCGGTGCGCGCCGGCGCCACGCGCGAAGAAGTCGGCGAAGCCATTGCCATCGCCATTGCCATCAGCGGCGCCGCCATCGTGGATCGCACCGACGTAGCTAACGAGGAATTCGATCTCGTTCGGAAGTTGTGGGAGAACGGCGGAAAGAGGGATGACGAGGATGCAGAAGAAACGACGCCGTAGATTTTTGTTGCGCTCGCGTTCGCTGCCGCGATCATTTCTGTAAATTTTTATCGGAAGGTGTTTGGGGAATATATCTGGTATATTTCGTATCGAACTGAAAGTCCTCAATTTTTGGAAAAAAGTAGCCTGATTTTTTCAGCTCGCGATAATCCTTATCGACAAAATATCCAACCGTCATGGCCAGGCGAAACGTGAGCGCGCCGTAGAAGCCGATCTGCCGTTTGGAAAGATCGAGCAAGGGCGCGCCGGTTTCGTTTCGGCCGTTTGTCATCTCATCGCCGGCGGAAACACCCAAAGCGATATATCCCACATCCAACAATCCAAAAACGACGGACCAGGCGATGGCCGATTTTTGCGCCGTGCGCGGATGATCTTTCATGATATACCACGACGCCAGGCCTGGATTGAGCAGATTCCGAGCCATGAACTGAGGAAAAGTTTTGTCGGGCAGGGCGTGGTCGTATAACGGCTCGCCTTTGTTCAGCGCGATTTCCTGGGTGGCGGCATAAAGAAACAGTTTGACCAAATCGCGATCGGCGGCCCGCATGCTTTTGCTGTATCGCGGAATGCTGTCCGGCGGCATGAACCAAAACCCTTGCGCCGTCAATTGCAGCGCCGAATCCGCCGGCGTCATGCTCAGGAGAATTCGATATTGCAAACCCGACGGCAAAAGGCTGCGGAAGACCATGATCCGGTCTTGCGAGACGCTTACGAGTACGGAGTCATAATTCATTTTCCAGGCGGCCGCTTCAATGATTTTTGGCAAATCCTGCATTTCAACTTCAAAAACCAAAATTTGTTCGATCGGTTTTCCAGCAAGCTTATTCATGAAATTTGCCGTTTGGGCCCATGCCGTCACCGCGCAGCTCGTGATCACGGCCACAATGAATAAAAATAATTTTAATTTTGGCATCGTTTCGTCCGGAACAATTTCGCATCAATTTTAATAAAGCGCTCAAGACTTTATAGCGTAAATGAGACGAACCTGCGTAAAAATTTGATTGAACCAAAAAGTGCTTGCAATTTTGGAGCAAATACGCTACCATTTTACACGCATGATAACCCGCAATTTTCAACTCGACTCCGGTTTTAGTCATATTCGCTGCGAAATTTATTAACCCCAGGAGGATGGATGCGTGAACTGACGAAGACGCTGTTGCTGCTGGCTGTCGGCATTATTGGCGGCATGCTTCTGTTCAGATTTTCTTGCGCGCCGGATGACAGCCTGGACAAATTGCGCCGTGAAATCGAAGAGGTGCGCCGGAAGAATGAAGCGCTCGAGGCGGCCAATCGTTTGGCCTACGCCCGCATCGATTCGCTGCAGCGCGAAGACCGGCGCAAACAGAAGCTCGCCGATTCGCTGGCCGTCGTGATCAAAAATCGAGAAAAAACGATCATTAAAATTGTGGAGAATCTTCATGTTTACAAAGGCACGCCGACTGATCTTTTGCGTGAGCTTAATGAGTTTGTGCGTCACCCCCTCCCTCCGCTCCCAGACACAAGTCATACCCGATAGCGTTCTGATGGTGATCGGCGCGCGGGGCGACACCGGTTTTGTTTTTCCCATCCGCGCCGCGGAGCGCTTGAGCAATATTCGATTCGGGCTGCTGCCGGAGATTTTTTCTCAGTTCGCCGATATGAAAAGAGAGAGCCATATTCTGCGCGACCGCGTCGCCAACCTGCAGCAGCAATTCGCGGAAGCCAACGGCATCGCCGAACGCCGCAAACAGGAAATCGACAACCTGAACGGCGTTCTTCAGAAAAGTGAAAAAGAGCTGCGGAAAAAGAGTCGCGCCCTGAGATTTTTTCGCGGCGCGACAATCGCCCTCGCGATTTCGACGGCGACTTTGCTGATCGTCAAATAAAAATGAAACAAAACCGTTGTTCTGTTTCGTATAATATGGCGATTTGATTTTAACCAACAATTCAACTTTAATGAGGAGATTTATGCTACGAAAAATTTTCTCTCTGGCGGCGGCTTTCTCGTTTCTGTTCATTGCATCAGCACCGGCGCAAACCGTCGACGAGCTGATCGCGAAAAATATTCAGGCGCGCGGCGGGATGGAAAAACTCAAAGCCGCGCAGTCGATGAAGATGACGGGCAAAATGATGATGCAAGGCGGCATGGAGGCGCCGTTCGTCTTGCAATCCAAGCGGCCCGAGTTGGCGCGCATGGACCTTACCATTCAGGGCATGACGATGGTGCAGGCTTATGACGGCCAAACTGCGTGGTGGATCATGCCGTTCGCAGGCTCCAAAGATCCGGAGAAAATGCCGGAAGAGCAAGCCAAGGATATGAAAGAGCAAGCGGATTTCGACGGGACGCTCGTCAATTACAAGGACAAAGGACATGCCGTAGAGCTGATTGGCAAAGAAGACATGGAAGGCACCGAGGTTTACAAGCTGAAGGTCACGCTCAAAAATGGCGACCTTCGCTACGTCTATCTTGACGCCGAAAATTTCCTCGAGCTAAAATGGACCGGCAAGCGCAAACAACAGGGCGCCGAGATCGAGGTCGATACGTTTTTCGGCGACTACAAAACGGTTAACGGCCTGGTGCTGCCGCATTCGTTTGAGAGCAAAGTTAAAGGCCAAACCGCCATGCAAATGTCGATCGAGAAAGTTGAGATCGACGTTCCAATGGATGAGGCGATTTTTAAGATGCCGTCCGCGACCAAAGCGCCGGAGCCGGCGAAACAGTAGTTTTTTCGTGTAACGTGCAATGTTCTATTTGAGCATGATTACCCCGATTTAGCACGATGGTGTCGGAATCGGGGTTTCTTTTATTCACCAGTGGCTAACTGAAGTTCCTACAACAAATAACTCTCTCATGTCATCCCGAAGGGATCTTTTTCAAAATTAAGCACAGCTCTCGTGCTAAAAAGGATTCTTCCGGACATTTACTTGATAGACAGAAAATAAAAACGAGGAGGAGGATCGTCATGCACACCGTAACAAAATATTGGGCAGTGTTGTTTATTTTTTTAAATGCCACCTTCACCGCAGGCCAAATCAAGATCGACGCGAACACCTTCGGCGCGATGGAGGCGCGGCACATCGGGCCGGCGGTAATGAGCGGGCGCATCATGGCGGTTGAGGCGGTGAACCGGGAACCGCGCATCATTTATGTCGGCGCCGCCAGCGGCGGCGTGTGGAAATCCATCAACGGCGGCACGACGTTCAAGCCGATTTTCGACAAATACACGCAGTCGATTGGCGCAATTGCCATCGATCAATCGCATCCCGATACGGTTTGGGCCGGCACGGGCGAGTCGTGCACGAGAAACAGCGCTTCGGTTGGCACCGGCATTTACAAAACCACCGACGGCGGCGAAACTTGGAAATTGATGGGACTCGAAAAATCCGAGCGCCTCAGCAAGATCGTCATTCATCCCAAAAATTCCGACATCGTTTATGTTGCCGCGCCGGGACATTTGTGGAACGCCAACGAGGAGCGCGGCGTTTATCAAACCACCGACGGCGGCAAAACCTGGCAGCGCATTCTTTACGTCGATGCGAACACCGGCTGTTCCGATCTTGCGATTGATCCGCAGGAGCCTAATATTCTCTACGCGGCGATGTGGCAATTTCGGCGGATGCCGTATTTCTTTGCTTCCGGCGGTGCGGGAAGCGGCTTATACAAAAGCACTAATGGCGGCAAGACGTGGAAAAAGCTCACGAAAGGCTTGCCGGAAGGCGAACTCGGCCGTATTGCGATTGCCGTCGCGCCATCACGGCCGAGCGTCGTTTATGCTGTTGTCGAAGCCAAAAAAACGGCGTTGTATCGTTCGGATGATTTGGGCGAAAGCTGGGCGCGCGTGAATGTTTCTTTCAATGTGAGCGCGCGGCCATTTTATTTCAGCCATCTCGTCGTCGATCCCAAAGATCATAATCGCGTTTACAAGCCGGGCTTCTCGCTTTCGGTGAGCAATGACGGCGGGCAAGCTTTTACTTCGCCCTTCACCGGCGAAGGCGGCGGCGCGGTGCATTCGGATCATCACGCGCTGTGGATCAATCCGAACAATCCGTTTCAATTGCTGCTCGGCACCGATGGCGGCGTTTATGCTTCTTATGACAAAGGCAACACGTGGCGGCATTTGAACAATTTGCCGCTGTCGCAGTTTTATCACGTCAGTTACGATATGGCGCAGCCTTACAACGTTTACGGCGGCTTGCAAGATAACGGCTCGTGGTCCGGCCCCTCGCAAAGTCCGAACGGCATCAACAATCGCGATTGGGAAAATGTCGGCTTCGGCGACGGCTTCTATGTTTTTGCCGATCCGGCGGACAAAGATATTGTCTACTGCGAGTTTCAAGGCGGGAATATTCTGCGCCGCCACAAATCAACCGGCGAGACGAAAGAGATCAAGCCTTATCCGAAAGAGGGCGAGCCGAAATTTCGTTTCAACTGGAACACGCCGATTGCGCTCAGTCCGAGCAATCCCAACGTGATGTATATCGGCGCGCAATTTCTGTTTCGTACCACCAACAAAGGCGAATCGTGGGAGCGGATTTCCGGCGATCTCACGACGAACGATCCGGCGAAACAAAAGCAGGAAGAGTCCGGTGGGCTTACGATCGACAATTCGACGGCGGAAAATCACTGCACGATTTTCACGATTTGCGAGTCGCCCAAAGACGAGAAGGTGATTTGGGCCGGCACGGATGACGGCAATTTGCAAGTGACGCAAGATGGCGGGAAAACCTGGACGAATGTGGTGCGCAACATTCCGGGTTTGCCAGCGAACACGTGGTGCTCCAGCGTCGAAGCGAGTCGTCATGATCGCGCCACAGCTTATGTGACATTCGACGGCCATCAAACCGACGATATGAAAACGTATGTGTACAAGACCACGGATGGGGGCAAGACGTGGAAAGCCATTGCGACCGAGGCGATCAAAGGTTACGCGCACGTGATTCGGGAGGATCTCGCCAATCCGAATTTGTTGTTTGTGGGAACGGAGTTCGGGCTTTTTGTTTCGGTGGATGGCGGCGAACAATGGGCGCAATTCACCGGCAATTTGCCGAACGTATCAGTGCGCGATATTGCCATTCATCGGCGCGAATCCGATTTGATTCTCGCGACGCACGGCCGCGGCATCATGATTATCGACGATATGACGCCGCTGCGGCAAATCACACCGCAAGTTTTAAGCTTCCGAGGTTCATATCTTTGAATCGCGCCCGTCGAAAACGGCGATTCCGGTTGGCGAGCAAGAATTTGCCGGTGATGGCGAGTACGCCGGCCGCAATCCTGACGAAGCCGCGATCGTCACGTATTATCTCAAAGATCGCCACGTCTTCGGGGATTTGAAGCTTGAAGTTTACGATTCGGAAGGCAGGCTGATGACCACGCTGCCGGGCGGCAAACGTCGTGGCGTCAATCGCGTCAAATGGTACATGCGCTTGAAGCCGCCCAAAGTTCCGCCGGCGCCGACATTGGCGGGTCGAGCTTTGTTTGGCCCGATGGTTCCGGAGGGGATGTATACCGTCAAGTTGATCAAAGGCGACAAAATGTATAACGGACAAATCAAGCTCGTCGCCGATCCGAAATTGCCGCACTCGGCGGAAGATCGCGCCGTGCAGCAGCAGACGGTAATGAAACTTTATCGCATGCAAGAGCGGCTCGCTTTCATTGCCGCGGCAGTAACCGATACGCGCGATCAAGCGAAAGCGCGCGCGAAAAAATTAAAATCAGGCGATAAGCTTGCAACCAGCTTGGAAGCTTTTGCGGACAAGCTCGACAAGCTTCACAAAACTTTAGTGGCAACCAAAGAAGGTTTCCTCACGAGAGAAGAACAATTGCGCGAGCGCGTGGTGGATCTTTACGGTGCGGTGAGCAGCTACGGCGGCAAACCAACCGAGTCACAGCTTGGCAGGCTGACGGTGCTCAACAAGGAAATTGACCAGGCAAACTCTGCATACGAAACAATTATTGGTAAAGAGTTGGAGAGCATGAACGCGCAACTGAAAGTCAAAAAGCTCGAGGCGATTAAAGTTTTGACGAAAGAGGAATATGAGAAGAAGGAGCAGGTGAGGTAGGGCACAAAGGCAAATTCGAACTTGCGCTGCAGGGTTTCAAAGGCGATTTTTTCTGGCGCAAAAGGCAGAGACGGTTATCCCTTCAACCCCGTCAGTGTAATCCCCCGAATAAAATATCTCTGCGCCAGAAAGAAAACCACCACGATCGGCAGCATCACCACGACGGCGGCGGCCATTTGATACGGCCAGTTGGCGGCGTGCAGCGAGTGAAACATGGAAATGCCGATTTCAACGGTGCGCATGTCGTTTTTGTTGGTGATGAGCAGCGGCCAGAGAAAATCTTTCCACGAGCTCATGAAGGCAAAGATGGCGAGCGTTGCCAGCACAGGTTTTGAGAGAGGAAGAATAATTTTCCAAAAGATGGTGAATTCCGAGGCGCCGTCGAGGCGGGCAACATCTTCATAATCGCGTGGAATGGTGAGAAAGAATTGCCGAAGCAAAAAAATCCCCCAGACACTCGTGAGCGCCGGCGTCACGAGTCCCCAGTACGTGTTCATCCCGCCAAAGGCGTTCATGATCAGGAAAGTCGGAATCAAGGTCACAATCGCCGGAATCATCATCGTGGCGAGATAAAGCGCGAAAATTTTGTCGCGCCATTTGAAGCGCAGTCGCGCGAAGGCATACGCCGCCATCGAGCAAGTGAGCAGTTGGCCTAAAACCGTCGCGAGCGAGACGATCAGCGTGTTCAGAAAAAACCGATTAAAAGGAAGAAGAGTCAGCGCTTCTTTATAATTACTCCACAACCATTTTTTGGCGATGAACTTAGGCGGGTAGCTATAGACTTCCAAATCATCCATCAATGAAGTGGCAAGCATCCAGAGAAAAGGGATGAGCATGGACAAGGCGAGGGCAAGCACGCAGGTGTAAAGCCCAAAGGCGCCGAATGCTTTGTACAGCCGTTGACCGAAAGTTGAGTGAGGTAGGCTCATGTCATGGAGTTGCCTCATCTTCCGCGCTTGTTTCAATTCCGGTGAAAATATCCTGCACGGGCAGCTCGAAGCCTGGCAAAAGCTCCGGCGCGGTCAGCGTGTCGCGAACACTGTATTTGCCTTTCGGAGTACAAACCAGCACTTCACGGGTGTTCGCAATCGCGAGCCAGACGATCTTGACGCCTTGCCGAAGATATTCATCCACCTTTTCCATCACTTGCATAAAGCTGTCACCCGGAGAAAGAATTTCGACAGCCAAATCCGGCGCCATGGGCAAAAAGCGAAAAAGGTTTTGCGGCAGCCGTTCTTTTAAAATGAAGGAGACGTCCGGCCCTCGGGATTCGTGACGGCGTTCCGGCCACAGGCGAAAGTTGGCGTCGCCACCGACCAGGCCGATTGGATGCGTATCCAAATAATTTCCAATTTTTTTTCCGATCTTATTTTGGATAACAGCGTGAGCGAAATTGGGCATTTTAAATACCACCCTCCCCTTATAAAGTTCGGCAGGAAAAGGCAGAGAGAGTTTTTCCAGCTCATCGACGGTCACGTTGGTGCGCTGCTCGAGCGGCAGTTCCGCCTCGGCACTGAAAGCATTTACTACCACATCTGCTTCTCTTGTGTCAACCGGTGCAGTCAAAACGGCATCAGCCATATATTTCTCTCAAACAATTTAGTTCTGGCGGCGCTTTCTTATGACGAACTAAATATAACGTATTCACTCGCAAATCGCAAGTCTTATGTTTCAAACGAGCACAAACGTGCCGCAGCCAAAATGCGTGTGCTTGCCGATATGAAGAAGCGAGGCCATCTCGAGATAAGGAAGGATCGACGCCGGAATCGGCGCGTAAGTTTGCGCTCCACGCCACGCGCCGGGACAAGATTTGGGCACGCGGTCGAGATTTTTGTACAAACACTTGACCGTTGCGGCTTCTGCCATGGCGTTTTGCAGGGCGGTTTGCTCGTCGGCAGTTAAAATCGCCGCGACGCCTTCATGAGATTTGTGACGGCCGGGAATCAGGCGGCCGGTGCGGGCCACGAGCGCTTCGAGAATAATTTGCAAAGTTTCCTGCGGCTTTTGGGCGTCACGAGTGCTGTTTTCACCGGAGGGGATGCCAGCCAAATCAAAAGGCGTCAACCAATTCAAACCATAAAATGTACGCGCTGAATCCGGCTTGAACGTCAAGCCTTCGGCCCATTGCACCGGCGTGGGACGATAACGCAAATCCAATCTTCCTTCTTTAACTAAAGGCATCCAGGTTTTGCCGCGCGCAACGTAAACCGCATTCACCTCGAAATGGCCCCACAAACGTTTGGCGCGATTCCACTGCGTATCGGCAGCATAGCCTGCCTCCTCCATCGCCGGCAGAATCAATTCGAGAAACAGGCCGTGATCCGCGCTCTCGCCGAGCAGTTTCAGCTCCCAAAAAATCAACTCGCCAAATCCGAACGTCTGCTTGTTGGGATAAGCCAACAACACCGCTTCGAGGGGCCAGCTCACGGCGGGAAAAGGCGTCGTGAGGTTTTTGTTTTTGTCCGCGGCTTGCGCGTAATATTCCGCCAACGGTGTGATCGCCTTGCGCCAGGGACCGGCTTCCTGGGTGGCCAGACGGTTGGAAATAATGGTTCCGAGAACAAACGAAAGCTCGACCGGCAAATATTCGGGAAGCGTCACCAACGAGCTATTGACCTTCCACGCGATCAAATAGCGAAGCAGACTAATCGGTATTGGGGAGGGCTGCATATTCGATCAATTCATATAACAATTTGATACGGGTTTTAGGCCACTGCCGAATTCGCCACGCTGCGAGCATGTCTTTGGCGTCTTGATTGAGCTGGCCGAGATAACGGCCCCAATAAAACTGCTCCTCTTTGGGATCTTTCAAAGCCAACAATTCCTGAAGCTGCCGCTGCTCGGCCGGATATAACTTGGCGCGAAAAACCTCCGCCATTTCGAGCAGGCTCAAAAACTCAGCGAGATCAAACGTCAGCAAACCCTGCCGGTCACGCAGCCGCGGCTTCAAAAACTGAAAAGGCGAAGAATAAAACTGCGCGGTCAACCGATCCGGCGGCAGCCGCGGCTCATAATGGGAGGCGTAGCAAAGAATTTCTCCCATGTTAAGCTTGCCGCCGATGCCCACGGTCGGAAATATTTGCACCAGGCCTCTCAGCTCAGCGCCGTGATAAAGCAGCACATCCTGCAGCCACGCTTTTAACTTGCGCCGATACATCATCACGAGAAAACGATTCGGATCATGAACATAACTGCCCAGGAGATGCCGCGAAATCGCGCCATCCTCGTCGCGCACTTGTTTCGGCATCAGATTGACCAAACCCCACACGACGACGGATATTCGCGAGGTGCGCGTCAAGCGTTTGGCGAGATCGATGACCGCAGCGCAAAATCGGCAGTATTCATCTTGCTCACTGCGGGCGTAGAGACAACAGCGCCGGCAGGGGCCGTTAAAAGCGGAAATGGGCGCACCCATCTCCAACTCATCCGAGGCCGATTTGGGCGGCTTGTTGAAATATCTGAGTGTGGCTAATAACTCCGCGCCGCTCTCGCATCGGCGCAGCCAATCATAGATGTTGAGCATTGAGCGCTTTTTTGAGTTCGTCGTAATGCGCGATGACGCTCGGATTGATCCAGTCGTTGACTTTCACGGGCAGATGCCAATTTTGATTCGCGTAACGATTGGCCCAATCCGTCAAATAACTTTCCGGTTGAATTTGCAAACGCAGGCTGCCAAAGCCGAGATAGCGGCCCGCGCCCATTTTATGCGCGAGTCCCGATTCCAATCCCAAACACCAAATCAAGCGCTGCAGCTCTTGCTGCTCGAGATTCCAGAAACGAATATTGAAGCGGCACTTCGCGCCCGGCAAAATGGCGCGCATGTAAGTTGCCTGCGAAGTGTCCGGTTTGAAGTCATCCAACTTCGTGACAATCGGCGCCAGCGGCGCATGCGCAAAGAGCCGCCATTCATCGCTGATGCGGGAAATCGGCACGCGGGCTTTCGTGAGATTTTTCCACGCGCCGTTGATGAAATGCCACGCGCCATACGGATAGGGCGCTTTGAACCACGCGAGCTGCGGCGATTCGAAAATTCCGAAATTGAACGCCACCCGTCCCATCAGCGCCTGGTTCGGGCCCGTGCCCACAAACCCAAATAAACTATCGACCGGATTGAGATGGCTGAGATCCGCGCTCGGTTTAATGGAATCACTCGCTATCGTGTAAAGGTGGCGAATCATGCCTTTGATGCTCTTGGCCGGCAGCGCATAAATTTTCTGCGCGCCGCGTTTATCCGCTTCCGGCGGCGCCATCGCAAAGAAATCATGGCCGTGAATCGGGCCGTCCGCCAGCATCGCTTTGAACGAAGGCTCGCCGCTTTCCTGCACGCAAGTCGGCGTGAGAATTTCCGCGGCCAACGCCAATTCGCCGCAATAGCCGCCGAAGGCGCGATGCGAAATAAAACCCTGGCTCGTTTTGAGCGGCGCGGCCGCCGTTTGCTTCTCGCCCATCGTGAGCGTATTGGCGGGCTGCAACGCGCGCGTCGCGGCTTCGCCGTCAAGATTCAGCGTGTGCCAGATACC
>Ga0073934_10011308_pt1 | contig 10829 bp, 6 predicted proteins | sample LarsenN4metaG_FD_76834 | JGI IMG/M metagenome (GOLD analysis project Ga0073934, IMG submission 76834) | Hot spring sediment bacterial and archeal communities from British Columbia, Canada, to study Microbial Dark Matter (Phase II) - Larsen... ...
AACGTGGCCAGCCGCCCGGACGAAGGGGTAACCGAGCGCCACAACACCGGCACCGTCATGGGCATGTTCGGCGGCCAGACCGAATACATCAAGTTCAGGAAGTACTACGCCGAAGCGGGCATCGGCGGCTATCCCGGGGAGCGCCCAGGCCGATTCTGGTGCAATCCCGGCTCCCGCCGTGGCGACTGATGGCTGCTTAGATCCCGCGCGTAGCTGGAACCCCTCCCGCTTGTGAAGACCCCTGTGCTTGCTCTCAGCGTCCTGGTGTTGGGCCTGAGCCTGCTGGCCTTCAGCGGATGTTCCCGTGGCGCTAAGGACGGCCTTACCGCCCGGAATCCCAAGGAGGCTGCCTCCCAGTTGGAGACCGCGTTCGCCAACGCGGACGTGGAGGCCAAGGCCCAAGCCCGCGAGGCTTCCGAGGCCATGCGCCGGGCGGAGTATGAGAAGGCGCTGGTGAGCCTCACGGCCATCCGTGGCCGGGAGAACGCCACTCTGGAACAGGGCATGGCGGTGCACGGTTCGTTGGTAAGCCTGGAAAAGAGCTTGATCGAAGCGATGGCGGCGGGCGAGCCGAACGCCAAGCGCGCTTACGAACTATTGAAGGCGCTCAAACGTAATTAAGCGCCAGACCGCCGCGCCCATCGGCCAAGGCCAAGAACGCTCTCTGAACGCAAGCGGCGCCGGCGGGCCCAAGCCGGCCCGGCAGGGCGAACTGAAACGATCTCGCCATCGGCTATGAAACCTAGTGTGGCCGCCCGTTGTCGTGCCCGCGGGTGGGCAGGCGTGGGTGGTTTCACCTTGATCGAGCTGCTCGTGGTGATCGCCATCATCGCGATCCTGGCCGGGCTCCTGCTGCCCGCGCTAGCCAAGGCCAAAGAGCAAGGTGGCCGGGCCAAGTGCGCGTCGAACCTCAAGCAAATCCTGCTCGCGACGCACTCGTACGTGCACGATTACAACGATTATCTGCCTTACACCTCGTGGAGCTCGGAAACGTTCAACGTCCCGAACTGGATGTACACGCGCGTGATCACGAACCGACCCACGCACACCGTCGAGCTAGGCCTGCTCTGGCCCTACCACAAGGAGCAGAACATCTATTGGTGCCCACTGGATCGGACGAACAACGCCTTCTTCAAGGCACGCTCGATGAAAGTGGGCAGCTACGTCATGAACGGCGCGGTCTCCGGTTACACCACCGGGCCGAACGGCCGCTGGACCACTTACAAGATGGCCATGTTCCGGCCCCATTACATGCTCTATTGGGAAGCGGATGAACAGCAGGCCTCCAACTGGGACAATGTCGCCAGCTACCCCGACGAGGGGGTGACGCTTCGCCACAACACCGGCACTGTGATGGGGATGTTCGGCGGGCAAATCGAGTACATCAAGTTCAAGAAGTACTACGCCGAGGCAGGGATCGGCGGCTACCCGGGCGAGCGTCCGGGCCGGTTCTGGTGCAATCCCGGCTCGCGCAATGGCGAGTGAGTCGAGACCGCTGCGGTATCGCCCGGTTCGTCCTGCCTCCACCTCTGCCGGCCCCAGCAACCCCGGTGCTCCTGGTGCGGCGAAGCGGGGGCGTCCTGCCTCCGCCTCAAGGTTGGGCCGCTTCGCGCGGTTGCATGGCGGCGAAGCGGGTCTGCACCCAGGCCACCACTATCTGAACCATCGTCGCGGTCGCCTCGCCGGCGAAAACGTGGTTGGCGCCGGGGATCTCCAAGAGTTGCTTGGGTTCGTTCGCGCCGGCGAGAATGTCGCGTGAATCCTGGACCGGCACAACGTCGTCCGCCGTGCCGTGGACCAACAGCCAGGGGACCTTGATCAGCGGGGCAAACTCGACCACGGAGTGGATGCGGGCCATGTCATCCATGTAAGCCTGCGAGAGGGGACAGGCCGGTTCGTCCCACATGCAACCTTGGCCGGGCGCCACTTGGCCGAACTCGCGCTGCGCGAAGGCTTGGGTGTGCACCATGCCCGCCAACGAGATCAGCAGCCGGATTCGCGCATCGCGGCTGGCGCGCAAGACCCCGACGGCTCCTCCCATGCTGTGGCCGACGTAACAGATCGTGTAACCCGACAAAGCACCGAGCACCGCGCCGAGGTCTTCGACTTCCTTGGAGATCGTCGCCTCGCCGAACCGCCCGCCGGATGCGCCGTTGCCTGCAAAGGAAAACCGCAGCGCCGGGATGCCGGCGCGAGCCAAGCCCTCGGCGAGCGCGACGAGGAAGGGGCGGTCTTTGTTTCTCGTCACCCCGTGGCCGAGCACCACGACCTGCCGGGCCTCGGGCAGGCCGGGATGAAAGGTGTAATCGAGGAGCTCACCGTGGGAATTGCGGATGGGCGCTTGCATACAGGGCGGAGACTAACGCTTCAGCACAAAGCCGGCATTGACCCAGTTGGCCAGGTCCTCCCGGTTGCCGTCGCCGGCGTCGGTGGCGACCAGGCTCAGCCGGCGGGCGCCGGCCGGGAGGCGGACATCGAACCGCCAAGGTTTTTCGGCGATGCGCATGACGGGACTAGCGGACGTGAGCTTGCCGTCAAGGAAGACCTTGAAGATGACGCTCGGATACATGGCCAGATTCGACCCGTTGTTGGTGTCGAGCAGGTACTCATCGACGCCGGCCAGGGCGACAAAGCGATCGTATTCGGGTTTAAGCTCGAAAACGAGCTGGCAGGGGGCATGGACGCCGATGCCCTTTTCGTAGCGTTGGTCCCGCAGCCGCAAGGGCTGTTTGCGGTTGGTCCGGTCCATCTGTGGCGGGTTGACGTTGGGGGAAAAGCGATGATCGGTGAACGACGGAGAATGGCCGGGCCCCACAGCGCGCCAGGGTGTCACGTCGGACAGGTAAACGTCGGGCAACGGTGGCTTCGGCCCCAGGCCAAGAAAGAAACCATCTGAGGGATAACCTACGGGCCTGCCTTTAATATAAGCGACGGCGCGCAAAAGCGTCTGAGTAGCGACCTTGATGGGGCCGGTGTAAATGGCCGAGCGAACCGTCGGCGTGCTGCCGTTGAAAGTGTAATGGATGTTGGCGTTGGTTTGCCACGGGACGCTGAGGGTGACGGTAATTGGCTCTTCGAACAGATGCGGTCGCTGCTTGGTGCCCCAGGGGGCGATGCGGACTGGGTCAACCAGCCATTGGTCGTTCCATTGCCCGTTCTTGCGGAGCATATCGACCGCGTTGATCGTCGGTGCCAGGTATTTCTCAAAGTGGGCCACCACCGCTGCGGTGAACCCATCCGGCGTAATGCCCTGGTCAGGGTCGTATTGGCCGTGCGCATCCGTCAGGTCCCGCGCCAGGATGCAGGTGAAGCCGGCGCGGCTCATGTTGCGCAAGCCGACCGCCTTGCCCAGCAGACAGACCTGTGTGTGGACACCCATGTAGATGAGATGGGTGATGCCCTTGGCCTTGCACAAGGCGTAAAGCCGTTCGGGGTCATTGGGCATCAGGTCTTTGTCGCCGATGACCAGCTCGGGGTGCATCCCATCCCAGCCGTAGTTGCCGTGGCAGCGTTCCCGGCCGCACGTGCAACCCCCGCCGTCGGGCGCAGGCGGGCAGTCCACTTCGCGCACGCGCGGCAAGGGCAAAGGGTCCACCGCGATCACGGCCTCGACCTGCGGTGTGCCGACATAATTGTCCGCGACATCGGTGGGGCAGAGGAAGACCTGCATGCCCAACGAGCGGGCGCCTTTGAGGACGTGATTCATCCGAGGCACCAGCGCGCCGACTCGCTCGGTAGAAGTCTTGCACCAATGAAAGTTCCACATGTCGATGACCACCACGCCGACTTGGGCCGGGTTGACCCGCTCCCGAGTGATCAGGATCGCGCCCGTGTTGGGGTCGCGCCGTTGGAGCTCCAAGTCAAGGTGCGTCCGGCCAGCCGCCCGGCCCAGCCAGGGCCCGGCGGCGCAAAGGCCGAGGGCGGCGACACTGGTTAACCATAAAACTGGATGTCGCGCGCGCATGAATGGCCAATCATCCTCAGGCTGGCGCCGAAATCCAGCCTAAAACGGCGGCTTGGCCGCCGTCGCGCGCGCCGCGGGCCGGTCACTCTGAGGAAGCAGAAACGCGATGAGGTCCGCCAAGTCCTGTGTGGTCAGGCCGGCTTCGAGGCCTTCGGGCATGAGTGAGACTTTGCCGCTGCGCAAGGAGGCGATCTCGCTGCGGAGGATGGTTCGAGGCGCGCCGTTGAGCAGCCGCAAGGTAAGGCTGTGGGTGGTCTCGCTGTCGATCAAACCGTAGAGCTCCTCATCGTCCGTGAGCGTGGCGGTGTACGCCACGAATTGAGGCGCCACCTCCCGGCTTGGGTCAAGGATCGAAGTCAGCAGGCGTTCCCGCGACTGGTTGGCGATCGAGCGGAGGTTCGGGCCTAGGTCGCGTCCAACCTCGTCGACCTTGTGGCAGGTCGAACAGAGGCGAGTGAAGACCGCAACCCCGCCCTGAGGATCGCCCTGCAGCTGCAGGGCTGGGCGATAGGCCTCAATGACCTGCTGGCGGTCAGGGTTGGGGACCGCCTTGAGCACGCGGGCCGCCAAGGAACGAACTCGCTCGGAGGGGTGCTTCAGGAGGCGCTCCCGACGAGTCACGTCCAGGTTAAGGCCGGCGAGGCCTTCTCCGGCGAGGCTCTCGAGCAGGGCCAACGCCCACGGCTCGCGTCCCAGCAACTCATCGACTGCCGCAGCCGCACTCGCCGGCCCCAAGCCACCCCATTGCCGGGCTAACAGGGTGGGCACAGCCGCGTCCGCTGTCTTACCAAGGGCGCGGATGGCCGCGAGCTGGAGTTCAGCCGGTGTTTGAGGCCCTAGAAAACCCGTCAGGAACTCCAGGTCGGCAGCGCGCCGAGCTGCCTCGCGTCCGACCAAGCTGAGGGCGGCCGCGCGCGCCGGCGGCGGCTGCCCGGCGTCGGCTGCCACCCGGCGAGCAGCGCTAAAGAGGGCTGGCGCCCGCGCAAGTCGTTCCGCCAACCCATCCGCAGCCTGCCCGGCGAGCTTCTCCAGTGAGGTCCGCCGCCGGGTAAGAAGGTCAAGGAAACTGGCAAGAGCCTGCATCCGATCGGTCTGAGCCAAGCCGCTCTCGACTTGGAGGATTGGTTCGAGCAGGCGGGCCAAGGGATCGCGCTGCTCGAGCGCCAGCACCAAGCCAAAGAGCGACTCTCTGAGGCCTGCGGCAACGGGGCCACCGGCAGTCACCACGCCGTTGACGATCGTTTCGGCATGGTGCAGGGCGGAGCTCAGGACCGCGGCCGTGATGTGCCGGTCGGTCCAGTTGGCCACGGCCAAGCGCGCTAACGCCCGGCCGGCCCGCGGGTCGCGCCATTGGCCCAGACTCAGGGCCAGTTGGAGGCGCACCTTGCTATCGGGGTCGTCCACCAAAGCGACAACCGCGGCCAGCAGACCTTCTGCCTGCTCGGCGAGCGGCTCGGCCAGGCGGATGGCGTGCCGACGAACGCCGGGATGAGGGTCTCTCAATGCCCGCGTGATGAGCGCGGGCCGGAGCGCACCCATGGTTGCCAAAGTGCACAGGGCCTGCAGCCGCGCCAGCGGATGAGTGCTCGCGACCGTCAGTCGTTCCAGGTGGGCGACGGCGGCAGGCTCCTTCTTCCACGTGAGCATCTGCTGGACCTTGTCGCGTTGCCACCCGTTGGACGTCTCCAAGGCGGCCACGAGCTCGGGGACCGAGCGCTTGTCCAGGCGCAAGGCGCGACGCTGACGGCCACCCGAGCGACCCGAGGCCGGGTGGATCCGGTAGATGCGGCCGTGGTTCTCGCCGGCCCGATAGAACGGTTTGAGCTCCTCCTGGCCATCCGGTGGCAGCCATTCAGGGTGTTCGATCATGTAGCGGTACATGTCCACCAACCAGAGTGCGCCGTCAGGCCCGGTGCGCACCATCACTGGCCGGAACCACATGTCTGCCGAGGCCAGGAATTCGCTCTGCTGTTCCTCCGCCGGCCGCTGCGCGGCGAAGCCCGATCCGATCTCGGAGAGGATTTCGTGATGAACTATATGGTGCACAGGTTCGCAGGTGAAAACGTGCTGAACGGCGCCGGACCCGAAGAGCAGGGTGTCGCGATAGATCATGGTGCTGCAGGCGGCGGTGAACCGGTCGGCGTGCTCGAAGGTGTGGTAGCGCTTCTGGCTGCGGCTGCAGGGATAAACCTTCGGATTGGCCGGCAGGAGCAGTTGATCTTTCGGCTCCGGGGCCGGCACGTGCGGATTGCGCCGCACATACTGGTCGGGCAGGGGGAAATGGAACAGTGGATAACTGTTGTCGCAACCGAACCAGTCGTCCCAATCGGTCCGCTCGCGGCCAAACTCGCTCTGACCGGCCTGCGGCTCGATGCGCCCCGAGTCAGGATCCAGGCGCAGGTCGCGCCCGCTGATATCGACTGCCTGGTTTTGAAGGGGCGGCCGCCGAAGCCCACCGACCGGCTCAACGCGTCCCCCACTCCAGCCGTTCGCGCAATACAACCAGCCGTCCAGACCCCAACGCAGGCCATTGACGCGCAGTTGCGGATTACCCTCGACGAACCCTTTGAACAAAGTCTGGCGCGCGTCGGCTCGGCCATCGCCATCGGTATCTTCCGCGTAAAATACCTCCGGCGCAGCCGTGACGATCACCCCCTCTCGCCAGGTGATGATGCCGTTGGGGAAGTTCAGGCCCTCCAGGAACACGGTGGACTGATCGTACTTACCGTCGCCATCGCTGTCCCTTAGGAAGCGGACGCGTCCGCCGGCTTTCATCTTGCCATCCAAGCCCATCGGGTAGTCCGCCATTTCCACGACCCACAGCCTGCCATCGGCCCCCCAATCGATCGCCACGGGGGACTGGACCAACGGTTCGGCGGCGACCAACTCGATGGCGAAGCCGGGCCGTAGCCGCATGGCCCGCATCGACTGGGCAGGTGACAGCGGGGCCGCCTCCATCTGGTAGCGTGGCGCGGGGACGACGGTCCCTGCGGCCACGCCTGCCGCCTGGAAGTGCGCGGCAGCTTCCGCCGCCGTCAAAGCACGCCCATAGACAGACACCTCGTCCAACGTGCCCTGGAAGTTGGCGAAGTTGTCGCTACGCCCGCCCAAGAAGGTTTGCTCCACCCCAGGAGGATGGCCCACCGCCGCCGTGCCCGCCAATTCCGGTTGGCCGCGGCCGTTAAGGTACACCGTGACTTGTCGGCCTGCCCGCACCAACACCACGTGGTTCCACGAACCAGGCTGGATGACCGTCGATCCGGCCAGGACGGTATTGAGCTGGTTGCCGTTGAAGAACATGAGGCGGCCTTTTGCGGCCTCCAGGTGCGTGCCGCCGATACCCAGGTGATCGCCCGGGGCGCCTTCGGCGCCGTCCAAGCCGCGGGAGAAAAGGTAGCCAGTGACCGGCCTGGCGTCGTTCGGCAGCTCGTTGCAGAACCAGAACTCGACGCTGTAGGTCTCGCCCAGACCAGGCAGTTCGGCCCGCATCCGGCCACCGGCGAAGCGTGGGGCGTGGTTGACGGCGCCCGCGCCCGAGAACGCCGCCGAGGTGGGACCTTCCTGGAACCAGCGGATGCCATCCTCTGCATAGACGCCGTGATTCTCCCGCGCCGTGGCGTCGCGGGCCCGGACCAGGCCGTCGCCGGACTCATCCAGCCGCCAGTACGCCAGAGGGCCGGCATCCAACACCGCTCGAGCGTAGGGGCCGTGAGGATCAGGCCCGGCCGAACCCGCCGCCGCAGCGGCGGAGGACATGCCGGAGGCCCGGTAATGCGCCGCAACCTCCTCGGCTCTTAAAGCCCGACGGTAGTAGGCAATCTCGTCGAGTTTCCCCTCGAAGTCCGCCTCCGCATCCGGTGTCCCGCCAAAGAACAATGACCCCGGCGCCCCGCCACGGGCCGTGGGAAGCGGTCCGGCAAGTTCCGGCTCCGCGCCCCCGTCGAGATAGACGGCGACACGGTCCGCGTCGCGGACGAGGACGACGTGATGCCACGCTTTGCGGGCAAGGTCGGTCCTGCCCGTCAGGCTCATGCTGGGAGCGTTGGTGGGTTGGAGGATGAGGAAGAGCCTGCCGGGAACGCCGTTGGTACCGCCAATCCCAAGCCTTTCCAAGCCGCCCGCGCTTTCGCGCGAAAACAGGAGAGCGGTGATGCCGCGAGTCGTGGGAGGCAGTCCGTTCCAGAACCAGAGCTCCACCGCATACGTTTGCGGCAGCCTGCTTTCCGCGACGCGGAGATACCCCCCGGCGAAGTGCGGGGCGCGATTCATTGTGCTGGGGCCGGAAAAAGCCGGCGAATCAGGGCCGGACAGGTAGAACGCGACGCCGCCGGTGAATGCCCCCTGCCGCTTGGGGCCGGTGGCGTCCACGGGCGAAGGGCCGTTGAAATCGTTGAGCCGCCAGTAATGCGCCGGGCGGGCGGCGAGCACGGCCTGGGCGTAAGCACCGTGCGTATCCACGAGTTTGCGGCGCGGCCGCCCAGCGACTTCCTCCAGGAGCCGAAGCAGGGTGGCGACGATCTTGGGCTCCGCTTCCACTTCGAGGCCGGCGGTGCGCGCCGCCCAGGTGGTGTAGCCACCCAGTTGATGCTGTTCCGGCGGGGGAATATAGCCCTCGGCGCCGTTGGCAAGTCCGATGTTGAAGGTCGGCTGCAACGGGCTCTGGGCCTTGAGCTTGAGGCCGGTGATCGCATAGACCTCGTTCGGGAGCGCGGTGATGCCGAGGTCGCCGATCCGAACGGCCTGTAGCTTGAGTTCCGCCGTGGGTCGCTGCCGCAGATAGACCTGCTCGCAGGCGTACACCTCGGGCAGCGTGCAGGGCAACCGGCCACGCATCGTGGCGACTAACTCTTGCGCCCAGGCTAGCCGCTGGTCATCGCACCAGCGGAAGTTGAGGGTGAGTTTGGCCTCGCGAGTGGCCAGCGGCACCCAATCGCGGTATTGGATGCTTTGGCAAGCGGCAAAGACCTTCTGGGCGATTGCCTCGCTATAGGCCTCCAGACCGGGCGGGTTCTGCGGTTGCCCATAGTCCATCCACATTTGATCGCCGCTGGTGCCCTGGGACATGATGCCGAGGAAGGATGGGGGGGCGCCAGCCGGACCGCTCGTGGCCTGGCCGGCTGCCGCGGCGTTGACGCCAGGCAGGCGGGCGACCGCCTCCTCCTGCGGCGCCCCGAGCAACCGCGCGATCTTGCGAGCAAACTTGCCGAAGTAATCGGCGGAGATCATCGGCGAGTCGTAATAGTGCATCGAGTAGTTCGCCAGTAGCGCTACAGGCCGCCCTTGAGGGCTCTGAATGGACAGGATCGACAGGTCCGGATCCGACGGCCCGGAGGGACCAATCACGGCCGGGTTCTGGTAGCCTGGATGCATGTTGGCGCGCACAGTGCGCTCCCCAAAGGGATCAGTTGGCATCTTGTCGGACCAGTAAATCCAACGCCGCGTGTGCGTGTGTTCCGGGGCCTGGGTGACGGTCCAACCGATCCGCGCAGGCGCCAGGTTCTGCACCGCGCGCTCGATCCCCTCAGCGATGAGCGGCGGTAAAAAGCGCGCGTAATTGGTGTCAGCGGGCGTGCCCAAACCGCCCATCACCGCGGGCGCGGAGTGGGTATGTGTGGCCGAAATCAGAATGTGGTCCGGGCGAAGGCCCGTCAGGCGCTGCGCGCGCGCCTTGGCCTCATCCAAGAGATCACGCGGCATCATGCAACTGTCCACAACGACCAGGGCCAGACGCTCCTCGCCGTCATCCAACACCAGGCAGCGCGCGAACAGCGGGTCGGCCACCGTATCGCTAATCCGGTCGGTAAACATCCCCAGCACATGCACGGGAAAATTCGTCGGAGTAACGTCCATCGCGTAGGCGCCAGCGCGGAAGGTCTTCGGCCCGGCGGCCATCGCCGTGAACAGACTGGCGGCCGCGAGGATCAGCAGGCCGAGTAACAGCAAGACCTGCCCACGCACCGGAGCGTTCAGAGCGGGCCATGCGGGCCCCTGCCCGCCGCGGATTGAGATTCCCATCTGGGCGCTTACAGAGGGCATGTCTGTCCGCCAATGGAAGCCGGAAGCGCGCGTCGCGGGTAGGGCGGGCAGTCCGCGGCCCGCCGCAGACCAGCGGGAGGGAACGCCGGCACCCATCAGGGCGCTGCTCAAGCGCGCGCTCGCTGCGCGACCGCCACCAGCCGCTGGTCGCCCCGCTTGAAGGGGGCCTGGTCCAGCCAGGAGTCGAGGTGCGTCGCAGTGAAGCCCGGCTGCTTCACCAGCTGTTTGAGTTCGCCCACGGCATGAATCCAATGCCGGAACGCGCGTTTCTCGAGCTTGGCGTTTCGGATGAACGTCCATTCGGTTTCCAGGCAGCTCACCTCGGCAAGGTAGCGGTTCGCAATCGCAACCAGTTGGTTTGCATGGGGGCAGCGGGCAGTGCGCGCCAGCCTATTGAGCAGGGACCCGCCAGTTCAGATGGCGATGCAGGAACTCAAAGCTCCCTTTACCGTTGATGCTGTGCGGGCCAGTGAACCACTCGATCGCGCAGCGATCCCCCAAACCAAGACGCGCCTCGTAAAGGAAGCGGACCTTGGCGAACTCATAGCCAACCGTTTCGTCCGGGGCCACGCCATCGAAGTGGCCGCGCTCGACCATGAACGGACGCGGGGCGATCAGGGCGGCCATCTCGGCATAGTTGAAAGTGCTGCCCAGGTCGAATTCGAAAATCTCGTATTCACCCGTCCACACATAGCTGTAGGGGCTAAGCGTGGAGGCATTCTTCCACACCCACTCATTGAAGTCCGCCGAGCAGATGGACAGGCAGTAGTTGCGGACCAAGGGAGGCACGCGCATGGCGGTCTTGCCGCCGTAGCTCAAGCCGTAGAAG
>Ga0073934_10011310_pt1 | contig 10828 bp, 7 predicted proteins | sample LarsenN4metaG_FD_76834 | JGI IMG/M metagenome (GOLD analysis project Ga0073934, IMG submission 76834) | Hot spring sediment bacterial and archeal communities from British Columbia, Canada, to study Microbial Dark Matter (Phase II) - Larsen... ...
GCGCGATCATTCTTCCAGCGACCGAGAACGACAAGCATCCTGCCAATGTCTCGCTGGGCGACGATCCCGCCACGGCGATGTGCAAGCTCAACGTGGCTGAGGGACTAAAAATTCACTGCCTTCGCCACCGAGCCGCTCATCGAAAAAGTCGTCAGCTTCGCCTTGCGCTCGCACGTCTTTTCCCTACCGCACCAAGATGTCCGGGCGTTCCCAAGTCCGACCGCCCGCTTCAACGTCCATCATCGGCCAGTCCCTAGACCCGGTGATGACGACTGGGCCTCGGGCGGTGGCGAGGATGGTGTCCTCGCTCTTGGTGCCGGTGATGGACGGATTCCACGCATACGGCTGGTTCTCCAGCACCACGCCGGGCGCATCGAAGCTTCCCAAATAATCGCGCCCTTGGTAGCCGCACGGCCCGCCCTGATGGTGCAAGGTCCATTCCCCGGCAAAACCCTGCTGGTTGTAGGCCGCCACGCCCGCCTTGAACACCTCGCGCACCGGTGCGCCCACGCGCGTGGCCAGGTGCAACGCCGTGTCCACCGCACACACGGCGCGGTGTCGTCGTTGAATCTCCAGCGGCACCCTGCCGAAGTGGACCATTCGCGTCATGGCCACGATCAGGCCGTGCTGCCGCGCGCACAGCACGAGCATCGCGTAACGCCTGAGCTTCTTCCGTGTCGGACGCGGATGACGGTACTTGTGGATGCGCTCGTCGGTGGCGATGAGCACGACGACCGGCGTTAGGTTCCTTTGCCAGCAACTGGCCGAGAGCGCTCCGGCGATTTGAAATTCGCTTTGTCCCGGCTGAATCGCGCGGCAGGTTTCGTTCATCGCCGCTTCCGCCGCCTTGCCGAGCTTTTTGTAGCGTTTCACTTCCTCCGGCAGCAGCGAGTAATGCAGCGGGTGGAACAGGTCCGGCCGGGCGGCGGTTCCCCAGTTGCCGCAGTCGGAGAGCATCCGTCTGGGGTCGCCAATCTCCTGGAGCAGCCTGGACGCGCCCGCCGGGTCGTGCCATTCCCAGAGCAGCGGCGTCGCGCCGAGCCCCTTGACCACCTCGTCCTGCAAACACCGCATCTCGATGCGGTTCGCGAGCAGGTAGAAGCCGCGCGACGTGACGACCAGTTCGCCGAACGAGCGGTCGCTGTTGAGCGGGATGTGCGCCTCGCCGCCACAGGCCAGCCAGGAGAAGTTCGGTTGCAGGCCGAGGATGGCGGCGGGGGCGTTGTGTTCCTTGAGCAGGGCGCGGACGCGCGCGAGCTTGGTTTTGAGTTCAGCGTTCATGGGAAAGGGATTGCAGACGCCCGGTGGTTGCCAATAATGCGCGCGAGCTTAAGCACGACCACGCGGGAGACAAGTCTTGATCAACGAATGGAACATCCAGTCACGCAGCCACGCCTGCCAGGCGTGCGCGAGCGCGTTCACCGACAAACAGCCCTATCACACGCTGCTCTTCGACGAGCGCGGCGGCTTCGCGCGCATTGATGTCTGTCCCGGGTGCTGGCAGACGCAATACAGCCAGGGCGCAAACGAGAGGAAGGGCTTTGTCTCGCAATGGCAGGGCGTCTATCACGCGCCGCCGCCGCCCGACGCCGATCCCATCCAGAAGGAAACCGCCGAGACGCTGCTGCGGAAGCTGGTGGAGACCAAGGACACAAAATTCGCCAACGCCTGCTACATCCTCGCCGCCATGCTGGAGCGCAAGCGCCTGCTCAAGGTGCAGTCGCAGTTCCGGGAAAACGGCCGGCGCGTGTTCGTGTACGAGCACGCGAAAACTGGCGACGTGTTCACCATCGCCGACCCTGGGTTGCAACTGGACCAGCTTGAGGCCGTGCAGCACGAGGTGGCGCTGCTGCTTGAGCGCGGCCTGGACGCGGCCGCCGCGCCGGAGCCATACCTGCCGGTAGCCGGGACGACGCAACCACCCGTCGCGGCGCTGGCAGGCGAAGCCATCGGCGCCACGCTTCTGCCCAAAGCCGCCGAGCAACCCGCCTAGCTGGCCGTGGCCGACCTCGATTCATTGCAGCAAAGCCTCGGCTACTTCTTCCGTGATCCCGCGCTGCTCCGCCTGGCGTTGACGCATCCTTCCGTGGTCCACGAGGCGGGCGGCAAGGAGCCGCAGGCGCACAACCAGCGGCTGGAATTCCTCGGCGATGCTGTGTTGCAACTGGCGCTCACCCGCGAATTGTTCGTCCGCTTTCCCGCGCACGACGAAGGCCCGCTCACCAAGGCCCGCGCCAGGCTGGTGAACCAGGCCGCGCTGGCGGAGCAATCCCGCCGGCTCGGGCTGAATCGCGCCATCATTCTCAGCCGCGCCGAGGACGCCCACGGCGGACGCGAGCGCCCATCCATTCTCGCGGACGCCTGCGAGGCGGTCATTGGCGCGGTGTTCCTGGACGGCGGTTACGAGGCGGCGCGGGGCGTCGTGCTGCGGTTGTTCGAAGACGGCCTGGGCGAAGTGGAAAGCATCCCCGCCGTGGACAATCCCAAGGGCGAGTTGCAGGAACTGCTCCAGGCAAAGTCGCAACAAAGCCCCGAATACACGCTGCTCTCCGCGACGGGGCCGGACCATGACCGTGACTTCGAGTGCGCCGTGTATCATCTCGGCGTCGAACTGGCCCGGGGCCGGGGCAAGAGCAAGAAGACGGCGGAGAGTGACGCCGCCCTGGCGGCCCTGCAAAAGTTGCGCCGGGAAAACGGAACCGGAACCAACCCGGCTTGAGGATTGTCCGGTCGCTACCGGCGCGTAGGCTGCCGGAGACACCGAACCTTGATCACCCCCTTGCAAATCAATATTGCGGGGCATTTCGGCACCCTGCTGCTCTGGGCGCTGGGCCTGACGTTTCTTTTCGCGCTGGCTGGCGGCGCACTGCACGCGGTGGGACACCGGCTGCGCTGGTTTCACCTCCACAAGGACGGCCCCCGGTGGTTCCTCATCCTCGCCGCGCTGCTGGCCCTCAGTCTCTGCCTGCTGGCCGGCGCATGGACGGGCGTCAAGGTCGGCACCGTGCGCGCGGTGGCGCGAGCCGCGGACGAGGCGGGGCCGCAGTTGCTGCTCACCGGGGTCGAGGCGACGCTCAAGGCGGCGGGGCTGACGAATGCCAGCAGTCTGGACGTGGCGCGGGCGCGCGAGTGGCTGGACCAGTTTGAGAAGGCGCCCCTGCCGCCGATGGAATTCCCCCAGGGAGAAACGCTCCGCCGTCGCATCGAAGAAATTCGCCCCCAAGTCTCCACACGCCTGCGCGGACTGCTGGACCAGCACGCGCCGGGCGGGCGGATCACAGTGGACGACCTCGTCTCCCGGACCTGGCGGCAGATTCACGAGGAGATGTGGCAGTGGGTGCGCGGCTTCACGCGGGTGGAAATACTCGAGGGGCTGGCGGTGGTGGCGCTCGCCGAGACCCTGGCGGTGCTGCTCTGCTGGGTCGTTCGGAAACTGGCACCGGAGCCGGAAGCGGGGCCGACGCGCTAACCGACGCGCCCCTGGCCAATCACCGCGAAGCCCGGTTCAGACCGAGTAGTCCAGGTACACCGTCTTGATCCGTGTGTAGAAATCCACCGCGCCCGCGCCCTGTTCCTTGAAGGAGTCGGTGCTGGATTTCTTCACGCCACCGAAGGGCGCCTGCAAGGCGAGGCCGGTGGAAATCTGGTTCACCTTCACCACGCCCGCCTGGATGCGCTCGGTGTAGAGCATCGCCTTTCGCAAATCACGCGTGACGATGGAGGCGGAAAGGCCGACGTCCACGCTGTTCGCCACAGCGAGGGCGTCATCGAAGTTTTCCACGGGAATGATCGCGATGACGGGGCCAAACACCTCCTCGCAGGCCACGCGGGCGCGGGGCTGCACCTCGGTGAGGATGGTCGGCTGCATAAACCAGCCGTGTGCCAGGTCGCCGTCCGTCAACCGCTGGCCGCCCCACGCAACCTTCGCGCCCTGTGACGTGGCGATGTCCACGTATTCGAGGTTGGTGGCTAGCTGGGCCTTGCTCACGGCGGGCCCCATGGTCACGCCCTCGGCCAGGCCGTTGCCCACTTTCACCGCCTGGGCTTTCTCGATCAGCTTCTGTGTGAACGCCTCCGCCACGCCGCGTTCCACGATGACTCGGCTCGTCGCGGTGCAGGCCTGGCCGGTGAGGCCGAATCCGGCGATGGCCACCAACCGTGCCGCCAAATCCAGGTCTGCGTCGGCGAGAACGATGGTGGGATTCTTGCCACCCATCTCCATCTGCGCCCGAGCCATGCGTTTCGCCAGCGACTGGTAAATGCCGTGGCCCACGCCATGTGAGCCGGTGAATGACAGCGCGGCCACAGCCGGATTGTCCGCCAGTTCTCCACCCACGGAACGGCCATCGCCGATGACGACGTTGAGCACGCCTTTGGGCAGGCCGGCCTCGGCCAGCGTCCGGGCCAATTCCACCGTCATGCCAGGTGCGGCGCTGGCGGGCTTGATGACCACGGCGTTGCCGCTCACCAGCGCGGGAGCCAGTTTCCAGGCCGGGATGGCGACCGGGAAATTCCACGGCGTGATGAGCGCGACAACGCCCAAGGGTTCACGGCGCGTGTAAAGCAACTGGTTCGCCAGGTCGTGCGGAAGGGTCTGTCCGCCGAGCGTGTAGCTCAGGCCGCCAAAGAAGCGAAAGATGTCAATCGCCCGCTGCACCTCGCCGGCCGCCTCGGCCAGCGTCTTGCCCTCCTCGCGCGTCAGTTCGCGGGCGAGATCGGCCTTGCGCGACTCGAGGATTTGCGAGGCCTTGCTCAGGACACGTCCGCGCGCCACGGGCGTCTGCGCGGCCCAGCCGGGGAAAGCCGCTTGCGCCGCCGCGATCGCCGCCGCGGCATCCGCCCGGCCGCCGGCGGGGTAGCTGGCCACCGTCTCGCGCGTGTCCGCCGGGTTGAAGGTCTGGAAGGTCTGGCCGGACTGCGCAGGCACCCACTCGCCGCCGAGGAAATTCAAATGCGTTTTCATGATGTCGGACGCGGAGCATGGCGGCGCAAGGCGGCGAAGGAAATGCTTTTTGCGTCCGGAAAAACCAGTTGCCCGCGCCGCGCACGACCGCCTACGCTGCGCGCCATGTTTTCGCACGTTGTCATCTTCTGGACCGATCCGGCCAATCCCAAAGCCCCTGACGAGTTGATCGCGGGCGCGCACCGTTGGCTCAAGCCCATCCCCGGCGCGATGCATTTTCACATCGGCAAGATGGCCCCCAGCCACCGACCCGTGGTGGACCAAACCTACCAGGTGGCCTTGAACATCACCTTCACCAACAAGAAGGCGCAGGACGACTACCAAGTGCATCCCGAACACCTCCAATTCGTGGACCGGTGCAAGCATCTGTGGAAGAAAGTCGTGGTGTACGACTTCGAGTGAGCCGCCAGTAGTGGGCGACAAATCCAGCCTCCTCGCCTACGGTGCGAGCAGGTATGCGATCAAATCCGCCATGTCCTGCGGCTGGAGCGTGGCCTCCAATCCTTCCGGCATGAGCGAAAGCGCGCTGGCGCGAAACAAGCTGATTTGAGAACGCAAGGCCACTTCTTCCGTGCCGCCGGGGAGGCGTAGGGTGAGGCTGTTCGGCGTCTCGGCGGCGATGATGCCCGCAAACTCGCGTCCGTCCTTCATCGTCACAGTGTAGGCGGTGTAGGCGGCGTCCACGGCCTGGCCGGGATCGAGAAGGGCGGTGAGCAGTGAGGCCACCGACTTGTCCGCCATCGTGCCGAGATCCGGCCCGACGGTGAAGCCCTGGCCCTTGAACTTGTGACACGTCGCGCAGTGCGTGGCGAAGAACGTCGCGCCGCGCTTGGTGTCGCCCTGCAACTCCGCCACACCCGCGTAGCGCTTCACCACGGCCTGGCGGTCGGTGTTGACGGCGGCAAAGAGTTTTTGCGCTCGCTCGCGGATGGGCGCCGAGGCGTGGGTGAGCAGCTTCTGCCGCTGCGTCGCACCGATCTCGCCCGCCACGACCGCGCCGCTTTCCACCGCTTGGAGCAACGCCAGCGTCCATTCATTGCGGGTGAGGACGGCGCTCAACACCTCGCCACGCATGGCCGGGCCGAACGATTTCCAGCCCGCCAGCAGTGTCTGTCCAACCCCTGGCAAACGAAGTCCCTTCAACGAATCCAGCGCCGCACGCTGAATCTCCGGCTGGTGCTGCGGCCCAAGCAACTCGCCAAGCGTTTTCAAATCCTGCTCCTGGGCGGTCAAACCACGGCCAAGCAAGCTGATGGCTTCGATTCGAGCGGTTGATGTGGTTTCAGAAACAGCGAGGATTCTGACCTGACTGAAGATTTCATCCAGGCGGGCAATCATTGTCTTCGATTCCGCCGACGCTCGGCTGGACAATCCTGCCAACGAAGAATTGCGGTCTTCCAAAGACCGAATGAATCCTTGCAACGCGGATACCCGAAGGCCAGTGGCATCCCCTTTGCCCGCATCTGACAGCGAGGTGAGTTGACGCAGAACCGTGTCAGTGTCGTTTTGAGCGACCAAAAGCGCGAACAATTCTCGCAAGAGTGACCCGGCAGGGGGTGATTGTTTTGACGCCAGCACAGTCTGAAGAACATGGCTGGCATGAGGGGGCAGTGAAGAAAGAAGCGCCACTCTGAGATGCGGCTCGGCGAAGTCCTGCCGGACTAGGGAGGTAAGCGCTTCGGCGGCACGGGGAGATTTGCTGCTCCCCAGTGCGAATGCGAGTTGCTGACGCACACGAGCATCCGGGTCTTTGGCAAGACTGAGTGCCTCGCCTGCCAATTCCCAGGCCTGTGCCGGGCCGCCGCGTTCTAAACGCAGGCAGGCGTTGATGGCCGTTTCTCCGACTTGAAGGGCCGCGCTTCGGACATTCGGGCTGGCGTCCTTCAATCCCATCACAAGGCTTGACCAACTCGACATATCTTCCGGCTTGGTTATCAATGATCCCATTGTCCAGAGTGCCTGAACTTTGACTTTTGGATTGGCGCTCCTTATGAGCAATTCTTTCAACGGTTGCACCGCCGCCTTATCCTGCCGCTCCACCAACAACCTCTGCACCGTGTCCCTTTGCCAGCCACTCGGGCTGTCCAGCGCGGCGACGAGATCGGTGGTGTTGAGTTGATCGAGCTTGGGCACTTTGCGGAGCGTTGCGCCTTTCGGATAGACACGCCAGATGCGGCCCTTGTCATCGCCAGCGCGGAGGTCGGGGCGGGTTTTCATTTCCTCGGGGAAGTATTCCGGGTGTTCGAGGATGAGCCGGTACATGTCCGCGATGTAGAGCGCGCCGTCAGGGCCGGTCTTGAGCATGGTGGGGCGGAACCAGTTGTCGGTGGAGGCGAGGAATTCGCGATCGCACTCGTCGTCGGCGCGGCGGCTGCGGAAGGTCACGCCGTCCGGCTCCAGCACTTCGCGGTGGACGACGTTGTTCGCCGGTTCGCTGATGAAAACGCTGGTGGCGAAGTCCGGCCCGAAAAGGTCGTCGCGGTAGGGGCAGGGGCTGCACGCGGAGGTGGTCTGGAAGGTGCGGTCGGCCCAGTTGAAGCGCGCCTGCGGGGTGCTGGTGGCGAAGACGCGGTTGGCGTTGTCGTAATTGGCAAGGACGGTGCGGACGCTTTTGACGGCGAGATGGGGGTTGCGTTTCAGGTAATGGATGGGGAGGTGATAATGCCAGAGCCAGGTGGGGTTGTTGTTGCCGAACCAGTTGCCCCAGTCATCGCGGCGGCGGCCAAACTGCGTCTGGCCCGCGACGAGTTCGATCTCACCGGTGTCGGGCTGAAAACGGATGTCGTGGCCGCGGATGTCGAGGGGTGGCGAGGTGAGAGTTGGGGGTTGAGTGGTGAGGACGCCGTTGACACGAGTAATGACGCCGCCGCTGTCGCCGTTCGCGGCATAGACCCAGCCGTCGAGGCCGTATTCAAAGCCGTTGACGCGATGCTGCTGGTTGCCTTCGCGAAAGCCGGTGAACAGGACTTTGCGGAGATCAGCCTTGCCGTCGCCATCGGTGTCCTCGGCGTAAAGGATGTCCGGCGCGGCGCTGATGAGCACGCCCTTGCGCCAGGGCATGACGCCGGTGGGGAAGTTCAGGCCGTCGAGGAAAACGGTGCGTGTGTCGTAACGGCCGTCATCGTTGGTGTCGGTAAGAAAGATGACGCGCCCGCCGCCTCTCACCCCATTGGAGCGCGGCTCTGTGAGCCGCAGTGCGTCTTTTGTTTCGGAACTGCTGGGGGTCGGAGACCCGCGCTCCGTTATCCCACTCGGATAATCCGCCATCTCGACCATCCACAGGCGGCCATCCGCACCCCACTCGAAGGCAACGGGATCGAGCACCAGCGGCTCGGAAGCCACCAACTCGATTTGAAAACCGGGGCGGACATCGAAGCACTTGAGCGATTCTTCGGGCGATTTGGGCGGGACTTCGCCGCCGGTGAGGAGTTCGGAGAACGGGATGCGCTGGACGACATCGGGCAGGTCGGCGGTGTCTTCGTTCTGCACCCACATCGCGCCGTGGCGGAACCAGACGCCGTTGTTGCGGTGCGGGCCGGCGCGGACGATGGGGGGGATTTCGTTTGCCACACCTTCGGAGGGACGAGCTATGCGAGTCCCTGATCCATCTGCTGCGGGAGAAGTGGGACTCGCGTAGCTCGTCCCTCCCGAAAGTGGTCCTCCAGCGCGTTTGCCTTCGCGGACTTTGTAGGTCCAGCCGCGTTCCCAGCCGAGGTGTTTCTTGGGCGTGTGGATGTAGAGCCAGAGGGCGTATTCCTTTTCGTTCGAGTAGAGCAAGTCCTCGAAGCCGTCGCCGTTCACGTCCACGAAGCGCACGCCGTTGTCCTCGCCGCGCTCGTTGACGAGGGCCACGCCCGCCGGCCAGGTGCCGTCCGGGAGCTTCTTCCACTGCTTTTCCGCCTCGCTCCACGCAAAGACGGCCTGTTGCTGCGGGTTCGCGACCAGCAACTCACAAATCCCGTCATGGTCCATGTCGCGGAAGCGGTAGCCAAGATCATTGACTTTGAGAAACCTTGCAAAATCGTGGGGCGTGACCAATGGCGGCGGCGGTATTCCACCAAAACCCCTCTTGTCAGACTCCGGCTGCTTGACCGAGTCTGGCAGACCTTGCATCAGCGTCAGGTTCCGATCCCATTTGACGCCATCGAAATCCAGAGTGGTCAGTCCAAAAGCGAAATGATCGGCCAGCAATGGCTTGTCCCTGACGATGCCGAGCCGCAGGCGATCGTTGTGGATGCGCATTTTAGACACTTCGTCACCCCTGCGGCTTTCCATGCCCCGTGAAAACTCCGTCAGAAAGGAATGCTCGCTCCAGTCTCTGGTTTCGTTTTTCCAAACGCGGGTCAAGCGAAGCAAGGGACTGCCGACAACCACGTCCATGAATCCGTCCGAGTTGATGTCCAGAAAACGCGCGTCATTGTCACCACCATCTGCCTTTCGCACGGAGTGACCTTTCAGCAAATTCCCATTCAACCGCTCCGCCGCCTCCTTGAACGTCAGGAACTTCACCTTCTTGCCGTGCGTTGTCACGGCGTGGTCGATGAACTCGTTAATCTGCTCCGGGCTGCTCCAGCTGTGGGGATGGAAAATCCACGTGAACACGCCCTGCTTGCGGACGACGATGTCCAGCGCGGCCTTCCAGTCGGCGAGGGTGACGGCGTTGGTGGGGCCGTGCAGGTTGAAGGCCTCCCAGTCGCTGGGTACCATTGCGGGGAATTCCCAGCAGACCTTGTTGATGACGTAGGGATACGGGTAGTCCTCGATGTACGTGGCGAAATTGGCGAGGGACTTGCGGGTGATGGCGTTGGTTTCAGTTGGGAAATATTTGGCGAAGCGGCCGGCGGGCCGTTCCGGGCTGGGCGTTTGGAGTTTGGAGTTTGGGGTTTCGGATTGACCCCTCACCCCGGCCCTCTCCCCTGCCTGCGGCAAGGGCGAGGGAGAAGGCGTGTCGCCAAGTTCGGTCAACAGGCACATCACCGAGGAATCAATCTGAAGAAAGTTTCCTGCTGGCGAGGGGCGGTTGAAAATCTCGGCGTAGAAGCGCGGGCTGGGCGAGTTCATCGAGTCGCAACACGGCATGCGAAAGGCGACGGGCTTGTTGCCGGGGACTTGATTGAGCAAGTCCACGCCGCCGTGATAGGTGTTCCAGGCATTGGTGAAGCTGCCTTTCTGAAGCAATGGACAGGGGTGCGTGAGCGTATGGATTTCCAGCGACAGGCCTTCCTTCAGCCAGGTCTGCAACTGCGGATCGTCGGGCTGGACGGTGTTGCAGAAGATGCTGACCGGGGCGCGGCCATCAATCTGCTTGAGCCGCTCCAAAATGGGCCGGAGGAAGGTCTCGTATTTCTTCGACTCGCGCATGTCGTCAATGGCGAGAATGACGACGGCTTCCACGCCCGGTTCACCGACCCATTGCGGCGTGATGAGTTTGGGGAAGTCCTTGTGCGGGAAGAACGGGTCGTCGCTGTCGAGGTAGGTGAGGCGGTTGCCGGTGTTCGTGGGTTCAGCCGCCGAAACGGACAACAGGAACGCCAGCGACGGGACCACCGCCAGCAGACTTGCGACCAACAGCCTTCGCGGGAACATGAGCGCACGATAATGCGCCCTTGAAGGCACGCCAGAGAAAATCCACCGCTGCCCGCCCTCAGCGCTTCCAGTCGAAGGCCTTCTTCTTCACCGCGTAGAGGTAGCCCACGAAGAGGATGCCAAGGAAGGACAGCATCGCCACGAAGATCATGTCCCGAGTCGCCGGGTCGCCGAGCAAGTCCTTGAACACCACAGCCCACGGATACATGAAGACCACGTCGATGTCGACGAGGATTAACAGCAGCGCCACGCAATAGAACTTCACCGAGAGCCGCGTAC
>Ga0073934_10011311_pt1 | contig 10828 bp, 11 predicted proteins | sample LarsenN4metaG_FD_76834 | JGI IMG/M metagenome (GOLD analysis project Ga0073934, IMG submission 76834) | Hot spring sediment bacterial and archeal communities from British Columbia, Canada, to study Microbial Dark Matter (Phase II) - Larsen... ...
CTACGGCACGGTGCCGAATGCGTTCGACCGCGATTACGTCAGCGGCGGCTCCAGCTCCGGCTCCGGCAGCGTGGTGGCGCGCGGGCTGGTGCCCTTCGCGCTCGGCACCGACACCGCCGGCTCCGGGCGCGTGCCGGCCGGCTTCAACAACATCGTCGGGCTGAAGCCGAGCAAGGGCCGCATCGGCACCACGGGCGTGGTGCCGGCCTGCCGCAGCCAGGATTGCGTCAGCGTGTTTGCGTTGACCGTGGCCGACGCGGCAACCGTGGCCGCGCTGATGAGCGGCCCGGATGCCTCGGACGATTACGCGCGCCAGGCGGACGCACCGGCGCGGCTTTTCACGACATCTCCGCGCTTCGGCATCCCCGACGGGATCAACTGGTTCGGCGATGACGGCTACGCGCGCGCCTGGCAGGACACGCTGGAGAACATGCGCGCCGCCGGCGCCGAACTCCTGCCACTGTCCTTCGCGCCGATGTACGAACTGGCGCGTCTGCTCTACGGCGGCGCCTTTGTCGCCGAGCGGCATGCCGCCGTCGGCAACTTCATCCGTGACCACGCGCAGGCGGTGAACCCGGTGGTGCGCGGCATCATCGCGGCCGCGGAAAACTTCTCAGCCAGCGACGCGTTCCGCGACGAATACCGCCGTGCCGCGCTGGCGAAACAGATCCGCGCGCTGATGGCCGGCGTCGATGCCCTGCTGGTGCCGACGACGCCTTGCCTGCCGCGCATCGACGAGGTGGCGGAAGACCCCGTCGGCGTGAACAGCCGCCTCGGCACGTTCACCAATTTCGTCAACCTCGCCGATCTCTGCGCGCTGGCGTTGCCGGCGGCGATGACCCGCGACGGCCTGCCGTTCGGCATCACGCTGATCGCGCCGGCCTGGCAGGACGACGCGCTCGCGGAATTCGGCGTGCGCTGGCAGCAGGCGTCCGGCCTGCCGCTGGGCACGTCGGCCAAGGCCGTACCCGCCGGCGCCGCCAAGCACGCGGCACAACCGCCCGCCGGTTACGTGCGGTTGGCGGTGGTCGGTGCGCATCTCACCGGCATGCCGCTGAACCCGCAACTGACGGAGCGCCGCGCGCGCTTCGTCGAACAGACCGTCACGGCACCGAATTACCGGCTGTTCGCGCTGCCCGGCACCGTGCCGCCGAAACCCGGCCTGCAACGCCTGCGCGACGGCGAGGCCGGCGGCGGGATCATCGTGGAGTTGTGGGACGTGCCGCTGGCGGACTTCGGCAGTTTTGTCGCGCTGGTTCCGCCGCCGCTCGGCATCGGCACGCTGACGCTGCGCGATGGCCGCGAAGTGAAGGGCTTCATCTGCGAAGGCAGCGCGCTCGAAGGCGCGCTGGACATCACCGCGTTCGGCGGCTGGCGCGCCTACCTCGCGTCACGCAGCACCCCCTGAGCGCGCACGGACGCGTGTGCCGCCGGCGCTCAGGCGCCGAGCAGCACCAGTACGCCGGCGCCGGCAGTCAGGGCACCGGCCGCGCGCAGCAGCGCCGCCTGCGTCCCCAGCAGGCGCCCCAGCGCCATGCCGGCGGCGTGCAGCATCGCCGTGCCGGCGAGGATGCCGGCGAGGTAAGCCGGCGCCGCACCGCCTTCCACCGCATGCACCACGCCGTGGGCAGCGCCGGAAAACAGCAGCACGCACACGGCAGCGCGCGATAGCGCCGGCGTGAGCGCATCCCGCCACAGCGCCAGCAGCAGGCCGGCCGCCAGCAGGCTCAGCGTGATGCCCTGCTCGATGCCGCCGGCGAACGCCGCGCTTGCGCCGGCCAGCATGCCCAGCGTCATGCCGCCGAGAAACAGCGCCGCCAGCCGGACGCCGGCCACCGGTGCCGCCGCGCGCGCCGCTGTTGCTGCGGCCTGCGCAAACCAGGCGCGCCCGACGATCAGCCCCAGCACCAGCGCCACCAGCGCGTGATCCCAGCCGGTGACCGGGTGCAGCACGCCACCGGCGAAGGAGTGCGCGTGCGTCCCGCCGACGTGGGCGACGGCCGGCGTCGCCGTGGCCAGGGCAACGAGGGCGAGGGCCCGCTTGATGTTCGCTTTCATGTGGTTTCTCCGCTGTCTGATTGCCTTGCCGTGGAAAGGGGGTGCGCCGTGGCGGCGCTTCAGTGCCCGAGCATGCCCTGCCGCTCGATGAACGAAACGATTTCATCCAGGCCCTGGCGGTCCTTCAGGCAGGCGAACTGGAAAGGCCGTTCGCCGCGCATTTTTTTCGCGTCGCGGTCCATGACCTCCAGCGAAGCGCCGACGTGCGGCGCCAGGTCCGTCTTGTTGATGATCAGCAGGTCGGACTTGCAGATGCCGGGGCCACCCTTGCGCGGCACCTTGTCGCCGGCCGCCACGTCGATGACGTAGAGCGTGAGGTCGGACAGTTCCGGGCTGAAGGTGGCGGCGAGGTTGTCACCGCCGGATTCCACGAAGATCACGTCCAGGCCGGGAAAGCGTTCGTTGAGCCGCGCCACCGCTTCGAGGTTGATCGAGGCGTCCTCGCGGATGGCGGTGTGCGGGCAGCCACCGGTTTCGACGCCGATGATGCGGTCCGGCGTCAGCGCCTCGTTGCGCACCAGGAACTGCGCGTCCTCCTGCGTGTAGATGTCATTGGTCACTGCCGCGACGTTCCACTTCTCGCGCATGGTCTTGCACAGCAGCAACGTCAGCGCGGTCTTGCCGGAGCCCACCGGGCCACCGATACCCACGCGCAGGGGACGGGCACTCATCGGATTCTCCTCTTCATCTGCAGGCCTCGCGGCCCGGCGTTGGATGTCATCGCTCAGGAACGGAACAGGCGCGTGTACAGGTGTTCATGCCGCATCTGCATCAGCACCAGGCCCGGCGCGAAGGCGCTGCGGTTGCCGGCCGGCAGATCGCGCGCCGCCATCACCGCCTGCACCAGTTCCGGCAACAGCGCGGACAGGATCTGCTGGCCGGCGGTCTGCCCCAGCGGCACCGTTTTCACCAGCACCGACACCTGGTTTTCCAGCCAGCTCGCGGCGTACATGGTCAGGATGGCGGTGCAATCGAGCGCAGCCACGTGCGCCAGCAAGGCATGCGCGGCCAGCGACGACAGCGGCTTCTCGCGTTCCAGCCAGGCCTGCACCGCCGGCGTCGTTTCCGGCAGCGCGCGCAGCAGCTGCGCCATCGAGTAGCCGAGCTGCTCGGCTTCCGCGCGCGCCTCGCGTGTTTCGCGGCTGGCCAGGAAACGTTCATTGATGCGGGAAAGGGCAGCGAAATCGTCCTGCGCCAGCGCGTCCACGGCATCCGCCAGCAGCGGCAGCTCGAACTGCCGCAGCGGCCCGTGCAGTACGTCATGCAACCAGGCGCGCGCCGTTTCCGCGTTGCGCACGAGGTTGTCGTCGATGGCGGTTTCGGTGCCCTGCGAATAGCTGTACAGGCCGATCGGCAGCGCCGGGCTGCCGAAGCGCAGGGTCTGCGCGAGTTTCAGCGCGTCGGTGGCATTCATGAGCCGGCGCCGAACAGGTGCAGCTTCGGGATGTAGCGGAACTCCGCGTCCACCGGCGCCGCCATCGCATGATGGTGGTGGCTGCCGTAGGCGCCCGACTCGGCGTCGAAGGGCGCACGCAGCGCATGCACCTCGGCGCCGAGCTGCGCCAGCATGTCGCGCAGCACGTAATCCTCCGGCGTGCGCAGCCAGCCCTTGCCGATCTGCACATGCACGTGACGGTTGCCGAGGTGGTAAGCAAGGCGCGCCAGCACCAGCGCGTCGCCACTGCGCACCTCCATCAGCGGCTCTTCCTCGGCGATCACCTCGATCACCAGCCCGCAATCGCTGCGCAGCAAGTCGCCGCTGCGCAACAGGCCGCCGCGCTGCTCGAGGACGATGCCGACGTCACGCCCGCCCTGCGACACCGTGCGCAGGCGCGCGCGCTGGCGCAGCTCGAACGGCAACAGCACGGCGTCATCGACCGGGCCGTTGAAATCGCTGAGGCGTTCGCGCAGCAGGATCACCGGCTGGCACTCGCGCGGCGATGCGGGCGCGGACAGGGGATGGCCATGTGCATGCCCTCAGAACAGGAAATAGCGCTGCGCCATCGGCAGCACCGTGGCCGGCTCGCACCACAGCAGCTCGCCGTCGGCGTGCACGCGGTAGTTCTGCGGGTCCACGGTGATCTGCGGGGTGGCGTCGTTGAGTTTCAGGTGCTTCTTGGTGACGCCGCGGCAGCCCTGCACCGCCACCAGCCGCTTGCGCAGGCCGAGCTGCTCACCGATGCCTGCCGCCAGCGCCGCCTGCGAGACAAACGTCACCGCCGCCACGCTCACGGCCTTGCCGAAGCTGCCGAACATCGGCCGGTAATGCACCGGTTGCGGCGTCGGGATGGACGCGTTGGCATCACCCATCAGCGCGGTGACGATCAGACCGCCCTTCACCACCAGCGAGGGCTTGACGCCGAAGAACGCCGGCCGCCACAACACCAGGTCGGCGAGCTTGCCGACTTCCACCGAGCCGACTTCGTGCGCGATGCCGTGCGTGATCGCCGGGTTGATCGTGTACTTGGCGATGTAGCGTTTGACGCGGAAGTTGTCGTTGCCCGGCCCGTCACCCGGCAGTGCGCCACGCTGCTGCTTCATCTTGTCCGCGGTCTGCCAGCAACGCAGGATCACCTCGCCGACGCGGCCCATCGCCTGGCTGTCGGAGGAAATCATCGAGAAGGCGCCGAGGTCATGCAGGATGTCCTCGGCGGCGATGGTCTCGCGGCGGATGCGCGATTCCGCGAACGCCACGTCCTCGGCTATCGACGGATCGAGGTGGTGGCACACCATCAGCATGTCGAGGTGCTCGTCGATGGTGTTGACGGTGAACGGGCGCGTCGGGTTGGTCGAACTCGGCAACACGTTCAGCTCACCGCAGGCCTTGATGATGTCCGGCGCGTGGCCGCCGCCGGCGCCTTCGGTGTGGTAGGTGTGGATGGTGCGGCCCTTGAACGCGGCCAGCGTGTCATCCACGAAGCCGCATTCGTTGAGCGTGTCGGTGTGGATGGCCACCTGCACGTCCATGTCGTCGGCGACGGAAAGACAGCAATCGATCGCGGCTGGCGTGGTGCCCCAGTCTTCATGCAGTTTCAGGCCGATGGCACCGGCGGCCACCTGTTCGCGCAGCGCGTCCGGAAGACTCGCATTGCCTTTGCCGGTGAAGCCCAGGTTCATCGGGAAGGCCTCCGCCGCGCGCAGCATCTGCGCGAGGTGCCAGGGGCCGGGCGTGCAGGTGGTGGCGTTGGTGCCCGTGGCCGGGCCGGTGCCACCGCCGATCATCGTCGTCACGCCGGAGGTGAGCGCCTCCTCGATCTGCTGCGGGCAGATGAAATGGATGTGCGTGTCGATGCCGCCGGCGGTCACGATCATCCCTTCGCCGGCAATCACTTCCGTGCCCGGACCGATGACGATGTCCACGCCGGGCTGGATGTCCGGGTTGCCGGCCTTGCCGATGCCGCTGATGCGGCCGCCCTTGATGCCGATATCCGCCTTGACGATGCCGGTCCAGTCGACGATCAGGGCGTTGGTGATCAGCGTGTCCACCACCTCGGCGGCCACACGCTGCGACTGGCCCATGCCGTCGCGTATGACCTTGCCGCCGCCGAACTTCACTTCCTCGCCGTAGACGGTGTGGTCCTTTTCCACCTCGATCCACAGGTTGGTGTCGGCGAGGCGCACCTTGTCGCCGGTGGTGGGGCCGAACATGTCGGCATAGGCCTGGCGTGACATTTTCATCGCAGTTTTCCTCTCACGCTCGGGCAGTTCACAGCCGGCCCATGACCAGGCCGCGGAATCCGTACACGGTTCTTGCGCCGGCGAGCGCCACCACTTCCACCGTGCGCGTCTGCCCCGGCTCGAAGCGCACCGCGGTGCCGGCGGGAATGTTCAGGCGGAAGCCGCGCGCCTGTTCGCGCGCGAAGGCCAGTGCCGCGTTGGTCTCGAAGAAGTGGTAATGCGAACCGACCTGGATCGGGCGGTCGCCGGTGTTGGTGACCTGCAGCGTGCGTGTATCGCGGCCGGCGTTGATCTCGATTTCGCCGGCCATCACGTTCATTTCGCCCGGAATCATGGTGCTGCCCTCACACGATCGGCTGGTGCACGGTCACCAGCTTGGTGCCGTCGGGAAAGGTGGCTTCCACCTGGATGTCCGGAATCATTTCCGGCACGCCTTCCATGACGTCGCTGCGTGTCAGCAGCGTGGTGCCGTAATGCATGAGCTCCGCCACGCTCTTGCCGTCACGCGCCGCCTCCATCACGGCGGCGGTGATCAGGGCCACCGCTTCCGGGTAGTTCAGGCGCAGGCCGCGCGCGCGACGCTTCTCCGCCAGTTGCGCGGCAACGACGATCAGCAGCTTGTCTTTCTCGCGTGGTGTCAGGTCCACGTTCTTCTCCTTCGGGTGTCGCGTTGGTTTCGCGCAGGCGTCTTGATCGATGCGTGTTCAGGTTGCCCAGATGCGCGGCGGCACCGCCTCGCGGCCCAGCAGCGCCGGGCGCAGCAGCGCCCACAGCGCACGCAGCCAGCGCTGCGCGGTTTCCACCGAATGGCACAGGCAGCGGGCCTGCCACACCGACGGCAGTTGGGTGACGCCGGCGCGGCCATCCACCGGCTGCAGCCGGCAGGCTTCATGCAACGCGTCCGGCACCGCCTCGCCGGCCCACAGCAGCGTCGCCAGCACGCTGTTGCCGTGCAGGCCCACCGGCGAGGCAAACAGCGCGTCGCCGGCCGCCAGCGCGCTCTCCTCCGACCAGAGCAGACGGCCGTCGCGACGGATCTCGCCCTGCTGCCGCCAGCGGCCGCCAGCGACGTCACTGAAGACCTCGCCGGCGCCGGGCCGGCCGAAGCAGGTGATGTCGGCGAACAGAAGGCGCGCATCGCCGGCAAGGTCGATGCGGTTGTGCAGGTGGCAACGCGCGCCGGCGTAGACAATCGTTTCCAGCGGCAGCCACTCCAGCGCCGCGCCGGCGGCGACGCGGATCACGAGGTCCATGCGTGCCTCGCGGTCGCCGCAATACCACTTGGCCGCGCCCGGCGAGGTGAGCAGGACGTTGGCGCCGCCCTCGAGTTGTACGTCGATGTGCAGGCGATCACCGCCGGCGATGCCGGCGGGCGGGTGCACGATGATGTGCTGGCACAGCGCCGGGCCTTCCGGGTGGAAATGCTTCTGCACGCGCAAGGGGCCGCGGTGCCGGCGCAGCACCGGCACGGTGTGGCCGTCGCGCGAGGCGTAGCGCAACGCCAGTTCGGCGTGCCAGTGGCCGAAGGGGTCGCCGCCCGCCGCGCTGTCGCCGGCGGCAGCGCCGGCCACCACGCGCAGGCCGGCGGCGGCGCTAGATCGCAAGGAGGTCACGCACGCCATCGGCCTGCATGTCGCAGCCGAGCCCGCTCTTGATCACCGTGCCGCGCGCCATCACCGCGTAGGTGTCGGCCAGGCTTTCGGCGAAATCGTAGTACTGCTCCACCAGCAGGATGGCCATGTCGCCGCGCGCCGCCAGTTGCCGGATGACCTCGCCGATCAGCTTGATGATCGACGGCTGGATGCCTTCCGTGGGTTCGTCGAGGATCAGCAGCCTCGGCTCGCTGACCAGCGCACGCGCGATCGCGAGTTGTTGCTGCTGGCCGCCGGACAGGTCGCCGCCACGGCGATGCTTCATCTCCGCCAGCACCGGGAAGGTTTCATAGACGAAGGGCGGGATGACGCGCGCCTTCGCGCCGGAAAACCGCGCCAGGCCCATGTAGAGGTTTTCCTCGACGGTCAGGCGCGCGAAGATCTCGCGCCCCTGCGGCACGTAGGCAACGCCGCGCGCAACGCGCTGGTGCGGTGGCAGCGCGGTGATGTCCTCGCCGTTCCAGGCCACGCTGCCGGTTTTCGGCGCGACGACGCCCATGATGCAGCGCAACAGCGTGGTCTTGCCGACGCCGTTGCGGCCGAGCAGGCAGGTCACCTGGCCGGTTTCCGCGCGCAGGCCGACGTCGCGCAGGATGTGGCTGCCGCCGTAGAACTGGTTGAGGCCGCTCACCTCGAGCACGCCGGTACCCGCCGCCGCGCGGCTTGCCGGTGCGTCCATGACGGCTCCTGCGGTATCAGCGCCCAAGGTACACCTCGATGACTTTCTCGTTGGCCTGCACGTCCGGCAGCGAGCCTTCCGCGAGCACGGAACCCTCGTGCAGCACCGTGACTTTCTTCGCAATGGAACCGACGAAGGCCATGTCGTGCTCCACCACCATCAGCGAATGCTTGCCTGCCAGCGTCAGCAGCAGTTCCGCCGTCTTTTCCGTTTCAGCATCGGTCATGCCGGCAACCGGTTCGTCGAGCAGCAGCAGCATCGGGTCCTGCGCCAGCAGCATGCCGATCTCCAGCCACTGCTTCTGCCCGTGCGAGAGCAGCCCGGCGAGCCGGTGGCGCTCGTTGCCGAGGCGGATGGTGGCGAGCAGTTCGTCGATGCGGTCGCGCTGCGCGCCGGTGAGCCGGTAGCGCAGGCTCGCCCACACCGACTTGTCGTGCTTGAGCGCCAGCTCCAGGTTCTCGAACACCGTCATCTGCTCGAACACCGTCGGCTTCTGGAACTTGCGGCCGATGCCGGCGGTGGCGATCTGCGGCTCGTTGAGCGTGGTGAGGTCGAGGTTCTGGCCGAAGAAGACCGTGCCGCTGTCCGGCCGCGTCTTGCCGGTAATGACGTCCATCATCGTTGTCTTGCCGGCACCGTTGGGGCCGATGACGCAGCGCAACTCGCCGACGTCGATGTAGAGCGTCAGTTTGTTCAGCGCACGGAAGCCGTCGAAGGAGACGGTGATGTCCTCCAGGTACAGGATCTTGCCGTGCGAGGTGTCGACACCGCCGCTGCTCAGGCGGATGCCGGACTCGTCGCCCGGCGGCGGCATCAGCGGCGGCAGTGGCGAGCGCATTTCCGTGGTCCCGGCGTTCATTTCGCGCCCTCCTTCACCGCGGCGTCGGTGACTGCAACCGCCGACGCGTCACTGGCGACGCCGGCGCGACGTGCGCGGATCATTTCCAGCAGCCCGACCACGCCACGCGGCAGGTACAGCGTCACCACGATGAACATCGCACCGAGGAACAACAGCCAGTATTCCGGGAACGCCACCGTGAACCAGCTCTTGGCGCCGTTGACGATGCCGGCGCCGAGCAACGGCCCGAACAGCGTGCCGCGGCCACCGACGGCAACCCAGATCGCCGCCTCGATGGAGTTCGCCGGCGACATCTCGCCCGGGTTGATGATGCCCACCTGCGGCACGTAGAGCGCGCCGGCGAGGCCGCAGATCACCGCGCTTAGCACCCAGATGGCGAGCTTGTAGTTCACCGGGTCGTAGCCGCAGAACATCAGCCGCGATTCGGCGTCGCGCACGGCGGTCAGCACGCGGCCGAACTTCGACTGCACGATCCAGCGCGACAGCAGCAGCACGCCGACCAGCAGCAGCACCGTGCAGGCATACAGCACCGCACGCGTGCCCGGCGCCGTGATGTCGAAGCCGAGGATGCGCTTGAAGTCGGTGAAGCCGTTGTTGCCGCCGAAACCGGTTTCGTTGCGGAAGAACAGCAGCATCGCCGCGAAGGTCAGCGCCTGCGTGATGATGGAGAAGTAGACGCCCTTGATGCGCGAGCGGAACGCGAACCAGCCGAACACAAAGGCGAGCAGCCCCGGCACCAGCACCACCAGCAGCATCGCCCACAGGAAGTTGTCGCTGCCCTGCCAGAACCACGGCAGTTCCTTCCAGTCGAGGAACACCATGAAGTCCGGCAGGTCGCTCTGGTAGTTGCCGTCGCGGCCGATCTGCCGCATCAGGTACATGCCCATCGCGTAGCCGCCGAGCGCGAAGAACAGGCCGTGCCCGAGCGACAGCAGGCCGGCGTAGCCCCAGACCAGGTTGAGTGCCAGCGCGACGATGGCGTAGCAGAGGATCTTGCCGGTGAGCGTCAGCGTATAGGCAGACACGTGCAGTGCACTGCCCTCCGGGAACAGGTGCCCGAGCGGCAACAGCATCAGCACGCAAAGCAGCGCGGCGATGATCTTCAGCGAGCGGTCGGTGGCGAAGGCGTGTGCAAGGTTCGTCATGGCCTTCCCCTCAATCGACCTGACGGCCTTTCAGGGCGAACAGGCCCTGCGGACGCTTCTGGATGAACAGGATGATGAACACCAGGATCGCGATCTTGCCGAGCACGGCGCCGACCTGCGGCTCGAGGATCTTGTTGACGATGCCCAGGCCCATCGCGCCCACCACGGTGCCGGCAAGCTGGCCGACGCCGCCGAGTACCACCACCATGAACGAATCGACGATGTAGGCCTGGCCGAGTTCCGGGCCGACGTTGCCCAGCTGCGACAGCGCCACGCCGCCGAGGCCGGCGATGCCGGAGCCGAGACCGAAGGCGAGCATGTCGACGCGCCCCGTCGGTACGCCGACGTTGTCGGCCATGCGCCGGTTCTGCGTCACCGCGCGCACGAACAGGCCCAGCCGCGTCTTCTGCAGCAACACCCAGGTGAGCGAGAGCACGAACACCACGAACAGGATGATGGCGATGCGGTTGTACGGCAGCGTCAGCACCGGCGACAGTTCCCAGCCGCCGCTGAGCCAGTCCGGATTCGCCACCGTCACGTTCTGCGCGCCGAACACCATGCGCACCAGCTGGATGATCAGCAGGCTGATGCCCCAGGTCGCCAGCAGCGTTTCCAGCGGCCGGCCGTACAGGTGGCGGATCACCGTGCGCTCGATGAGCATGCCGACCAGCGCGGTGAAGGCGAACGCCACCGGCAGCGCGGCGAGCAGGTACCAGCCGTAGGCGCCCGGCAGGTAGCTGGCGAACAGGTTCTGCAC
>Ga0073934_10011313_pt1 | contig 10827 bp, 10 predicted proteins | sample LarsenN4metaG_FD_76834 | JGI IMG/M metagenome (GOLD analysis project Ga0073934, IMG submission 76834) | Hot spring sediment bacterial and archeal communities from British Columbia, Canada, to study Microbial Dark Matter (Phase II) - Larsen... ...
AGCTGTCGGGAAGCGACTCCGAGCATCAGCGGCTTCAGCTTCGCGACGTTGCCGACCGTGATGCGGTTGTCGTTGGGGCTGAACCCCGTGCGAGCCGCGTCGAAGCCGAACATCGGCCAGTCGCACCCGGCGAGCAGAATGATGCCGGCGACGACGCCGACGAGCGAACGCCTACGTGCTGCGCGGTGCATGTGCAAGCGCCTTCTTTCATGCCCCGCGTGGGTTGCTGCCTGTGGTGGTGCCGAGTGCCGCTCGAAGGTTATGGACCGCGTGCGTCCGGCGGGAACGTTGCTCGGACCCGGAGTCTGTTGATCCTCTCAGCGGTCGCAGGCGGCGTCAGCAGTAGACGAGACCCTCGACGGTTCCGAGCACGTGGGCGTTGACGAAGTTCGCATAGTTCTGGGCGCCCACGTCGGTGAGGTGGAACCCGTCGTTCGCGAACCAGTCGGCGTGGCACCCCGAGAACTGCCGCCAGTCGACGAGGTTGGCGTTCGGGTGCCGCGACACGCCGTCGGCGAGCTTCTGGTTGACCTCGCCTTCCCACTCCTTCGGCATGCGCGCCGTCAGGAAGATCACGCGGCGTGACGGTTCGATCGCTTGCATGAGTGTGTCGAACTCGGGACCGACCCAGCGACCGTTGGTGCCCAGATGGACGACGACGACGGGGGGGAGCATGCCGATGGCCTTGTAGGCCTCGACCACCTGGATCGCGTGGGCGAACTGGCGGCTCACGACGGCGTCGACGAGCACGCCGCCGATCGTCGTCTCGAGCTCCTGCTTCGCGCCGAGCATCACCGAGTCACCGATCGCGAGTACTGCGGGCGACGAGTACGCGGGCGTCGGTGGCGGCGTCGTCTCGGGCGGTGGCGGTGGAGTCGTCGCCGCCGTCGTGTCCGGCTGGGCGGCCGTCGTCGCGGAGCTGTCGGGAGCCGCGGTTGTCGTCGGGGCGGCCGACGTCGTGGTGCTGGACGTGAGCTTCGCGAGGGCAGCCGGGTCCGGCCGGTCGCCGGGCAGGTCCTCGTTCGCTTCGGCAAGCCCGTGGATCTCTTCGCGTCCGGGGTCGGCGCTCGCGAGCGACGCGCCCACCCCGAGCGCGGCGACGAGTACCGCGAGCGCGGCCGTACGCGCCGCGAAACGGACGCGCCGCACGCCGAAGTACTGGAAGACGCCTTCGAGCTGCGCGAAGAAGCGACCCTCGCGCACCGGCCGCTCCACGAACCGGTACGAGGCCGCGGCGACGCCGAACGTGAGGGCGAAGCGCGCCACGAACACGAACCACGGCCACCAGGTGTTGTCGAGCCCGTGCGGGCGGGTGATCGCGAAGATCGGGTAGTGCCACAGGTAGATCCCGTACGAGTGCTGCCCCACCCAGGCGAGCGGCCGCATCCCGAGGATCCTCCCCCAGTCGGAGCTCGGGTGCGCCGCCACCGCGATCACGATGACGGTCGCGAGGTCGACGAGGAGGAACCCGCCGCGGAACGTGCTCAGCTCGTCGAAGTGCATGGTTCGGAACGACCACCACAGGATGTACAGCCCGACGAGCCCGGCGACGTTGAGCACGGTCCGGGCGCCGCGACCCGGAGTGCCGCGCATCATGTGCGGCGCCCACACGAACGCGAGCAGTGAGCCGAGCAGCAGCCCGGAGAGGCGGTTCCACGTCGCGTAGTAGGCACCCGAAGGGTCGGCGAGCTCGTTCGAGCCACGCGAAACTGCGAGCAAGAGCGTCGAGAAGAGCGCGACGAGCAACATGAGGCGCATCGTGCGGCGGCGTCCGAGCCGCCCGAGCGCAAGGGCGAGCAGCGGCGGCCACAGCAGGTAGAACTGCTCCTCGATGGCGAGCGACCACAGGTGCTTCAAGAACGCGAGGTCGGCGAAGTAGCTGCGCTCGGCGGCGATCTGCCACCAGTTGCTCGTGTACGTCAACGCAGCGAGCACGTCGCCCCGCAGCACCTCGACCTGTTCGTCGTAGAACAGCAGGGTGACTGCCGTCGTGACGCCGAGCATCACGAACAGGGCGGGCAGCAGGCGGCGCGCGCGCCGCATCCAGAAGTGTCGCAACGACACGGTGCCGGTCCGCCGGCGCTCGGTCAGCAGCAGCGATGTGATCAGGTAGCCGCTGATCACGAAGAAGACCTCGACGCCCATGAAGCCACCGGGCAGCCAGTCGGGATCGGACCCGAGGGACGGTCCCCAGAGCTCCGCGACATAGTGGTGGTACACGAGGACGGCGAGTACCGACACGGCGCGGAGGCCGTCGATGCCCGGCAGGTAGCGCAGTTGCGCGCGCCGACGCGCCGCGGGAAGAAGGTCGGGTACCTGCGTCACGAGGGGTACAGAGAACGCGTCCCGCGGAGGCTACCGTACGGGTTGTGCCGCGCACGGTATGTGGCCTGACCGGCTGTTACGCGTGGACGGCGGCTGCGCCCAGGTGGTCGCGTATCCACGCCCGCAGGGGCACGTCGTCGTCCTGGGGGTCGAAGAAGCCGTTGGCGCCCGTCGGTGCCGCGCCGAGCAGCTGCCGGCGGATGGGGTCGATCGTGGCGAAGAGCTCCTCGTGCTGCATCTTCGACTTCGGCCGTACCCAGCGATACGCGTAGCCGTACGTCACGAACACCCGCCTCACGGTCGAGCGGTTCGTGCTCGCCGCGTGCCACAGCCGTCGGTCGAAGACCACGGCGTCGCCGGCCCGCGCGGTCAACTCGATCGCACCCGGCGGCGACTCGCCGGGCGCGACGTCGGGCCGTCCCGCGAGGTGGCTCCCCGGGACGACGCACAGGTTCGCCATGCCCGGTCGGGGAAGATCCGTGAGGAACAGCCCTACCTTGACCGAGACGCGCGGGTGGGGCGGCGGCGTCTCGAAGTCGAGGTTCATGCGGTTGTTGTCCTGGTGCCACCCGTACGCGCCCGGCGGCGCCTCGGGGGGTGCCGGCGGGGTCACGATCAGCTGCGTGTGGAAGCACTGGATGTTCCAGCCGAGTATCCCGAAGACCTTCGGAAACGTCGCCGGCAGGTCGACGAGCTCGCCGAACACGGTGTGGCGGCCGATCAGGTCGTGGAGGTTCAGCACGTGGTAGGGGCCGACGCCCGGCTCGGCGCGGAACCGGCGGTCGTGTTCCGCAGCGACGCCGACGACCTGGGCGACCATGTCGCCGTCGAGCGCACCCGGAATCATCAAGAAGCCGTCACGCTCGAAGCGCGCGCGCTCGTCGTCGGTCAGCACATGCGATGCCCAGGCATCCACCGCCGACACGCTAGCGGCGCTCGGCGAGCACTTGCACGACCCGGTCGAGCTCGTCGTCGGTGTTGTAGTAGTGCACTGACGCCCGGACGACGGCGTCGATCGCACGCGCACCGAGGTCGAGCCGTGCGGTCGAGGCGTCGATCGCGTAGGTGTTGATCCCGCGGGTACGCAGCCGCGCGACGACATCGCCCGGCTTCTCACCCTCGACGGTGAAGGTCACGATCCCGCATCGTTCGCGTCCCTCGTCGCGCACGACGATGCCCGAGTACCGAGCGAGGCGGTCGCGCAGGCCGGCCGCGAGCTGCTGCACGCGCATGCGGATGTCGTCGACACCGAGCGCGAGCGCTTGGTCGACGGCGACGCCGAGGCCGAGCACGCAGGCGATCGACCGTTCCCAGTGCTCGAACCGGCGAGCATCGGGCCGGAGCCGGTACTCCGACGGAGCCGACCACTCCGCACCTCGGAGGTCGACGCCGTAGGGGACGAGCGTGTCGAGGTAGCTCCGGCGGACGTAGAGGAACCCGGTTCCGCGAGGACCGCGGAGGTACTTCCGCCCCGTCGCGACCAGCACGTCGCAGCCGACGTCGGCGACGCTCAACGGCAGCTGGCCCGCGCTCTGGCACGCGTCGAGCACGAACGGCACGCCGGCAGCTCTCGTGACGGCGCCGACCGCGGCCGCCGGGTTCACGAGGCCGCTCTGGCTGGGGACGTGTGTGAGCGCGACGAGCCTCACGCGCTCGTCCAGCATGCCCGCAAGCGCGTCGACATCGATCTCGCCGGTCGGCGCGCTCGGGACGACATGGATTTCGGCGCCGTCCCGTGCGGCAGCCTGCAGCATCGGCAGGAAGTTGCTCGCGTACTCGACGCGGTGCGTCAGCAGCCGGTCGCCGGGCGCGAAGCGAAGCGCCGAGAACCATACGGTCCACGCGCGAGTGGCGCTCTCGACCACGGCGATCTCGTCGCGGTCCGCGCCGACGAGTGAAGCGACGGAGTCGTAGACGGCTTCGGTGCGCTCGCCGGCCTCCGTGGCGGCTTCGTACCCGCCGATCGCGGCCTCTCGTTCGAGATGGGCGACGACCGTCTGCACGACCGCGCGGCTGGGAAGGGCTGCGCCCGCGTTGTTCAAGTGGACGACCTGCGCGCAGCCCGGCGTGTCGGCCCGCACGGCCGCGACGTCGATCACGGGCGGCCTCAGGAGCGCAACGTGACGCCGGCGTGGACGCCGGTGGGTTCGCCGTCGTCGACGAACACCTGCCCGTTGACGAGGGTGCACCGGTAGCCCGAGGAGCGTTGGAGGTAGCGGCCGGCGCCCGCCGGAAAGTCGTGGACGTATTCGGGAAGGGGCAGCGCGAGCGCGTCGAGGTCGAACACGTTGACGTCGGCGTAGGCACCGGGCGCGAGGACGCCGCGGTCTCGGATGCCGAAGAGGTTCGCCGTGTCCGAGGTGAGGCGGCGCACGCCCTCCTCGACGGTGAAGGTCCCTCGGTCGCGTACCCAGTGCATGAGGAACCATGTCGGCAGCGAGGCATCCATGATCAGGCCGACGTGGGCGCCCGAATCGCCGAGGCCGATCACCGTGCGGGGGTGGCTGAGCAGGTCGGCGACCGCGTCCATGCGCTGGTTCAGGAACGGGAACGTGAACAACGCGCGGCCGTGGGTCTCGCGGGAGATCCGGATGAATACCTGCGCGATCGACTCGCCTGACCGGCGCGCGTGCGCGGCGAGCGAGTCGGCCGGGTCGGCGGCGTAGTCGATGCGGTCGTCGGTGAGGACGTAGACCCCCGCGAAATCGAGGGGTGGAGTGTGCGCCTCGGCGTCACGAAGCAGCTCCGCGCGGCGTGCGTCGTCGGCGAGCGCCGCCAATCGGTCCGCGAGGTCGAGCGACTGGAGCGACTGCCATGCCGGCGCGCGGTCGAAGAACGTGCGGTGCCGCAGCCCGAACAGCAGGCCGATGCCGCGCGCCGTCGTCTGCGGCCGCAGCTCGCCACCCGCATCCGCCTCCGCGTCGACGAGGTCGAGAGTGACGCGGTAGAGGTCAGGACCGGCGTCGCTCTGCGCGAGTCCGAACGTCACGGGCCGCCCCGTGCGCCGGTTGACCTCGGCCATCCAGTGCACCTCGGCGCGCGTGCCCTCGTAGTCGTCGCCGGGCCGCTCGAAGCGCGGCGCGACTTCGAACACCCCCTTGCCGGCGCGGCCGAGCACGTCGCCGATCGCGAGCAGCTCGTCTTCGCGCGCCCACGTGCCCGGTACGGGCCGTCCGTCGGGAACGCGGTGCAGGAGCGTGCGCGACGTCGAGAACCCGAGCGCGCCTTCGCGCACCGCTTCGCCGACGAGCGCACACATCGCCTCGACGTCGTCGTCGGAGGCGGGATCCTCGGACAGCCCGCGCTCGCCCATCACGTAGTGCCGCAACGCGCAGTGGCCGATCATCCCGCCGACGTTGACACCCTTCGGGAGGCGGTCGATCACGGCGAGGTACTCGCCGTACGTTTCCCAGTCCCACGTGAGGCCGGCCAGGATGCTGGCGGCGGGGATGTCCTCGACCGACTCCATGAGCTCCGCGAGCCACGCCTCCTCGCCGCGCCTCACGGGCGCGAACGCGACGCCGCAGTTGCCGAGCACGACCGACGTGACGCCGTGCCAGCACGAGGACGTGGCGTCGGGATCCCACGCGATCTGCGCGTCGAGATGCGTGTGGACGTCGACGAAGCCCGGCGTCACGTAGGCGCCGGACGCGTCGACCTCGCGCCGGCCGCGCCCGGCGATCCCGCCGATCGCGACGACACGGTCACCGTCGATCGCGAGGTCGGCGACCCGCGCCGGTCGGCCCGTGCCGTCGATGACCGTCCCCCCGCGGATCACCACGTCGTGTGCCATGGGCGGAACACTACGCGCCGGTCAGTAACCTTTACCCGTGGAGCAAGGGGTGTCTGCGGCCGTTGCGACCGTCGACGACGTGCAAGCCGGCCTCGCCGCGCACGACTACCTCGCCGACGAAGGTCTCGCGACCGCAGTGTTCCTGTCGCTGCGGCTCCGCCGGCCGCTGTTGCTCGAGGGGGAGGCGGGCGTCGGCAAGACCGAGGTGGCGAAGGTCCTCGCGCGCTGGACGGGAGGCGAGCTGGTCCGGTTGCAGTGCTACGAGGGGATCGACGCCGCGCAGGCGGTGTACGAGTGGGACTACTCACGCCAGCTCCTCCACTTGCGGGCCGTCGAGGCGAGCGGCGGCGACGTCGTCGAGGACGAGCTGTACTCGCCGCGATTCCTCGTGAAGCGGCCGCTGCTACGGGCGATCGCCTACGAGGGCGATCGTCCGCCCGTGCTCCTCGTCGACGAGGTCGATCGCGCCGACGACGAGTTCGAGGCGTTCCTGCTCGAGATCCTCTCGGACTGGACGATCTCGGTGCCCGAGCTCGGGGCCGTGCGCGCCGAAGTGCCGCCCGTCGTGGTGCTCACGTCGAACCGCACGCGCGACGTGCACGACGCGCTCAAGCGACGCTGCCTCTACCACTGGATCCCGCATCCCGACTTCGAGCGCGAGTTGGCGATCCTTCGCCTGCGCGCTCCCGGCATCCCCGAGGCGCTCGCGTGCGAGGTGGCGGCCGCGGTGGAGCTGATCCGCGACCTCGACCTCTACAAGCCGCCCGGCGTCGCCGAGACCATCGACTGGGCGCAGGCGCTCGCGACGCTGGGGACCGCGCACCTCGACGAGCGGACGGTCGACGTGACACTGGGCACGATCCTGAAGTACCGCGAGGATCAAGAACGCGTCCGCGCTTCCGGCCTGGACGACCTCGTCCGAGCGGCGGTGGCGCGCAGTGCCTGACGCGGCCCCGGAACGGCTCGCCGTGACGTTCACTCGCATCCTGCGCGGCGCGGGTCTCGACGTGCCGGTCGGTGCGACCCTCCAGTTCGCCGAGGCGCTCGCGTGCGCGGGTATGGATCGCCGGGCGCCCGTGTACTGGGCAGGCCGGGCGACGTTGGCGAAGCGACCCGAGGACATCGAGATCTACGACCGATCGTTCGACGCGTTCTGGCACGGCGCGGGCGCGGCGCCCGTGGCTGCCGTGCCGCCCGACGAGCCGGCGCTCGTGCTGGCGTTCGACGCACCGGTCGGCGACGGTGGCGACGCGCCGGACCTGCCCGCGTCGGAGTCGCCGTCGGTGACGGTCCGATGGAGTCCCGCCGAGGTCTTGCGCCACCGCGACTTCGCGGCGTACACGCCGAGCGAGTTCGCCGAGGCGCGGCGGCTGATGGACGACCTCCGCGTCGTCGGCGCGGTCCGGCCGTCGCGGCGGCGCCGGCCGGCGAAGCGGCGGGGGAGCCCCGACGTGCGGCGTACCGTCCGCCGCGCGCTGCGCGCGGGGGGCGAGCCGATCGAGCGCGCGTACTCGGCGCCCGCTCCGCAGCCGCGCCGGCTCGTGCTCCTGCTCGACGTGAGCGGCTCGATGGAGCCGTATGCGCGGGCGTTCGTCCGCTTCCTGCACGCCGCCGTCGTGGGGCGGACCCGGGTGGAGGCCTTCGCACTCGGGACCCGAGTGACCCGCGTCACTCGCGAGCTGTCGTCGCGTGACCCCGACGCGGCCGTGCGTGCCGCGTCCCGGCGCGTCGTCGACTGGTCGGGTGGAACGCGCCTCGGCGCATGTGTCAAGCGGTTCAACGACGAGTGGGGCGTGCGCGGGCTCGCTCGCGGCGCGATCGTGGTCGTGCTGTCCGACGGGTGGGACCGCGGCGATCCCTCGGTACTGGCCGAGCAGATGGCTCGTCTTGCCCGCGTGGCGTATCGGGTCGTCTGGGTGAACCCGCTGAAGGCGACACCGGGATACGCGCCGCTCGCGCAGGGCATGGCGGCCGCGCTGCCGTACGTCGACGATTTCGTCGAGGGGCACTCCCTCGCGGCGCTCGAGTCGCTCGTGGAGGTGATCTCGCGATGAAAGAAGTGCTCGACGACATCGAGCGGTGGCGAGCCGCCGGGCGGCGGATCGCGATCGCCCGGGTCGTCGGCACCGAAGGGTCGAGCCCGCGCGACCCCGGCGCCACGATGGTGGTCAACGACGCCGGCGAAGTGGCCGGGTCGGTGTCGGGTGGCTGCGTCGAGGGCGCGGTGGTGCAGCGCGCGCTCGAGATCCTCGCAGGGGACCGGGAACGAGGCGTCATCTCGTTCGGGTATTCCGACGACGAGGCGTTCGCGGTCGGGCTCACCTGTGGTGGCACGATCCACCTCTACGTCGAACCGCTCGACTGGTAGGCGGCGCGTGGGCCGGGTCTACGACGAGCTGCGGGAAGCCCTACGCCGCCACGAACCCGTCGCGCTCGCGACGGTGATCGCCGGTCCCAACGTCGGCGCGAAGTTGCTCGTCCGGCCGGGCTCCGAGCCGATCGGCACGCTCGGGGACCCGGGTCTCGACCGGGTCGTGACGCGCGACGCGCGCGGCGAGCTGGAGGCCGGGCTCACATCGACACGTCACTACGGCATGCACGGGGAGGCTCGCGAGGACGCCGTGAGCGTGTTCATCGAGTCGTTCGCGCTGCCGCCGCGGATGATCATCTTCGGTGCGGTCGACTTCACTGCTGCGCTCGCGAAGGTGGCGAAGGTGCTCGGGTACCGCGTGACGGTGTGCGACGCACGCGCGGTCTTCGCCACCGTGCAGCGATTCCCGATGGCCGACGAGGTCGTGAACGACTGGCCCGACCGGTACCTCGCGAAGGTCGGCGACGAGCTCGGGCCCCGCGACGCAGTGTGCGTCCTCACGCACGACCACAAGTTCGACGTCCCTGCCATCGCAGCCGCAGTACGCACGAACGTGGGTTACCTCGGCGCGATGGGCTCGCGCCGTACGCACGAAGGCCGGATCGAGCGGCTGCGCGAAGCCGGGTTGGGCGACGACGCGATCGCGCGCGTCATGTCGCCGATCGGCCTCGACATCGGAGCCCGAACCCCGGAAGAGACCGCCATCTCGATCGCGGCCGAGATCATCGCGTTGCGAACCGGACGCTTCGGTCGCTCGCTGCGCGACACTGCAGGCCCCATACACTGAGAAAGGGGCTCGAGTGGACCTCGGCATCACGGGCCGGAAGGCCGCGGTCGCGGCTGCGTCGGAGGGCCTGGGCTTCGGCGTCGCGCACGCGCTCGCGGCGGAGGGTGTTCGTGTCGCGATCTGTGGCCGCCGCGCCGAGGAAGTCGACGCGGCGGCCGCGCGGCTCGGGGGCGATGCAGTTGCGCTCGTAGCCGACGTGTCCACACCCGACGGCGCGGCCGAGTTCGTGCGCGCCGCACGCGGCGCGTTGGGCGGTGTCGACATCCTCGTGCCCAACGCGGGTGGGCCACCCGCCGGCGACTTCGCGTCGACGACGGTCGACCAGTATCTCGAAGCGTTCGAGCTGAACTGCCATTCCGCGATCGCGATGTGTTACGAGGCTGTCCCGGCGATGCGCGAACAAGGGTGGGGAAGGGTGGTCGCAATCACGTCGATGTACGTCAGGCAGCCAGCCGCGCACCTCATCCTCTCCAACACGGCTCGCGCCGGCTTGACCGGTTTTCTCAAGACGCTGGCGCGTGAGGTCGCACGCGACGGCGTGACCGTCAACTCGGTGCTTCCGGGTTTGCACCGAACCCGCAGGCTCATCTCCCTTTCGGGAGATGCCGGTGTCGAATCGCTCGCGGCCGGCATACCGGCCAACGTCCTCGGAGACCCGTCCGACTTCGGTCGCGTGGTCGCGTTCTTGTGCTCGGAGCACGCGCGCTTCGTCACGGGGACGGCGACGCCGGTCGACGGCGGTGCCTACGGTGGGCTGCTGTGACCATCCGCCACGTCTCGTTGCTGCGGTTCACCGAGGACGCCCGCGAGCACCACATCGCGGCCATCGAGGCTGCGCTCTCGGAGCTGCCGGACCGGTTGCCGGGGCTGCGCGCGTACCACTTCGGTCGGGACCTCGGCCTCGCACCCGGCACCTTCGACTTCGCGGTCGTCGCCGACTTCGACGACGTGAGGGGCTACGAGGCATACCGCGACGACTCGGAGCACCGCCGCATCCTGACCGACATGATCGGACCGCTCGTGGTCGAGCGCGCGGTTGCGCAGTACGAGGTGCCCGGCGCGCTCACTCGTCGGCCGTGACGCCGTCGGCCACGACGGCGCGGGCTGCGAGCTCCTTCGCCCACCGGTAGTTGGGCTTGCCCGCCGGCGTCCGCTCGACGGCCTCCACGAGGACGAGGTGGCGGGGCAGCTTGTATCCGGCCAGGGCGCGGCGGGCATGCGTCGTGAGCTCGTCGAGGGACGGCCGGCGGCCGGGCCGGGGGGCCACGACGGCGGTCACCGACTCGCCCCAGCGCTCGTCGGGGACGCCGACGACGATCGCGTCGAAGACGTCGGGATGGCTCTTGAGGACGGCTTCGACCTCCTCGGGGAAGACCTTCTCGCCGCCGGTGTTGATGCTCTGCGACCCCCGGCCGAGCACAGTGATCGTGCCGTCGTCTTCGATGACGGCTCTGTCGCCCGGAATTGCCCACCGCACGCCGTCGCGCTCGACGAACGTCGCGGCGGTCTTCGCTGCGTCCTTGTAGTACCCGAGGGGCACGTGCCCGCGTC
>Ga0073934_10011314_pt1 | contig 10827 bp, 7 predicted proteins | sample LarsenN4metaG_FD_76834 | JGI IMG/M metagenome (GOLD analysis project Ga0073934, IMG submission 76834) | Hot spring sediment bacterial and archeal communities from British Columbia, Canada, to study Microbial Dark Matter (Phase II) - Larsen... ...
CGAATTTCTTGAACTGTACCGGTCGGCGTCGTTCCGGAACTTTGTCGCTCGCCTGGTGAACGCGCCGTTGCATCTCTGTCCGGACACAGACCCGCATTCCTGTGCGCTGTACTACTACACGGAGCCGGGGGACCACATCGGGTTTCACTACGATACGTCCTATTACAAAGGGGCGCGGTACACCATCCTGCTCGGCCTCATCGACCAGGCCCCGTCGTGCCAGCTCGTCTGCCAGCTTCACAAGGATGATCCGACTCGGCCGATGAAGGAAGTCCGGCTCTCGACCGCGCCGGGCGACCTCGTGATCTTCAACGGCGACAAGCTCTGGCACGCGGTCACGCCGCTGGGAGCGGGGGAATATCGCGTAGTCCTGACGCTGGAGTATGTGACCACGCAGGAGATGGGGCCCTTCAAGCGCATATATTCGAACCTGAAGGACGCGTTCGGCTACTTCGGGCTCCGCGCGGTCTTCAAACGGGTGGGCTGACGAGGGGCGACCCCGGGTACCCGTTGCTCCTCCATGCAGCGGGTATTGCGATCATGCGTTCGAGTCGAGCGGGTCGCTGGCCGTTCACGCGGCCTGCTACGTGACGAACTGGTCCTTGAGGATCCGGTGCTCCTGGACGGCTTGCTGGATGACTGTCAGCAGCTCCTCCTTTGAGACCGGCTTCACGAGATAGTCCAGCACGCCTTTTTTCATCAACCCCACCGCCAGCTCGACGTCCGGATACCCGGTCAACACCACGACGGGCACGGACGGGTACTGCGACCGGAAATAGTCGATCGCTTCGAGGCCGTTGATCCGGGGCATCCGGATGTCGCAGAGAATGGCATCCACCATTAACGGGTTGTCCCCGGCGTTCAGCGCGGCGATCGCCTGCCCGCCGTCCTCCGCCTCGACGACGTCGTACCCGGACTTCGTGAGGGTGATGGTGATCAGCCGCCGGACGTTCGCTTCGTCATCCACGACCAGCACACGCCCGAGTCTGCTCTTCAATGCAGGGTAGGTCTGTTGCTCCATGACGCACCTCCTGCGGGGTTCTTCTCGATCGGGAACTGAAGAATGAACGTGGTGCCTTTGCCTTCTTCGCTCTGGACTTTGATGGTGCCGCTGTACTTGCTGACGATCTTGTGCACGATGCTCAAGCCCAGCCCGGTGCCTTCGCCTGGGTCCTTGGTGGTGAAGAAGGGATCGAAGATCTTGGTCATGAGGTGCTTCGGCATCCCGCACCCGCTGTCCGTGATCGTCGCGGTGGCGCTCGGTCCGTCGGGTCTGGTGGTAAGGGTCAACCGGCCACGACCGTTCATGGCCTGCACCGCATTGCTGATCAGGTTGACGAACACCTGATCGATCTCCGCCCGCCGGGCCCGCAGCAGCGGCACCGGGTCCAGGTGCGTGACGATCTCCACCTGCCCGAAGTGCGGGCTCCGCTGGACCATCTTGGCCGCTTCCATCAGACGTTCACGCACATCGACCTCCGTCTCATCCTCGCGGAAGGAGGGGCGCGCGTACGCGCAGAAGTTCCGCACGAGCGTTGCGATGTGCTGGGAGTACTCCACAATGTCCCTGGCGTACTCCTTGATCTTCTCCGGGTCTTGCTCTTCCAACACGACTTCGGCCGTGCCGAGAATCCCCTGCATCGGGTTGTTGATCTCATGGGCCATGCCGGAGACCAGGGTGCCCAGGCTGGCCAGCTTCTCGGCCTGGATGAGGTGATCCTGGAGTTGCTTCTGCTCGGTGACATCCCAAAGCACCAGCCCGACTTGCAGCCGTTCCGCGCCGCGCGGCGACATCGGGAAGGCCCGGTACTGGTACACCCGATCCTTGACCGCGCATTCGCCGTCCGGCTGGCCGACCGGTGAGCGAGCGCTCAGGTTCTTCAACCCCTGCACCAGCATGGTCCACTCCGGGGGCCGGAGCGGGAGGACGTCCAGCACATTCCGGCCGGTAAGCGGGCCCGTCTCCGCCGACCCGAAGGCGCGGCCAGCCAACGGGTTGGCATACACGATCGTGCCGTCCTGGTCGGCGATCAGGATTGCGCCGGGCAGGCTGGCGAGGATCGTCTCTACCAGGTCGTGGGCGCGCCGCAGGGCATCGTGGGCTTCCTTGCGCTCGGTGAGGTCGCGAATAATCCCGCTGAAGAAGCGACCGTGCTGAGTCGGCCAGGTGGCCAGGGACAGCTCGGTCGGGAAGATCGTGCCGTCCTTCTTCAGGCCCTCCAGCTCGACCGTGTGCCCCAGGAGCCGGCTCTCACCGGTGGCGTTCAGATGGGCCAGCCCGCGGCGATGCGCCTCCCGGTACTTCGGGGGCATGATGGTGGTCAGGGGACGCCCGACGATCTCCGGCTCCGCATACTGAAACATCCGCTCGGCGCTCTTGTTCCAGGACACGATGATCCCCTGCGGGTCAGCGACAATGATTGCGTCGTGGGCAGACTCGACCAGACACTGGAAGCGCTGCTCGCTCTCGCTGAGGGCGGTCTGAAAGGTCTCGGACCGCTCCGCGAGCGCCCGGACCGACACCGCCCGGCGCACCGTCGCCCGAATTTCGTCCGGCTTGTGCGGCTTGGTGATGTAGGCGAAGGCCCCCTTCATCAAGGAGCCCACCGTATTGTCGTCGGTGACGTGCCCCGTGACGACGATCACGGGCAGGGCCGCGTCCAACTCTCGGAGCCGCTGAAGCACGGTCTGCCCATGCGCGTCGGGCAAATGCATATCGAGTAGCACCGCGTAGCGGTCCTGCCGGGCCCGGTCCACCGCCGCGGCTCCGCTCCCCACGTCATGGACCTGATAGCCCTCGTGCTGCAGCAGGTCGCGCAGGACCTCCCGCAGATCGGGATCATCGTCCACGATCAAGATCATGTCCTGGTGGGACATATCAGAGCCTCGGTGAGACACGGTTGGCGTGGCTCGGCCTGCGCTCGCACGCTCTGGCCGGCCTCTTGAGCTCGGCAGGTAGTCAGTGTGCAACGCGAGTGCCAGAGTACCCGCTGGGGAGCCCTTCCACCGCGCCTGTTCGAAGGAGTTGATTCGTATGGATTATCAGGAGAAGTGAAAAATCCAGATGGCTAACAGCCCGGCGGGACAGAGGGGGAGGTGTCACCAAATGGATAACTGGTTTTATACAAACAGATACACGGTAGATGATCGCTTATGGCGTATGGCCCTGAGGAGAGAGCGTATGTCTGATAGCTGATAGCAAGAGGTTAAGACTGCGCTGGGCGAAGGGGGATCGTAAACGAGAACCGGCTGCCGGCGCCGACGGTGCTCTCGACCCAGATGCGCCCACCGTGCAGCTGCACCAGGCTCTTGGTGATGGCCAGGCCGAGACCCGCCCCTCGGGCCTCCATGGGGGTCGCTTCGCCGCGGTAGAATTTTTCGAAGACCCGCTCGAGCTCCTGCGCCGGAATGCCGCAGCCCGTATCCGCGATGCAGAACTCAAGGAAGCCGTCGTCCCGCACGCGCGTCTCCACCGTGATCTGTCCGCCCTTCGGGGTAAACTTGATCGCGTTCTGGATGAGATTCGTCAGAATCTGAATGAGCTTGTCACGGTCTGCCTCGGTGGCCGGGATGTCCCCGTCATACGTCTCCCGCAGCGTCACGGACTTGCCGCGCGCGGCCTGGCGGAATCCCTCCACGACCTCGCCGATGAGTCCCCGGATGCCCACCGGCGCCAGCACCAACTGAATCCGCCAGGCCTCGATCCGCGACAGATCGAGGAGATCGTTCAGCATCCGGGTCAGCCGCTCGGCATTGTGTTTGACCCGGGTGAGGTGATGGGTCTGCTTGCCGGTCAACGGGCCGGTCAGCCCCTCCAGCATGTTCTCCACGTAGCCTTTGATCGAGGTCATCGGCGTGCGCAGCTCATGCGACACGATGGACACGAAGGCGGATTTCAGCCGGTCCAGCTCCTGCAATTTCTCGTTCGCGGCCTGCAACTCCCGCGTGCGTTCCCCCACGCGCTGCTCCAGCGTCTGGGTGAGGTGTCCAAGCTGCTGGTAGGCGCCGGCATTATCCAAGGCGACCGCCACGTGGCTGGCGATCGTGACGAGCAGGTCCAGATCTTCCTGGGTGCACGGCAGGGCGTGCTTGTCCGCCGCCACGTAGCCCAGAATGCGCTGCTTGCTCCGAAGGGGCGCCGCCACGTACGAGCGGACGCCGACCTGCCGTGCCAGCGCCAGAATGGCCGGAGCGGTCCGGTCGGCCACCTGCTCGATGTCCGCGATCAGCAGCGGCTTGCCATGGAGGAGCAAGTCGGCATCGGTGCCGCCATCATCGCGCACGGGGATCTGCAAGGCGGTGGCCGCGCGCTGAATGGCCTCCGGCACGCCCGCGACCCGCGAGGGCACCGCGAGCCCCTGCGTGGGATCGTACAGCACGAGTAGCATGCGGGAGAACCCGAGGTTCTCGCTGAGGAGTTGCAGCACCGTGTCGAGCAGCCGGTCCACATCCAGCGTGGACGTGATCGCCGTGCTGGCCTGGTGCAGGGTGCTCAACGCCGTGACCTGTCTGGTGATGGTTTCGATCTGGGAGGACAAGGCGGCCGTCATCTGATTGAAGAGCTCCGTCAACTGGCCGACTTCGTCGCGGGTCGTCGGCGCCACGCTCGCGGTGAGGTCGCCCTCCGTCACCCGCTGCGCCACCTGGGCGAGCTGCCGGATCGGGCCGATGACCTGCCGGGCCAGGAGGATGGTCGCGCCGATCCCGGACGCGATGATGATCAGTGTGATCAAGACGATGTTCCAGATCACGCGCGTCAAAGCCAGGCGCGCATGTTCGGCGCTCACCCCGACCTGGATAACACCGTAGGGCTTGGGCGCGTCGATTCTGGCTTCTGTCTTTTGGGGCAGCAGCTCGGGCGCCTCCAGGACTAGCGGCGATGCGCCGGCGGATGGTGGACTGCGGCGCACCCCGAGCGCGAAGTCATAGACGAGTGTGCTGCCGACGGCGAACACAGGAATCGTTGGCGTGTCGTCCCGACTCTTGAATCCCCTGGCCTCCGTGGCACGGCCGTCCTTGATGCGTAACTCCGTGACGACCGGGTCCGGTGGCATGGATTCGAGCACGGCCTGCGCCAGCCAGGGCGGAGGCTCGCGCGCGGCCGGCGGGATTGGGCGTTCGCCCAAAGCGGGCACAGCCTTAGTCCGGGCGACCAGCACCTTCCCGTCGGCGGCGGTGATGATCACGTACGCGACCTCTTCCGCCTCCAGGGCTCCGGCCACCAGACGTTCCAGGAGCAGGGGATCTTCCGTGATCAGGCCGTAGCGGCTGTTGTAGGCCAGGTTCTTCACCAGCAGCGTCCCCGTGCTGACCAGCGAATGGGACATGGACGCGATCTGCTGCTGGATGAAGTACCAGCTCAAGTCCGTGCACGTGACGATGATGATCAAGCTGATAAATCCGACGAACTTCGCACGCAGGCTGAAGAACCGGCGAATGCCCTTCGTCGTTATCTCATGCTTCGAGCGGTCCATGTTCAGCATTCAGCTTTCATCGTCAGAGTCAGGGGCCTTCACCTCACGCCTGACCGTATTCCGCCCCATAGCTTCTCGCCTCTCGCCCCTTGCCTCTCGCCTATCGCCTTCTTGATGTCAATACACCTCATCCGCCGACGTGAGAATGTCCGGCGGGATAGTGATGTTCAGAAACTTCGCGGTCTTCTGGTTAATGGCCAGGCGCACGCGCTCCGGCGGCAGGAGCCCGGGGGCCAGCGAGGCTTGTCCGCCCAAGATGCGAGCAGCAAGCTGGCCGGCCTGCCGGCCGACGTCCTGGTAGGAGACGAACAGGCCGAGGAGTGCACCGCTGCGCACGAACTCGGACGAGAATCCGATGGTCGGGATGGTGGCGTCCAACGCAGTTCCAAGGAGGAATCCCATCGACTCCTCCGTCAACACGGTGCTGTCCGGGACGAGCCACAAGGCCTCGATCTTGGGCAACAGTGCCCGCAGGGCCGCCGGGACCTCTTTCTCGGACCGGACCGGCCCTTCGACCAGCTCGAAGCCGCGCACCCTGGTCAGTCGCTTGGCCTCCTCCACGAACGAGCCGGTCTTCTCGGGGTCATACAAGACGCCCAGTTTCCGAGCCTTCGGCAGGACGCTCCGGATCATCGAGAGCTGGCGGTCCACCGGCACTTCCAGCGCAATCCCGGCCAGGTTCGAGGCCTTGAGGTCGTATTTCTCTGGGGCCAGGACCATGCTGTAGAGGACCGGCACGTCCACGATCTCGACCTTGGCGGCGAGTGCAGCCTTCAGCCCGACGGCAAAGACCAGCGCCGCATCGGACGCGCGAATCTTGCGCGCGAGCTTGCGGCCCAGCGCCACATCGCCCTGCATGTCGTAGTCGGTGAAACTGTGGGTTGCGCCGGCGGCGGCCTTGAACCCGGCGATGGCTTGATTATACGCGGCAATATCGGCGGATATCAGGATCGCGATCCCGGCCGCGTGGGTGGAGGAAGAAAGACCCGTCCCGCACAGACCGGCACCGGTCAGCAGGAAGATGAGGAGGGTCATGACGGGCAACCGCGCGCTCACTGCACGCCTTCTGTGAGCTTCGCCATGAACCCTCCCCTCGTTATGACTCCGGCCATCAGCGAATAACTCTCCACACTCGGCAGTTCCACAGCCATCTGTCATCCGCCCTTCGGCAAGCTCAGGGCAGGCCATACGCCATTGGATCCGCCCGGCAACGCGTACTCGGTTCGGACGTTGAACGTGTAGGCGCGGAAGGCGAGCGCATTCCTGTTGCGCCACTGCTTGGTCTGATCGTCACCGATCGAGAGCCGGTAGCCCAGCTTGCCTAATGTGTCGGCATGGAGAGCCGCGCTGCTGATGGTTCCGAACTCGCCGCCGCCGAACTGGAGCGTGGTGCCCCTCATCTCCTCGGGCGACTTGGTGATGATATTGATGATGCCGTCAAAGGCGTTGAAGCCGTACACGGCTGACGCTGGACCTTTCAGCACTTCGATCCGCTTGATCTCCGGGAGTGTGACCGGAAGCAGCTTCCAAAAGACATTGCCGCCGGCATCAATATAAATAGAACGACCATCCACCATGACGAGCAGTTTGTTGGCCATGAGCTGGTTGTCTCCACGGACGCTGACGTTGAAGACCGCGGCGGTGGTCTGCATCACTTCCATCCCAGGGATGCGACGGAGGATGGTTGGGATGTCGATCGCGCCGGACTGGCGGATGTCTTCATCCGTGGTGACGTACACATCTGACGGCGCCTCCGAGATCGGCTGCTCGTGCCGCACCGCGATGCTGACGGTCTCTTCCTTGAGCAGTTCGAGCTCCTCGACCAGTGCTTGCTTCTGTTCCTCGGTTGGTTCTTCCGCAAAGGCCTCAACGGGAGTCAATGCTGCGAGGCTGACTGTCAGCAAGGACGCCAGCAACGGGTGTCCGTGTTTAGTTAGAGAAGCCATAGGACATACCTCCCCATCCACGGCCCGATTGAAATACCTGTTTATGGCAAGGACCGTGCTCAGAATGCCAGCAAGGCGCTTCCCTCGGGGAGCGATCGAAAATCCTTGGCCTTTCAGGTGGTTCCGTCACGGATGGGAGCTTCAGTCGGGGGTCGCCTGAAGCGGGTGCCTTGCAGGGTATATCTGATCGGATACTTAGCTGTACCGGATTGGATACGACTTTGCCGGAGCGACGTGTTTAGCCCGTTAGGTCAGGTAAGCCCGTTAAGCGGTTCTCGTTTTGCCTGTGAAGCCGGTTCGGCCTGTTGACTCGTAAATTCTGTAATCGGGAATAACGGGCGAAACTGGCTCAACGTGTTGGCTTCTTCCAGTCGGTAATGTCCTCGGCGACGCCGGCGATCCGATACACCTTTCCCTCTCGATCCTTGATCGGAAAGGCGCGGTCGAGAATCCACCGGACCGACCCATCGGGGCGGACGATGCGATACTCCTCCACGTACGTGCCGCCAACTTGTTTGGTCGGGGCCGCCTGGAGGACGCGGTCCCGGTCCTCGGGATGGATCGCGTCGAGCCAGGAGCGGGGCGACGCGTACAGACTGCCGCAGCTCCGGCCCCAGATCGCCTCATAGCCCGGACTGATGTAAGTCATCTCGGTCTTCTCCGGATTCGTCATCCAGAAGACCTCGCGGATGTTCTCGGCCAGTTGTTGGAATCGCTCCTGGCTTTCGCGCAACGCCTCGGTCGCACGCTTCTTATCCGTCGTGTCTTGCACCGTCCCAAGCATGCGAAGCGGCTTTCCGGCCTGATCACGCACCACGCGCCCTTTGCACGCCAGCCAACGGATCGCGCCATCCCGCCGGACAATCCGGTGCTCGACCTCGTAGTCCTTGCGCCCTTCGATGGCGGCCCGGATGGCGTGGACAGTGCTCTCGCGGTCGTCCGGATGCACGAGGTCGAGAAAGGCGGTATAGGTCCCGGCAAAGCCGCCGCGCGGGAGGCCGAAAATCGGCTCGACGTTGTCCGACCACACCACGCGGCCGCTCTGGATGTGCCAATCCCAGGTCCCCATCTCGCCGGCCGCGAGGGCCATGCTGAGGCGTTCCTCGCTCTCGCGCAACGCGTTTTCTGCGCGCTTGCGCTCGATCGCCACTGCGATCCCGTTGGCCACCGACTGCATCGCATCCAGCGTGGCTGCCGACAACGGCTTCCGGGCGAACATGGCCATGACCCCCACTACTCGATCTTCGACCAGAAGCGGATAGCCAGCGAACGACACCATTCCCTCCCGCTTCGCCCAGTCCTGGTCGTGGATCCGTGGATCCCCGACGACGGCGTTCGTCAGATGGGGTTTGCGCTCCCGGGCGATGAGTCCAACCTTGTACTGGCCGACCGGGATCCGGCCATGAGCCCCATTGAGGTGGGTATAGAGGCCCGCGCTGGCCTTGAGTTCCAACACGTGCTCTCGCTCGTTGAGCGTCCAGATGCGAGCGAACGCGCCGTCGAGATGTCGCACCATCGACTCCGTGCACTGACGGAGCATGTCATCCAGGCTCTCGCCTCGCGTCAGCGCCAGTCCCACCTCGGCTGCAAAGGTCGCCAGCCGGGCGCGCTCGCTCAGCGCCGCTTCCGCGCGTTTCCGCTCCGTGATGTCCTTGAACACCACGACCGCGCCGACCAATTTGCCCTTCTCCCGGATCGGGGTGCTGACATACTCGACGAGAAAACAGGTGCCGTCCTTGCGCCAAAACACTTCAGTGTCCAGGGCATGGACGAGTCCGTCCCGGAACGCGGCGTAGATCGGGCATTCCTCCCGCGGATAGGGGGTGCCGTCCGGTCTCGTATGATGCATGAGCGCGTGAATGGGCTGTCCCCGCAACTCCTCCGGCTGCCACCCCAGCATACGTGCCCCAGCCGGATTGACGAAGGTCGTCTTCCCTTGCTGATCCACGCCATAGATGCCTTCACCGGCTGATTCCAAGACGAGTTTGTGATAATACCGCAGGTGCTCCAGTCTGGATTCCGTCTGCTTACGCTCCATGAACTGCCCGATCTGGCTCCCGATGATCGCCATCATGGCCAGCAGGCCTTCGTCCGGCTGGCGAATCTCTCGGCTGAAGAATTCCAACACGCCGAGCACTTCGTTCCCAAGGATGATCGGAAACCCGAACGCTGCGTGCAGCTTGGCCTTCGTCGCCGCCGCTTCCCGGGGAAAGTTGGGATCCGCGAGCACGTCCGGAATCCAGAGCGGCTTTGCGCAGGCCCAGACCCGGCCGGGCAGACCGACCCCGCGAGGGAATGCATAAGCCCGGCTTCTCCGGTCGAACTCCCGGAGTTCGTCCGACGGGGCATGCGCCATTTCCACGCAGCGGATCAAACTCGCCTGGCGGTCGATGGTCCACAGCCCACCGAGGGGCCACCCGAGGGTTTCGCAGATAGCCTGAAGGATCTTCGGCGCCGCTTCCTCTAGGGTGGTAGATTCCGCGAGCGCATGCGTCGTCGCGCTGCAGGCGGCCAGACGCTGCTCGGTGCGCTTGCGCTCGGTGATATCGCGGATGATGCCGCTGTACCACTGGCCCTCTCTGGTTTGCCAGGTCGCCAACGACAATTCCAGCGGGAACTCTGCGCCGTCCTTGCGTACGCCGTGCAGCTCCACGGTGCGACCGATGACGCGCGCCTCACCGCCTCGCCGCATCCGCTCGAGCCCCTGCCGGTGCGCCGCATGGTAGCGCGCCGGAATCAGCGCAGTGAGCGGCTGGCCGACGATCTCGTTCTTCGTGTACCCAAAGATCGCTTGCGCGCCCCTGTTCCAGGACACGATGCTGCCCTGCTGATCGGCCAGGATGATCGCGTCGGTGGCCGACTCCACCAGGGACCGGAAGCGCTCTTCGTATTCGCCCAAGGCGAGCTCCACGCGCTCCGCCTTGAGCGCAAGCGTTTTCACGCCGATCGCCCGCCGCAGGGTGGCTCTCAGCTCATCGCGGTTGTATGGTTTGGTGAGATACGCGAAGGCCCCCTTGCTGAGCGCGCCGACGGTCTTTTGTCCCGTCGTAAAAGCGGTGAGGATGATGACCGGCCGCTTGGGATCGACGGCGAGGAGGCTCTCCATTACGGACAAGCCGTCAATGTCGGGCAGGCCGATGTCGAGGAGCGTGGCGCTGTAGCGGTCCTGCTGAGCCAGGGCGATCGCGTCCTTGCCCGTGGCCGCGATCTGCACGGCGTAGCCTTCATTCTCGAGGAGGTCTTTCAGAGCCGTGCAGATAGCCGGGTCGTCGTCCACGACCAGGACGGAAACGGGCGAGGAGGTGGCGCGCGGTCTTTTCATGCCCGGCCTTTCGTGTGGGCGAGTGAAAACGTTCCAACGTTACAACGTTGAAACGCGCAAAAGCTGGCCCGAAAAGACGCAAGCG
>Ga0073934_10011315_pt1 | contig 10825 bp, 7 predicted proteins | sample LarsenN4metaG_FD_76834 | JGI IMG/M metagenome (GOLD analysis project Ga0073934, IMG submission 76834) | Hot spring sediment bacterial and archeal communities from British Columbia, Canada, to study Microbial Dark Matter (Phase II) - Larsen... ...
AAATTGGTACAGGTAGAACATAAATATCCAATTTTTTCAAATTATCAGCGTAAGAGGGGTTTAAGAACTCGGTTTAAGAATAAATAAATATAGCCTACCGCCATCAATATCTTGCAAGTGGGCCGGCGGCTGGCCATTTAACCAATCGGCCAGTGTCTCTTCTGCCGGCGTGGTGATCGCCGCATCGGCGTCATAAATCCAGAGGACATCGGTCTGTTGGGTAATATTCTCCAACAGCGCCCGCGTTTGAACCTCAACCGAACTGCTTGGCGGTGCATAATCATCCAGCATAAAAAAGCGGTACCGCTGCCGCAGGTAAGGGTAAAACCAATCATAAACGGTGTGGCTGTTGAGAAGAAGCGCGCCCGTAACCTGCTCATGCTGCAGCCGGTCGATGGTGGCGGCGTAAGGGCTTTGCCGCTGCCGCATCTCAAAATAGCTCCGGCCAAGCGTCAGGCCGGCGGGGATAGCCCCGGCCACCAAGGCGATCACAAAGCCGGCCACAGCCCAGTTTCGGATCGTTTCAACGCGCGGGCTAACGGCTTGAGGCCAGATCAGCCCTAAAAACTCACCCGCCAGCACCACCAGCAAAAAGGTGCGAATCAAAACCGTTGCGACAAGAAGCCACCGTTCTTCAGGAAACATGATAAAGTAAAAGTTCGCCTCGATGATATTGGCCAGGCTAAGAATGGTGGCATAGGTAATGCCGCGGAGGTGAGGTATTAACAGGGCCATAAAAAAAAGAGGCCAGCCAAGCCACTGGGGACTATAACCTTTGGACCAGAGCATAAACATGCAGAGGGTAAACGCGGCAAAGGCCAACAGATTACGGGCTGATTGCCAGTTAAGCGGGCGGCTGTAAAAAAAGAGATAAACGATCCCAAAGATTGCTGTAATCCACAGCCAGGGCACCCGGCTCGAAACAGGCGCATCCGCCGCCCAATCCAGGTTACGCATATCCAGCGGAATGACGCCATAATCATAGTTGCCGTCGATCAAGGCCCAAATCGTCTCCCAGGGCAGCCGCTGGTTGGTAATCTGCTGTGGCCCAAAGATCAGTTTTGGGTTCATAAGATAGAAGGGCGCCGTGATGAGGCTAACCGTCAGCAAAAAAATGGCCAGGTAAAGGGCAAAGCGGGGTAGATCGAAGGGAATAATCAAAGATAAACCGGCTTTCGTTTCAGCCGTTGGCTCATCCGATACCCTGGTTAGCGACGGGCGAAAGTTGGGTAGGGCCAGCCGGTATCGCTGTCTGGCCAGCTTTTGCACGGCCAGGGGCACAAGGATCACCGGCACCAGTTTGATCATAAAGCCAACGCCGGTAAAAAAGGCGCTTAGATAGGGCCGGTTTTGCAAGAGCAGATACAGGCTTAAGAGAAAGAAAAAAAGGGGATAACTCTCAAACCAGCCGGTAAGCGTATAGACAGGCACAAACATCGCCGCGTAAATCCAACAGGAGCGGATGGCCTGTTGGCCGGACCGGGACGGGCTAAGGGCCAGGCCAAAAAGATAGAGCAGGATAAAGTTGCCGATCTCAAATAGCAAAAAAAAGCCGCCCAGGAGTAAGGTAAACCACAGGTTGGCATATTCCCAGGGCGGCAGCAGCGTACTGACCTGGTAAAGCGCAATCATCACTGCCGGGAAGAGGGGCGGGTAGGTCGTCCACAAATTTTGATAGGGGTAATAACCCTGGCGGGTAAGTTCGGCAAAGCCGCGATACCAATAAAAGTCGGAAAAATCCAGGACCAGTCCACCGGGGCGATAGGCGGCCAGGGCTAAGATACGAAAGGTAATAAATAAAATCAGGAGCAGAATGAAATCGGCATGGCGTCGATAACTATCCTGTAACTTTTGCTGAGATTGGTTCAAAATCTCAGGCCACTGGCGTAGCCGCCCGATGCTCATTTGTCTTAACTCTTGATCTACAGTCTAACCAGCCCTAAAACATAACGATGATGGGCCCAAATACTCTTTAACTGCCAGGGGATTGGAGCATGATCAAGCCAGGCATATTTCATAACCTTGTCTCGCAGCTCTGGCTGTTCCCCCAGGTAATAAGCCATCGTATTCCAACGCCACTGCTCGCCGGTAAATTGAGCATTTAACTTTTGGCTCTTAATCCCCAGCCGTTTCAAGACCTCAGCCGCCGGCATTACCGTATCCGGCCAGGGCGGTACATCCAGCACCCCTTCGTCGATAAATTCAACCCCTGCTGCATTCAATGTCTTCTTAATCCGGCCCATCTGGACCCATCGTTCATCGACCGTTGGGAAAAAATCTCGATCGATGACATATTTACGCAGGAGATAACCGATCTGAATATTATTGGGCATGGCTACAAACACAAGCTGGCGCGAAACTCGCGCCAGCTCCTTGAGCAAAGCTTCGGCATTGGGCAGATGCCACAGTCCGGCCCATTCCCAGGCCAGATCAAAGCTGTTATCAGGAAAAGGAAGTCGCTCAAAGTTCCGGTGATAAAGAAAGGTCGCCGGCAGTTCTAAGCGCGCCCAAATTTTTTTGACGCCCTTGAGCCGCTCAGCCACGGTATCAATTAAGGTTACGGCGCAGCCTCGTTCGGCCAGCCGGACTGAATTGATGCCGCTTACCCCGGCCATCCCATATAAGGGCGCTTCCAGAACCGTTTGAATTTGGTACCGGTCAACAAGTTGGTCCAGGTAATCGTTGAGCACAAACCGCTCGTAAACCACACCCAGCCCTTCATTCCAGTCGGTTAGATACTTTTTCCAAACAGGGTCGTTCATGTGATCATGGCTGCGCCCAGGGCAATCAGCAGTATCCCCATCAGACCATCTCGAAAAGCCACTTTCCAGGCATCGCTCATATCTTGAACCGGATGCCATTTGCTGCGAAATCCCTGCCGGACCAATATTCGGCCGGTTAAAGCTGTCTGGAGGGCAGTCACCACCAACCGCAGCCCAATCAGTAGAAAGAGTAACGCCAAGACGATGCCAAGAATTCTCATCTATTTTATCTTCTCCCAGGCTGGTCGTGGGTCGGCGGCATCCTGGATCAGTTTTAACTGTTCCCTTAAATCGGTAATCTGATCTCGATACATGGCTGCTTTTTCAAACTCGAGTTCGGCGGCAGCGGCCTTCATCTGCTTTTCTAACTCCTGAATGAGATGTTCAATCTCGTGAGCCGGCATAGTTGCGCTAATGTGATAAGCCGCCCGCCGTTCAGCGACCATCTTTTCTTTCCGTTCTTCGCCGCGATCCGATGCAACTTCCGCAGTCAAATCTCTAATCTGCTTGATGATTGACCTTGGCTCAATTCCGTGCGCCTCATTATAGGCTTGCTGCTTGACCCGGCGGCGGTTAGTTTCGTCAATGGCAAACCGCATCGACTCGGTGATGTTATCGGCGTACATCAGCACCTTGCCGTTCACGTGGCGGGCCGCCCGGCCAATGGTCTGGATCAGAGCCTGCCTCGAGCGCAAAAAGCCTTCTTTGTCCGCATCTAAAATAGCAACGAGTGAAACTTCTGGCAAATCTAGCCCCTCGCGCAAAAGATTGATCCCCACCACAACATCGTAAACCCCCAGGCGTAAATCTCGCAGAATCTCAACCCGCTCCAGGGTCTCGATGTCGCTGTGCAGATAATGGACCTTTATCCCCAACTCCATCATATAATCGGCCAAATCTTCGGCCATACGTTTGGTTAAGGTCGTAATTAAAGCCCGTTCACCTTGCTTGATCCGCCGGTTCACCTCGGCGATAAGATCATCGATCTGGCCCTTAATCGGACGAACTTCAACTTCAGGGTCGAGCAGGCCGGTCGGCCGGATCACCTGTTCAACCACCTTCTGGCTGTGCTCAAGCTCGTAGGGGCCAGGAGTGGCGCTGGTATAGATAACCTGGTGAATGTGTTCTTCCCACTCTTCAAAGTTGAGCGGCCGGTTATCCAGGGCGCTGGGCAGGCGGAAACCAAAATCTACCAAAACCTCTTTACGGCTGCGGTCGCCGGCATACATCCCCCGAATCTGGGGAATGGTCATATGGCTCTCGTCGATCACCATTAAAAAATCGTCGGGAAAATAGTCGAGCAGCGTCCAGGGTGTACTGCCTGGCTCCCGCCGGCTCAGCGGGCGGCTGTAATTTTCAATCCCTGAACAGTAACCTACCTCGCGCAGCATCTCCAAATCATAGCGGGTGCGCTGCTCCAGCCGTTGGGCTTCCAATAGCTTATCTTGCGCGCGCAGTTCCGCCAGCCGCGCTTCTAGCTCCTGCTCAATATCAATCAGCGCTTCCTCTAACTTCTCCTGGGGCGTAATAAAATGTTTGGCCGGGTAGATATCCAGGCTGGTATGGCGCGCCAGCACTTCGCCGGTTAAGGCATCAACCTCGGTAATCCGGTCGATCTCATCGCCAAAAAACTCTACCCGATAAAGTTGTTCCCCATAAGCGGGCATAACCTCCAGCGTGTCACCGCGAACCCGAAAACTCCCCGGTTTGAGTTGATAATCATTCCGATCATAGCGAATATCGATCAAATGGCGCAAAACCTTATCCCGCTTGCGCAGGTCACCTTGCTGGAGATGGATGACCACCTGGCCGTAATCCTCGGGGCTGCCCAGGCCATAAATGGCGCTAACGCTGGCTACAATAACGACATCCCGGCGCGAGAAGAGATATTGCGTCGCCGCCAACCGGAGCCGGTCGATCTCATCATTGATTTGAGCGTCTTTTTCAATATAGGTATCGCTTTTTGGAATATAAGCTTCCGGCTGGTAATAATCATAGTAACTTACAAAATAGGCTACCGCATTGTTGGGGAAAAATTCTTTGAACTCGCTGTAGAGTTGAGCCGCCAAAGTCTTATTGTGGGCCATCACCAGGGTAGGTTTCTGAACATGCTCGATGACTTTAGCCATGCTGTAAGTCTTGCCGGTTCCGGTTGCGCCTAATAAGGTCTGGTGTACCAGGCCATGCTCTATCCCTTGCACAAGTTGTTTGATCGCCTCCGGTTGATCACCGGTAGGTTGATAATCTGAAACCACTTGAAATGCAGGCATTTGATTACTCTTTCTTAAAGCCTATAAATTGATGGAGCCGATTGATTAGAACATAAGTCCGACAGGATAGTATACTCAGTTCCGGCTGTATTGGCAACCAGGCGGCCTGCTTTAACCTGCCTGGCAGGTCTTGTTTCGGCTCAATCACCCTTAAACCAATCAACCATGCCCTTAAACATATCCGAAATCTCTCTAAAACGTCCGCCATCAATCTTATGTAATTCGCGTTGGACTTGCTGCCGGACCAGCGGGTCGGGATCCTCTAAAGCTTCCACCAACGCTTCTGTAACCTGCATTTTGATCTGGTTCTTAAATTCGGGCCGATCAGCCAAACGTCCCAATAGTTTAACCGAACCGAAGCGCGCTTCAGGATCATCGTCAATCAGTACAACTTCGGCTAATAATTTGATAGCTGAACCGATCAACTGGTTAAGCTGGCGCATGGCGGCATCGCGTTTTCTGCGATGATCCAAATCTTGGAGCAGTCCATCCAGCTTTTCCCTCAATTGGCGAGCAGCTTTGAGTTTGAAAGCTTGATCTCTCTTAGCCAAAGTCCGTTTTCTAAGCTGCTGCATTTCCTGCTGCCTGGAATGCAAACTCTTCAAGTCGGCGCCACAGTTGATACAATGGCTTTCATCAACCCGATTAGAGGTGTGGCACAAGGGGCAATCTAACCTGAGCCGGGTTGAGCAGTTGCTACAAAAACGAGTTTGGTCCGGGTTGACATGGCCGCACTTGGGGCAAACGATGGTCTCTTCCACTGAAACTTCGGGCAGAGGGCCTGTTTTTGCCTTTATTTTTTTCAGGCCCAATCTTTGGCTAGAACTTTCGCTTGAAGTGGCCGGTTGTTCTAGCGCAGGGTTTAGGGCGCCAACTTCACTCAGGGCGTTCGCCAGGGCTGTCGCCGTCTCAAAACGTTCCTCCGGCTCCTTGGCCATGGCCCGGCTAATAATAATCTGGCAGCCGGCCGGGAGGTTGGGATTTAGATCCAGAATATTTGGGATGGGTTGGGTGATATGTTGCATGATCAACCCAATGGGGGTATTGGCGCTGTAAGGCTTCTTTCCGGTCAACATCTCAAAGAGAATAACGCCGAGCGAATATATGTCGCTGCGACCATCAAGTTCATTGCCATTGGCCTGTTCAGGACTCATATAGGCCGGAGTACCGATAATAATACTGCCGGTGGTCACGGTGCTGCGTTCTTCAGACAGCTTAGCAATACCAAAATCGGCAATAAATGGGTCACCTCGCTGATCAAATAAAATATTATCGGGCTTCAAATCACGGTGAATGACTCCAAGCCCATGCGCCTCATCCAGGGCTGAGGCCAGGCGATGCATGATCCGCACAGTTTCGGTAAATGAAAAATGATCTTCCTTTAACCGGTCCGTTAAACTGCCACCCGGCAGAAAACGCATCACCAGATACGGCTGGCCATTCTCCTCCCCAAAATCATATACCGGCACAATTGCCGAATGCTCAAGCGCGGCAACTGTTTTTGCCTCTCGTTCAAAACGAGCCCGAAAATTTTGTTCGTGCAACAATTCACGTGGGAGAATCTTTAATGCCACATCTCGCTGAAAATGAGGATCATATGCACGGTAGACGGTGGCCATTCCCCCACGTCCAATTTCGGATTTGATTTCGTAGCGGCCGATTTTCATGGTCATATAGATGAAATTTTACCATTAAAGACAATGAGGGGAAAATATAGTTTGTGTAATAATCTTGTGAGAAGGATATCTGGATTATGATATTAGATTATACTAAAAAAATAAAGGCGGCATTCAATGCCGCCTTTATTTTTTTAGCCTGTTGGTATTATGGCTATTCGGTTGTAGAGACGTCAGGAGCTTCAGATGTCTCTGCCGGTTCGGCCGTCGGTTTAGTTGTCGGTTCGGCGGTCGGTTCCTCCGTCGGTTCCGGCGTCTCTACCGGTTCGGTCGTCGGTTCAGCCGTCGGTTCAACAGGTTCTACCGGCTCGGTCGTTGGTTCCTGCGTCGGCTCGACTGCTTCTGGCGTTGGCTCCTCAACAATATTGGTGGTCACACTCTCCCTCATCATGCTGGCGTGGCGATAGAACCAGGAGATCCATTTCTGGTTGGGAGGGGAGAGGTCGAGATCGACTTTGGGACAGTCATCGCAGATATGGTGGGTGTAGCGGGCTTCTTTGAAGACGCCGTGGTCGTCAGGGAACTGATTGAGCAAGATGTTGGAGTACTCGGTTGGGACGCAGTCGAGACCGGGTTGGGTACAGTTGGATACGAAAGCTCCCCAGCGGTTGCTGTAGCCCAGGTAGTCGGTGCGGCCATCGCGGTTGGCGTCAAGCCTGGGACCACCGCTGTGGTGGAACTCTGGGATCTGAAGGGTGTAGCCGATCCAGGCGGTCATAATAGATTGGTTGTAGCGGCAGTTAGGATCGTCAAGCGAACAGAACAGGCGCCACTGAGCCGGGTCATCAGGGATGACATTGCCGAGCGGGTCGAAGGAACGGAGTTGGAAGCGGATCCGGTCGGCTGGGCTGTGGGCCCACCACTCAGACAGTGGACGAGTACTGGGATAGGCCGGCAGGTGGGTGATGAGGGGATGACAGCGGATTTCATCTCTGGCTTCAGGCCGGTCGATGGGGAAGTAGAGGGTATCGGCCGGCAGGCTGATGAACTGTTCTTCGACGCCGTGGCCGCAGTCGATGACGCCATCGGTGGTGAACAGGCGGCCAAAGTCGGCCCAGCCGCCGTTGCGGACGATGCCACAGGAGGCAGGATCGTTAGGGTCTCGACAGACCCTGGCTTCGAAGCTGTAGGAGTGGAAGCGGACCGGCATATCCATTGCGCCGAAGACGGCGTGAACCTGAAGGCGGAAGTCGGTGGTGCAGTAAGGTTCAGGACAGGACTGGTTGCGGCGGACGACCCAGAAGTAGCCTTCGTGTTTGAGGTCATTTTCCATCTGTTTGTTGGCGACATAAGTGGTGTTAGGTTCATCGGCGTATTGAGCCTTAAAGGTTTGCCAGGGATAGGAGATGGACTGGCCGGGTTGGCCGAACCAGGCGCCAGGTTGGCCAAAGAGGTCGTTGACATAGTTAGGATCATCGCCGTGCTGGTGGTCGTAGTGACACTTGTTGACCGGATCGACCAGCAGGTGCCATTGGGTGGGATGGTGTTCTTGAGCCGTGCAGGGCCGGTCGTACATGCCGGCGGCGATGTCAGCTTTGAGTTGGTTGATCTGATCCAGGTCGACCCCGATTTCAGGACCAAACAGCGTGGGTGGCTCGGTTGGTTCTGGCCCTGGCGGTGGCGTCCCTGGTCCCGGCTCCGGCGTCGGCGACGAGCCGGCCTGCATGATATGGAGAAACGCGATCTTGGCGTTTTGAGCTCCGGAGGCCGGCTTGATGGTTAAACGGTCATCATTCACCGTTACCGTAATCGTATATTCATCAAAGTTATCTTGGCCGTCGGGGTCATTCATGATCGTGCCCTCGACATCTACTGAATTTGTAGCATTGGCATGCTTGGGATCACCCATAACTACAAGCAGTTCATAACTGCCTTTGGGAACAGCCAATTCCCAGGTGTAGTTCTGGCCACTCTTTTGCATATGGTTGAAGGTATCATAGCGCTGATCGCTATGAACATTCTGATCGCGGGTTTGGTCAACCTTTACATTCCAGCCGTACTGCAAACCATTGCCTCTATTTCCAAAAGCGGCGCCGCTATCCGGCAAGTAACCGGCGGGGACAACCGCTTTGGCCGGTTGAAAATTTATCTTTAGAACAGGTGGATCTGCATTTTTAACCTCGCTAGTTATTTGTGAAAAAGGATGAGCTGGTTGGGCCATGGCCGATTGAACACCGGCGAAGAGTAGAAGTACAGGTAGCAGGATAAACAAGCGTTGGAACACCAATTTTCTCCTTTCTTTATGGTTGGTATCCAGGTTAAGTAACCACTTTGCCAGGCGGGTGAAGCTTGAATCAACTTGATACATGTAAACCTCCTTATTTATACCAGAATGGGTAGAAACTAAATCGATGTACGGTCTGAAATAGAAAAAGCTCAACTTTATGACCAAGCGAGTTGGCCGGAGATTGAGCTTTTTCTTTTCTCCAAAAACGAATAACTATTTGCATGGAAAGAGCCGTTCGATTTTGTAAGGTACATCTATGCTTTAGCTGACCCTAGTATAGGATTAAAGAGGATAACTGTGAAGCGTAAAATCTCCGTGTTTTTGAGCAAGTTGATCTGCGGAAAACACCGTGAAAAAACGTGCCGGCCCCGTAGTTTGTACGGGGCCGGCTTGAGGTCCACCTACCTGATTGTAGTTTAATTGAGTAAATTATTCTCGCGGGCGTAGCGCACCAACTCTACCCGGCCGTGCAGGTTAAGCTTGCTCATCAAATTAGCCCGGTGGCCTTCCACGGTCCGGACGCTAATATTCAAGTGATCGGCCATTTGGCGATTGGTAAACCCCTTGGCAATAAGCTGTAAAACATCCAGCTCGCGCGGGGTCAGAGCCTCTACCTGAGTTTCTTGACCGCCGGCCACAGTGGAGGGACTTATATCCCGCAGCAATGCTTTTGTCATGGTGGGATGAATATAGATATCGCCCCGCCGTACCGCCCGGATGGCATCAATAAGCTCAGACTCGACCGCCCGTTTAACAATATAACCGGCTGCCCCGGCCTTAATTGCCTCTTGTAACAGGCTGTCGTCCTCATGCACGGTAATGATCAAAACCCGTACTTCAGGCAAAAGCGCTTTTAAGCGTCGAGTCACCTCGATCCCATCCAGGTCTGGCAGGCTAATATCGAGTAAAACAACGTCAGGCTGTAATTCTGCCGCCAGTTTTAGCGTTTCCTGGCCGTTATCAGCCTCCCCTACAACTTCCAGGTCCAGCTCCGCCTTAAGTAAGGCGCGTAACCCGGCTCGAAGCAAACCTTGATCATCAGCGATGAGAATGCGAATGCTCATAAGGAACCTCTACGTAGATTGTTGTACCTGTGCCAATTGTGCTTTCTATAACAAGTAGTCCATTTAACATTTCGGTGCGCTCACGCATCCCTAACAGGCCCAGACGGCTTTGTTGCTTGACCATCTCCGGGTCAAAGCCAATCCCATCATCCTCGACAATAATAACCACTTGATCTGGCCGCCGTTCCAAAAAGATGTCGACCCGGCTGGCCTTGGCATGCCGGGCTACATTTGTCAGGGCCTCCTGGGTAATTCGATAAAGGTTGGTTTCTATGGCCGGCGGCAGCCGCTGCTCATCAAAGCCTACGGCCTCAAAATGCATGGCTAAGTTATGCTGCTGGCCAAAACTTTCAATATATTGGCGCAAGGCGGCCACCAATCCCAGATAATCGAGGCTGGAAGGTCGTAGATCCATCGCCAGCCGGTGTAAATTTTCTGAGACATCATTGGCAATATGTTTCAATTCGGCAATCTTAGTTGAAACTGCTTCAGGATCGCGGCTCTCACCCTCTAACAGCCGTAAACCAACCATCAATGAGGTCAGGGCTTGCCCGGCCTCATCGTGAAGCTCGCGAGCAATATGGCGCCGTTCGGTCTCCTGAACTTCAACCAGCCGGCGCGAAAGAGACTGTAACTGCTGGTGGCTTATGCGGACTTGTCTGAACAAGCGCGCATTTTCGATGGCGACAGCAGCCTGGTTCGCAAAAGCAGCCAGCAGTTCCAGATCGGTTTGTTTAAATACGCCTGACATGAAGCGGTTATCGCAATAAACGACGCCGATGACCTCGCCGCGCACTTTCAACGGCACAGCGATGATGCTCCGCAG